>ENA-OQIO01001144-OQIO01001144.1-human-gut-metagenome-genome-assembly--contig:-NODE-1144-length-13316-cov-1.841383_pt1 | contig 13316 bp, 14 predicted proteins | sample MGYA00242573_ERZ504737 | MGnify/ENA primary metagenome ERZ504737 (study PRJEB26092, sample SAMD00036203) | human gut metagenome | host: Homo sapiens | study: EMG produced TPA metagenomics assembly of... | reverse complement strand
TATATTTAATAGGTAAAAACATCCGTTTGTTTATTTTTAAAAGCTAAACATTCTTTTTGAATCGGACAACGAGAACAAAGTGGATGGACAGGTTTACAAATCGTTGCTCCTAAATCCATCATTCCTTGATTAAAAGCAGAAGCATCTTGATTTAAAATCAATTCTTGAACTATTTGATAGATTTTCTTTTGTACTTTTGTTTCTGCTATATTTCCTTTAAGCAAATAATAACGACTGATAATTCTTAAAACATTGCCATCTACAGCTGGAACTTGCTTTCCATAAGCAATTGAACTAATAGCACCGGCAGTATATTCTCCAATTCCTTTTAAAGATAAAATATCATTATATTCATAAGGAAATTTCCCTTGATATTTTTCAACAATTATTTGAGCACTTTCATGTAAATGCTTCGCACGTCGATAATATCCTAAACCTTCCCACATTTTATAGACTTCTTCTAAAGAAGCACTGGCAAGTGCTTCAATTGTAGAAAAGTTTTCTAGAAAACGCTCATAATAAGGGATAACTGTTTCTGTCGTTGTTTGTTGTAACATAATTTCACTGATCCAAATATGATATGGATCTTGGTCTTTTCTCCAAGGAAAGTCTCTTTTATTTTGTTGATACCATTGTATTAATTGTTTTTGCATTCTTTTCACCTTTATTTATTTTAAAGGATATTATTTCTTTTGAAAAGAAAAATATGCTTTCGCCATATTTAAAGTAACATTAATAATGTTCCACCAACAAGAATCAAAAATCCAATTAATGATTTCTTATTAATTTTAATAAAAGACCACCTTTCTCATACTAAGCAGACAAAAATTGTTTTTCATAAGCAAGTACAGAATTTGTTATTTGTTTAAAAGTAACAGGTGTTGACATACTAATATACTTTTTCACTTTATCCATAATTCTTTTACCTGAATATCGATGATTTATTCTCCATTCTTGTTCGGATAAGAATAATGGTAAATCACGTTTTTTAACTAATCTATATAAGTGATTGATATTTGATTGAATATTTCCTGTAAAAGTATTCAACCACTTTAATTTATGATTTTCCTTTGTATAATCTACAACACTGTTTTCTAACTGTGCTAATTTATTTAAGCAAAAAAATGCTTTATCTCTATCACAGTTGATTACTATAGTTGGGTCAAACAAACATTTTTCTTTGAGATATTCTTCGATAGGTTCACCTTTATAGTTCGGTAAAGTATGAAGCTTAACATATTGGGGATAGTTGTTATCTTCTAAAGTAGACAATATTAAAAGCGTTGGTTGCTTATTTTCAGAGTCTTTCCCACGTTTTCCTTTATGATGTCCACCAATTTCAAGAATATCGATTTCATAAAATGAGCTTTGTAAAATCTTAGAATTATTACTTTCAGCCATCAAGATTCTACATTTTTTACTAAATTTACGTGCAGTTTTCACATTAGCATCCACGTAATTAGCCAATTGATTTCCATTAACTCCATTATTGGAATTAAAGAAAACATATAAGCCAATAAGAATTTTAAGCAAAGATAGATTAGAATCCTGAAAAATAGTATTAGCTAATAAAGAATGTTGATGTCCACATTTTTTACAAATGAGGAGATAGCCATTCTTAACATTCTTTCTTTTGACTAAGTAATAATCATGACAATCACATTTATCGCAAGACAAGCCAGTAGGCCATTTTAAATTCAAAAAGAAATTAATTTGTCGATCTTCTTGACCAAATTGATTAATAAAGTCAACTAAAGAAATTTTTTTAGGTTTTACAGTACTCTAGTTATATCCTCAACTTTCTATTTTGATTACAAATATATTGTAGAAACAAAATAGTAAATGAAGCTTGCTTATTTAACTCTTTTAACGCCTAAATACTTTAGTTATTAGAAAAGTGGTCTTTTATTTAATATTTTAATATACAAAAAAATCTAACATTTGATTGTTAGATTATTTGATACCGTGTGTTGTATTTTCATCATAATGATATGTATCAACCATTTGATGAACTTCTTTTCTAATATTACTATCTTCATCATAAGCCACTTGATAAAGATGATCTAATTGATCAAAGAAATCATGAGATAACTCAATAGGTTTACCAACATGAATCATCTTATTAGGTGTTGTTTGCATACCTTCTTCTTTCATCAACATTTCTTCATATAACTTTTCACCAGGTCTTAGACCGATAAATTTAATTTCAATATCTACATCTGGCTCTAATCCCGATAATTTAATTAAGTTTTTAGCCATATCTAAAATCTTAACAGGTTTTCCCATATCTAAGACAAAGATTTCCCCACCATGAGCATACGCTCCTGCTTGCAATACAAGCGAAACAGCTTCAGGAATCGTCATAAAATAACGAATAATATCAGGATGAGTAATAGTAATTGGCCCTCCGTTTTGAATTTGTTTTTTTAAATAATGGAATAACTGATCCATTAGATCCTAATACATTTCCAAAACGTACAGCTACAAATTCTGTTTTTGATTTCTTATCAAATGATTGAACAATCATTTCACATAATCTTTTTGAAGCACCCATAATATTGGTTGGGTTAACAGCTTTATCTGTTGAAATTAAAATAAACTTTTTAACTCCATATTGATCTGCATCTTTAGCAACATTTAAAGTTCCAAAAACATTATTTTTAATTGCTTCATGTGGTGCATCTTCCATTAAAGGTACATGCTTATGAGCTGCTGCATGATAAACAATATCTGGATGGTAATAAGCAAATAAATCATTGATCTTATTTTGATCTCTAACAGAAGCAATCATTGTTTCTAAATTTAATTTAGGATATTTACGTTGTAATTCTAATTGAATATCATAAGCATTATTTTCATAAATATCTACAATAATTAATTGTTTAGGATGACTCTTAGCAATTTGTCGACATAACTCACTACCAATAGATCCTCCACCACCAGTAACCATGACAACTTTATCTTGAACATATCCCATAATTTCTTCTAAGTTTACTTTAATAGGATCTCTTCCAAGTAAATCTTGAACTTCTACATCTTTTAATTTTTCTAAAGTAATTTCATCATTTAAGAATTGATAAATACCAGGTAATTTTTTTAATTTACATTTAGTTTCTTTACAAATATTTAAAATTTCAGAAACTTCTTTATCATCAATAGAAGGTAAAGCAATATAAATTTCATCTACATGATATTTTTCAGCTTGTTGCAAGATTTCATTTTTTCCTCCAACAACAGGTACATTATGGATTCTTCTTCCTTTTTTAGATAAATCATCATCAATAAAACATACCACTTCTTTATTGATTTTTGGTGTAACTAATGTTTCTCTTAAAATCTTTTCACCAGCTGAACCAGCACCAATAATCATGACACGACTTTCTATATGTTCTCCTCTACCTAATAAATGGTGTCTAGTAGCATATAATCTTAAAAAACGATATCCAAATCTAGCTCCACCAACAAGCATAAGCAAGATAAGTAAATAAAGGAACACCGTACTAATAGGTGGTGTCACCGGACAAATCGTACATAAAATACAATAAAAAATCGTACTTAAAACTGATGCTATAATAACATTTAATAATTCATTGACAGAAGCATATCTCCATAAACTGTCATATAATCTTAATAAGACAAAAAAGATTAAGCTACTTACAATTAAACCACTTAATAAATAATAAGAATATCGTAAAAAGCTTAATTCTATATGACCATTATAAGCAATAATAGATGATAAAAAGAAAGCAATAATGACACTTAAAATATCAAAAGCAACTAAGCAAGTTTTTTCTTATTAAAATCTGACTTCTTTTTTTTGTCATAAAATTTCCTTCCTTAATTTTTGACATTTTTTATTTTCGCTTTCTAAGCAGAATAATAAAACATTAACTATAGTCATTATAATGTCCAAAATAAAAATAACAATAATTATTTTGTTCTTTTTACTAAACGACATTATTTGACACTCAACGACACTATCATTCATTTTTTTGTATTCAAATACTACCATATCAATATTCTTAATACAATTCATTTCTATTGATTTTTCAAACTAATTGATAGATAATATCAATTAGTATTGGAGGAGATTTCATGTCTTTTATTGATATACATGGTCATTATGCTTGGAATATTGATGATGGTATGCCATCTTATGAAGATGCAAGAAAAGCTTTAGAGCTTGCTAGAGAAAATAGAATAAGTGCAATCGTTGCTACACCACATGTAACTCCTGGTGTTCATACTAAAGATGATATTCATGATTTTATTCAAAGAATTGATGATTTAAGAATGCTAGCAACTGAATATAATATTGATATATTAGATGGCTGTGAATTATTTCTTAATCATGATTATCAAAAAGCTCTAGATCAAAATCTTTTTATTCCTATCGAAAACACACAATATGTATTAGTAGAATTTGATGTACGAAAAGAAATAGGAAATGAACAAGAAATAGAAGAAAGATTATATGATGTACAATTTAAAGGTTATACTCCTATTATTGCTCATGTTGAAAGATATTTTAAAAATGGACTAGATATTGAAAGAGTAAATGGTTTTATTGAAAGTGGTTGTATTATTCAAGTAAATGCTTCAAGCTTTTTAGGATATCATGGTAAACAAGCTAAAAAAATAGCTTTTCAACTATTAGATGAAGGCTTGATCCATGTAATTGCTACAGATACGCATCGAGCTACTGGTTCTCGAAAACCTTGTTTAAATAAAATATTTTATTTACTTGAAAAAAATATAATTATCATGCTATTCATACTTTAATGTCAGAAAATCCTTTACATATTTTAAAAAATGAATGGTTAGAACCGGTCTATGCAAGAGAATCATTTTTAAAAATTAGCTAAAAAACTTAAATCTAAATAATTCAAAAGGAGTCAACAAAGACTCCTTTTATTTATTCCTATAAAAACTTAAAAAGTAAGCGTCAATTTATAAGCATAGAATAAAAGAAGTTTAACAACTTTTATTGTTTAAACTTCTTTTGTAATTTATTAAAATACTTTTTTCTTTTTTAAGATAATAATTGCTAGTAATGATACCAAACATCCGATTGTAAGTAATTTCAACTGGTGTTTTGATCACCTGTTTTTGTACTCTTTTTGAGTTGTATTTTTGACAACAGTCGTCGTAACATTATTTGTTTTATTGTTTGCATCATCTTTTTTATCAGTCGTTGGTTTTTGATTTGTATTGTCGTCTTTAGAATTATCTACTGTAAATGTTGTTTCAACATTTCCTAATGTAGAAGTAATTTTAATAGTATATTCTCCATTATCTAATGTTTTTAAATATTCTTCACTTAAAATAATGTTTACTTTGTTAGAAACATTTTCAATTGTATAGTATTTTGTATCTAATTCTTTACCATTAACAAATACTTTTAAAACATTTTCTTTAGAAACATTCATTGTAATTTTCAATGGTTTTGAATCTTTAACATCATATTTACTATTTTCACCAGCAATAATTTGTGCTCTTTCTTGAACATTAATTAAAGCTGTTCCAACTTTACCATCAATTTCTGAATATTTAACACTTACTTCTTTTGTATCTTTTGTGATTTTTTCTTTTGGATTTTCAAATACCCAACCTTCAGGTAATTTAATTGTATCTAATGTATCACCAACGAAACCATTTAATTCTAATCCAGATTTTTCTAAATCTTTTTCGAAAACTCTTTCTTCAACTGTAAGTAAAACTTCTCTTCTTGTTCTTGCCTTTGTTGTATTTCCTTTTTCATATACTGTGTAATATAAATTATATGTTCCTGGTTTTAATGATTTTAAGGCTTCTTGATCATCTTTACCTGTACATAATAGTGATACATGTGTATTTCCACCAACATTTGTGAACATTGGTTCATCATTAATAGAGTAATCAACTACAGTTCCTTCATCAACAGTAATACCTGCTAATAAATCTGGCATGTCTCCTTCTGTCATCGTAACATCTTTTTCACCACTAATTTTATAAGCATTTGCATAGAAAGTATCCGCATCTTTTTGTTGTTGTTCATTTCTAGCATAGCGAACATAATCTACTTCAAATTTTGTTCCTGCTAAGTTTTCACCTGCAGCACCAGGCCAAGCTCCACCTAAAGCCAAATTAAATTCAATATATTGCGGTCTATCGATACATTCTAAAGCTCTTTGATCATCACTATAATCAACTGTTCTTACAATTTGATCATCTACATACCATTCAATTTTTCCTTTTGACCAATTGATTCCAAAAACATGATAATCATCATTAAAGATACCACTTGGTAATGTATAACAAGTACCATGTCCAGCATACTTTCCATCATCTTCACCATTAGTACCATAATGAAGTGTTTGATAAACTTGTTTATTACCATTAACCCCACCAGCAGTTCCATTACCAATTAATTCCATGATATCTATTTCACCACTATCGGGCCATCCAATACCTTGAGCAATGTTACCATCTAAATGAAAATCAGAACCTAAGGTCCAAAACGCTGGGAATACTGCTTGTCCCTTAGGTAATTTAGCTTTCATTTCAATTCTTCCATATAAGAATTCTTGTTTACCATGAGTTCTTACACTTCCTGAATCATAGATAACTTTTCTCGTAGTATCTCCTTGTGTTACATCATATTGATCTTCTGTTTTTCTATTTGTTGCTTTAATAACTAAATTTCCATCTTCAAGATAAACATTATCTTTGCTATTTGTATAATGTTGTTGTTCTAAACCTCTTATATGACCTAATTCATAACCCCAATTCTTTTTATCTAATTCACTTTCATTAAATTCATCAGCCCATACAAGATTATAATTTTCATCTTCATTTGTCACTTCTGTTAAAGAAACATTATCAACAAATACTTTTCCTTTGTATGTAGCATCACTTGTTGATTCAGTCCATTTCATAAAACAAACTGTTAAATCAGTAGAATTTTTACCATTAAAAATACTTCTTGGTCTCCTGTATCGATATCTAATTCAATATCTTGATATTGTCCTTTATTTTCTTCTGTACATTTTACTGTAATTTCATTGTTATTTACAAGATATTGTGCATTCTTTTTTAAGTTGACAAACATTGTTTGTCCTACTTCTGTTAATTGCACTTTTGCCTTTAGTTTATATTTTGTATTTTTCTTTAAATTAACTGTTTGATAAATATTAGCATTTCCATTATTTTCTGGTAAAAAACCACACCAGCTTCCTTCATATGAACATCCTGGCCATTTTGTAAATCTTGCATTTGTGACTTGCATGATGTACGACTATTTATTTCATAGCCAGATGAAGGATTTGTTCCATTTTCAAAAGAACCATTTTTAATAAGTTCTCGATCTAATTCAATTAAATCTTGTTTACCATTGGTAAAACAGTAAGTATAACTGCTCTTCTTGTTGATGGTTTTGTAGAATCAGTACTACTTCTAGCTGTATAGTATAAGTTATATTTACCCGGTTTTAATTTCTTTAAACTTTGTTTATCATTTTTACCTGAACAAACTAAATCAACAGAAGTAAGTCCACCTTTTGATTTAAATGAATATTCATTATCAATTGAATAATCTAAAATACTATCCTGATCAGAAGTCACACCTTCTAATAAATTAGGTGTTTCACCTTCTGTCATGTCACATCATGTTCACCATTGATTTTGATTGCATTTTCATAGTATTCCTTAGAATCTGCTTTTTGTTGAGCATTTTGACCATAATAAACATAATCAATTTCATATTTTTGCCCTGCAAGATTATCTCCAGCATCTCCAGCCCAGTTTCCACCAGTTGCTAGATTCATTTGAATATATTGTGGTCTGTTAAAACATCTTTTATATTCTTCATTATTGCTATAATCAATAGATCCTACAATTTTATTATCAACATAAAATTCCATTTTATTTTTAGACCAATTAAGACCAAAAATATGATAATCATCATTAAAGATGCCTTTTGGTAATGTATATGTTGAAATAGATTTTGAATGATCTACATCTGCAGCTGAACCAGCATGTAAAGTTTGATAAACTTTCTTATTGCTTTTTCCATTTAAGTCTTCATTTTCTGCACCAATCATTTCCATGATATCGATTTCACCGCAAACTGGCCACGAAGCACCTTGTTCACTGCTAATTCTACCATCTAACGTAAAATCTGAACCTAATGTCCAAAAAGCAGGGAAAGCACCTTTTCCTTTAGGAAGTTTTGCTTTCATTTCAATTCTTCCATATAAAAATTCTCTTTTCCCATGAGTTCTAATACTTCCTGAATTATAAATAACTTGTCTATTGCCTCTAGGATTTTTATATTGATCTTCTTTATCTCTATTAGTTACTTGTAAAACTAATTGTCCATCTTTTACATAAACATTTTCTGGATCATTTACATAATGTTCTTGTTCAACACCTCTTATTGAACCTAATTCATAATCCCAATTTGAAGTATCTAATTGACCTTTATTAAAATCATCAGCCCAAACCATTTCATATTGATCATCTTCTGAAGCATTGCTTACTTCTTTAACGGATACATCATCGATCCACACTTCTTCTTGAATAATATCTTGGTTACCATTTTCTTCTGTCCATTTAATAAAAGCAATAGATCCAGAAGTATTATCACCTGAATTAAAAGTATATTCTATATCTTGATATTGACCTGCTTTATCTTCTGATGAAGAAATCGTCGTTTCAATCTTTTTTCCATTATTATCTTTTAATCCTGCACTTAATTGACCATTTTTTACTGCTAAAAATACTTGACCTTTCGCATTAGAAATTTTTACTTTTCCTTTAACAACATAATCTGTATTTTTCTTAAAACTTACTACTTGATAAACTGCTGCATTATTAGAATTTGATGATAACTTTCCATAATAATTTCCATCACTTTCTCCAAATGTACCTGTTCCTGTTTTTTTCCATGAACCACCATTATTATCAAACCCACCATTTGTAATTAAATCACTTTTACGTTCTAATTCGATTAAATCATGTTCATGTGCAACACCTGTTTCTTGACTTGGTGTTTCAGCAAAGATTGTTGCTGAATACGAACTAAGCATTGACATTGATGTCAATACGGATAAAACAACTTTACTTATTTTTTTGTTTTTCATAAAATTTCCCCTTTCTCTTGTTGTTACCGCTTCCATTAGAGTATTATCGCATAATTTTAGTAAAAGTCAATCTATTATTTATTATTTATAACTATTTTTTACTAAAATAAATTCTAATGGGCTATTTTATAAAATTTTATATCAAATAAGTTCGATTGTTCTTTAATAAATACATTATATTTTTATTATCTTTTTAGTAAAAAAAAGAACTCCCGTTTGGAAGTTCCTCTATATTATAATTCTTCACCATTAGAAGCAATAACTTTCTTATACCAATCATAAGAATCTTTTTTGCTTCTTTCTAATGTTCCATTACCTTCATTATCTCTATCTACATAGATAAATCCGTAACGTTTTTTCATTTCACCTGTTGTAAATGAAACACAGTCAATACATCCCCAAGGAGTGTATCCCATTAAATCAACACCATCTTCTTCAACAGCTTTTTTCATTTCTTCGATATGAGCTCTTAAGTAATCAATACGATATGGATCATGACAAGAACCATCTTCTTCTTTAACATCAATTGCTCCAAAACCATTTTCTACAATAAATAATGGTTTTTCATATCTTTCATAGAACATATTTAATGCATATCTTAATCCTTCTGGATCAATAGCCCATCCCCAATCTGATTCTTTAATATATGGGTTTTTAACTGAATGTTCACTTGAACCATCTGTTGATTTTGAAACATCTTTTGTGACTGTTGAATCTACAACATTTGTCATATAATAACTAAAGCCAATATAATCAACAGTACCTTCAGCTAATGCTTTTTTATCTTCTTCAGTGATATCAATATTGAATCCTTTTCTTTCAAACATTTTTAAAGCATAAGCAGGATAATGTCCACGGCATTGTACATCGCAGAAGAAGAAACGATTATGCATTTGTTGTTGTGCTAATACTTGATCGGCTGGACGACAACTAAATGGATAAATTGGAACCATTGCAATCATATTTCCAATTTTGAAATCAGGATTGATTTCTTTACCAATTTTTACTGCTTTAGCAGATGCTACTAATGTATGATGTCCACAGATATACATTGCTTCTTCTGGATTATCATAGTTTCCAAAATGAGCTCCACTGTTTGTCCAACCAAAGATATCGTTTTTAAAGTTCATTTGGTTATTGATTTCATTGAAAGTCATCCAATATTTAACTTTGTTTTATATCTTTTGAAACATACTTCTGCAAATTTAACAAAGAAATCAATTGTTTTACGGTTCATAAATCCACCGTATTCTTTAGCTAAATGATAAGGCATTTCAAAATGTGATAATGTAATAACAGGTTCAATACCATATTTTAATAATTCATCAAAAACATCATCATAGAATTGTAATCCTTCTTCATTAGGTTCTTCTTCATCCCCTAATGGGAAAATTCTTGTCCATGCAATTGATGTTCTAAAACATTTAAATCCCATATCCGCAAACATAGCGATATCTTCTTTATAATGTCCATAAAAATCAATTCCTACATGATTAGGATAATATTTACCTTCTACCACACCATCAGTGATTTCTCTAGGTACTCCATGTGCTCCTGCTGTCATAACATCCGCTACAGAATATCCTTTAGAAGTATTTAATACTCCTCCTTCAAATTGGTGAGCAGCTAACGCTCCACCCCATAAAAAAGTCTTTTTGTAAAGCCATATACTACCTCCGTCTTCTTTTTTATCATTATACCATAAGGTTATAAATCTATAAAATATTCTCTTATCATTTAAACCAACATTTACAAAAATCAGCTTATAAAAGTAATCATTGTAAATAATATTTACAAAAAAAGCCAGAGAATATTCTCTAACTTTTAGCCCTCGAGAATATCCCAAGGTTTTCTATCAATGATTGTGAGTATATTTTGATATCCTATAAATTAGAATACCCCATTAAATCTTCATCAACTGCACGTGCCACTTCACGTCCTTCTCTAATTGCCCAAACAACTAAAGATTGACCTCTACGCATATCACCAGCAACATACAATTGTTTTTGATTTGTTTGGTAATTTTCATCTGCCACATTTCCTCTTGGTGTAAGTTTTACATCAAAAGCTTTAGCAACATAATCTTCGCAGCCTACAAATCCTGCAGCAATTAAAACAATATCTGCATCTAATGTTTTTTCGCTTCCTTTAACAGGAACCATTTGCATGCGACCTTCTACTTGTTTTGATTCAAGTTGAGACAATAACGACTTGTTTTACATTTCCTTTATCATCTTTAATAAACTCTTTAACAGTTGTTTGATAAAGACGAGGATCATGTCCAAAGACAGCAATAGATTCATTTTGTCCATAATCTGTCTTTTTCACACGTGGCCATTCAGGCCATGGATTTGAATCCAAACGTTCATGAGGTGGTTCTGGCATCATTCTAATTGAATAACTGATTTACATCCTAAACGAATAGCTGAACCAACACAATCATTACCAGTATCCCCACCACCAATAACAAGTACATTTTTACCTTTTGTTTCAACAAAAGTTTGATCTTCTAATTGACTATTAAGTAATGATTTAGTAATTTCAGTTAAATAATCAACAGCAAAGTAAATACCTTTAGCATCTCTCCCTGGTGCTTTAATATCTCTAGCTTTTTTACTACCACAAGCAAGAATAACACGATCAAATTCTTTATATAATTGTTGAACTTGTTTTTTATTTTCAATACCGGCATTTGTTTTAAAAACAACACCTTCTTCTTCCATTAATTCAATACGACGATCAATAATATGTTTTTCAAGTTTCATGTTAGGAATACCATACATTAATAGCCCTCCTAAACGATCTTCTCTTTCAAAGACTGTTACTTGATAACCTCTTTTATTTAATTGATCGGCTGCTGCAAGTCCTGAAGGGCCTGACCCAATAATTGCTATTTTTTTATCAATACGATGTTTAGGTGGATGGGGTTGCATCCAATTGGAAGCATAAGCTGTTTCAATAATTGCATTTTCATTTTCTCTTACGGTAGCGGGATTTCCATTTAATCCACAAGTACATGCTGCTTCACATAAAGCAGGACATACTCTTGATGTGAATTCTGGAAAATTATTTGTTTTTAAAAGTCTTTTTAAAGCGGCTTTATAATTTTTATGGAAAATTAAATCATTCCATTCAGGTATCAAGTTGTTTAGTGGACAACCTGATACCATTCCTTGAATCATTTTTCCATTTTGACAGAAAGGAACTCCACAATCCATGCAGCGAGCTCCTTGGCATGATTGTTCATCACGAGATAATGGTTTATGAAATTCATTAAAGTTCTTAATACGTTTTAATGGTTCAACTTCTGTTGATACTTGTCTTTCTATTTCTAAAAATCCTGTTGGCTTTCCCATAATCTACATTCCTTTCTTAAAAGCATTGAATGCTTCTACTTTTGCTTGTTCATTTGTAAGTCCTTGTTGTTCAAATGAACTAATAAGTGACATCATACGTTTATAATCATGAGGAACAACTTTTTTGAAGTGTGCAACTTCATTTCCAAAGTCATCTAAAATCTTTTTCGCAACATTTGAATTTGTATATTGATAATGTTTTTGAATCATTCTTTTAATTGATCTTCATCATAACGTGATTTCACATTTTTATATTCTACAAGTTCTTTATTGACATGTTCATAGAATGTATTATCTGGATCATAGACATAAGCAATACCTCCAGACATACCAGCAGCAAAGTTACGCCCTGTTTTTCCTAAAACAACAACCATACCACCTGTCATATATTCAAGACCATGATCTCCAATACCTTCAACCACAGCATGTGCTCCTGAGTTACGTACGGCAAATCTTTCACCAGCAACTCCATTGATATAAACTTCACCAGATGTTGCTCCATATAAAGCAACGTTACCAATGATAATATTATCTTCTGGTTTAATTGTTGAATCTTTTGGTGGTACCACAATTAATTTACCACCTGATAAGCCTTTTCCAAAGTAATCATTACTATCTCCATAAAGATGTAATGTTAAACCTTGAGGAATGAAAGCACCAAATGATTGACCACCTGCTCCATAGCAGTTAACTTTAAAAGTATCTTCTTCTAATGATGTTCCATATTTCTTCGTAATTTCTGATCCAAAGAGTGTTCCAAATGAACGATCGATATTTGTAACACGGACATCAATTTCTTTACCTTGATGTTTATCTAAAGCTTCTTTAAATTGTTTATA
>ENA-OQIO01001143-OQIO01001143.1-human-gut-metagenome-genome-assembly--contig:-NODE-1143-length-13318-cov-2.004397_pt1 | contig 13318 bp, 13 predicted proteins | sample MGYA00242573_ERZ504737 | MGnify/ENA primary metagenome ERZ504737 (study PRJEB26092, sample SAMD00036203) | human gut metagenome | host: Homo sapiens | study: EMG produced TPA metagenomics assembly of... | reverse complement strand
GCACTGCGTTATCGTGCTCACTGCGTCGCGCGAAATCGCCGAAGCAGCCGACACACTCTTCGAAATCTGATGTTCAGACCATAGAGCCCCTGTGATTCGTATTGCCGAATCACAGGGGTTTTTCAATGCCGCGGCTCATTGCCGCGCTAATCTGAGGATAAATCTGACCGTACGAGGCGAAACCTGATAATTATGACCGGATATATTCCCACACTGGAGCAGATCGACGAATTGCACCGCAAAATCGCGCCGTCCAAGGCGGCGTACGAGCTGGTGCACACGCATTGCGTGATTGTAGCGACCATCGGCTGCCAGATCGTGCGCCGGCAGAACGCGCTGTTCACGCGCCGCTGCACATTACCGAAGGACGCGGAGGTACCGCCCACCGCAGGCGTCACCGGCGGCCATGTGCCGCCGCGTCTGCTCGACGAGCATTTGGTACTCATCGGCGGACTGCTGCATGACATCGGCACCTACCGCGTGTTCAAGCATGACGGCTCTGACGGCGAACCGCTCAAATTCAGCAAGAAACGCTACATTCTGCACGGTCTTAAGGGCTACGAGTATCTGCTCGACGAGGGCGTGGACGAGTCCATCGCCCAGTTCTGCCGCAACCATACCGGCGTGGGACTTACGCGCGAGGATGTGGTGCGCCAGGAGCTGCCGTTGCCACCAGCCGACTATGTGCCGATGAATCTCGAGCAGGAAGTGGTGATGTACGCCGACAAGTTCCATAGCAAGTCAGTGCCGCCGAAGTTCCTGCAGGTCGAGGCGTATACGGCCCGAGCCGAGCGATTTGGCGGAGAGAACAAACAGCGATGGCTGGATCTGGTGGCCAAGTATGGCGTGCCGGATATTCCGGCGTTGGCGGAGAAGTATGGGATGCGGATGATTTGAGGCTCTAGGGGTCTCTCCCCCAAGTCAGCCTGTCGGCTGACAGCCCCTTCGTCAGAGGGGGCTTATGAAGCTATTTCAGATGGAAAGGAGACGGTAGGTGCCGTTGCGGTTGGAGGCGATGATCATCTGGTCGTTCTCCAGCACGTTCCAGCCTTCCTGCTCGTAGCCGGAAGAGGAGACCACCACACCGGCGGAGTCGCCGTTGTCGTCGCGCAGCTCACGGTAGCGCATCACACGGTAGTCGGCGGCCTGCTCGCCACGGCCGTACTCATCGTAGATTTCCACGATGCGCGGGCTGGTCTTCTCACGACCGGCGGCGCACAGGGCGATGAGCTGGTCCTCGGACTGAATCATGCAGTTGTAGCTGGACTTCGGGTAGCTTGGCGCAGTTCGCGCACGGCCTGGGCCACGGCCTCGTCGAGCGAGAAGCCGAAGCCGATGTATTCCAGAATCACCGCGAAGAAGATGGCGGAGTCGGAACGGCCGCCGGTGGAGAGGAACACGCTGTGGTTCACCGGGTATGAGCGATTGGTGACGATGTTGCGGCCATTGGCGTCCGAGATATCGCCGTTGTGGATGAAGCTCAGGCCGTTCGCATAGAACGGGTGCTGGTTCTCCATGATGAGCGGCAGATTGGAACTTGCCAAGCGCAGGTGCCAGATGGCACCGCGAGACGGTTCGTCGGCCAGCGCCTCAAACGTGCTGTCATGACGGGCCGCGATGGTCGACTTGTAGATTCGGGTGCCGGTTTCCGGGGTGGGTGCGCCACCGTCACGCACGTGCGGTGCTTCGGCAGGATCGGAAAGCTGGGCTACACCCCAGCCATCATTGTGGATTTCAGACAGTTCACGGAAATCCTCGACATTGTCTTGCCCCAACACAGCGTTGAGACTCAGGTTGAAGCCTGCCGTCGCGTATCCCAGTAATCTGCACATGGTATTTCAACTTACCGAAACCGTGTGGCGACGTGCGGCGACCGTTATAGGCATTCTTTATAGAGCGCATCAGCGCCGCTGCAAACTGGTATGTTATCGCTTCTGTTTGGCGGAGCGTTGAGGCTTGGCGGCGGGTTTGCCGTTCTTGGCCTTGCCTTATCGCCTTATCGCCCTGCTCAGCGGGCGCATCGGCGGCAGCGGCCTCAGCGGTCTTCCGCGCCTCGGCCGATACGGCGGCATCGAGCTCCTGTACCAATCGCCCAAGCCCGGACGTGGTGTCCATCGGGTCAGGGACGGCGGCCGGGTCGGCCACTGCACGAGTCGGCGTGGGCGTCGGGATGGTCTTGGCCGTATCGGTGCGCTTCAGACGCGGTGGGCGGCGGGTGGAGACGAACAGCGGCTGCACCTCGACCAACGGGTTGTAAGGTGCCAGACCGAACCACTTAACCGGCGAGCCGGCCATGTGGCGGATTGCGTACTTGGCTTGCAACGACAGGGCACCGCGTGCAGAAACCTTGGATTCCGGCATCAGGGCCTTGTGAATCAGCACGTAACGGATGGTGCCGATGTCCGGATCGGCGTCGACCTTGGGGTAAATCGACTTCTGCTTGGGCAGTTCGCCGGTTTTGGACAGGTCGTGCATGATCTGGTGGATGTACGCCGGGATGGACTGCGAAACCTTGAATCCCAGACGGAAGCGCACGCGGTAGATGTAGTTCGTGCCGAAGTCCTCCACCGAGTATTCACGGGTGAACGGCTCGTCGGTGGTTTCCACGCTGACTGCCCACAAGCACGGGCGCGCTTGGGGTGGTCGGCGAAGATGGAGAAGAAGATGTCCGTGTCGAGTCGCTTGGTTTCCGAGTCGGAGGTCAGGTACACGATGTTGTCCGCAAAATACGGGATGCGGAAATCACTGTGCAGCTTGTCGAGCGCGGGTAGGAAGTCGTTGGGCCGCATGTGACGGCGTTGCGCACGTTCGAGCTTGGTGCCCTCATTCCACGTGTACATGACGAACAGAATCGCGGCGGTCAGCAACATGGTGAACCAACCACCATGCAGGAATTTGGCCATAGACGCGATGAAGAACATAGCCTGAATCGCCAAGAACAGCACGGTGAACACGATGGCACCGACCCGCTTGCCGGAATGCCATAGGTGGACGCCGAGCAACACGGTGGTGGTGATCATCGTAATGGTCAACGCCAGTCCATATGCGGCAGAGATGTGTTCCGAATCCTTGAAGATGGCGAGTACGGCCAGCGTGGAGACGCACAGCACGCCGTTGACCACCGGAATGTACAGCTGGCCACGCGTGCGGGCCGGGTACCGCACCTGCAGATGAGGCATCCAATTGAGGCGGGTGGCTTCGGAGACCATGGTGAACGCGCCGGTAATCAGGCCTGGGAAGCGATCACGCCGGCCGAAACAGACAGAATCACGGCCAGATAACGTACGTTCGGAGACATCATCTGGAAGAACGGGTTGAGTGACTCCATCGCAGTGTATTGCGGGTTATCGCTATTGGCCAGCATCCACGCACCTTGGCCGAAGTAGTTGAGCACCAGCGCAACCTTGATGAATGGCCAAGTGAAGTAGATGTTGCCGCGCCCCACGTGGCCCATGTCGGAGTACAGCGCCTCGGCACCGGTGTCGAGAGGAACACGGTGCCCATAAGGGCGATGCCGGCAGCATTGTTCGGCTGAACAGGAATTTGATGCCGTACACCGGTTCAGGGCCTCGAACACAGACCAGTCGTTAGAGAGATTCGTGACGCCCACGATGGCGAGGAAGCGAACCAGACCAGCACCATCGAGCCGAATACTTTGCCGATGCTTTCGGTGCCGCGCGACTGCACGGAGAAGAGAATCACGATGATCACGACGGTGATCATCAGGGTCAGGCTTGGGTTTTCGTCGAACAACCCTTCCAATGGCGGCAGGGTCTGCAAGCCTTCGACTGCGGAACTGATGGAAACCGCCGGGGTAAGTACCGAATCCGCGAGGAATGCCGCGCCGCCGAGCATGGCGGGAATCGCGAGCCATGCGCCGTACTTGCGAATCAACGAGTACAGTGCGAAGATGCCGCCTTCGCCATTGTTGTCGATGCGCATGGCGATGAGCACATATTTGACGGTAGTGATCAGCGTAATCGACCAGAAGACCAGCGACAGCATGCCGAGCACGGCCTCTCGGTCTACGCTGCCAAGCCCTCCCTGACCGGCAAGGAAGGTCTGCGCGGTGTACAAGGGCGAGGTGCCGATGTCGCCGTACACCACGCCGAGCGCCACGATTGCCATGCCCCAGGTGACCTTGTCTGGGCTGGATTGCAGGCGGGCCCACCATCGACCGAGGCCGCCTTTCGACCATGCGCTGGCGATTTTCTCGGCTTCTTTGGTTTCAGCTTCCCTCTGCTTGGCGAGTGCCTCGCGCTCCTCCTTGGTGAGAGTGCGGCGGGACACCTTGGGAGCGTTGGTAAAGGTGTCGGCCCTCAGCAGTGCTTCTTCTTCCTGTCGGGCCTTGGCTTTGGCGGCACCAGACTGGGCTTTCTGGGCCTTTGAGGCTTTTTGGGCACGTGCGGTCCTTTGGTTCGACTCAGCCATACGTTCAGTCCTCCATTGAGGTGGAGATCATCCCCCTCGCTTATGTCAAACACATCATGATAGACCTCGTTCACAATTCTGACAAATTTTACAAGTCAACACATCGTCTCTACACGCGCCGCGACGGCCGCACACCCGGCCCTCACAGTCCGTATACGGCGCGGGCGGTATCGCGGGTGCCGCGCGCCACATCCGCGATGGGCAAGTCGAGCGTATCGGCCATGGCCCGCAAGGTGTAGGGAATCATGTACGGCGCGTTGGTGCGGCCACGATACGGCATGGGCGTCAGATACGGCGCGTCGGTTTCGACCATCGCATGGTCCAGCCCCACAATCCGTAGCGATTCGCGGATACCGTCATTGCCTTTGTAGCTCACGATGCCGGAGAAGCTCAGATACCAGCCATGTTCGCGCGCGATCTCGGCCATCTCACGGTCGCCGGAATACGAGTGGAATACGGTGCGTTCGGGCGCGCCGTCGGCCAGCAGGGTTTCGATGACCTCGCGATGGGAGTCGCGGTCGTGAATCTGCATGGGCAGGCCCAGTTCCTTGGCCAGGGCAATATGCGCGCGGAAAGCCTCGCGCTGCAGTTCCTTGGCACCTTCGCCGGTGCGGAAGAGGTCCATGCCGGTCTCGCCGATAGCCACCACTTGCTCGGGGTATGTGGTGGCGAGGCGATGTACTTCGGCGAGCGCGTCCTCGAAAGACGTGTCATGGTAAGGCTTGTATTTGAGGGGCAGACCATCCGGCCCCGGCACACCGCGATGCCCGTGGAGCACGGACTCATTGGGGTGTATTGCGAGCGCCGCGTGCACATTACCCGGATGATCGAGGGCCATCTGGACGGCGGTCATCAGGTGCGGCAGCTCGCAACCGCAGTCGATAATACCCCCAATGCCGACAGATTGCGCCTGCGCCAGCAATTGGTCGACGTCGTACACCGGGACTTCGGGCTGTCCCTTCTCCTGCGCCTCATGGCTCATAGCGCGCGCGAAAGGGATTACGGAGGCCACGTGAGTGTGGTTGTCGATGGTCTGGGCATCGTCCGGCAATGCTTCAGGTGCCGGAGCCCAGCTACGGTCGCGATGGTGGTGCTTGCTCATGGTTTCTCAGTGTAGGCTGTTTCTCAGTGTAGGCTACCGCCAGCAACGCTCGTAAGGCAGTCCGGTAAGACGTTCGACTACACGACGGGTATCGTCGGTCACGCCCGCCTGAACTTGCCGTTTCTTGCCACGAGCGCAACATTCCCGGGAGAGTAGCGCAACCGGCAAGCGAGACGGTCGCCATCCTGCCGCCTTTTTCTGCATCATCAGCCCATTTTCTGCCTCATTTTGATAAAATATGATGCAGAAAGTTCGTATGATGCAGAAAATGAGGCAGTATGAGATCATTTGACTACATCGAATCAGGTAAGACGTTGCTCACCCCGCACACCACGAGTTTGCTTGCCGCTATTCACGAGGCAAAAGGGCGTCAAAGCATACAGACAACGATCAGACCGGATATATTGGGGACGCTGGTTGCCGTCGCGCGCATCCAAAGCACAGATGCCTCAAACCGCATCGAAGGTATTTCTACCAGCGATAGCAGGCTCAACGATCTCGTCTCGGAGAAAGTCACACCGCGCAATCGCAATGAAGAAGAAATTGCCGGTTACCGTGACGCGCTATCGGTTATTCACGAAAGCCACGACTATATTCCGATTACCCCGAACGTCATTCTTCAACTGCACCGCGACCTCTTCCGACACACACCACTGACCTTTGCGGGGCATTTCAAGGACAGTGACAACGTCATCATCGAACGAGATGCACACGGGACCAGCACCGTGCGATTCGCCCCACCGTCCGCACTTGTCACACCGGAACTGATCGAACGCGCGTGTTCCGCCTACACGCAAGCAATCCGAGATGGACATACCGATCCATTGCTTGCCATCGCCATGTTCATTCTCGATTTCACCTGCATACATCCGTTCAATGACGGCAATGGCCGTATGAGTCGGCTACTCACGCTCCTGATGCTGTGCCGCAATGGCTATATGGTCGGCAAATACATCAGTATCGAACACCTTATCGAGCAAAGTAAAAGCACTTATTATGAGGCGCTGGCCGCAAGCACCCAAGCTGGGACGACAACGCCAATGATTATGCGCCATTCACGAACTACCTGCTTGGCATCATACTGTCCGCGTGCAAGGAATTCGACGAACGCATCAATCTCACGGCAGGCGGCAGAGCGCAGGGAGCACCGCGAGTAGCCACCAAGGGAACGCGGATTGAAGCACTGCTTGATCAATCCCTAGTTCCACTCTCCAAGGCCGATATTCTCGCTCGCATGCCCGATACCAGCACCACCACCATTGAGCGCACGCTGAAATCACTGTTGGACTCCGGTACGATCATCAAAATCGGTGCTGGCCGCAGCACCCGCTATGTGAAACGCCGCTAAACGCATCCTTGTGCGCAACATCTCGTCACTCTTCCGGCGCCCCGCTGGCCACGCGAATCATCGCGTACTGCGACTCGTAGAGGCGGTAGTACGCGCCCTTGGCGGCGAGCAGCTGTGCGTGCGAGCCGTGCTCGACGATCTGGCCGTGATCGATGTAGAAGATCTCGTCCGCGTTCTCGATCGTCGACAGGCGGTGCGCGATGATGAAGCTCGTGCGCCCCTTGAGCAGATGCTGCAGGCCGGCCTGCAGCGCCTCCTCGGTGCGCGTGTCGATGTTGCTCGTCGCCTCGTCCAGGATCAGGATACGCGGGTCGGCGAGCAGCACGCGCGCGAAGGCGATGAGCTGGCGCTGGCCGGCCGACAGGGTCGATCCGCGCTCCTCCACACCGTGTCGTACCGTCGGGCAGTTCCATGATGAACTCGTGCGCGTGCACGGCCTTCGCCGCCGCCTCGATTTCCTCGTCGGTGGCGTCGAGCTTGCCGTAGCGGATGTTCTCGCGCACGTTGCCGGAGAAGATGAAGGTGTCCTGTAGCATCACGCCCATCTGCCGGCGCAGCGATGCGAGCGTCACGTCACGCACGTCGTAGCGTCGATCGTCACCGAGCCTCGGACACGTCGTAGAAGCGCGACAGCAGGTTGATGATCGTCGTCTTGCCGGCGCCCGTCGGGCCGACCAGCGCGATCGTGCGCCCCGGTTCGACGTGGAAGTCCACGAGGTTTGAGGATGTTGTGGCCGTCCTTCTCGTAGCGGAACACCACGTCGTTGAAGTCGACGCGCCCGCGAATCTGCGGCAGGTCCGCCGCGTCGGGCTTGTTGCGGATCTCCGGCGTGACGTCGAGCGTCTCGAAGATGCGCTCGAGGTACGCCGAGCAGGTGATGAGCTGGTTGTAGAAGTTGCCGATGTTGATCACCGGATTCCAGAAGTTGTTCGCGTAGCCGACAAACGCGATGAGCACGCCGGTGGTCACGTTCACGCCCCCGAAGCCCATCACGCCGACGAAGTAGATGAACGAGATGGTCATCACGGAGATGGTCTGCACGCCCGGCACATGAGGAACTGGATGTGCACGGCGTGCATCCACGCGGAACGCACCTCGCCCTGCTGCTCCTGGAAGGTTCTGAACTGGGCCTGCTCCTGTGCGAAGGTCTGCGTGGTCTTCACGCCGGCGATCGACTCGTGGATGTAGGCGTTCAGGTTGCTCTGCTTGTTGGAGAGCTTCTGGAAGGCGCGCCGCTGGAAGATCTGCAGCACGCGCACCCAGATGATGAGCACCGGGAACAGGATCAGGCTCCACAGGGCCAGCTGCCAGTCGATCACGAACATCACGATCAGCGTGATCACGAAGGTGAACACGTCGGAGATCACGTTGATCAGACCGGAGCTCAGCGTGTCCGAAAGCGTGTTCACATAGTTGACCACGCGGATCAGGATCTTGCCGTGCGGGCGCGAATCGAAGTAGCTGAAGGGCAGCGTCTGGATATGCGTGAAGATATCGCGGCGCATGTCCTTGAGCATGAGCTGGCCGACGCGCGTGATCGCCACCGTGCGGTAGCGCAGCCCGAACTCGTACAGCACGATCAGCGCGGCGAGGATCACGGCGAGGATGCCGAGCTTGCCGAGGTCCTTGTTCGGGATCGCCTCGTCGATCATGATCTTGGTCAGGTACGGCACGGCGACGACGATGCAGCTCATCGAGATGACGACGACGAGAATGCGCGCCACCTGTGCCATATACGGTTTGAGATATTTGCCGACGCGCAGGATGTCCCGGAAGTTGATCTGCTCCTCGAGTTCCTCATCCTCGCGGTATGTATTGCGTTGTGCCATAAGTCCTCTTCTAAAAACCTTGTGCGACGCCGGACTGGAGTCCGAGCTGCTTGTGGTAGATGTCCCAGTAGCGGCCGTGTGCGGCCACGAGTTCGGCGTGGGTGCCGCGTTCGACGATACGTCCGTGCTCGAGCACCAGAATCAGTCGGAATCCTTGACCGACGAGATGCGGTGGGCGATGGCGACGATGGTCTTGCCGCCGTCCATCTCCTTGAGGTGCTTCTGGATCTCCGCCTCGGTCTCCATATCGACGGCCGAGGTCGTATCGTCCATAATCAGGATCGACGGATTGTCCGCGAGCGCGCGGGCCAGCGACAGGCGCTGCTTCTGTCCGCCGGACAGGCCCACGCCGCGTTCGCCCACGACGGTGTCATAACCCTGCGGCATCGACCTGATGAAATTGTCCGCGCCGGCGATCTGGGCCATTTTCTGGATATATCGGTCGTCGCTATCACCGCTGGCACCAAAACCGATGTTGCCGCCGATGGTGTCGGAGAACAGGAAGGTATCCTGCGCCACGATGCACACCTGCGAGCGCAAGGTGGCCAGCGGCCAGTCGCGTGCGTCGATGCCGTCGATGAGCACATGGCCAACGGTCGGGTCGTAGAAGCGGGAGATGAGGCTGACGAGCGTGGACTTGCCCGCGCCGGTTTCGCCGAGGATGCCGAGCTTGGAGCCGGCGGGCACGGTGAAGTCGAGGTCCTTGAGGATCGGGGTCTCCGGGTCGTCCGGGAAGGCGAAGCTGACGTGGTCGAAGCGGATGTCGCCCTTGATGTGCAGCGGGCAGGACTTGCGTTCGGTGGACTGCTGGGCACCGGATGTTCCGGAAGCCACGGGCGCTCCGGTAGCCCCGGTAGCCTCATCATCGTGCTTGACTTGCTCGACGATCGTGACCGCCTGCTTGACGGCTTCGACCGCGTCGGGCTTCTCCACGATGCGCGGCTGTTCAGTGAGCAGCTTGCGGATTTTGATGCAGCTGGCGTTGAATCGCTGCCAGTCGTTGATCAGCCAGCCGGACTGGCGCACCGGGCCGTCGATCATCCACAGGAAGGAGTTGAAACTCACCAGATTGCCGAGGGTCATGTAGCCCTTGATGACCAGAAAGCCGCCGAGGCCGAGGGTGATGAGCTGCAGCGAGAAGCCGAGGCCGTCCAGCCACGGCATGTACTTGCGCGAGTTGTAGGCCAAGGCCATGTTGCACTGCATGTAATCGTCGTTGTGCTCGTCGAACTTTTCGGTCTCGTACGGTTCGCGCACGAATGCCTTGACCACACGGTTGCCCTCGATGTTCTCTTCGACCATGGAGTTGAGGGAGGCCAGCGAGTTGCGGATGGCGAAGAACAGCGGGTGGGCGTGCGTGGACAGGCCGCGCGTGAGCACAAAAATGAACGGCGTGACGCAGGCCAGGACGAGCGCGAGTCGCCAATCGATGGCGAACATCACGCACAGGGCGCCCACGAACATGACCACGCAGTCGGCAATCTGATAGCTCACCCAACTCAGGCAGTGGCGGATCGCGTCGGTGTCGGAGGTCAGGCGGCTCATGATGTCGCCGGTGCGTGTGTGGTTGAAATACGTGAAGTCGAGCTCGTGCAGCTTCTCGTATTCGTCGGAGACGAGGCGGTAGACCGAGTTCTGGCCGAAACGCTCCATCCACATCTGGTAGCCGTATCGCGCGCCCACGCGGATGATGGTCATGAGGATCATCAGTCCACACAGACGTGGCAGTTCGTCGGCATGTCCGCCGACGATGACGCGGTCCACGATGATACCGGACAGAATCGGAATGGTCAGGGCCATCGTGTTATTTGCGATGAACAGTAGAAGCGCGCCTACCACGCGGGGCAGGTCTGGTTTGCAGTATGGCAGCACCCATTTGAGATGCTTGCGCTGGTATTGATTCCCGGATCGACGTACATGTGAGGAGATCACCGTTTCTTGGGGATTGTTTGCTTGTGGTATGGTGCGGCATGCTCCTGCGCCGCACGCGGCAATCGCTGCCGCCGCGATTCACGATCAGCCGTGCTTCGCACTGCGCCTGTCATTGGCCGCATGACCGAAGCTCTCCTTCATCGGTCGAAGCACGTTCGACTTTCGCAAACGCGTACTAGTCTAGACGCCTGCGTCTAATCGCAACGGCCCGCAACTCTGCGTGTTCCCCGCATTAGCGGCGATACGCGGCTCTCTAAGCGCAACATTCCCCGGAATGCGTCGCTGCACACCTCCGAACAGGTCCAATTCGCAACGCATTCCCGGGAAAGTGGCGCATGTCATATCACGCTCAAACAACCCAGCATAGTGAGTGGTTCATTCACGTTTTACGTATTGTGCGACGGAATCGGCATCTCCCGCAACACGTGAGATATGCAAAAGTGCCGCACGCTGAATGGTGATCAGCGTGCGGCACTGCGCGAAACGCGTGAAATCCGCAGAACGCACGAAACTCACGAAACAGATAAAACGTACAAAACGCAAGCAAGGCGAAGCAACGAACAGACAGAGACAGACAGACTACAGGTCAGAACGCCAGCGAACGCACGTAGGAACCAACTTGCGGGCGGAACAGCTACCGGGGATTGTTCGTTTGCGATGTTCGCATTCATGGCAGGTTTCTCCATACGATTCGGGCGGTCGGTTCAGGAGGTTGGTTGGCGGAGGCAGGTTCGGTTTCAGCGTCGGTCCAGGGCCACCCAGAGCACGCCGTGCGGCGGAATCGTGCCGGTGATGACGCGGTCGGCACCCACGCCTTCAAGACGCACGTCGGCGGGCTCGCCCGGCGCGTCGGCATACAGATCGGCGAGTGTCCAATCGTCATTGCGGGCGTCAAGCCCCACGATGGATTGGAGCTGGATGTTGCGGCCGATCTCGTATGTGTCGCTGCCGGTCCAGAACAGCGCGGCGTAATGGCCGCCGTGATGCGCGGAACGTGTGCCATCGGCCAATCGGCTGCGTCGGCGGACCAGACGATGAACTCGCCACGGTAGGTGCTCTCATCCCACCATTTGCCAAAAATCCGTTCGCGCACGGTCTCGCGGTTATTGGTGGAGCCGGCAAGCACCTCACGCAACGCGGGATTCTGCAGCAGCGCGATGGCGTCGCTGTTGCTGGTGGGCAGATCGCCGCCGACCATAAGCGGGCTACGCCCCATGCACCATAGGGCCAGCAGTGTCTTCTGCTCGTCCAGCGTAAGGCGGGATTGGCGGTCGTCGCCGCGTTCGGCGCGCAGGCCTATGTGCCCGAACGGCACCATGTCGGCGTCGGCCCAGTGGCCGGTGGTCTGGAACGGCGCCCAGCGGGCCAGGCGGGCGAACTGCTGGTAGATGTCTTCCCAACGGTCCCACAGATCGTCGGAAATACGCCACATTTGGGCGTTCTCGCGCAGGAAGTCGACGTAGCTCGTCGCCACCCAGCCGCCGGGCGAGAGAGACAGGTCAATCGAACGGCCGTATTTGGCTTCGGCTTTGGCGATGGCGCGATGATAGGCGGCGATTTCGTCGGAGTGGAACGGGGTCTGCATGTCGTCGACCTTGAGGAAGTCGAGGCCCCAGGAGGCGAACAGGTCGAGCTGCGCGTCATACCAGGCCTGCGCGCCGGGTGGGATTGGTTCAGGCCGTAGTTGTCCGGATTCCACTTGCACACGTGGTCGAGGTCGGCCACGTCCTTGGCGGTGTAGTTGGTGCCGTATACGGGCAGGTTCTTGTCCACAGCGATACGCGGGATGCCGCGCATCATGTGCATGCCAAGCTTCAAGCCCAGTTCGTGGACGGCGGCGGCGAGCGGGCCGAATCCCTTGCCGCCGGCAGCACTCGGGAAACGCACCGGGTCAGGCAGCTGACGGCCGTATTCGTCGAGAATCAGCGGCGCGTTGTCGTTGTAACCATGTGCGCGGGCGGTCGGGTCGTACCAGTCGATGTCGATGACCAACGTATCCCAGCCGGCGTTTTTCAGGTGTTCAGCCATGAACGCGCGTTGGCCAGCAGCTCGTCTTCGGTGAGGGTCGTGCCGTACGAATCCCAGCTGTTCCAGCCCATCGGCGGACGCCATGCCTGAGGAAGGCTCTGCGGAAGATCCGTCATCGTATCCTGCTTTCGTTGATATTCGTATAAGTTGCCATACGGCGGTACGCCAGCTGCAAACCAATCGGCATCGCGCACGTACGGATAGGTGAAGAGTGACGCCACTCCCCCGGAGAGTCCCATCCCAACGTACGACGAACTTCATGGCCTCTTGGCACACCGACGTATGTACCGTTACATATTCTTCCACCGGAACGATATCAAGCAAGCGCATGTTACGCTCGGCGCGTCATCGCCTAAGCGCAGCATTTTCAGCGATTCCGGCACACAGCCACCATTTGCCAAAACACGATGTTGTGAATACCGTTACAACCATTGGAAGCATTACGGGCATGATCCAATGCCCATCACAGGCGAAACATGAGGTGACGTTATGCCGAGCGGCAAACCAACATTGCGCGACGTAGCGAAAGCCGCCGGGGTCTCCCCCATGACCGCCTCGAATGCGCTGCACGGCAAGCCGGGTGTTAAGGATTCCACGCGCGCCAAGGTGCTGGCGGTGGCCGAAAAGCTTGATTACCGCATCAATCT
>ENA-OQIO01001142-OQIO01001142.1-human-gut-metagenome-genome-assembly--contig:-NODE-1142-length-13320-cov-4.100963_pt1 | contig 13320 bp, 14 predicted proteins | sample MGYA00242573_ERZ504737 | MGnify/ENA primary metagenome ERZ504737 (study PRJEB26092, sample SAMD00036203) | human gut metagenome | host: Homo sapiens | study: EMG produced TPA metagenomics assembly of... | reverse complement strand
GTGAGATCGATCGAGAAATGGATAAAGGGCATTTTGATAGGATGGCATCACGGCAACCTCTCCGGCCTGTTCGATAACGTGAACGCAAGGTGGGCGAAATCGCTTCGGATGTCGGCTCTACCCCGCAGGCGTGGAACAGCGGCATTTTCAATATGCTGCGTAGTCTTTCTGAAACGGTGGTGCTGCCCATTGCAGCGGCTATCCTTGCCCTTGTGATGTGCCATGAGCTTATCCAGATGATTACCGAAAAGAACAATATGCACGACTTTGACACCTCCATGTTCTTCCGCTGGATTTTCAAGTCTGCTTTTGCTATCCTCATTGTCAGCAACACATGGAATATCGTTATGGGTGTGTTCGATGCCACCCAGAGCGTTGTCAATCAAGTTCCGGCGTTATCATCGGTGAAACATCCATCCACTTTGACCGCCTGATACCCGGACTGGAATTTCAGCTGGAAAGCATGACCATTGGCAGTCTGCTTAGTCTGTGGTTCCAGACCCTTGTAGTGGGCCTGACCATGAACATCCTGTCCATCTGCATCTTTCTTGTGACCTATGGACGCATGATTGAAATTTATGTGGTCACAGCGTTAGGCCCTATCCCGCTTGCCACCATGGGCAGCAGCGAGTGGCGCAGCACCGGGCAGAATTATTTGAAGTCTTTGCTGGCGCTGGGTTTCCAAGCGTTCCTGATTATGATTGTCGTGGGCATTTACGCGGTGCTGATACGCAACATTTCGGGCGCGGCGGACATTGCCGGGGCTATCTGGGGCTGCATGGGCTACACCGTGCTACTCTGTTTCTGTCTGTTCAAGACCGGCAGCATCAGCAAGTCGGTGTTTGGTGCCCACTAAGGCCGAGAAAGGAAAAACGTATGGCGTATGTGACCGTTCCCAAAGATTTGACCCATGTAAAATCCAAAGTCTTATTCGGGCTGACCAAGCGGCAGCTGGTCTGCTTCGGCGGTGCGCTCCTCACGGGCGGGCCGCTTTATTTTTTGGCCCGGAACTATCTTTCCAACAGTGCAGCGGCCCTGCTGATGATTTTTGCCATGCTGCCGGGGCTGCTGTTCGCTCTGTTCGAGCGGCACGGCCAGCCCCTTGAAGTGGTGATTCAGCAAATGATTCAGTGCTACTTTATCCGTCCCAAGGAAAGGCCCTATCAGACCAACAATGCTTACGCCGCCCTTGTGCGGCAATACAAAATGGAACAGGAGGTAAAGGCCATTGTCCAGAAAAACGATACCCCGCGAAACCGAAAAGCCCAAAAAGCTCACCCGCGCCCAGAAAAAAGAAATTGATGCCGTCATCCGCAAGTACAAGGGTGACGGCAAGCCCCGCACGGCACAGGCCACCATCCCGTATGAGGCCATCTACCCGGACGGTGTGTGCCGCATTGACCGACGCACATTCTCCAAGTGCATTGCCTTTGAGGACATCAGCTATCAGCTGGCCCAGCCGGAAACAAGAACCGCCATCTTTGAACACCTGTGCGACCTGTACAACTATGTGGATGCCTCCATCCATGTGCAGCTTTCGTTTTTGAATCGCAAGGTTGACCCGGTGCAGTACGCAAAAAGTTTTGAGATCGCACCGCAGGGGGATGATTTTGACGACATCCGCGCCGAGTACACCGCCATCCTGCAAAAGCAGCTTGCCAGCGGAAACAACGGCATTGTCAAAACCAAATATCTGACCTTCACCATCGAGCCGACAGCCTGAAAACAGCACGGTCACGGCTGACGCGCATTGGCCTTGACCTGCTGGGCTATTTCAAGACCATGGGCTGTGTGGCACACGTTATGGACGGGCAGGAGCGTTTGGAAGTTCTGCACGGCATCTTCCACCCGGACGGCGAACCGTTCCGTTTTGACTGGGACTGGCTGGCACCCTCCGGCCTGTCTACCAAGGATTTTGTGGCCCCGTCCTCCCTCTGTTTTGGTACGGCCAAGACCTTTGGCTTGGGCGGCAAGTATGGAGCGGTGAGCTTTTTACAAATCCTTGCGCCGGAACTTTCGGACGAAATGCTGGCCGACTTCCTCAAAACGGAAAGCGGCATTCTCGTCAATCTCCATGTGCAGGCCATTGACCAGACCGAGGCCATCAAAACCATCAAGCGGAAGATAACAGACCTTGATGCCATGAAGATTCAGGAGCAGAAAAAGGCTGTCCGTTCCGGGTACGACATGGACATCCTCCCCAGCGATCTTGCCACCTACGGCGAGGATGCCAAAAAGCTGCTGAACAAATTGCAGACCCGGAACGAACGGCTTTTCATGCTGACTTTTTTAGTGCTGAATGTGGCCGACACCAAGCAAAAGCTGGGCAACGATGTGTTCCAAGCCGCAGGTGTGGCACAGAAGTACAACTGCTCTCTTATCCGGCTGGACTACCAGCAGGAGCAGGGCCTTGTGTCCAGCCTTCCGCTGGGTATCAACCAAATAAAGATTCAGCGTAGCCTTACCACTTCCAACGTGGCGGTGTTCGTGCCCTTTGTAACGCAGGAGCTTTTCCAGAGCGGTGCAGCCATGTACTACGGCATCAACGCAAAATCCCACAACATGATCATGCTGGACCGCAAGCAGGCCCGGTGTCCAAACGGCTTGAAGCTGGGCACGCCCGGCAGCGGCAAATCCATGAGCTGCAAGTCCGAAATCGTCAGTGTGTTTTTAACGACTGCTGACGATATTTTTATTTCAGACCCAGAGGCCGAGTATTATCCGCTGGTCAAGCGGCTGCATGGGCAGGTCATTAAACTTTCGCCCACCAGCAAGGACTATGTGAATCCTCTGGACATCAACCTCAACTACTCCGAGGATGATAGTCCGCTTGCCCTGAAATCGGATTTTGTGCTGTCGTTCTGTGAACTGGTCATGGGCGGCAAAACAGGTCTGGAAGCGATTGAGCGCACCGTGATAGACCGTGCCGTGAAAGCCATCTACCGCCCCTATCTGGCGAATCCCAGCCCGGAGAATATGCCAATTCTCTCTGACCTCCACCAAGCCCTGCTCGACCAGCACTTGCCGGAAGCGGACCGGGTGGCGCAGGCATTGGACTTGTACGTGTCCGGCTCGCTGAATGTTTTTAATCACAAAACGAATGTAGACATCCACAACCGACTTGTGGCCTTTGACATCAAAGAGTTAGGCAAGCAGTTAAAAAAATTGGGGATGCTCATTATCCAAGACCAGATATGGGGCCGCGTCACCCAGAACCGCAGCAAGGCAGGGCTACATGGTATTTTGCAGACGAGTTCCACTTACTCCTGAAAGAAGAACAGACCGCCGCGTACAGTGCCGAGATTTGGAAACGCTTCCGCAAATGGGGCGGTGTGCCCACGGGCGCCACCCAGAATGTGAAGGACCTTCTTTCTTCGCCGGAGATTGAGAACATTCTGGAAAACAGCGACTTCATCACGCTGCTGAATCAGGCATCCGGCGACCGCAAAATCCTTTCGGAACGGCTGAACCTCTCCGCAGACCAGCAGAAGTACATTGACAATTCCGAACCGGGCGAAGGACTGCTGATTTTTGAAAATGTGGTGCTGCCGTTTTCCAATCCCATTCCGAAAAACACCCAGCTCTATAAAATCATGACCACCCGGCTCAACGAGGTGGTGGAGCTATGAGCTTAACGCATTTTAGCTTGTTTTCCGGCATCGGCGGCATTGACCTTGCCGCAGAAGCGGCGGGTTTTACTTCGGTCTGTCAATGCGAGTGGGCAGCCTTTCCCGCCGCTGTTCTGGCAAGCCACTGGTCGGAGGTGCCCCGTTTTCAGGACATCACCACCGTAACAAAGGAGGCTTTCTTTGAAAAAACAGGACTTCGCACCGTCACCCTCATTTCAGGCGGCTTCCCGTGCCAGCCGTTCTCCACCGCAGGGCGGCAGCGCGGCTTCCACGATGAACGCTACCTGTGGCCCGAAATGCTGCGGGTTATCCGGGAATTGCAGCCCCGTTGGGTGCTTGGAGAAAATGTTGCTGGCTTCCTCCGTATGGGGCTCGACAAAACGCTCATTGACTTGGAGCAGGCAGGTTACGATGTTCGGGTTTTCGTATTACCTGCTGCTGCCGTTGGCGCGTGGCACGAACGGAAACGGGTATTCATCATCGGCTCCGCTGCTTCCCACACCCCTTGCCAGCGACACCGGGGATGTGGGCAAGGGGCTGGACATCCAAATCTCTGCGAATGGCAGTTACCGCAAGATGAACAAGGATGGCAAGGCGTGGACGGCGCGGCTTTCCCATGTGGTCTACCGGATGACCCCCACCACGCTGGAAAAGCCCTACCTCAACCCGGACTGGGTAGAGTGGCTGATGGGTTTCCCGCGCAAATGGACGGACATTCCCTTTGGGCCGAAGAACCCGCCGACATCCCGCGCCTGACCGAAGATGTGCCGAACCGCAGCAAGCGGATGAAAACACTGGGCAATGCAGTTTCGCCGCCGCAGGTGTTCCCGATTCTCAAATACATTGCGGACATTGAAACGGGCCGCTGTCCGATGGGAGGTGAAGAACTTTGAAAGAATTGCAGGCAAAAGCCAAAGTCACCCAGACCATGACCCGTGACGGTCTGGTGGTGGAAAATCAAGCGGATGGCACTGTAGAGAATGTTTCCAGTCGGGAAGCGGAACAGGACTACTCCACGGATGCCGAGGGCAAGGCCGAAAAAATTCTGGAACGGGCCGAGGACATCAAGGACGGTCATAAAAATAAAAAGAAATCGAAAAAAGCCGCAGAAACCGCAGCCACCGCCGAAAGCGAAGATGGCCTGCACCGTTCCGCTGCCCGTTTGGAATTGACCGAGGAAGAACGGGCAGACCCGGCGTTGCAGCCGTATATCCAAAAGGCGGGAGCGAAAGCCGACAAACTGGATGCAGCCCGCGCCGCTTTGCCGAAAAAGCGTGTCCCGGTCAAAGAAAAAGTCTATGATGCAGCCAGCGGCAAGGCGAAATCCACCTTGCGTTTTGAGCAGCAGGACAAAGGCCCACCCAGCCTGAAACCAAACCCGGCCAGCCGCCCGCTATCGGAAGCGTTGCTGTTCGCTCACGGAAAAATCCATGAAGTCGAACACGAAAATGTGGGTGTGGAGGGTGGCCACAAGGGTGAAGAACTGGTGGAGCATCAGACCGCCAAGGTCATCCGCAGCGGCATCCGGCACCACAAGATGAAGCCTACAAGGCCGTGGAAAAGGCAGAGCGTCAGCTCATGTCTGCCAATGCAGAATACTTTTACCAGAAATCCTTGCGGGACAATCCGCAAATTGCACAGGCGGCCAGCAACCCCATTTCCCGGATGTGGCAGAAACGGCGTATCAAACAGCAGTATGCCAAAGCTGCACGGCAGGCCGGACAAGCCGCCGCGCAGGGTGCAGCCGCCACCGCAGAGAACGGTTTCCGGGTAACAAAGCTGGCGGCCGAGGGCGGCGAACGGGTAGCCGAATTTGCGGCCCGGAACTGGAAAACCATTCTGATCGTGGCGGTGTTCGGTCTGCTGGCTCTGCTCTTGATAACGGGTTTGCAGTCCTGCACCGTGATGGCGGGCACCGCTGGAACCGGCGTGACGGCATCCTCTTACTTTTCCAAGGATAAGGATATGCTGGGTGCTGAGAAAGCCTACGCCAAGCTGGAACAAAAGCTGCAACGGTATCTGGACACTTACGAGGCCACCCACAACTATGACGAGTACCATTTTTATCTGGACGAAATCGAGCATGACCCCTATGTGCTGATCTCGATTTTGTCCGCGCTGCATGATGGTGTGTTCACACTGGCCGAGGTACAGGGCGAACTTGAAATGCTCTTTGAAAAGCAGTACATCCTGACCGAGACTGTGACCATGCAGATACGTTACCGTACAAAAATGATGGTCATTATTGGCCCGTATGGTGTGCCGCAAGTTATCACCTACCAAGAACCGTATGAATACTACATCTGCACGGTCAAGCTGAAGAACAAAGATTTGTCCCACCTACCCGTGGAAGTGCTGACCGAAGAACAGCTCAGTGCCTATTCGCTCTATATGCGCACGCTGGGCAACCGGCCGGATTTGTTTGGCAAAGCGCAGTACCCCAATGCGTCCACCATCAAGCAGCCCACCTATTACGACATTCCCCCGGAAGCCCTCAAAGATGATAAGTTTGCCGCCATGATGGAGGAAGCCACCAAGTACATCGGCTACCCGTATGTGTGGGGCGGCAGTTCGCCCAGCACCAGCTTTGATTGCAGCGGCTACATTTCGTGGGTGCTGAATCACTCCGGCTGGAAAGTGGGCCGCCAGACCGCACAGGGCCTTTACAACCTCTGTACTCCTGTTTCGACGGCGCAGGTCAAACCGGGCGACCTTGTGTTTTTCAAGGGAACCTACGATACCCCCGGCGTGAGCCATTGCGGTATCTATGTGGGCAATTCCATCATGCTGCACTGCGGCGACCCTATCTCTTACACAAACCTCAACTCAAAATATTGGCAGGAACATTTTTACAGCTATGGGCGTTTACCGTGACGCCAGAAAGGATTTTGTATGGCAAAAAGACTTTCCCGCATTGAGCGCGACATCGAACGGCTCAAAGAAAAAATCTCTGAATACCAGCAGCAGTTGAAAGAACTGGAAGCTGCAAAGACCGAACAGGAAAACTTGCAGATCATTCAGCTGGTGCGCAGCATGAATATGAAGCCGGACGAGTTCGCGGCCTTCCTGCGCAGCGGTGCGCTGAATGCCACGCCCACCGTTACCCCGTACCACAAACAGGAGGATGCCGCCAATGAAACCTGATTGGAACTGCCGTTTTGCAGCCGGGCTGCTGGCTATCCTGCTCTGCCTCTGTTCATTTTCCATGCCCGCTTTTGCAAGCGGCTCTGACCCTGCCCCGGAACCTCTGCCGGAAATTATCGAAGAAGAACCGACTACGGGCGGCATGGAGCCGGAGGGTGTGCCCATCACACCCAAAGGCAACGCAACGCTGGTGGACGATTTTTACGGCGACAAGCAACTTATCACCGTGACCACCAAAGCCGGGAATTATTTTTACATTCTGATCGACCGCGCCAACGAGGACAAAGAAACCTCTGTCCACTTCCTGAACCAAGTGGATGATGCCGACTTGCTGGCTCTGCTGGACGAAGAACCGCAGGACACCGAGTTCTGCACCTGCACCGTGAAGTGTGATGTCGGGGATGTCAATGAAAACTGCCCCTTGTGTGAAAAGAGCCTGCGCAACTGCACGGCCCCGGAAGCTGTGAAAACTGACACCGAAACGCTGCAGGAAAAGCCGAAGTCCAACATGGGCAGTCTGATGATCCTGCTGGTGCTGGCTTTGGCTGGCGGTGGCGCGGCACTCTATTATTTCAAGTTCCGCAAACCCAAGACCGACACCACCGGGCACGATGATCTGGACGAGTACGACTTCGGCGAGGACGAGGATGCAGACGAGGAACCTGCTGAAATCGAGATTCATTCGGAGGATGGACAGGAGGACGAAACATGAGCTTTCAGCTGGTGATCGCCGAAAAACCCAGTGTAGCCCGCAGCATTGCCGCCGTGATCGGGGCCACTGAAAAGCAAAACGGCTACTGGCTGGGCGGCGGGTATCTTGTCAGCTGGTGCATCGGGCATCTGGTGTCCTTTGCGGAAGCGGGCCAGTACGATGAAAAATACTGCAAGTGGAAGTATGAGGATTTGCCCATCCTGCCCCAGCCGTGGCAGTTCATCGTGCCGGACGAAAAGAAACAGCAGTTTGAAATTGTGCGCGTCCTGCTCAACCGCCCGGATGTGGATAGTGTGATCGCCGCGACCGATGCAGGCCGGGAGGGAGAACTTATCTTCCGCTTCGTCTACCAAATGGCCGGCTGCACGAAACCTGTGAAGCGGCTCTGGATTTCCAGCATGGAGGATGCAGCCATCCGGGAGGGCTTTGCAAACCTGCGCCCGGATTCGGATTATGATGCTCTGTATCAATCGGCCCTCTGCCGTGCAAAGGCGGATTGGCTGGTGGGCATCAATGCAACACGGCTGTTTTCGGTGCTGTATCACAAAACCCTGACGGTAGGCCGGGTGCAGACCCCGACACTGAAAATGCTGGTGGACCGGGATGCAAAAATTCTGCGCTTCCAAAAAGAAAAGTATTACACAGTCGGCATCCAGTCCGGCAGCTTGAAAGCAGACAGTGGGCGCATTTCGGATGCAGAAACCGCAAATTCTCTCAAAGAAAAATGCACAGGCACAACTCCCGTTTGTACTTCTGTCAAACGGGAGAAAAAGACAGAACAGCCGCCCAAGCCCTATGACCTGACCACCTTGCAGCGGGAGGCAAACCGCCTGTTCGGATTTACGGCAAAGCAGACCCTTGATTATGCCCAGCAACTTTACGAGAAGAGACTGCTGACCTATCCCCGCACGGACAGCCAATATCTGACCGAGGACATGGGCCAGACAGTACAACATCTTGTGTCTGACCTGCTGGAGCTGCTGCCCTTTGCCCAAGAGCTTGACTTGACCCCGGAAGTGGGCCGGATTCTGAACAGCAAAAAGGTATCGGACCACCACGCCATCCTTCCCACGGCCGAATTTGTAAAACAGGGCTTCACCGGCCTTGCGGAAAGTGAGTGCAAGCTGATGAACCTTGTCTGCTCCAAACTGCTCTGTGCGGTGGCCGCACCCCACGAGTACGAAACAGTGACCGCCGTGTTCTCCTGTGCAGGGAACGAGTTCACCGCCAAGGGAAAAACGGTGCTTGTCCCCGGATGGAAAGAGATCGACCAACGGTTCCGCTCCACCATGAAAGCAGACGGCGAAGAAGAAACGGAAGCCCTGAACACCCTGCCGAAACTGGCCGAGGGGCAGAGTTTCCGCGTAACTTCTATCGTATCGGAACACTTCACATCCCCGCCGAAAGCCTACACTGAAGATACGCTCCTGTCAGCAATGGAGCGGGCCGGGGCCGAGGATATGCCGGAGGACAAGGTGAATTGCTCCGCAGGAGCAAGAGAGGGTGCCTGGGCCAAGCGGAACGCAAGGGGCTGGGTACTCCGGCCACCCGTGCGGCGATTCTGGAAAAGCTGGTGCAAATGGGCTTTGTGCAGCGCAAGGGCAAACAGCTTGTCCCCACCAAGGACGGCATCAATCTGGCAGTGGTTCTGCCGGAAAGCCTGACCTCTCCCGTCCTGACCGCCGAATGGGAAAATCGCCTGACCGAGATTGCCAAGGGCAATGCAGACGCGGACGAGTTCATGGCCGAAATTGAAGCGCAGGTGCGCCAGCTGGTCAAGACCTATTCTTGTATCAGTGCAGATAAGCAAAACCTGTTCCAGTCGGAACGGGTTATTATCGGCAAGTGTCCCCGGTGCAGTGAAAACGTCTATGAGGGCAAGAAAAACTTCTACTGCGGGAATCGTAGCTGTCAGTTCGTGATGTGGAAGAATGACCGCTTCTTTGAGCAGCGCAAAAAGGCGTTCACACCGAAGATTGCCGCTGCTCTGCTCAAAAACGGTAAGGCAAAGGTCAAGGGCCTCTACTCCGAGAAAACAGGCAAAACCTATGATGCAACGGTGCTTCTGGCAGATACGGGAGACAAGTACGTCAATTACCGGGTAGAGCGCAAAGAGTAAGGCAAAAATACGAGGGCCGGTTATGGTAAGGTGAAGCATTCATTTTGCCATAACCGGCTCTCTCTATCCGTAGGATAGCAAAACAAAGGAGTTTACATCATGGAGCAGAAAGTTATTCCCATTATCCTGAACGGCAAGGACAGCGCAGAACGGATGAAAGAAATCACGGACCGGCTGGAAACAGGCATTCAGCAGTTGTTCGACAGCGACCGCTACAAAGCCTACCTCACCACGATGGCAAAATTCCACAATTACAGCTTCAACAACACCTTGCTGATCGCCATGCAGGGCGGGCAGCTGGTGGCCGGCTTCAACAAGTGGAAAGACACATTCCACCGCACCGTGAAGAAAGGCGAAAAAGGCATCAAAATCCTTGCCCCTGCGCCGTATAAGGTGAAGCAGAAGATGGAAAAGCTGGACGAACAGGGCAAGCCGATTCTGGACAAGGACGGCAAGCCACTGACGGAAGAAAAGACGGTGCAGATTCCGGCTTTCAAGGTGGTGTCCGTGTTCGATGTCAGCCAGACCGAGGGCGAACCTCTGCCGACCATTGCCGTGAATGAACTGTCCGGCAGTGTGCAGGACTACCAAGATTTTTTCAAGGCGTTGGAGCAGTCATCTCCGGTGCCCATCGGGTTTGAGGACATCGAGGGCGGGGCGCACGGCTACTTTCATCTGCTCGACAACCGCATTGCCATCCAAGAGGGCATGAGCCAGCTGCAAACCATCAAGACAGCCATCCATGAGATTGCCCATGCTAAGTTGCACGCCATCGACCCAGACGACCCGGAACAGGCCAACCGCCCGGACAGCCGCACCCGCGAGGTGCAGGCCGAAAGCGTGGCCTATGCCGTCTGCCAGCATTACGGGCTGGACACGTCCGAGTATTCCTTTGGATATGTGGCCGGGTGGAGTTCCGGCCGGGAACTGGCCGAACTGAAAGCCTCTCTGGAAATTATCCGCAGCGCAGCCCATGAACTGATCTCTGCGCTGGACGAACATCTGGCAGAACTGCGCCAGCAGCGGGAAGCAGACCTTTCCGCTGCACAGGAGGCCGCATTTGCATTGGATAACGGCAGTATCCTGTTCATCCAGACCTGTGATTCCGGCTATGACTACACCCTGTACGGCCCGGACAATAAAGCTCTGGACGGCGGGCAGTTGGACGCGCCCGGTCTGACCCTGCCGGATGCCGGGCAGGAAGCGCTTAATCTGTTGGGGCAGACAGCCGCAGTGTCGGAAGTCCTGTTGGGCGACAAGCTGGCGGCATTCCAAGAGGCGGCGGAAAAGGCCAACGAAATTCCCGCACCCGTTAAAATTCCAGACCCCGCCGCAGAACCTACGGTCACAATTCTTTGGAGCGAAAGTGACAAGCTGCAGGACGGCGAAATCATGCCGCTGTCCGTGGCAAACCGCGTCTTTGAAGAACTGGACACCGCCCAGCACACGGACCGGGAAAAGGACGGCTACACGGGCGCTGGTACGACAAGACCGCATTCCGTATTGATTTTACCCTGAACGGCCAACCCGACAACTACGAGGGACGGCAGGATTTTGGTGACGGAGAGGGTTCTTTGGTTCAGCATATCCAGAACTACCACGAATACTACGCCAAGGACGAGAGCTGGAGAAATTTTGTTCTGCACAACAAAGGCCCGGAAGCGTGGGAACAAGACAAGGCAGAGCGGGAAATGGTGCTGAACGAGTTTATCCCGTACCTCAAACAGCATTGCAATATTTCGGCCATGGAGCAGGCAGCCACCGCCGCTTTGCGGGAGGAACAGAACATTTCGCCGGAACAGGCTGCCTATTACAACACTGTTGTGGCCTATGTGCAGGACTGCCGCTCGCTGCTCAACCAAGGCCAGTATAACTTGCCGGAACCGCCCAAGCTGGCCGACTTTGACCAGAGCTTGCAGGACTACAAGGCGCAGGTGCAGGCAGAGATCGCGCAGGAAGCGGCCGATGCTGGAATGACGGTAGAGGAATACGCAGCGGCAGGCTTTGAAGCACCACAGCAGGACAGCTTTTCCATCTACCAACTGCGCAACGAGGATTCCACCCGCGATTACCGTTTTGAGCCCTACGACCGCCTGCTGGCTGCCGGTTTGACCGTGGACAAGGCCAATTATACGGAAGTATACGCCGCGCCGCTGACTGCTGGCACCACGTTGGAGGACATCTACCGCACATTCAATGTGGACCATCCGACAGATTTCAAGGGACACTCGCTGTCTGTTTCGGATGTGGTGGTGCTGCACCAGAATGGGCAGGACACCGCCCACTACTGCGACAGTGTGGGCTTCCAGCAGGTGCCGGAGTTCTTGCGGGAAAATCCTCTGCGCACCGCAGAGCTTTCCACGGAACAAAACGAAAACATGATTGACGGTGTGCTGAACAATGCGCCCTCTCTGGCGAATTGGAGCCAAAGCAAAGGCCGGAGAACAAATTTCTCTGACGGACCTTGCCGCCGCAGTCAAGGCCGAGGAAAAGGCGCCAAAAGCCAAGAAGTCCCGCACAGCCAAACCGAAAAAGCCGTCCATCCGGGCACAGCTGGATGCCGCAAAAAAGGAGCAGAGCAAGCAAACACAGCCACGGGAAAAGGCAAAGGAATTGGAGGTGTAAACCGTGCAGAAATTTGAAAATATGGATGTGATCGCTGCGCTGGAAGCTATCATGCACCAGAACACCGCATACTACCAGAGCGATTTTGCCTATGACATCAAGATGCTGCGGGAGGCGCCCGCAGCGACCAGCCGGAAGATAAGCTGCTGTTGTGGCTGTCCCGGCCCTCTGGAACATTCTGCTTCCGGGAACGGGATGTGTTGCTCAAAGATACCCAAGCCTACAATACATGGAAATTTTGCGGTGAACAGACCCATGACAGGATTCTTGCCTATGCGGTGGAGTTGACCGGTGCGGCCAATGGAACCGTGCAAGGCAATCTGTATGAACTGGACTACCAGCAGCATTTCCAGCATATCCGGGATGCCGCTCTGCCTGTGGGTGCCAATCGCCTGATCTACGAAAGTGGGATGCGGGAAATTGGCCCCAAAGAGCATTTCAACAGCCGCTCGGACAAATATTTTGGAGAGTTCGTGCGGTATGAAATGCAGCCCCGTGACCCGGAACTTCTGCAAGCGGCCATCCGACAGGAGCAGCGCAGTCGAGAACCTGCACGGCCCGGTGATTTCAAAGAACACCTTGCGGCATTGCACACCGGGCTGATCGAGGCCGAGGCACAGCGTATCGTAGCCGATATGAAGCGTCTGGCTGCTCCCAACAGCCCGGACAAGAATCATTTCATGGTGGAGGTATCGCCCTACTTCACCAAACTGGCATCCAGCCGGGACACGGATCGGCTGATTGCCATGCTGCCGTATAAATCCCTGCACCTGTCCAGCGTGAAAGACCGTTTCGGTATTTACGCACTGATTGACAAAAACGAGAACCGAGATAAGAACATTCGCAAGCCCCGTGCTTCCGTCCGCAAGCAGCTTTCCGAAACAAAGCAGGCCGCCAGCCCGAAAAAGGCAGCGGCCCGCAGCAAACAACACGAAATGGAGGTCTGACCATGAATTTCAGCGTAGAAGAAGAAAATTTGATTTGTATGTACCACACTTCTGACCGCCGCCGGACGATGGCGCGGATGATGGCCGCACTGCCGGATATGGACACGGAAATGCGGCGGCTGGCAAACGGCACCATTGCAAAGT
>ENA-OQIO01001141-OQIO01001141.1-human-gut-metagenome-genome-assembly--contig:-NODE-1141-length-13321-cov-1.973700_pt1 | contig 13321 bp, 16 predicted proteins | sample MGYA00242573_ERZ504737 | MGnify/ENA primary metagenome ERZ504737 (study PRJEB26092, sample SAMD00036203) | human gut metagenome | host: Homo sapiens | study: EMG produced TPA metagenomics assembly of... | reverse complement strand
ATATGGTTCACCACATTGTAAATACATTGCGTCATAAGCTATTGGAGAAACACAGTCCCTAAAATGTTGCACTGTTTCTTCATCAACAACATCTCCAATATTAGCCCAAGATGTAAAATATTTATGTGAATTATCCCACTCTTTTTTAGTTAAATACCTAGATTTTAAATTTGTTTTAGCTTTAATATTACTTTTTACAGGTTCTTTCTTTTCTTCAAAGAACTCTTGTATTATATTTTTATCTTCGTCTATTACTGTTATCTTTTCTCCTGCATGGTATTTTGCATAAGATTGTCCTAACTCTAAAGCTGACTGTAAGCCTACAGTCTGAACACCAAATGTTCTATCATTACCAAAATAAATCTTATATTCTTTTTCATCATCAATATTATTAAATTCAGCCACAATCTTAGGCCCTTTTTTTATAACAATATTACCTTTATATTTCTTAGCAATTTCTTTAGCTTCTGTTAAAGTTTTTGCTTCTATGCACCATGCAGTACCTTCATTTACTTGAAAAATTTTATAAACTTCTTCTTTGATAATTTCTTTTTTTATATCACTTATTTTTTCACCATTTAAGTAATAAATTTTTCCAGGTGTTTCATCATAGTTTCCATCATAATCTTCACTATAAACTTCTTGATAAGAAACAATTTCAAAATTATTTTTCTTATAATCTTCCATAGTAATTACTTTATTTACTACAATTTCTTCAACTGTTGCTGACTCAAATTTAAGTCCTTTATTATATCTTTCAATATAGGCTTTTGCTTTTTCTAAAGAGTCCCATACAGTTATAGTATTTTCCAAAGCATCTTCTTCATTTCCATACTTTAACCAGTAACGAGTTACTTCATAATATTTATTACTCTTAAAATTTTTACTTAACATATTTATTTTTCCTTTCTTTTTTCTAGCGTGTACCACGCACCCAAGAATATTATTTACTTTTTAGGGGAAAGTAATTTTTGCCATTAGATTTTTTATTGCTGGGTCAGTGCTACACGCTAGAACTTAACAAATTTAAATTGTTATAATAGCTAAAAAAATAGAGATTTTATAGAATATCCACTATCTTTTTCAATCTTTTTCATAATAGGAATTCTAGGACAACTTTTACCTTGTTCCCAATTACACCAAGTTTGTTGAGTAACATTATATTTTTTAGCCATTTCTTTTTGAGTACGTTTTCCTCTATATTTAATTAGATATTTTCTCATTATTTCACTCCTTTCAACAATTTTCTTTTGTTATTATGTGTTTATTATAAAACAAATTAAATTTGTTGTCAATCATTTTTTAACAATTTATTTTTGTATATTTAAAAATACAAATAAAAATTGTATAATTTATAACAAGGAGGAATTGTATGTCTATAGGAAAAAAAATAAAACAATTACGAGAACAAAGAAAATTATCTCAAAAAGAATTAGCTGACAGCTTAGGTGTAACACAACAAGCTATTGATGCTTGGGAACGTTCTATAACAAATCCACGAAAAAGAGTATTGATAAACTATCTTCATTTTTCAATGTTAGTGGAGGATTTTTCTTTGAAAATGATATGCAAAATAAAATTCCTTCCCCTGAAACAATTACTAATAAAAGAAAAAAAATAAAACCAAAAAGATTTAATTAAATTATTAGAAAAAGAAGAATATACTCTAAATGGTGTATTAGTAACACCAGAAGATAAGGAAAAACTAAAACGTATAATCGAAGCTGCCTTTTGGGACGCAAAAGAAAAAAATAAACGTAAGAAGTGATTTTATGTTAAATCTAAATTGCGTGCCAAAATCTAGTAAAAATATGGCACATCAGACCATACTATATTGCTAGAGAGCTAAAATTTGAAATAGTATTTTGTGATATGCCATATAAAATAAATGGAATGTGGCGACGCATTCTAAGACGCAAATATATTTTTATTGATGAAAACTTAAACGAATGGCAGAAAAAAGCTGTTTTATGCCACGAACTAGGACATTTTTTATGCCATAAAGGTTACTCCAGTTATAATATTGCTGGTAGAACATTTTTCCAAAACACACGTAAAGAAAACGAAGCTAATGCATTTAGTGCCGAATTGATGTCCTATTCTAGTGATATTGATAAACAATACATTATCCACTTTCTAGAATTAGGACATAAAAAATAATTATTATATATACTCATAGTTATAAACTTTATTTTTATAAATTAATATTTACATAGGAGATGAGTTTATGGATTTTATCGACCAAATTAAACTTTTATCAAAACGAGTAGAACAAATAAAAGAACAAATTCAAACAGAAGAAGCTACAAAAATGTCTTTAATTATGCCTTTATTCCAAGCTTTAGGATATGATGTATTTAATCCTATGGAATTTGTACCAGAATATGTTGCTGATGTAGGTATAAAAAAAGGTGAAAAAGTAGATTATGCTATTTTAACAGATGGAGAACCAACTATATTAGTGGAAGCCAAATGGTGTGGTGAACCATTAGACAAGCATGGTAATCAACTATTTCGATATTTTACTACAACAAAAGCAAAATTTGGTATATTAACTAATGGTGTAGAATATCGCTTTTTTACAGATTTAGATGAACCAAATAAAATGGACGAAAAACCATTTTTTGAATTTAATATCACTCAAATAAAAGAACAAGATATCAATGAATTAAAAAAATTCCATAAAGCTAATTTTGATGTAGATGCTGTATTTAGTGCAGCAGAAGATTTAAAATACACAAACCAAATAAAGCTTTTATTAAAAAGACAATTAAATGAACCTGAAGATAATTTCATAAATTATATATTAAATGAAATTTATGATGGCAGAAAGACACAAACCATACTTGATAAATTTAAACCTGTTATAAAAAAATCATTTAATCAATTTGTAAATGACTTAATGAGTGATAGATTAAATGCTGCATTAAATAAAGCTAATAATGATAATACAACTAAAGTAGATATTTCATCTACTTCTTTAAGTACTGATGAAAATATAGAATCTACTACAGAAACTGCAGAAGATAACAAACCTAAAATTACAACAACACAAGAAGAATTAGATGGTTTTGCTATTGTAAAAGCTATATTGCATAAAACTCTAGATGTTAATAGAATTTTTTATCGTGATACTGCAAGTTATTTTGGTATTCTCTGTGATAATAAGAATTATAAATGGATTTGTCGATTAAGAGTAGAAACATCTACAAAATATTTAATTTTACCTGATGGTACTGGTAGCGGTAAAAAATGTCCAATATCAAATATTAATGATATATTTAACTACGAAAATGAATTAATTGAATCTGCTAAACGTTTCATTGAAGAAGCTACTGAATAAAAAATAAAGCACTAGAATATCTAGTGCTTTTATAAATTAAAATCAATTAATAAAAGAAGATGAACAAAATTTAATAATAAATTATCATAACTTATTTAAACAGTCAAAAAACCTCATTAATTTAATGATTAAAAGGTTACTAATAAATGAAAAACACATAATTAATATGTTTAGAAATAAGTATAAAAGTCACCATAAATAAAAATCATAGTGATTCTAATTCTAATCTTTGGAGGTCTTATTTATTTTGAAAAATAAAATTATTGTTTTTGCGTGTATTATTATCTTTTTATTTGTTCTATATACTATAATCATTTCAATATATAAACATCCTACAGATTTTTTAATTTATTACAACAAATCATTAGAAACATTATCATTTTGTGCAGTTATTACTTCTGTAATATTTGTTATTTATCAAGCTGAAATTTTTGTTAAAGATTATAAAAGCAAGCGAGAGAGAGAAGAATTTGATACTTCATATAAAATGGCTAAATATTATGCTGATAATATTATACCTAACTTAGCATGCATTGAATTTATTTTTCCATATATAAATAAAAAAGATAGATGAAAATTTTTATAATAATGCTGATAAATTTAAGGATTTTACAGCAATAGAAGCTAAAAAAATATTTGGTGAAGATATTATAGAACGGTATCAAAAAGAAATAAACAATCTTCCTGAAGAATGTATTCTATCATTTGAAGCATTTTCAACTGGAAAAACTACATTAGAAATAAAAAAAGAATGGAAATCTTATAATTTTACACCAGAAGATAAAATGACTTTTTTAAAAGAAAAACGATTTATCATCATGAATAAAATAACATATGTTATTAATAATATCGAATATTTTGCAATGTATTTTTGTAGTGGATTAGCTATACCTGAAAATGTATATATGTCTTTACATCAGACATATATACATTGTATTATTGGTTGTTATCTTTTTATTTGTAATCAAAATAGAAATATAGGACATGAATTCTACACACACACTATATCTTTATATCTTAAATGGAAAGATGAAAGTACAAAACGTGATAAAAAAAGAATACAAGACTTAGAAAAAATAACTCAAAGAGAGCAACCAAAAAGGAGACGTCAATAAATATGTACGTCTCCTAATTAAAAATCAGCAATCTTCTTCCTCATTACTTTTGTCGCTATTACCATATAAACTTTTATTTATTTCAGCAGCTCGTTCTTGAGCCTCATCGTTAAACCAATCTAAAAATTGCATAATCAAACCCTCCTTACACTTATATTATGACATAATTAATAAAAAACATCAATATTTTTAGTATTATAGATAATATTATTTTAATAGCACTAATACAATAAAATAGCCTAATACTTCATTTACTTTAATTAATATTTCCAATTATAAAACAATTTATTTATTCTTCATATGAGGATTAAGTGGTTAAATTAAATTTGTAACTTTAATTAATAATCCCTTTATTTTCTAATAAATCAAATCATCAAGAAGGTTGTGATAATCTATGAAAAAACGTAAAGATGGACGATATCAATCTTCCGTAACGATAACTGACCCTTTAACTAATGAAAAAAAACGTATATATGTATATGGATATACTGAAGCTGAATTAATTAGGGAAAAAGAACGTGTTAAAAGAAATAATAACACTTCTTTTGATAACATAACTTTTAATTTATGGCTTGATGAATGGTTAAAAATAAGAAAAGAAGAAATAGCTCCTAGCACTTATTATAATTATGTATATTTGATAAACAAATATATTTTACCAAATTTAAATAATATTAACCTAAATAAAATAACACCAGCAACTATTAGAAATGTATTACGAAATATAAATGGTTCTAGAACTAAACAATACACATATGTTTTAATAAAAGCTATACTTGGACAAGCTTACAAAGATGATTTAATTAAAAAAAATCCTTGTATTGCAGTAAATCCTCCTAAATATAAAGCTAAAGAAAAACATATTATAAGCGACTACGAATTTAAAAAATTATTACAATATGCAGAACTCCCTATTAGAAATTTATTTATTCTAGCTTATTATACAGGTATACGACGTGGTGAAATTTCTGCTCTAAAATGGAAAAATATAGATTGGGATGCTAATACAATAAAAATAGTAAATGCTATTAAAATAGTTGAAAAAGGAAATTTAATAAGTACACCAAAAACAGAAAATAGCACACGTGAAATATTAGTATCTAAAAATGTAATAAATATTCTAAAAACAACAATTATTAATACAAAAAAAACGTTATCTGAAACATGGTGATAAATTAACGGAAAACGATTTTATATTTACATCATTAAAGGATAAAAATTATAAAAAAATGTTAACGCCAATGACTATAACTTTATTTTCAATAAAATAAAAACTTTAGCTGAAATAAAATCCAATATAACATTCCATTCATTTAGACATACACATGCAACCTATTTAGTTGAAGCCAATTTACCAATAAAAGCTATTCAAGCTAGACTAGGACATGCTACAGCTAGTTTTACACTAACAACCTATGCACATAATACATTAAAAATGCAAAAAGAGATTGTAGGATTTTTAGATAAGAAAGCAAATTCAATGAATAATTGACATCTTGCTGACATCTTGATTAATAATTTTATTTGCTATTATACAAAATTATACCTATATTTTTTATAAAAAAAAATAACTAGGTATAATTATTGATGTCAAAAGGCTTTAAAAGCACCTAAATTTACATTGTAAAAGACAAAAAATCAAAAATTTTTCTTCTGCCTATTGATTTTTTCTGTAAAATTGTTTATTATAAGAATTGTGAGTTAGCACTCACTTATAAAGAGTGCTAACAACTATAAATTAACTTAGTTATAAAATCTATTTACGCATAGGAGGAATATACAATGATTAAGCCATTAGGCGACAGAGTTGTTATTAAAGTTTCTGAAGGCGATATTAAAACTGCAAGTGGTATCGTTTTACCAGATACAGCAAAAGAAAAACCACAAGAAGGTACTGTTGTTGCAGTAAGTGACGGCAAATATGTAGAAGGCAAAAAAGTTGCTCTTGATGTAAAAGTAGGCGACAAAGTAATCTTCTCTAAATATGCTGGTACTGATGTAAAATTCGATGGTACTGATTATTTAATCGTTAGAGATAGCGATATCTTAGCTGTTGTTGAATAATTAACAGAAACTAATTAATTACAATTTTAATGTATAATCCTAGGAGGTTCTTTATAAATGGCTAAACAAGTATTATTTGGCGAAGAAGCTCGTCAAGCTCTTGGTAGAGGCGTTGATGCACTCGCTAACGCTGTTAAAGTTACACTTGGCCCAAAAGGCAGAAACGTTGTTTTAGATAAAAAATTCGGTGCTCCAACTATCACTAACGATGGTGTTACTATCGCTCGTGACATTGAACTTGAAGATCCATTCGAAAATATGGGCGCTCAGCTTGTAAAAGAAGTTGCTACAAAAACTAACGATATCGCTGGTGACGGTACAACTACTGCTACATTACTTGCTCAAGCTATGATTCGTGAAGGTATGAGAAACGTAGCTGCTGGTGCAAACCCAATGGTTCTCAAAAAAGGTATTGAAAAAGCTGTTGCTGCATTAGTTGAAGAAATCAAGCAAAAGCTCGAAAAGTTGAAGGTAAAGAGCTATCGCTCAAGTTGCTTCCGTATCTTCCGCTGATGAAGAAACTGGTGCATTAATCGCTGACGCTATGGAAAAAGTTGGTAAAGACGGTGTTATCACTGTTGAAGAATCCAAAGGTATGCAAACTAACCTTTCCGTTGTAGAAGGTATGCAATTTGACCGTGGATACATTTCTCCATACATGGTTACTGATACAGATAAAATGGAAGCTGTTATGATGATCCTTTCATTCTTATCACTGACCGCAAAATCTCTGCAATCGCAGACATTCTCCCAATCCTTGAAAAAGTTGTAAAACAAGGTAAAGAACTCGTTATCATCGCTGAAGATATCGACGGTGAAGCTCTTGCTACTATCGTAGTTAACAAACTTCGTGGTACATTCAAAGCTCTTGCTGTTAAAGCTCCTGGTTTTGGTGATCGTCGTAAAGCTATGCTCGAAGATATCGCTATCTTAACTGGTGGTAATGTAATCAGTGAAGAACTTGGTCGTAAACTTGATAGCGTAGAACTTGAAGACCTCGGTCGTGCTCGTCAAGTACGTGCTTCCAAAGAAGAAACTACAATTGTTGACGGTTTTGGTGATAAAGCTGAAATCGCAGCTCGTGCTGAAATCATCAAAAAACAAATCGCTGAAACTTCTTCCGATTTCGATAAAGAAAAATTACAAGAACGTCTTGCTAAATTATCTGGTGGCGTAGCTGTAATTGAAATCGGTGCTGCTACAGAAGTTGAAATGAAAGATAAAAAACTCCGTATCGAAGATGCTTTAAATGCTACTCGTGCTGCTGTTGAAGAAGGTATCGTTGCTGGTGGTGGTACTACTTTCATCGATATTCAACCTGCTCTTGAAAACATTGAAGCTGAAGGCGATGTAAAAACTGGTGTTGAAATCGTAAAACGTGCTATTGAAGAACCAGTTCGTCAGATCGCAAACAATGCTGGTCTTGAAGGTTCTGTAGTTGTTGAACATGTAAAATCCGCTGGTGTAGGCGTTGGTTACAATGCTTTAGTTGGCGAATACATGGATATGATTGCTGCTGGTATCGTTGACCCTGCAAAAGTTACTCGTAGCGCATTACAAAATGCTGCAAGTATCGCTGCTATGGTTCTCACAACTGAAACAATCGTTGCTGATAAACCAGAAAAAGCTGATCCTGCTGCTATGGCTGGTGCTGGTATGGGCGGCGGAATGCCTGGTATGATGTAATTTAACATCTCATATTAAACAAAATTAAATAAACAAATTAAGCCTAGTGAAAATTCACTAGGCTTTTTCTTTTACACTATCACTATTATTTTTTATAATAAAATCTATAATAAAAAATTAAAATTCGAGGTGAATTTTTTATGATATTTTTATCTATGTTATTGCTAGGTACATTAATTGGTTTTGTTGGAGCAGGTGGCGCTGGTGTTACTATTACATTACTTACAGTTGGTTTTAACATTCCTATTCATATAGCATTAGGTGTTGCCTTATCTTCTATGGTTTTTACTATGATATCTGGTGTTGTAAGCCATTTACGTGAAAATGAAGTAGAACTAAAAACTGGTCTAATCATTGGTTTAGGCGGTGTAATTGGAGCTTTTGTTGGTGCTAAATTTTCCACATTCATACCCGAAAATATTTTAAGTATTTTTACTGCTTTGATGATTATTCTATCAGCTCTAATTTTGTATATAAAAGTATATCATAATGATTTATTAAATAAATATTTAAAAGTTCCAACTACATCATTAGCTGGCAAAAAATTTTATATCTATGGTATATTAGTCGGTTGTATTAATGGCTTTTTATCTGGTGCTTTTGGCATAGGAGCTGCTGCTTTTATTCAAATTAGTTTATTAATTATATTCGGTGTTCCACTTTTAAAATCCATCGGAACATGTATGTTGATTATTCTTCCTATTTCTGCTTCTGGTGGTCTAGGCTATCTCACTTCTGGAAATTTAGATTTCACTATTTTTCTACAAACAGTATTCGGATTAATGATAGGTGCTTTTATTGGTTCAAAATTTACACATCTAGCACCAAAACCAATCTTAAAATTTGCCATTGTCGCTATGCCAACAATCGGGGGCTTAATTCTTTTATTATTCCACTAAATAAATTCTGTAAATTTTATTATTTACCTATATGGATTTATCTGTGGTAATTTACAAGCAAATTCTTTTAAAAAATCTATCTTAAAATTTTCATTCCAATAAATAATACTATTTCCCTCAAATTCATCAACTTTACCTTCAAAAAGACACTTAAAATGCCAAACAACCATTGTTTTATTATCTTTATGCCAAAAATCTTTTATCTCCCATGATAATACCGTATTCTTTTTATTCCATTCATGAAACCAACGTTTTACTTCTAATAAATTCTCATACTTTACACCATAGCTCTCTATATATTTTATATTTTGTGAAAAAATATTCTCCATTCCTAAATCTTTTTTATAAATCCACATTTTAAACCACAAATTAATAATTTCTTCTTTTTGATACATAAAAAACTTCCTTTCAAGGTAAAAATTATTGACTTAGAGTTTACTTCAAATGCTATTATATTCTTAAGTATAAAACTTAACAAGGACGTGATAATATGACTATTAAAGAAGTAAGTCAAAAATACGATCTCAGCCCCGATACTATTCGTTATTATGAACGTATTGGTTTAATTCCACCTGTACCACGCAAACCAAATGGTATTCGTGATTTTGACCAAGAATCATGTAATTGGATTGAATTCATAAAATGTATGCGTTCTGCTGGCGTTCAAATCGAAGCATTGATTGATTATGTTCACCTCTTTTATCAAGAAAACACAGCAGAAGCTCGCAAAGCTATTTTAGTAGAACAACGTGATCGTCTCCAGAAACAAATTGATACCATGAATTTAGTTATTGAGCGCTTAAATAAAAAAGTAGACCGTTATGAAGAAATCATTATCCTGCCGAAAAAAAATTATTAAGTGAATAAATTAAAATTAAATTATAAACAAATAAAAACATTGCTATTTCTTATCGTTTTAAGTTATAATTAACTATGTATTAAATTTATAAACAAAAGAAAGAGATGATTTATGGACCCCGATAGGAAACAACAAACTAATTTAAATGATGAAGATGATAACTTTATAACAGAATATAAACAAGAAGTTATCCACAAGCCATGGTCAAAAACTTTAAAATTATTAGTAGCAATTACAACCTTGATTTTAGCCGTTGTTGGCACACTAGCTTCTTTCAAAGCTGCAAGTCTAGGCAACCAGGTAGTAACTACTCAAAATGAAGCTTTTAACCACTGGTCAAACTATCAAGCAAAAACGATTAAGAAAACAACTTTAGAAACTGAACTTTATACTATTGAAATTGAACTTGCCAAACTCAAAGATACAGATAATGCTTTAAAAACTGAACTTTTAGCTAAAAAAGCTATCTATGAACAAGAAATTGCTCAATATAAGCAAGAAGAAATCACTTTAACAGCTAAAGCTCAAGAAGCAGAACAACGTCATTTATTGACAAAAGAGATTTCTACTAACTTTGGTAATGCTTTAATCTTTTTGCAAATAGGTATTTTATTATCTTCATTGACTACACTTAGTAAAATAAAATATTATTGGTATATAGGTTCTATTTCCGGTATCATTGGATTTAGTATCTTTATCACTTCATATTATAGAAATTTAACTATGTAATTAAAAACCTCTTAGTATTATTATGCTAAGGGGTTTTATTTATGTTAAACTACAAATATACATAAATTTATCAGGAGTCTATCATGTCTATTACTTTCAATAAAAAACAACAACAAGTAATCAATGAATTAAATCAAAATATACTCTTAAAGTGCAGGAGCTGGCACAGGCAAGACAAATGTACTTTCTTATCGTGTAGCTAATATTTTAAATAAAAATCGTGCCAATGCTGATGAAATTCTCTGCTTAACTTTCACTAATAAAGCTTGTCGAGAATTAAAAAATCGCATCACTTCGCAATTAGATTTTGAAACAGCAAATAAAATCACCATTCGCACCATTCATGGCTTTGCTTATCAAGTGATTACCACTACCGCCAAAAAAGCACAAACAATATTTAAAGAATTTGTCATCTTTGATGATGAAGACCAAAAGACGCTAATCAGACAAACTATCGCCAATTTTCCTAAAGCTAGAGCCTTAGATATTCAATATATCGTAAATTGCATTGAGCAATTAAAGCAAGAACGAGCTTTAAAACATATCTATACTGAAGATATTGAAGCCGATTATACTACTATTTATCATCAGCATTTGAAGTTCAACAAAACATTCAATCAACAACAAAGTGATAATTTAACGAAATTTTTTCAATTTGATGGTTTAAATATAATCATCAACTATGAATTGGCTTTACAACAAATGCACGGTTTAGATTACAAAGATTTAATCGCCAATGCTTATCGTTTATTTCAAGACGAAAATATATGCTCATCATGGCGAAAACGCTACAAATATATCATGATTGATGAAATGCAAGACACTAGTTCTTTTGAATATACTATGCTCGAAAATCTCTTTCCTGCTAATAATATCATGCTCTGTGGTGATGAATTTCAAACTATTTATGAATGGCGTGGCTCTAATCCTCAAAAAATCTTAACTGCCTTCACTGAAAAATATAACCCCTTAATTATTAATTTCAATGAAAATTATCGCTCTACAAAATTACTTTTAGAAATGGCATATAACACATTGATAAATCTTTTTTGCAAAGAAACTATCCTTCATTCCTATGCCAAAAATCTACTTTCAAAAAGCAGTGAACTTGGTCATAAAATAGAATTAAAACAAGCAAACTCCCTAGCTAACGAAGCCCAATGGATTTTTCAAAATATCGTAAATTTATTACCTCTAGTAAAAACACCTACACAAATAGCTATTTTAGTTCGTCAAAACAATTATCTACAAAACTTAACATTACATCTAAATTATCTAGCCAATATTTATAATCAAAAAAATCAAGAAGCTCCCATCAATTTCATTCAAATAGATAATATCCGCTTTTTCAAACGTCAAGAAATAAAAGATGTTCTATCCATTATGAAATATCTCATTAATCCTAATGATTATCTTAGCCTACAACGAATATTAATAAATTTAATCCCTAATATTGGTATTCGCACTATCAAACAAATATCTTCTGCTGAATATCTTCAAAATGGATTGCGTCTATCTGACTTTATCAATGCAAACTTCCAAAATCCAAACTACGAACCTTTTTCTGACTTGATTTCAGCTTATTTATCCAAGGACATCATAGTTTTTGATATTGAAGGTACGGGGACAGATATTTTTGCAGACAATATTATTCAATTATCCGCAATCAAAATTCGCAAAGGGAAAAAAATAGCTGAATTCAATCGCTATCTAAAATCAGATAAACCTGTTGGCGACTCTGAAAAAGTACATCATATTTCTGATGAATATTTACAAACTCATGGCGAAAATCCTAAACTTGTTCTTCAAGAATTTTGTCAATTTATCCAAGATGCCATCATCACAGGTCATAATATTCGCGGTTATGATATGGATATTCTCAATCAAAATCTATTAAAACATAACTTAAAACCTGTAGATTTCTCTAATATAAATTTTGATACCTTAGATTTAGTTCGTCGTTTTTATCCTAATCTGCCTAATCATAAACTTGAATTTCTGAGTAATCATTTTCAATTTGAAACAAAATCAAACCATAATTCTCTAGATGATGTTTTTGCTACAGGGGAATTATTGCACAAATTGCTCGAAGATAAAATTATTCCTACAGCTAAAAAACGCAGTGAATTAATCAATAAACAAAAAAATAAATTCATTCATGTAGCTCAAATTTTCCAAAAACTGCATAGTATTTTAAACGACAATCTACTTTTAGAAAATCTAATCACTCAAATCGTTAAAGAATTCGATTTAGTAAATATCTATAAAGCCAATGCAACTCAAGATGGAGCTGTTCGCTTAGAAAATATTCGCAATTTATTTAGATTAGCCAAAGCAGAGCTCAACTCACATCGAGGAACAAATGGCATCAAAGAATTATTACAATATGCTAGTTTATCTAATACAGATTTAGATGCTCTTACTTCTTCTCATCCTAAAATCCCTATTATAACTATTCATCAACCAAAGGCTTAGAATTTGATTATGAATTTTTAGCTGGCATGAATGATGACATTTTTCCATCATATTTCAGCACACGCAATGGCTCTATTACTGAAGAAGAAAAACGTCTTTTCTATGTAAGCCATCACTCGTGCCAAAAACGCTTTATTTCTCTCTAGTTCAG
>ENA-OQIO01001140-OQIO01001140.1-human-gut-metagenome-genome-assembly--contig:-NODE-1140-length-13321-cov-2.861983_pt1 | contig 13321 bp, 16 predicted proteins | sample MGYA00242573_ERZ504737 | MGnify/ENA primary metagenome ERZ504737 (study PRJEB26092, sample SAMD00036203) | human gut metagenome | host: Homo sapiens | study: EMG produced TPA metagenomics assembly of... | reverse complement strand
GTAGCATGAATGGATTAAGTATGCGTCAGTGTGAGAAAAACAACAGGAATGAAGGAGTCTTTATTAAGGAATATCGTACAGAAGAGATTGTATCTTATATAAAAGAGCACAAAGAAACATAGTAAAATAGGAATTCTTCTTTCGGGAGATACAGGATTTTATAGTGGTGCGAAAAAACTGAAAGAGCGATTGACGGAAGTATGTTCTGATCAGATAGAGATTTATTCAGGGATTTCCTCACTTTCTTATCTTGCATCAAAGTCGGTGTTTCATGGGAAGATGCAAAAATCCTGAGTCTTCATGGGAAGGATATGAATTTTGTTCAGACAATCCACAGACATCCGAAGACATTTCTTCTTCTCGGAGGAAAAGACACGGGGCGTCATTTCTATGAGACACTACTAGAGTATGGACTGGAGATGTGCACATCCATGTAGGACAGAGGATGTCTTATGAGGACGAAAAGATTCTTTCGGGCAAATTATGTGAGATGGAGGCAGAAGATTTTGAAGGACTCTGCGCAGTTCTTATAGAAAACCCATCTTATTGTAAAGCGGCAGGTATGCACTTGAAAGACGAAGAGTTTATTCGAGGAAAGGTGCCGATGACGAAGTCGGAAGTGCGTTCTGTCAGTATAGCAGAGCTTGAACTAACAGAGGATGCCATTGTATATGATATCGGTGCCGGAACAGGTTCTGTTTCTATAGAAATCGCACGTGCAGGTGAGCAGATTCGTGTGTATGCGATTGAGAAGAATCCGGAAGGAGTGAAACTGATCGATCAGAATCGGAAGAAATTTAGGACAGACGGAGTGCGAATCATAGAAGGGTTTGCGCCACAGGCATTAGAGGAACTGGAAACACCGACACATGCATTTATCGGCGGGAGTTCGGGAAACTTACGAGAGATTGTCCAATTACTTCAGAGGAAAAATCCGGATGTGCGAATCGTGATTAATGCAATTTCACTTGAAACGGTCAGTGAAGTGATGGGGCTTGTGGAAGAGGGAATCCTTCCCGATGCGGAGATTCTACAGGTGAGTGCAGCAAGATCAAAGGTTCTTGGAAGATATCATATGATGATGGGACAGAATCCGGTTTATATTATTTCCGCAGGTGGAAGAAAGCCTGCACAGGTATAAGATGAGAGAAAAGGAAACAAACAGACAGGAGAATCGTGAGAAAATGAAAGAGCGTGTTTGCAATAACAAAAATCAGAAAAAAAATCCAGGAGTTTTATTGTCTGCTGTTTCCAGTAATAGTGGAAAGACAGCTGCAGCCTGTGGCTGATGTCTGCATTTAAACAAACGGGAAAGCGTGTATCTGCATGTAAATGCGGCCCGGATTATATAGATCCGATGTTCCACAGGGAGGTTCTTGGCGTTGATTCTAAGAATCTGGATCTGTTCTTCTCGGAAGAAGAAGTTTTGAAAGAGGAATATCTAAGGCATACGAAAGATGCAGATATTACTATAACCGAAGGCGTTATGGGGTTCTATGACGGAATGTCACTTGATTCTGTAAAAGGAAGTTCTTATGATGTCGCACAGACGCTAGGATTGCCAGTGATCCTTGTGATTAATGCGAGAGGTGCAGCAATGACACTTGTAGCTACGGTGAAAGGAATCGCTGAATTTCGTCCGGATAGCAATATTCGTGGAATTCTCTTAAACAGAGTATCCGCAATGCTATATCCAAGATTAAAAGAAATGTTGGAGAATGAACTGGCGAGAATCGGGCATGATGAGATTAAAATTGTCGGTTACATGCCGGAAAATGAAGCTTTTCATTTGGAAAGCCGTCATCTGGGACTTGTAACACCGCAGGAAATGGAAAATCTGCAGGAGAAGGTAAGACAGGCGGGAGAAATTCTGGCAAAAACAGTGGATCTTGAATTGCTGGAAAAGATTGCCGGTGAAGCAGCAGTATGGAAAGCAGAAATTTCAGAAGAATCGGAAAAGATTGGAAGTTTAAAAAGTCTGAACTACCCCGTTCGAATCGCAGTGGCGCGTGATGAAGCTTTCTGTTTTTATTACAAAGATAATCTTGAACTATTAGAAAGCCTTGGCTGTGAAGTGATAGAATTCAGTCCGCTTCATGATAAAAAACTTCCTGAAAATGTGAAAGGAATTCTTCTCGGTGGCGGTTATCCTGAACTGTATGGAAAAGAATTGGCAGAAAATCAGAGCATGCTTGAATCAATAAGAAGAGCATTGGATGATAAGATTCCATGTTTGGCAGAGTGTGGTGGATTCATGTATCTTCATGAAGAAATGGAGGATGCAGATGGAAATGTTTGGAAATTAGTAGGGCGAATCCATGGAAAAACATTTCGACAGGTAACTGGTTCGATTTGGATATGTGAATTTACAGAGGAATCTTGCTGAGGATCAGGTTTCTGAGCTTAAAGAACGGATGAGTATAGCGGACAGCTGGATTCTTCCGGGGGAAAACATCCGTGCACACGAGTTTCATTACTGGGATAGCACAGACAGTGGAAGTGACTGTCTTGCTGTCAAGCCGGATGGAAAGAGAAGATGGAAATGCATACATATGGAAGAGAATCTCGTGGCGGGATATCCGCATGTGTATTACCCATCTTGTAAAGAATTTGCAGAGCGTTTTGTAGAAAAATGCAGAAGCGGTTACAAAGAATAGAACAAAGAGAAACAGCAACAGATGTCGTTATAATAACATCTGCTGCTGTTTTTTAGGGAGACTATGAAGAAAAGTCTGTAAATAATAATCTTCTATGATAATGATTGAGCTGGAAGCACTAAATTGGAGCTTCCAGCTCTTGTTATATATATACGACATGATTTCAGGCATGTCAAGAGCGGACGTCAAAAACGTCTTTCTCATCATGCATACAGATTCTGTTATTCTGGGAGTCTTCCCTCGTACATAATGCTGAGTTCACCGTAGACCCGTCCCCAGTTTCGAATGCTCATAGTCCATTTTTTAGTGGCTTCGAAAGTTGCCAGATACAGGGCTTTCAGGAGCGCTGTATCACTTGGAAATACGCTTCTCTGACGGTTGAGCTTACGGTAGGTAGAATTCAGACTTTCAATTGCATTGGTCGTGTAAATAACCTTTCTGACATCCGGTGAGAACTTGAAAATCGGCGTTATTGCATCCCAGTTATCATACCAGCGTTTCATAGAATTCGGGTATTTTGCGGTCCATTTTTCAGTAACACGATCCAGAGCCAGTCTAGCTTTCTCTTCATCGGAAGCATGGTAAATCGTTTTTAGGTCGGAAGCAAACGCTTTTCTGTCCTTATCTGGAACATATTTTAGCGTGTTTCTTACCTGATGTACAATACATCTCTGATACTCCGTTTTGGGGAATGCAGCGGCAATTGCCTCTTTAATACCGCTAAGACCATCAGCACAGATAATCAGGATATCCTTTACACCACGATTCTTCAGCTCATTCAGGACGGACAGCCAGTATTTTGAACTTTCATTATCACCGACAGTGATTGAAAGAACCTCTTTTTTCCCTTCTGTGTTGATGCCAAGAATGACGTAGGCAGCCAGTTTTCTGATTACTCCATTATCTCGTACGGAATAATGGATGGCATCTATATAGAGGATTGGATATACCTCATCCAGCGGTCGATTTTGCCAGTCTTCGATCTGAGGCAGGATTTTATCTGTAACGTCTGAAATAAAGCCTTCTGATGTCTCGAAACCGTAGATATCTTCGATGGTTTCGGATATTTGCCGGGTTGTCATTCCTTTTGCATACATGGAAATAATCTTCTGATCGATATCAGAAATATCCTTCTGACGTTTCTTTACAATCTGTGGCTCAAATGTTGATTTACGGTCCTGTGGAACATCGATATCCATGCTGCCATAGCTGCTGTTTACACGCTTTGATTTATATCCATTGCGGTAATCATCGCTATCAGATCGTTCAGATTTTTGGTAACCAAGATGATCATCCATTTCTGCTTCCATCATCTCTTTGATGGTGCCGCCAAGCAGATCCTTAAGTGCATCCTGGATATCTTCAGCGGTTTCAATATCATACTCCTGAAGAAGCTGCTGAATGATGTTTCGCTTTCCTTCTGTCATTACTACTTTGTGTACAGGTTTCTTTTCTCTTTTTGCCATAATAAAAGGCCTCCTATGATTTATATTTTACCATAGAAGACCTTGTTGTTATTAGCTATTTACAGAAAAAGTTTCACACACTCTTTTTAGGCTCTATGAAATATCCAGATCAATCGGTTCATCCAAATGTTCGGAAACATATTTTCCATTTTTCTTCCGCTGCCTGACGCACTCAGTCAGAAGATATTCAATCTGACCGTTTACGGAACGAAAATCATCTTCTGCCCAGGCTGCGATTGCGTCATACAGTTTAGCGGAGAGACGGAGAGGAACCTGCTTCTTTTTATTATCTTTTTCAGCCATCTCTAGTACAGACTTCCGGAATTAATGATTGGCTGTGTGTCATGGTTTCCACACAGAACTACGAGCAAATTGGATACCATAGCAGCCTTACGTTCTTCATCCAGTTCTACCACTTCTTTTTCACTTAATTGATCCAAAGCCATTTCAACCATGCCGACTGCTCCGTCTACAATCATCTTTCTTGCATCGATGATAGCGGAAGCCTGCTGACGCTGGAGCATGACAGCAGCGATTTCCGGTGCATAAGCAAGATATGTGATTCTTGCTTCGATGATCTCAAGCCCTGCGTCTGTCACTTTCGTCTGGATCTCTTCACGGATTCGCGCTGCAACAATCTCACTGGAGCCACGGAGACTTCCCTCATCAGCCTTTCCGTCACCGGTTGTATCGACATCAGGGGCAGTGTCATATGGATAGATGCGGACAATATTACGAAGAGCACCATCACACTGAAGTGAGAGATATTCTTTGTAATTATCAACATTAAAGACAGCTTTCGCAGTATCTACGACACGCCATGTTACGGCAATACCAATCTCAATCGGATTTCCGAGACAGTCATTGATCTTCTGACGGGAGTTGTTCAGTGTCATAACCTTGAGAGAAATCTTTTTGCTTGAAGACTCTTCAGTGGTTCCTGTTGTAGAAACACCCAGGAGACTGGAAAGATTTGCTCCCTTCTTGGAATTGTTATCAACATCTCCACTCTGACTCAACTTTGTCTTGGAAGCAGGGTTTACACTGGTACAGAATGGATTGACAAAATAGAATCCGGCTTCTTTCAGTGTACCGATATAATTTCCGAAAAGTGTAAGAACCAGGGCCTCCTGCGGTTTCAGCACCTTCAATCCAAGAAATGGAACCCATCCGATGCACAGCCAGATAATGCTGACAACCAGTCCAGCGATAACCGGTGGAGCTGAGAATTCATGTTCCAGTGCAATTGCGGACAGAACGCATCCTGCTATTGCGATCAGATAGAGCAGACAAAAGAGTAGAAGCATTCCCATTCCGTTTTTCTTATTTGATAATATTTTTTCATTCATAGTGATTCCTCCTCTGAAAATAAAATGAAATTTATTTGATATCATTATGATATCATTTTGGAAGAGAAGTCAATAGTTTTTGAATAAATTCAGTTGAGTTAGATCAAGGAAAATTAAGTCAATGCAAAAAGAAAAAGCTGTGAAAGATAAGCAATTTCATCTTTCACAGCTTCTATTCACATATTTATTCTATCAATCCCAAAATTTCGGAATACAAGAACAATCTTACAGCTGAGGACCTGCAGCAACAAGTGCTTTACCAGCTTCATTTCCTTCGTATTTAACGAAGTTCTTGATGAATCTCTGAGCAAGGTCTTTTGCCTTAACATCCCACTCAGCAGCGTCAGCGTATGTGTCACGAGGATCAAGGATTCCTGTGTCAACACCCTCAAGCTCTGTAGGTACTTCGAAGTTGAAGTATGGGATTGTCTTTGTAGGAGCTTTGTTGATTGCTCCGTTAAGGATAGCGTCGATGATTCCACGAGTATCTTTAATGGAGATACGTTTTCCTGTTCCGTTCCATCCTGTGTTAACAAGGTAAGCCTTAGCTCCGCTAACTTCCATCTTCTTAACAAGTTCCTCTGCATATTTTGTAGGATGCAGCTCAAGGAATGCCTGTCCGAAGCAAGCTGAGAATGTTGGTGTAGGCTCTGTGATTCCACGCTCTGTACCAGCAAGTTTTGCTGTAAATCCAGACAGGAAGTAGTACTGTGTCTGATCCTCTGTCAGGATAGATACCGGAGGAAGTACTCCGAAAGCGTCTGCAGACAGGAAGATACATTCTTAGCTGCCGGTGCAGAAGATACTGGACGAACGATGTTCTTAATGTGGTTGATCGGGTAAGATACACGAGTGTTCTCTGTTACGCTCTTGTCGGCAAAGTCGATCTTTCCGTTCTCGTCAAGTGTAACGTTCTCAAGAAGAGCGTCACGAACGATTGCGTTGTAGATGTCTGGCTCAGACTCTTTGTCAAGTTGATAACCTTAGCGTAGCATCCACCCTCGAAGTTGAATACTCCGTTGTCATCCCAGCCGTGCTCGTCATCACCGATGAGGAGTCTCTTAGGATCTGTGGAAAGTGTTGTCTTACCTGTTCCTGAAAGACCGAAGAAGATTGCTGTGTTCTCTCCGTTGAGGTCTGTGTTAGCTGAGCAGTGCATGGAAGCAATTCCCTTAAGTGGAAGGAAGTAGTTCATCATAGAGAACATACCTTTCTTCATCTCTCCGCCGTACCATGTGTTAACGATAACCTGCTCTTTGCTTGTGATGTTGAAAAGTACAGCTGTCTCAGAGTTAAGTCCGAGCTCTTTGTAGTTCTCAACTTTAGCTTTGGAAGCATTGTAAACAACGAAATCTGGCTCGAAGTTCTCAAGTTCTTCCTCTGTTGGCTGAATGAACATATTTGTTACGAAATGTGCCTGCCAAGCTACTTCAACGATAAAACGGATTGCCATACGAGTATCTTTGTTAGCACCGCAGAATGCATCTACAACGAAAAGTCTCTTGTTAGAGAGCTCTTTGATTGCGATATCTTTAACAGCTGCCCAAGCTTCTTCTGTAGCTGGGTGGTTGTCGTTCTTGTATTCATCAGATGTCCACCAAACTGTATCTTTGGAGTTCTCATCCATAACGATGAATTTATCTTTAGGAGAACGTCCTGTGTAAACTCCTGTCATAACATTGACAGCACCGAGTTCACTTTCCTGTCCTTTTTCAAAACCTTCAAGTTCCGGTTTTGTCTCTTCTTCGAATAATAATTCGTAGGAAGGGTTGTATACGACTTCTGTTGTTCCAGTAATGCCATACTTACTTAAATCAATTTTTGCCATCTTACATATACCTCTTTCTTTCTAATGATAGAATAAAATGCTGCTCATGCAAGCTTTTCATATCCTTTTTTAATTATACATATTATGTGAAGAAAATCAATAAAAATCCCGTAAATTTTTTTAACAAAGAACTGAGAAAAATGAAAGATTTCATATTAAAAATGCAAGAAGAAAAAAGAAAAATGTCAAATAATGAAAAATTACAAGGAAAATATGACAGATTTCGTTGCTTTTTTATATATCAGAATGAAAAAAATTATGATAAAATAGGAGAATGATGCCAGAAAATGCGAAAAAACTGGCTTGTGAAGTTAGAAAGACAAACTATAGATCAGAAGAAAATAATAAGAAAAGCAGACATAACAATGGTAGATGATGAAAAGAAAAAACGACAAAAAAATGAAAAAGATGTCGATGAAAAGAAAAATGAAAGATTATTGATTGAAAAAATTCAAAATGATAGAACCGGTGGAGAAATCCTATGAAGAACAGGCAAAAAGACGATGGAAAACAGTTGCAAAACCACTGTTCAGCTTAGGAAAACTGGAAGATGCTGTGATCCGGATGGCAGGAATCCGAAGAGAAGCAGATTTTGAGATTAAAAGAAAGGATTACTGATCTTTTGTGCGGATAATGGAGTTGTATCAGAGGGAGTGACCCAGACCGGGCAGGAAGTGACAGCAATCGTTGCGGACAATTTTACAAAATGTGCGACGAGCGTATGTATTATGGCAGAGACCGCCGGAGCGGATTTATTTCCAATCGATATTGGAATGGTGACAGATGTTCCGTCGGTGACAGATCCGAAAGACAAAGTGATGTACGGAACAAAGAATATGGCGATGGAACCTGCAATGTCAAGAGAACAGGCTGCACAAGCTGTTCTTATTGGCATACGAAAGGTCAAAGAGCTGGCAGAACAAGGGTATGATCTGATCGCAACCGGTGAGATGGGGATTGGAAATACAACGACCAGCAGTGCTGTTGTGTCCGTTCTGCTTGATGAAAGTGTAGAAAATGTAACAGGAAGAGGCGCAGGCCTTAGTTCAGAAGGGCTGAATAGAAAGATCCGTGCAATTGAGAGAGCAATTGAAAAGCATCAGCCGGACAAGGAAGATATTTTAGATGTCTTGTTCAAAGTCGGAGGGCTTGATATTGCCGGAATGACAGGTGCATTTCTCGGAGGTGCGATCTATCATATTCCAGTTCTGATTGATGGGTTCATCTCTTCTGCAGCAGCATTATGTGCAGTGCGAATGGTTCCGGAGACGGTAGATTACATCCTGGCATCACATTGCTCGGGAGAACCGGCAGGACGAATGGTTTTAGAAGAATTAAGACTTCCGTATCTGATCGATGCAAATATGTCTCTTGGAGAAGGCAGCGGCGCAGTAGCGGCAATTCCACTTCTTGAGATGGGTGTGAATGTTTATCGGAAGATGAGTACCTTTGAGGAGATTAAAGTAGAGCAGTATGAAGAACTTAAGTGAAGATGAGGAGTAAGAAAAATGTGGTTATTGAACGCAATGATCATTGCAATCGCAATGTATTCTAAGATTCCGATGCCGCGGGTTGACTGGAATGAGAAAAATATGAGATATGCGATGTGCTTTTTCCCTCTTGTTGGTGTTATAATCGGTGTACTAGAGGCAGTTGCAGGGAATCTGATCACAGTATGGAAGGGAGAAGGAACTTTCTTTTATGCAGTTGTATTGACTTTGATTCCGATTTTTATAACAGGTGGGATTCACCTGGATGGATTCGCAGATACGATGGACGCAAAAAGTTCTTATGGAGACCGGGAGAAGAAGCTGGAGATTCTGAAAGACCCACATACGGGAGCATTTGCGATCATCAGTCTTTGCTGTTATTTCCTTCTGTGTGTGGGGATTTTTAGTGAAATGAGAATAGAACGCCTGTTTGCGACAGCACTCGTGTTTGTGTTCTCGCGTTCGCTGAGTGGAATTTCTGTTGTGACGTTTCAGGCAGCGAAGAACAGTGGACTGCTTCGGACATTTCAAGACGGTGCACAGAAGAGAAATGTAAGAATTGTATTGATCATATGGCTATTGGCAGCCGGAGTTGGATTCTATCTGACAGCAGGATTATGCGGAGTGGCAGCAGCAGTTGTCGGATTTGCTGTTTTCTTTTATTATTATCAGTTTAGCAGAAAACAGTTTGGAGGTATTACGGGAGATCTTGCCGGATACTTCCTGCAGTTATGTGAACTGTTTATGCTGGCAGTGCTTGCATTATTCTAGAAATGTTATTGCATATAAATGTTTTATGATAGATGCTTTATTATAGAAATGAAAATGAAATAAAATAGATTTTTTTGGAGTGATTTATGGAGCTTATTTTGATCCGGCATCTGAAGACACCGGGCAATGAAAAGAGACAATATATCGGAAGTACAGACGAAGAACTGTCAGAACAGGAAGTACTGAACTTTAAACAGAGATATAAAATAGATAGCTATCCACAGGTACAGCAAGTGATTGTCAGCCCAATGAAGAGATGTATTCAAACGGCAGAGTTGATTTATCCAGAGGTGCAGATACAACAGGAATCGTTGCTGAAAGAATGTGATTTTGGTATCTTTGAAGGTAAGACATATGAAGAACTGAAAGATAGAGAAGAATATCAGGCATGGCTGGATTCCGGTGGAACGATTGCATTTCCGGAAGGGGAGGAACAGAAGGAATTCCGTTCACGTTGCGTGAGAGGCATGCTCTGTCAGGTGGATAGATTATGCAAAGAAAATGTAGAAAGCGCAGCTTTTGTCGTTCATGGAGGAACGATTATGGCGGTGCTGGAACAATTGGCAGAAGACCAAAAAGATTTTTATCACTGGCAGGTGGAAAATGGCGGAGGATATAGAATGCTTGTGAATGAAGATGAGTGGAAGTCAGGTATTCATAGATTTCGTAAAATTCAAAAACTGGGAGGAGTGACAGAATGAATGGAAGGATGACGATTCTGGCATGCATCATAGGATTTTTGTTAGATTGCATTTTCGGAGATCCGGTCTGGATGTACCATCCGATACGCGTGATCGGAAACCTGATCAGTGTGTTGGAAAAAGGATTGTGGAAGTTGTTGTGCAGTCGGATTCCTGCATCAGAACAAAAGAAGAAAAATAAAAGAGAAGTTCTGGCAGGAGGAATTTTATGGATTCTGACAGTTTCGTTATCCTTTCTTGTACCGGCGGTATTCTTATTTGCTGCAGGAAAGGTTCATCCGGCAGTACGGTTTCTTTTGGAAACCTTCTGGTGTTACCAGATATTTGCGGCGCGGTGTCTTGTAGGAGAAAGTAGGAAGGTTTATCAGAAATTAAAAGAAGACGACTTGCCTGGTGCAAGAAAGGCAGTATCCATGATTGTCGGAAGAGATACAGAAAACCTTACAGCAGAAGGTGTGACGAAAGCAGCGGTAGAGACTGTGGCGGAGAATACTTCTGACGGCGTGACGGCTCCGCTTTTATTCCTTCTGATCGGTGGTGCACCGCTTGGATTCTTATACAAGGCAGTGAATACGATGGATTCCATGCTTGGATACAAAAATGAAAAATATCTGTATTTCGGAAGGATTCCGGCAAAGATGGATGATGTGTTTAATTACATTCCGGCGAGGTTGACAGCGTGGTTTATGATTGTTGCAGCATTTTTGACGGGGATGGATGGAAAGAATGCGTGGAAGATTTATCTGCGTGATAAGAGGAAACATGCAAGTCCGAATTCTGCCCAGTCAGAGGCGGTATGCGCCGGAGCGCTTGATGTACAGTTAGCCGGGGATGCGGTTTATTTCGGGAAAGTCTATAAAAAGGATTATATCGGCGATGCAATCTGTAAGATTGAACCGGAGGATATTCTTCGTGCCGGGAAATTAATGTATATGACAACGATACTGATGATGGTTGTCTTTGGAGGTTTATTGTTATGGATTTATTGATTCGATTTGCAAAAATGGAAGATGCAGAAGAACTTTTGGCGCTCTATACACCGTATGTAACGGATACAGTGATTACATTTGAATATGAAGTTCCGTCACTGGAAGAATTCAAAGATCGAATGCGTCAGACGATGAAAAAGTACCCGTATCTGGTCGCAGAACAGAATGGCGAGATTCTTGGATATAGCTGTGCGGGGGCATTCAAAGGTCGTGCAGCATATGACTGGGCAGTGGAAACAACAATTTATATAAGAAAAGACCGGCAGAAAACCGGAGTTGGTAAAAAGCTGTATGAGGCACTGGAGAAAGTACTGTATGCCCAGAACATTTGCAATCTATATGCATGCATTGGATATCCTGAAGTTGAAGATGAATATCTGACAAAGAACAGCGCACAGTTCCATGCACATCTTGGATACCGCATGGTAGGAGAATTCTATCATTGTGGATACAAATTTGACCGCTGGTATAATATGGTCTGGATGGAAAAGCTTCTGAATCCGGAGGTTAAACATCCAAAGCCGATCAAATGGATGGAAGAGAATCGCGAGGAGTTGGAGGCAGTACTTTTAGATTAAAAATGAAACACATAGAGAAGTAGGAGTATGATTCATGGAATATGTACACGGAGGAGACATTTATACATATGGAGATGTGCTGGATTTTTCAGTTAATGTAAATCCTTACGGTCCGTCAGAAGAAGTTCTTGAAGCGGCAAAAAGATCGATAGATGAAGTGAGCCTTTATCCGGACAGTCAATGCAGACGGCTCAGAAAGAGACTGGCAGAGAAAAAAAGTCTGCCGGAGGAATATTTCCTTTTCGGAAATGGAGCAGCGGAACTGTTCTTTTCTGTTGTTCTTGCAGAAAAACCAGAGAAAGCATTGCTTCCGATTCCGGCTTTCGCAGAATATGAACAGGCACTTCGGACGGTAGAGTGCGAGATCATTTATCATGAGTTGAAAAGAGAGAATAACTTTGCATTGACAGAAAGCTTTTTGGAAGAACTGACAGAGGACATTGATCTTGTATTTTTATGTTCCCCGTCGAATCCGTCAGGCCAGGTGATCGAACCGGAGCTGATGGAACAGATCCTTACTCGATGTGAAGAGAAGAAGATACGTCTTGTTTTAGACGAGTGTTTTATTGAATTTCTGGAAGAAACGCAGAAGTATACCATGGTGAAAAAGGTGACAGATCATCCGAGCCTTTTTCTTGTACAGGCATTTACGAAGATGTATGGAATTCCGGGATTGAGACTGGGATATGCAATGACATCGGACGGAGAACTTAGAGAGCGGATGCAGCAGATCCATCAGCTGGAGCGTGTCGGTTCCGGCGCAGGCAGCAGGGATAGAAGCACTGACAGAGAGAGAAGAACAGAGAGTTCAGAAAATACGAAACAAAATCGTGGAAGAAAAAATGCGCATGGAAAAGAAAATGCGTGAGTTTGGGATTAGATTTATTCCAACAAAGGCAAATTTCTTCTTATTATATAGTGAAAGCTCATTGTTTGAACGATTGTTAGAGCAGGGGATTTTGATTCGAAATTGTGAGAACTATAGAGGGTTGAAGAAAGGCTGGTATCGGATTGCAGTGCGGACAAAAGAGGAAAATGATGTTCTTTTACGGGCATTTGAAACAATCCTGTCAAAGCAGTGAAGGAGGCGAAAAATATGGCGAAATCAATTATGATACAGGGAACGATGTCAAATGTCGGAAAGAGCGCACTGGCAGCAGGTCTTTGCCGTGTCCTGAAACAGGATGGATACAAAGTTGCACCTTTTAAATCCCAAAATATGGCACTCAATTCTTTTATCACAAAAGAAGGACTGGAGATGGGAAGAGCCAGGTGATGCAGGCAGAAGCTGCAGGAATTGAACCGGAAGCAATAATGAATCCAATTTTACTTAAGCCGACGAACGATACAGGCTCTCAGGTGATTATCAATGGTAAACCAATCGGAGTGATGGCTGCAAGAGAGTATTACCGTCATAAGAAGAATATATTCCGGCAATTATGGATGCATATCATGAGTTAGAAAAAAGTATGATATCATTGTAAATTGAAGG
>ENA-OQIO01001139-OQIO01001139.1-human-gut-metagenome-genome-assembly--contig:-NODE-1139-length-13327-cov-2.555909_pt1 | contig 13327 bp, 13 predicted proteins | sample MGYA00242573_ERZ504737 | MGnify/ENA primary metagenome ERZ504737 (study PRJEB26092, sample SAMD00036203) | human gut metagenome | host: Homo sapiens | study: EMG produced TPA metagenomics assembly of... | reverse complement strand
TGGTCGGCTCATCGTTCAGGCATGATCGGGGCTTTCGAGCGCGGCGGCGAACGCGCGGGCAACGTTGGAACGGCCCGATCCGGGAGGGCCGCAGATCAGCCACGACTGCGCGATGGCCTTCGGGTCGCCGCTGGCGATGGCCTTCAGCTGTTCGACACCTGCGCTTGGCCTACTATGGAGTTCCACACGCTCATGCGATACCCCCGTCAGCGGTGCTCACGGTGTCGAAATCGGCTTTGATACGCGCCCACACGTCTTCGATGGACTGGCTTGCGTCAATGACGTGGAACCGTTCCGGCTCACGTTCAGCCAAGTCGAGGAACGCGACGCGTGTGCGACGCTGGAAGTCGTTGCCGGCCGCTCCATGCGGTCTTCGGCATGCTGCAGCCGCGCATGCGATTGCGCCGGATCCATATCCAGCAGATACGTGCGTTCCGGCAGCAGACCGTTCGTGGCCCACATGCTCAGGTTTCGGATTTCCGCGGCCGTCAGCTCGCGGCCGCCCGCCTGGTACGCCAAAGAGGAATCGAGATACCGGTCGGTGATGACCACCGCGCCGCGTTGCAGAGCGGGCAGAATCACTTCCGCGACGTGCTGCGCGCGGTCGGCGGCGAACAACAGCGCTCCGTACGCGGGGCGATGTCGGCACAATCGTTCTCATCCCCCGTATCCACGCCGTGCAACAGCATTTTGCGAATCGCCACGCCCAATGCGGTGCCGCCCGGCTCGCGCGTGACCACGCATTCGCGGCCTGAGATTCAACATATGCGCGCAACCGTTCGACCTGCGTGGTCTTGCCCACGCCGTCAACGCCTTCAAACGAGATAAAAGTGCCCTGCATGCCTTTCACTGTACCGTGCGCCCCTGCCGTGCCCGGCCATTCGGCCCACGGCTTGGTGTCGCACGATGCCGATTGTCTTGCGGAACATCAGATCGTGCGACGTTTCGCGCGCCACATAACGTCAGCGTGCGGGAACGACTTCAGGACGCGCGTAGCCTTCGTTGGCGGTCAGCCAGTCGACGTCAGCCTTCACGGTGGACGCGGTGGAGCCGATCTCCTTGCTATACGCGTATTCGCCCAACCCTTGTCGGCCAATTCACGCACCTTGGCACGGCGGTCGGCACGCGCCTGTTCGGTCGCGCTCACCTTCTTCGCGGATTTCGCTCCTTTGGCAGCGCCCTTCTTGGCTCCCTTCGCAGCCGTCTTGCGGCCACGACGCTTCGACGGCCCCTGCGCGCGCTTCTCCGCCAGCAGGCGGAACGCCTCGGCCGGTTCGATCGATTCGGGCGCATACTGCTTCGGCAGTGTACGGTTTGTCTCGCCGTCGGTGATGTACGCGCCGTAGAAGCCGTCCTTGATGGTCACGTGCTTCTGGGTTTCCGGATCGGTGCCCAAGTCGCGCAGCGGCGGCTTGGCCGCGCCACGTCCACGACCGCGTCCGTACTTCGGCTGCGCGAACAGTTCCTTGGCCTTCTCCAAGTCGACGGTGAAGATCTCGTCTTCGGAAGCCAGCGAACGCGTGTCGGACTTGCCGTCGGCACCGGTCTTGGTCAGGTACGGGCCGTAACGGCCATTGTTGGCCATGACCGTAACCGTTTGCATTTCGCCGGTTTCGGCGTTCGCCTCATCGTAGGAGCCGACTTCGCGCGGCAGGCTCAGCAGTTTCAGCGCGTCTTCCAACGTCAGCGATTCGGGACTCATCGTCTTGAACAGCGACGCCATCTTCGGACGGTCGGAAGCCGCCTTCTTACCGCCGGAACGCTTCGTCTTGCCCGCCTTGCCTGCGGCGGACTCGGCAGCGGTATCGCCGGCATCTTCCGCGCTCGGCATGACCAACGCCACGTACGGGCCGAACCGGCCATTGCGTACCTCGACGGTGCCGCCGGACACCGGGTCCTTGCCCAGTTCACGCGGCCCACCGGAATGGTTTTCAATCAGATCGTGGCCGACCTCGACGGTCAGCTCATCCGGAGCGAGCGTATCCGGCAGCGAGGCGCGCTTCGGATTGCCTTCCGCATCCAGATGCTTCATGTCCTCAAGATACGGGCCATAACGGCCGACGCGCACGTGCAGGCCATCGCCGATATCGATGGTGTTGATCTCACGCGCATCAATCTCGCCAAGCTGCGCCACCTGCTGCTGCAGGCCCTCATGCGCCTCGTCGGCGGACTGGGCCGCACCATCGCCGGAACCGAAGTAGAAGCGGGTCAGCCACGCCTTGCCGGTCTCATGGCCACCAGCAATCTGGTCGAGGCCGGTTTCCATATCGGCGGTGAACTCGTAATCCACATACTTCGGGAACTTCGTTTCAAGCAGTTTGGTGACGGAGAACGCCAGCCAGGACGGAATCAGCGCACGGCCACGCTCGTACACGTACCCGCGGTCGATGATTGTGGAGATGATGCTCGCATACGTGGACGGACGGCCGATTTCCTTCTGTTCCAACGTTTTGACGAGCGACGCTTCGGTGTAGCGCGCCGGCGGCTGGGTCTCGTGGCCGTCCGCGGCAACGTCCACGGCGGCAAGCTCGTCGCCCGGCTGCATCGGCGGCAGGGAAACGTTGTCATCGGTTTTCTTCGAAGCCTTCGCAGACTTTTCGGCCTTATCGCCAATCTTCACGCCCGCCGCCTCGGCGCTCTTCTTCGCGTCGGCAACGCTACGGCGGCCCTCGCCGGTGGCCTTCATGAAGCCGGGGAATTCGATGACGGTGCCGGACGCCTGGAACATGGCCTCGCCGTCGGCTTCGGTCGGCGAGGACAGACGCACGGTGGCGGTGGAACCGGTCACATCGGCCATCTGGCAGGCCAGCGTGCGCTGCCAGATCAGGGTGTACAGCTTGAGCTGGTCGGCGGCACTTTAGTGGCGATTTCAGCCGGATCGCGGAAATGCGCGCCCGCCGGTCGGATACATTCATGGGCTTCCTGCGCGCCCGCCGTCTTCGTGGCGTACTGCTTGGGCGCATCGGACAAGTACTTTTCGCCGAAGTGCCGCGACACCGCTTCACGGGCGGCCGCGATCGCCTCCTGCGACAGCGTCACCGAATCGGTACGCATATACGTGATGAAACCGTTTTCGTACAGCCCCTGCGCGGCACGCATGGTCTGGCGCGAGCTCATGCCGAGGCGATTGCCGGCCGTCTGCTGCAGCGTGGACGTGGTGAACGGCGGCACCGGACGGCGACGGTACGGCTTGGTTTCCATCGACGAGACGGTGAACGTCGCATATTCCAGCGATCGCGCGATCGCATTCGCGTGCGTTTCGTCCAGCTGCACGACGTTGTCTTTGACGCCGGCGGCGGTCAGCTGGCCATCATCGCCGAAATCCTTGGAACCGGCCAAACGACGGCCGCCAAGCGACACCATGCGAGAATCGAACGCAACATTGTTGCGTCGGCGTCGGGCGCTTCCAGCGTGGCGGTGACATCCCAATAGGGGGCACGCACGAACGCCATGCGCTCACGCTCACGCTCCACGATCAGACGGGTGGCCACGGACTGCACGCGGCCCGCGGACAGGCCCGGACCGACCTTGCGCCACAGCACCGGGGACAGCTCATAGCCGTACAGACGGTCCAGAATACGACGGGTTTCCTGGGCGTCCACCATGGCGGCGTCCACATCACGCGTGTTGTTCAGCGACGCTTGATCGCTTCCGGCGTGATCTCGTGGAACACCATGCGCTTGACGGGCACCTTCGGCTTCAGCGTCTGCACAAGATGCCATGCGATCGCCTCACCTTCGCGATCCTCATCAGTGGCGAGGTAGAGGGTGTCTGCCTTCTTCAGCGCGCTTTTCAGGTCGCAACGGTTTTCTTCTTGTTGCCGTCCACGATGTAATACGCTTGAATCCGTCTTCGATATCCACGCCGAACTTGCCGTACTTGGCTTTCTCGGCCGCCGGCACCTGGCTGGGCTGAGCAAGGTCGCGGATATGGCCGACCGATGCCATGACCGTGTATCCGGAGCCCAAGTATCCGCCAATCTTCTTCGCCTTGGTAGGAGACTCCACAATAACGAGCTTGCTGCCGGTAGCCATAGCCACTCCTTATTACTAGTGTTTGCAACGCAATAATACTCACTGAATACGGAGAAATGGCAAACCGCCCGTGTGGCGTATGGACGGCAGCATGCCCGGAACCGGCTGTTTTCAGCGCTTCGGCGGTGCGGGCGGCGCTCCCACCAAACCCAGTTTCGTCAACGGCGAGGCGGTCAGCTGACGCATGGCGAGCGTTATGCCAAGCACCAGCGCGGAAACGGCGGCCGTCAGCAGCGCCGTGGAAACGTACGCGCCGGCATTCGTCCATTCGGCGCTCATGGCGAGTCCCGGCTGAATCTGCCAGATGATATACGCGCCGTACAGGATGCCCAATACGCCAATCGTCAGCATCACACTGCCGACGATCTGCACGCTTGCCGACGAGACGCGCGTGCCCGGCTCATCCATGCCGCTGGCGAACGTGGTGGCAAGCGCCAGCAACGCCAGTCCGCCGACGATCAGCAGCGCCATAATCACGTCGGTCGGACGATGCCATTGCGCCGCGATCACCGACAATCCGACCAGCACCGTATACGCCCAACCAATCACCGCCACCAGCGCACGCAGCACGCGCGGTACGGCGCACAGCAGCATCACGCTTGCCGCAGCGGCAAGGATGACATGTCCGGAAGGCGCGGAATTATTAGGATTCGATTCCAAATTAATAAGATACGGGCGTGGCAGCAGAGGCTTCAACAGTTCGGCCGCGGCGAAACACAGGCCTCCGAATACAGCGAGCTGCGCGATCGACAGCCACCGTTTGCGCACGATCAGCACGGCAAACGCGATTGCCCCCATGATGACGCTGACGGTGATGACCACTGCGGAAATGGCGAAGACGTGCACGACCGGCGCCAGCCAACCCGGCAACGCGGCATCGAATTTCGACCAGACGATATCCTCATAGCTTTGGCCGTCCATGGTACGCACGCCAAGCCACCAGACGCCGGCGGAAGCGGCAAGCATCAGCAGACCGAACACCACGCACAGCACGATGCTGGACACGCGCGGATGGCGGGTCAGCGGATCCGCCTGAGCCAAGCCTTTGTTGACATCCTGCGGAGAAAGCACCGCCTCGACTTCGCGCATATCAGGGAACGACAACGATTCCAACGGTTCCGCAGGCGTTGCTGCCGTGGGCTGCTGAAGCATGTTCACAGGCTGCTGTGGATCTCGGACAAGTGGCTTGAATTCGTTGGTCATAGTCACCGAGAATACGGCATCGCCCCTACTGTGGGGAACGAATCGGAGAAGATATAGAAAAACCTCCACGCACCCGGAAGAGGCCACTTACCCTTGCTGCATTCCTGCCCTGGGGGAGTTGGGTGACATACCGCCACGCGGAGGCTCTTGCCATATTACACCATGCCCGGACCTCGCCGCACCGACTAGACGCACGGGTACACTTGAGAAGGAATCGCACGCCACCCCTGTGCGTTTGCGTGGCTGCGATAAGCATCGATAACGTTTGGAAGGTTGTTTTCTTATGACTGATGCGGTGGAGTATCCCGATCTGGTGGTCGTGGGCGCGGGCCTGTTCGGCCTGACCGTGGCCCAGCAGGCCGTCGAGCACCTGGGCGTGAGGGTCGAGATCATCGACGTGCGCGACCATATCGGCGGCAACGCGTACAGCTACATGGACGAGGAGACCGGCGCGGAGATCCACAAGTACGGCGCGCACCTGTTCCACACGTCCAACAAGAGGGTCTGGGACTATGTGAACCGTTTCACAAGCTTCACGGACTACGTGCACCGCGTGTACGCCACGCACGACGGCGAGGTGTATCCCCTGCCGATCAACCTGGGCACCATCAACCAGTTCTTCCACGCGCACTACACGCCGGCCGAGGCGAAGGCCCTGGTCGAAAGCCAGGCCGGCGAATTGGCGGGCACGGACCCGAAGAACCTCAACGACAAGGGCATCTCCCTGATCGGCCGCCCGCTGTACGAGGCGTTCATCAAGAACTACACGGGCAAGCAGTGGCAGACCGATCCGAAGGACCTGCCGCGGGCATCATCAACCGCCTGCCGGTGCGCTTCAACTACGACAACCGGTATTTCAGGGACACGTGGGAGGGCCTGCCCACGGACGGGTACACGGCCTGGATGGAGCGCATGATCGACGATCCGCGCATCCACGTGACCCTCAGGACCGACTTCTTCGACGAGTCCCAGCCGTACAACAGGAAGGCGCTGGCCGCGGCGGGCGTGCCGGTGGTGTACACGGGTCCGGTGGACCGCTACTTCGACTACTCGCTCGGCGAGCTGAAGTGGCGCACGGTGGACTTCAGGGAGGTGCGTTACGACGAGGGCGACCATTTCGGATGCCCGGTGATGAACTTCTCCGACGCGGACGTGCCGTACACGCGGGCGATCGAGTTCAAGAACTTCAACCCGGAGCGCAGCTTCGCAGACCCGGACAAAACGGTGGTGTGGGAGGAGTACAGCCGTTTCGCCGAGCGTGGCGACGAGCCGTACTATCCGATCAACACGGAGGCCGACAAGGCGTTGTACGCGAGGTACGAGGAGCTCGCGAAGGCCGAGCCGCTCACGGTGTTCGGCGGCCGTTTGGGCACGTACAAGTACTACGACATGCACAATGTGATCGACACCGCGTTGACCGCGTACGAGGAACAGGTCGAACCACTCCTCAAAAAGTGACGCGATATACATTGCGCAATATATGATTCCCCGTTCGTGCTGCTGCGGTGTACGACCATTGGCCGCCACCGCCGCAGCGTTCCGGGACAACAAAAATCCCTATGGCATTACCCCAGGCCATAGGGATTTTCATTATATGCTGATTCTGCCTACGAATCAGGCGAGTGGGTCGAGGCCTACGAGATGGGTTGTCATTGCCATCGCGGGTCTGCCGTCAGCAACGCACGCTATGCGCGCCACACATCCTTGCCGGCGGCCTTCGCGGCCGCCACATCGGCGTCAAGCTGCTCTTCGGTGCCTTCGACATCGCCCTTGATGAATTCCTCCACCAAGCGGCGGGCCTCGCCATCCTCGTGCTGCACAGCCGGGGACTTCATGAAGTAGGAGCTCGGAGCCAGCACCGGACCGGCCAGGTGGCGGTCGAGCGCAATCTTGGCCGCACGCACGGCGTCGATCACAATACCGGCGGAATTCGGGGAATCCCACACCTCGAGCTTGTATTCGAGGTTCAGCGGCACATCGCCGAACGTGGTGCCCTCAAGACGCACGAAGCGAACTTGCGGTCGTCAAGCCAAGCCACGTAATCGGACGGGCCGATATGCACGTTGTGCGGATCCATCTCGTGCGGCACCACGGAAGTGACGGCGCGGGTCTGGAGATCTTCTTGGATTCCAGGCGGGAACGCTGCAGCATGTTCATGAAGTCCATGTTGCCGCCGACGTTAAGCTGGTACGTACGATCCAGACGCACGCCGCGATCCTCGAACAGACGGGCCAGCACGCGGTGCGTGATGGTGGCGCCGACCTGGGACTTGATGTCGTCGCCGAGATCGGCACACCCGCGTCACGGAACTTCTGCGCCCATTCGGATCGGAGGCGATGAACACCGGCAGGCAGTTCACGAACGCACAGCCAGCGTCCATGGCGGCCTGAGCGTAAGCCTTGTCCGCCTTTTCGGAACCAACCGGCAGGTAGGAAACCAGCACGTCGACCTTCTTGTCACGCAGCACCTGGGCCACGTCCACCGGTTCGGCGTCCGACTCTTCGATCATCTGGCGGTAGTATTCGCCCAAGCCGTCGTTGGTCGGGCCACGCAGCACCTCCACGCCAGATTCGGCACGTCCGCGAACTTGATGGTGTTGTTCTGGGAGGCTCCGATCGCCTCGGACAGGTCCTTGCCCACCTTCAGCGCATCGACGTCGAACGCGGTGACGAATTCGATGTCACGCACGCGGTAGCCACCGAAATTGTTGTGCATCAGGCCGGGAATCTTATCCTCGTCCTTGGTGTCCTTGTAATACTCAACGCCCTGCACCAGCGACGAGGCGCAATTGCCCACGCCGGCGATAGCCACTCGAATGCTCATCTGAAAACGACTCCTCTGTTATGCATTTCGCAGGTATACCAATCCCCAAGCATACCCACAACCGCATTGTAAACTGAAAAATCACTGAAAAACGGCCATATTACGGCAGTCGTCAACAGATTGTCGATTTGTAAAAAAGCTGCGCAAAAACATGTTTTTCCAGTCGGACAGCACTATCTACACCCTTGTTTTTCAGGTCGTTCGGCTACGGTGGAAACCATGGTTTCACGAACACGAAGTGTCAGCTCACGCTCAAAAAGCGCCCGCAGCGGCAGCGCAACGTCCACGACGCCACGGGTGGGCACCACCTACGGGGTCCATGGAGAAGTGCTGAGCAAGCCGCCCCAGGGGCCGAAGCACACTTCGCATCGCGCACCCAAAAAGACCAGAAAACACAAGCATCTCGTGCTCAAATGGGTGCTCGGCATCTTCGCGGCGCTCATCGCGGCAGGTATCGGCCTGTTCGCCTACATGTACATCACCACGGAAATCCCGCAGCCGGAAAAGTTCGCGCTGGCTGAAAAGACGACCGTGTATTACAACGACGGCACCACGCCGATCGGCAGCTATGCGGAGCAGAATCGCGAAATCATCAGCTGCGCAGACCTGCCCGACTACGTCGGCAACGCGATTGTGGCTTCGGAAGACCGCTCCTTCTATACCAATAAGGGCATCGATCCGATCGGCATCGCACGCGCGTTCTACAACAACCTGACCACCGGTAGCAGGCAGGGCGGTTCCACCATCACCCAGCAGTATGCGGAACGCTATTATCTGGGCGAAACCACCTCGTACGTGGGCAAACTGCGTGAGGCGTTCCTGGCGGTCAAAATCGCCCAAGCACAGGACAAGAGCCAGGTGTTGTGCAACTACATGAACACCATCTATCTCGGCCGTGGCGCATACGGCATCCAGGCAGCGGCCAAAGCGTACTTCGGCAAGGACGCGAAGGATCTGACGCTCTCCGAAGCGGCCATGCTTGCCGGCATCATTCCCGCGCCGAGCGTATGGACCCCCGACGTGAATCCCAAGCAAGCTGAAAAACGTTACAAGCGCGTGCTGAACATCATGGACGAAGACGGCTACATCACGCCGGACGAGAAGAAAGCCGCGAAATTCCCGCAAACCATCGAAATCCAACAGAACAACCAGATGTCCGGACCGAACGGATACCTGCTGACGATGGTGCAGAACGAACTCGTCAACACCAAGGCGTTCAGCAAGCAGGACCTGGAAACCGGCGGCTACAAAATCGTCACCACCATTGACAAATCGAAGCAGGACCTGATGTTCTCCACCATCAGTCCCTCCCAAAACGGCATGCAAGGCATCGTGCCCGACGGCATGCAGTTCGGCGCGCTGTCGGTGAACCCCAAGGACGGTTCCATCATCTCGCTGTACGCAGGAGACGACTACCTGACCAAGCAGCTCAACAACGTCACCCAGGCAACGTACGAAGTCGGCTCCACCATGAAGCCGTTCGCATTGCTGGCCGCCGTCAACGAAGGCGTCAGCCTCAACACGTACTTCAACGGCAACTCGTACCGGACGTTCCCGGGCATCGCCGAAACGGTGAGCAACTACGGCGGCGAGAATCTGGGATACGTGAACCTGTACACGGCGACGGAACAATCCTCGAACACCGTGTACATGGATCTGCAAACCAAACTCGGCGCGCAGAAAATCGCCGAAACCGCACGGCAGGCCGGCGTTGACGATTCGTCTTTGGATGGTTCCAACCCGTTCACCGTGCTCGGCAACAACGGCCTGACCCTCAAGGACATGACGCAGGGATACGCCACACTGGCCAACCAAGCAACAAGCCGACGCTGCATATCGTTGCCCAAGTGCAGACGGCGAACGGCACCGACCTGTACAACGCGCCGACCTCGGCGGAGCAGACGTTCGAAGCGAACAACGCGAATCTCGTGACGAAGGCGCTTACCGGCGTGGTCCAGCGAGGCACCGCCACCGAGGCGCGTGCCACTGGGCACACCATTGCCGGCAAGTCAGGCACCGCAAACGATTCCAACGCAGCGAGCTTCATCGGCTACACGCCGTCCATGCTGACTTCTGTGGCGATGTGGTATCCGGACGCAACGGCAATCCGCAGCAGATCCCTTCGTTCGGCCGATGGACCGGCGGCAGCGACTACCCCGTGCATCTGTTCACCGAATACATGAAGCAGGCCCTTGCCGACACTCCGAACGAAACGTTCCCCGACGCCACCGATAACGCAAGGTCGGCGGACCGGACGGTACGTGGGGCACCGGCGCGCAGAAGACCTGGACTAGAAAGCAGCAGACCACCGTGACTCCGCGCACCGAGGAGAACACCCAACAGACCACGCCGAATCAGACCGAGGAAACGCAGAATACCGGTCAGGGCGGTGGCGACGGCGGTAATAGTGGCGATAATCCCGCTAACGGCGACGGTAACGACACCAACGGTGGCAATGGCGGAGGAACCAGTGGCGATAATCCCGGTAATAACGGCGCCAATGACGATACATCGCAGCAATAGCAGTCGCTGACTGCGATTGCCGTCGCGGTCAGCGAACACGCAAAGGGGGCTTCCCGGTTATTCCGGGAAGCCCCTTGGTTTGCCGCGTGCACACGCGGGCGCACGGTCGTCAGCGTCGTTCGTCAGACACATGCACATACCGGGCGAGACGGTCGTATTCGGCGCGCGTCAGCGAGGCGACGCCACCGTGCTTCGTATGCGCGGTGAGGAAGTAATCGTCCGCCTGCAACGGCATCCAGCCCTGATCGAGATCGCGGCTGACCATCGGACGGTATCCGATCGACGGAATCACGTCCACGAACAAGTACCATTCGTCGTCCGGTCCACCGCTGTTATGGTGGTTGGCGAACACCGCAGGCCCTTCCACGCCACCGGGGTTGCCGTCCGGCACATAACCGGCGCCAATCCGGTCCTGCACCTTGGTCCAAGCCGTTCCCGGCTCCCACCAACGCTTCGCGTCGGTGCGTCCATCCAGATGCCGGCGCCATGCGCATTGTCTTTGGTGATGCGGTACGTGCGCACACCACCATCAGGCAGCGGACGTTGGATCATCGTGGTGTCGATGGCGTCACCGTGGTTGTCAATGAACACGCCACCATATTCGAACGTGTCCTGCGTGAAATCAGTGGTGGCGCCCCACAGCACAGTGCAGTAAACGTTCTTGTCGTCGTGAGCCTTGTCCGCATCATTGAACACGGTGCTGGACCAGTACATGACGAATGCGCCGCGACCGCCATGATGGCCTTGCGGATAGTAGTCCGGCACCCAAAGGCATTCGCATGCCCAAGCCATACCAAGCTCCAGATGGGAGCCGTCCGGCTTGCGGGACACGTCGAGCATGCGCGGCTCGCTCCAATGGAGCAGATCGTCGGATTCCCAGATGATGAGATTCGTGCTGGCGTGGTGGCTCCACTCGTACCAGCCGCCGCCGTCGCCTCCGAACACACGCAGATCGGTGGCGATGATATACCACGTGCCGGTGTCGGGATTGCGGATGATATGCGGATCGCGCACGCCTGTGGTACCGAGCGGCGAAGCCAGCACAGGCTTTCCATCGTTGAGCGGCACCCAACGGTGCGGATTGTCACCGTCGGATATATCCATGTAAATCTTCTCGGCGTAGCCGTCCGGATCCTCGATGAAGTGGACGAGCAGGTAACCGTAGTCGTCGGTCGTGTCGGTCATGGTCCCACCTTGTGGTTGTGGATGGATGAATTGGATAAGTGAATTGCGTGTTCGATAACGTACCGCGTCAACATGCGCGGATACGAAAAAAGCCGCCGCCACGAGAGCGACAGCTTTCTTCGGGAAGGAGGATTAGCCTGATGCGTGCGGGCCCATGTGCGGATCGCATCCTGCTGCGCCGCGATGGCCTTGTTGCGGGCCAGATAGATGACCAAGGTGATGGAATACAGTGCAAGGCCGATGAGGTCCATCGTGCCCAGGGAGAAGACCACCACGATTGCCAGCCAGATGATCACCCACCGGCTGGTGGTGCCGGGAGCGAGACACCGCATGGACATGATGAAGCTGACGATGCCGATAATCAGCACCAGCAGCGCGTAGATGCCCACCACCGTCGAGGCGTTGTCCACCGCGGAATAGTCCGTTTTCAGCAAACCGTTATGTTCCAGCAGATCGTAGGCTTGGCCTTTGAACCAGCTGGTGAACATGAACAGTGTGATGGACGCCATGATCACGTTGTAGGCGGCGGCGATGGTCATCAGCACTCGTTCCGCCTTGCGAGCCAATGGTGCCGGCGGCTGCATGGTGTTGCCTTGCGGATTCATATCGGTCCTTTCCGTGGTGTGGCCTCATCCGATGTGCGATGCGCAGCTCGGGAAAGATAAAATCACAGGCCCGTCCGTTTGGGGACGGACCTGTGCATTATCTCACTCGGCCGGTATCAGCCTTGAGGCCGGAGGTGATGTTCAGGGACTGCAGGAAGTACTTCTGCGCGAACAGGAACAGCAGCAGGGTCGGGATGATGGCCATGCAGGTGGCCGCCATCAGGGAGCCCATCTGGTTGTACTGGCCCATCTGGTTGCTCAGCAGCTGCAGACCAGCGGTGACCGGCATCTTGTTGATGTCGTTGAACACCAAGGTCGGCCACAGGAAGTCGTTCCAAGCGCCGGTGAAGCTGAACAGGAAGATGACGATCAGAATCGGGCGGATGGCCGGCAGCATGATGCGGGTGAAGATCTGGAAATCAGTGGCGCCGTCGATTTCGGCCGCCTCGTCCAGTTCCCTCGGGATGCCCTTCATGAAGTTGCGCACCAGGAAGATGTTCGCCACGTTGCCAGCCAGGGATGATGCAGGCCCAGTAGGTGTTGACCCAGCCGAGGGAGGCGATGATGCGGTACTGCGGGATCATGTTGACCACGGCAGGGAACATCGAGATGAGCAGCAGGACGAAGAACAGCGTATCGCGGTACTTGAAGTTCAGACGGGAATAGCCGAAGCCTGCGAGCGCGACGATGCACACGGACAGCACTGCGAACACGGTCGAGATAATCAGCGAGTTGCCCAGCCAGTTCAGGACCGGGTAGCTGGCGGATGCTCGATCAGCGTCACGTAGTTGTCAAGCACCCACTTCGCGGGCAGGAAGTTGAACGCGTTGGAGGTGAATTCGGCCACCGACTTGAACGAAGTCGTCACGGTGTAGATCACCGGAAGCAGCCAGACGACTGCCAGCACGACGAGCACCACATAGACGGCGATCAGCGACGGGGAGACCTTTTTGG
>ENA-OQIO01001138-OQIO01001138.1-human-gut-metagenome-genome-assembly--contig:-NODE-1138-length-13331-cov-3.299379_pt1 | contig 13331 bp, 21 predicted proteins | sample MGYA00242573_ERZ504737 | MGnify/ENA primary metagenome ERZ504737 (study PRJEB26092, sample SAMD00036203) | human gut metagenome | host: Homo sapiens | study: EMG produced TPA metagenomics assembly of... | reverse complement strand
CTGTTCTCTTTCCTCGGAAAGAGAACAGCCCCTTTGCGCACTCCCCGCGCCGCGCGGGAGATAATTTCATGTTTTATTAAAACGCGATCACACCCAAATGCTCGAGCAAGATCTTGAGCCCGATCAAAATGAGAATGACGCCGCCGGTGAGCTCGGCGCGGCTCTTGTAGCGCGAGCCGAACACATTGCCGACGTACACACCCGCAATCGAGATCACAAACGTCGTGCAGCCGATGATCGTGATGGCAGGCACAATATTCACCTGTAAAAAAGCAAACGTCACGCCGACGGCCAGCGCGTCGATGCTCGTGGCGACGGCGAGAATCAGCAGCTCCTTGAAGTTGACGCCCGCGTAGGGCTTTTCCTCTTCTTCCTCCTCTTCGCGGCTCTCCTTGATCATGTTAAAGCCGATCAGCGCGAGCAGGACGAAGGCGATCCAGTGGTCGAAGCGCTCGATATACCCTGAAAACCGGCTGCCGAGAAGGTAGCCCGTCAGCGGCATCAGCGCCTGGAAGCCGCCGAAAAAGAGGCCGATGCAGAGCGTATACTTTTTGTCGATCTTCTGCATGGAAAGGCCCTTGCAGATCGACACGGCGAAGGCGTCCATCGAAAGCCCGATGCCGATGAGGAACAGCTCGAAAAATGTCATGGTAAGATCCTCCAAACAACAAAAAATCAGGCGCGGTACCGCACCTGAGCATAAGAAAAGAGACACAGGTACAGCGAAGCCATACTTGAGTCTCGTTGTTTAAGACAAGCCAGACCGCAAAGCGGTCAGTCTGTTGACTTGCCACGCCATCTAAAGCAGCTGACGCCATCTACTCCCTCAAAGTAGGGAGCAGTATATCATATCCCCGCAGCCGTCAAGCATTCTTTGACTCGCATTCAGACATTTTTCATTCAATGTATCATTATTTCTGAATCGTTCGATAAAAATGTGAAATCATTGACAAAAGTTCCCTTGCCATTCCCACGCTGCTGTGCTAAACTGGAAATTACATTATAAGAAAGGATCCTCATACCGCTATGGAATTCTTATCGAACAAGCCCCTTCTCATCACCGACACCATTCTGCGCGACGCGCACCAGTCGCAGGCTGCCACGCGCATGACGCTCGAACAGATGCTCCCCGCCTGCGAAATTCTCGACTCGATCGGCTACTACTCTCTCGAGTGCTGGGGCGGCGCCACGTTCGACGCCTGCCTGCGTTTTCTGGATGAGGATCCGTGGGAGCGGCTGCGCCAGCTGCGCGCCCACCTGCCGCACACGAAGCTCCAGATGCTCTTCCGCGGCCAGAACATCTTAGGATACAAGCACTATGCTGACGACGTCGTCGACGAGTTCTGCGGCAAGTCCATTGATAACGGCATCGACATCATCCGCATCTTCGACGCGCTCAACGATGTGCGTAACTTAGAGCAGGCCATCAAGTCCACGAAGAAATACGGCGGTCAGGTCGAGGCCACTCTCTCCTACACCATCTCCCCCATCCACAATGAGGATTATTTTGTGAAGCTCGCTAAGGAGCTCGAGCAGATGGGCGCGGACGCTCTCTGCATCAAGGACATGGCGAACCTGCTGCTGCCGATGGATGCCTACTCCCTTGTCAAGCGCCTCAAGGAGACCGTCAGCATCCCCATCCACCTGCACACGCACAACACCAGCGGCACGGGCGACATGGTCAACCTGATGGCCGCGATGGCGGGCGCGACATTGTCGACACCGCGCTCTCCCCGCTCGCCAACGGCACGTCCCAGCCCGCGACGGAGTCCCTCGTCGCCACGCTCAAGGGCACGCCGCGCGACACGGGCCTCGACCTGAACAAGATGAGCGAGGCTGCGTCCACTTCCGCAAGGTCGCGGATGAGCTCAAGGCGAGCGGCGCGCTCGACCCGAAGGTGCTGAATGTCGACACGAACACGCTCCTCTATCAGGTCCCCCGGCGGTATGCTCTCTAACCTCATCTCCCAGCTCAAGCAGGCGGGCAAGGAGGACAAGTATTACGACGTGCTCGCTGAGATTCCGCGCGTGCGCGAGGACTTCGGCTATCCCCCGCTGGTCACGCCGTCCAGCCAGATCGTCGGCACGCAGGCCGTGCTGAACATCATCACCGGCGAGCGCTACAAGATGGTCCCCAAGGAGTCCAAGGCCATGCTGCGCGGCGAATACGGCAAGCTGCCCGGAACGGTCAACGAAGAGGTCCGCGCCAAGGCGGGCATCAAGCCCGAGGACGTCATCACCTGCCGCCCCGCCGACCTTCTGGAGCCCGAGCTTCCCAAGTACCGCGAGGAGTACAAGGACCTCGCCAAGAGCGAGGAGGACGTGCTCTCCCTCGCGCTGTTCCCGCAGGTCGCACCCAAGTTCATCAACCGCCGCAACCTGCGCACGCCGAAGCCGCACCGCACGATGGCTCCCATCGCGCACCGCGAAGCGAAGGAGCGCGCCGTCGCGCCCTTCTCCCGCAAGTAAAACGCAACGAAAAATCGCCCTTCCAAATGGAAGGGCGATTTTCTTATTTTGTCAGGTCGAGCTGCATCTGCACGTGCGGGATGCCGTCTTCCAAGAATTCTTCCGACGTCTGGTAGAAGCCGAAGTTCTCGTACAGTTTCTTCACATAGGTCTGCGCTTCAATCGTGATCTTATCGGCGTGCAGCTTCTCTTTCGCCGTGCCGATGGCCGCGGCGACGATTTGCTTCCCCAGACCGCAGCGCCGTTTCACGGCGATCACGCGGCCGATGGAGACCTCCGGAAACGTTGCGCCGCGCGGCAGAACGCGCGCATAGGCCTCGATGCCGTCCTCGTCCCGCAGCCAAACGTGATAGGCGTCCTTGTCCGCGTCGTCGACCTCCTGATAGCAGCATTTCTGCTCCACAACGAAGACCGACACGCGCAGCCTGTAAATTTCATAGAGCTCTTGCGCCGTGAGCTCGGAAAAGTGCTTGACGAACAGCTCCATGCACTTTCCCTCAGCGGATGAAGTGCGTGGCAATCCGCTCTTCCTTTTCAGGCAGGCCGAACTGCTCCTTGCCGAGCGCGATACTCTTCATCAAAAACGTCATGTTGCGCGCGAGCGTGCGCATCGTCTGCCGGCCCTCGCCGTCCTGCTCCGCCTCGCCGGGCGTGCGGCCGTGGATGCTGTTCCAATACTGGCTGGACGCGACCGGCATGCCGGAGATGGTGAAATACTTGTTGAGCTCATCGAACGTCGCCGAGCAGCCGCCGCGGCGCGCGCAGACGACGCTCGCGCCGACCTTCATCGTCTTGTCGAACGGCGTGCTGTAAAACAGGCGGTCGAGGCACGCGATGAGCGTCGCGTTCGCGGACGCGTAATAGACGGGGCTCGCCACGACGAGGCCGTCCGCCTCCTCAAACTTCGGCTTGAGCTCGTTGACCACGTCGTCAAAGACGCACTTGCCGAGCTTGCCACAGGCTCCGCAGGCCGTGCAGCCGCGCACGGCCTGATTGCCGATGAGCACGGTCTCGACCTCCACGCCGCTTGCCTTGAAGATCTCCTCCATCTCACGCAGTGCGACGGGCGGTGTTGCCGTTTGCGTGCGGGCTGCCGTTGAGCATCAGTACCTTCAAATTTTTCATTGCTGTCTTCTCCTGTATCCTCCGCGCGCCGCTGAGCGCTTGCCTTGCTCAACGCGCACTGTTTTCTATTCTCTCGTCGATCTCGCGAAAAAGCCGCCGGTAGTCTTCGTTCGACCAAATCCTTTTCGGCCTCCAGCAGTCCCGCAGCTGTCGCAGCGCGGGCGAATCGCCGCAAAAGGCTTTCACCCGCTGCGCCGCGAATTCATTGGCGTCCACCTCGTAAGGAAAGCCCAGATAAGCGTCGCGAAACCTCTCTTCTCCGCCGTCCAAGCGGCACTCCTGCCAGGTTTCGCCGCGCAGGCGGAAGCACGTTCCATCATAGAGCACCACGTAGGGAAGGCTTACGCGGATCATCGCGTCGAAGCGTTCGGGATGCTGGTACTGCTCCGCGTGCCGCAGCTCGTGGACAAGATAGAACATCGCCTCGTACTCCGGCGCACTTTGCAGCACGGCCGGATTGAGAAAAAGCGTTTTTGCCACCGGATCAAACGTGCCGTTGGCCGTCTCGTATCCCTGCGGCATGTCCCACGAAAGTACGACGGACAGTCCGCGCTCTGCGCAGATGCTTTCGACCAGCGTGCTCCATTCCGTCTGTCCCATGGGGTGGCCTCCTCTCGATTACTCCTCGCCCGCGTCCCCTGACATACGGTGGGCCTTGCGCTCTTTTTTGTAGCGGTACATGTTGTGGTCGGCGCGGTCCTTGACCGTGACGACGTTCTCGCTTGAAATCTCTGCCGAGCCGAACGACACCGTCGGCAGGAAGTCGAGTTCCTTGCGCCGCTCGTCCAGCCGACGCACAAAGTCCCGTGCACAGGCGTGTTCCCAGTCGCCGTCGCGCAGCAGCACGCAGAATTCATCGCCGCCCATGCGGTAGCAGTAACCGTGGCGCGCATAGGCCTTCTTGATGCACGCGGCGATCTCGGCAAGGCAGATATCGCCTTTCACGTGGCCATATCGGTCGTTGACCTGCTTGAAGTCGTCCACGTCGAAGAGACGAGCACCTCGCCGCTGCGGCGCATCTCCGCCGAGCGATTGAGATAGCTGTTCTGATTCAAAAGGCCCGTGAGTGCGTCGAGCTGGTTCCACATCTCGCTGCAATAGATGAAATACAGCACCGAAAGCAGCGTGACGCACAGCCATGTCACGTGCAGCTGCGGCAGCGCGATCTGGATGATCGTCTCCGCCGCCAGAAAGACGATGAGCGGATAGAGCAGTACGCGGCTGCGATTCTGAAACTCCCACGCCGTAACGATCGTGGACACGGCAAGGTAGGCGAGCGCGGCGAGATACATCACGATATAGAACGCAAAATACGGTCCGCGCGCATAGACATTATCCTCGCTGACGGAAAACACCATCCCGCTTGGGAGCAGCGCGGTGAGGAGGAGCAGATATACGACCTCGCAGCCCACCGCCGCTTTGAATTTGCGGCTGATGACCGTCTTCTTATCCAGCGCGTACACAAGGCACGCCGACACCGCGGGCGACAGGCCGAAACCGAGGTAGTTCGACAAAATATTCAGACAGCGCAGATGCACCGGCGCACCGTCAACCAGAATCGTGATGACCTCGAGGATCGAGATCACGCCGATGAGCGCAAAGGCGAGGAAAAAGCCGCGCTTCTGCTTTCCGTTGAGCGTTTCGCTCAGCTTTGTGAGGATGCACATGAACGTCAGCACGAAGAGGTCAATCGTCGTTAAAACCAAGAAATACTGATCTATCATAAAATCAAAAATACCTTCTGTCAAAATAAAAGGCCGATAATCCGGCCCGACAAAAATCTCTTCATTTGTCCTCTTTTGGACATTTTTTAGTATATCACAAAGTTTGACATTTGCAAAGCACAGAATGCGACGCACAAAAATTTTACATATCCCGCGCAGGGCCAAAATGCGGTAAAAATTCACATATCGTACGATTATCCGCCCTGCGTATCCCCAAATTACGGAATAATTGTGCATTGTGCAAGGCATATATTTTCCGTATAATGCAACCATTCCGCGGTCTTTGCGGAAAATCGGAAAAAGGGGCTCCGCCCCGAAACAAAAAAGGAGATTTGCAATGAAAAAAACTGTCACTCTGGCGCTCACCCTCGCGCTTGTGCTGGGCCTTCTGTCCGGCTGCGCCAACAATGACACACCGGCTGATAACGCCGAGAACAGCAAGGCAGCGAAGACTGCCGAAAACTTACCGACGAAATGAAGATCCCCTACGCTGTCGACCTGTCCCCTGAGGACGGCGCGGACTCCGTGGAACGCAGCGGCGACCATGAAAACTCGCCCTACTTCGCCCACCCCGACGTCTACAACATGGAGTCCACGGACACGCTGACCGTGCTGACTCACTTCAGGACCATGCAGCAGACCAGCGAATGGTCCTGCGGCGTGACGGCGGCGCTGATGGTACTCGACTGGTACGATGCGCTCGGCGACTGGAACGAAGAGTCCCTCGCGGCGCTGCGCCACTCGCTCGACGGCTCGGAGCTTGAGGGCTATCCCGGCACCACACTCAACCAGGCCATTGACATTTTCAACGGCGTAGGCGGTTTTGATATAATATCCTCCAACGACTATCCCGACGGCATCTGGCTCGACGATATTCAGGGCTGGCTGAGCGAAGGCAAGCCCGTTATGATCTGCTGGAACGACTGGGGCGGCCACTGGCAGACCATCATCGGCTACGATACGATGGGCACGGAAAATGAGAACGACGACGTCTTCCTCGTCGCCGACTCCTACGACACCACCGACCACAATCAGGACGGCTACGGCATCTATCCCGCCGAGCGCCTGATGTACAACTTCACGATGTACGGCGCGTTCCCTGAAAGCGAGGGTGGCAGCGACATGCTGTTTCTTGTCGCCTCTCCCAGCGCGAAATAACGATCCAAACGCAGCAAAAAGCAGCAGGCCGTCGGTCTGCTGCTTTTTTCGTTTCACTTACTGTCTGCAAATTTTGATAAGCAGGAGCTTTCCATCCCGCACGGAGATTTTCGCGGTCTTTCCGGGCAGGACCTCGTTGCTCACGCCGTACTGGTATTCGCACGTGATCTCCGCGCCCGTCGAGCGGGTACTTCGCATCGCGGATCGTAATCCCCCTCGCACAGCCCGTGATATTGAGCAGCGAGAAAAACGGGTACTTATCCTCGATGGAGACTTCGTCCTTCGAGACGATCTGCATCTCCGAATAGTCGTCCACGATCTCCGCCTTTTTGCCGAGCGAATCGAGGTAGAGCAGGATCGACACGTTTCCGAGCGTGTGGTCGAGCCGCGCGCCGATGACGCCGATGAGCAAAAAGTCGTCATACCCGCGCTGTACCATCGTCTTGACGGCAAACACCGTGTCGGTGTCGTCCTTTTCACACGGGAGCACGATGGTCTCTACATCGAGGTGCGGATTGCAGTGCGAGTCAAAGTCGCCGACGATCAGCGCGGGCTTCACCCCCAGCGTCTCCATGTGCTTGAGGCCGCTGTCGCAGAAGACGATCGCATCGTCCGCTCTCAGATATTGCTTTACGCGCGCATAGTCGCCGATGTCCGCGCCGCCGACGATCACGCAGCGTTTTTTCTCGCTCACAGTCTCATCTCCCACGCCATCTGCCAGAAGGCCATCTCGTAGCGCGAGCAGACGATGAAAATGTCCTCCAAATGCCGGAGCTGCTCTTCCGTATAGTGCGCGGACAGGCGGTCGAGCGTTTCGATCAGGATGACATTGCCCGCGGCATACCCGTCTGAGGCGTAGCCGCGGATCCAGTCGCCGTAGAACGGGTCGTCGACCGACTCGGGGCGGTTCGCAACGATCTTCTTGGCGATGACCTCGTAGCTGTAAGCGCACGAGAGCACCGCCGCCAAGACCTCGACCTCGCTCTCATCATAGGCGACACGGACCATGTAGGACGTGTAGGAGAGATTATCGAGCGAGGGCTTCATCGTGTCGATCTCCTCCTGCGTCACTGCAAACTTACCCATGTAACCCTTGTGCACGTCCAGCTCGCCGTTCATCACGTTGATGTACTTGGCGAAGAGGTTCGCCGTCTCGACGCTTTTCGCCTTGGCGACGCCCACGGCGTAGGTCTTGGCATAGTCCTTGAGATACAGGAAGTCCTGCATGATGTAGTAGCGGAACTTATCACGCTCCAGCGTGCCGTTCTGGATGCCGAGCACAAAGGGGTGCTCGTTGTAGGCGTCCCAGATCGTTTTGCTGGCGTTCAGCAGTCTTTCAGATGTTTTCACTTGGTATTCTCCTTTGCAAACTCGCCCCGCAGGTCAAAATTGTGCTGCATGGGCCCCGCCCCCTTGCCGAGGTCCAGCATTGCCGACAGCGCGCCGGAGATGTACTCCTTCGCCCGCGCGACGGACTCGCTGAGCGAGTAGCCCTTGGCGAGGTTCGACGCGATGGCGCTCGAGAGCGTGCAGCCCGTGCCGTGCGTGTTGGGATTGTCGATGCGCTTGCCCTCGAACCACTGCATCTCGCCGCCTGCGTAGAGCAGGTCGTTGGCGTCGTTCACGCGGTGACCGCCCTTTAAGAGCACGGCGCAGCCGTAGGTGTCGCCGATGCGCTTGGCGGCGCGCTCCATGTCGTCCCTGCTCTCGATCTTCTCACTGGAGAGGATCTCACCCTCGGGAATGTTCGGCGTGATGACGGTCGAGAGCGGCAGAAGCTCGTCGATGAGCGTCTGCACCGCGTCGGTCTTCATCAGGCTCGAGCCGCTCGTCGCGACCATCACGGGGTCGACCACGATGTTCTTTGCCCCGTAGTGGCGCAGCCGCTCCGCGATCACGCGGATCAGGTCGGAGGACGAGACCATACCGATCTTGACCGCGTCGGGGAAGATATCTTCAAATACCGCGTCCAGCTGCTCTTTTAAGAATGCAGCGTTGCCTCCTGAATTGCCCTCACGCCGGTCGTGTTCTGTGCCGTGAGCGCGGTGATCGCAGTCATGGCATAAACACCGTTCATCGTCATCGTTTTGATGTCTGCCTGAATACCGGCGCCTCCGCAGGAATCGCTTCCCGCGATGGATAATGCTGTTTTCATCGTTTTTCGTCCTTTCGATTCAAAATGCATCTCTTTTGTTATGCGACAGAGAGTGGTGCCCCCGGTCTGCCGCCCAAAGCCGCGGCTTTAGTCCGCCGCGGTCATTGCCCAGAATTGCTCCAATTGCTCAAAGCTCGTGATATAGCAGTCCGCCAGCGCTCTGACCTCGTCCTGGCGCTTCTCGCTCTCGTCGAAGACGCCGCGACGGTAAAGCCGTCTTTTTTCGCAGTCTCAATGGCGTGGATGGCGTCCTCGAAGACCACGGTGCTGCCGCGCTGCGCGCCAAAATGCTCCATCGCGCGGCGGAAGATGACGGGCTCGTCCTTGCCGTGCCCGACCTCGCTGCATGTGAAGATCGCGTCGAAGAGGTTCTCAATGCCGCAGCGGCGCAGCGCCGATTCGATGAGATAGCGGTCTGTCGCCGTCGCGATGCAGACGTCGACGCCCTTTGCGCGCAGCTCTTTCAAAAACGGGACAACGCCCGGCTTTGGATGCACCTCGTCGCGGTAAAAATGCTCGATGATGCGGTCGATGCCCGCCATGATCTCCTCGGGCGTCTCCGCAAGGTCATACTCTTTTTTCAGGTGCTCCGCCGCCTGCAAGAGGCTCAGCGCGCGCACCTCCTCGCGCACGGTGGGCTTGGGCTCTTTGCCGCGCGAGCGCACATAGCTCTCCGCCACCGTGTCCCAGAGGTACATGGAGTCGAACAGCGTGCCGTCAAAGTCAAAGATCACGCACTTGAGCTTCATGCGTTCACCATTTTTTCCGACAGCGCGCGCAGCTCGCGGCATTCGCTTTCGATGTCCTCCGCCGAGAAGATGGCGCTGACCAGCGCCACACCGTCCACGCCTGTGCCCGAAAGCTCGAGGATGTTGCTCTTGTTGAGCCCGCCGATGGCCACGACCGGAATATCGACCGCGTCACAGATGGCCTTGAGCGTTTCCTTCGGAAGCACGTCACGTCCGTCTTTGTCGAGGTCGAGAACATCGCGCCCACGCCGAGGCAGTCTGCCCCGTCGCGCACGGCCTGCTTCGCCTCTTCGACCGAGTGGACGGAAACGCCGATCATCATCTTGTCGCCGACCTTTTCGCGCACCTTCGCCGCGGCCATGTCCTCCTGCCCGACGTGCACGCCCTCTGCACCGCAGGCGATAGCGACGTCCACATTGTCGTTGATGAACAGCGGCACGCCGTAGCGCTTGCACAGCGCCGCGATCTGCTTCGCCTCTTCGAGGAAATCCTCGTCGCCGAGCTTCTTTTCGCGCACCTGCACACAGGTCGCGCCGCCCTTGAGCGCGCATTCGACCTGCTCGTATAAGCTCTGTCTGCCGACCCACGCGCGGTCTGTGACGGCGTAGAGCAGCATCGTCTTCTTATCGCACTTCATACTTTGCGCCTTCTCCAGCTGTTCGGGCGTCATGTTGTAGATGCGTCGATGATGTAATTGCGATAGGTGGAGTTGCCGTCCTGCGTGGAAAGGCGCGCGTGCGCGATCTCGCCGGCAAGACCCATGGCGCAGACCGCCGCCGCGGCAGCCTCCAGGCGGATGCTCGGGGTTCGCCCGGTCACATACGCCGCCGTCATGGCGGAGAGCTGGCAGCCCGTGCCGTGATGGAGGACATCATGGGGTGGCCGTTTCGGATGCAGTAGGCCTTTTTGCCGTCCGCCACAATGTCGATCGCGCCGGTGATGGCGATGACCGCGCCCGTCTTTTCGGCAAATGCTTGGCGAACGCGACCGCGCTGTCAAGATTCTCCTCGCTCACCTTGTCCGCGACGTCAGCGTCCACGCCCTTGGTCGTGCCGCTGCCGGAGGCAAGGGTCTTGACCTCGGAGATGTTACCGCGGATGACAGTGAACTTGACCTCCTCGAGGAGCTTCTGCGCCGTCTCGGTGCGAAGCTTCGAAGCACCCGCGCCCACGGGGTCGAGCACGGCGGGTGATTCAGCGCGTTCGCGCGCTTGCCCGCAAGGAACATCGACTCGATCGTGCGCTTGTTGAGCGTGCCGATGTTGATGTTCAATCCACCGCAGATCGTCGTGATCTCCTCGACCTCGCTCTGGTCGTCCGACATGATGGGCGACGCGCCGCAGGCCAGCACGATGTTGGCGCAGTCGTTCACCGTGACATAGTTCGTGATGTTGTGGATGAGGGGGCACTTACCTCTCACGTTTTCGAGCATTTCCTGAAACATATCTGTTTCTCCTTTCTGAATAAAAAACAGGAGGCACCCACAACGGGCGTCTCCTGTAAAAAGCCATGAGGTCAACTTCCTACGGCGGCATTACCCGCATCAGGTGAAAGGGTCGAAGTTGGAGCACTTCCTCTCAGCCCGCCTGCACGAGCTCCCCTGTTTTTTCTTGGACAATTGTATTATACGCTTTTTTTCGGCGTCTGCAAGGGGGAAATGATTCAAATGCCGCAACTCGTCGATCAAAGCGCTTCATTCATCCCGCCGCAGCAGTTTTCCGGAACGGTCAGCGCTGCAATTCACTCTTTGGTGAGCAGGCAGACGGCCTCAACGGTTGTTTCAGTTTCCAAGGGAAGTTCTTTCACTTCCTCACCATCAACAGGCACAGGAAAATTGAATACGATCTTCTTTATCCAGCTTCCATCTTTCCTTTTCTCCGGGAACATCTCAATTCGCTCGATAAAGGCCTTCATAAACTCCTTCTGCTCCGCTTCCGTTGCGGATGGTAGACTTCATCAAATGCCAGTAACAAGCGATAGATATTGTCACCGGAAATCTTCTCCTGCTGTATGTTGCGGATCTGACTTTGCAATTCGCCAATCTGAACTTCGATTTCCTCTATGGTATCATACTGCTCATCATAGCGGCGCTGCAAGTCTAAAATCTTTCTGTCATAGTGGACATCGTTGATGTCCAAGGTATCCATCTGACGCTCCAAGCGGCTTTTCGTTCCAAAGGCTTGCTTTAGCCGCCCTTGTAGGACAGCAATCTGCCGTTCCATATCTTCTGTATCAACTGCTGTTCCGATTTTCGCCTGAATCGCTTCTACAAACCGTGGATTGTTGACCATAGCGGAGATAACCTTCGCCACAAATTTGTTGATTTCCGTCTGCTCGATATTCAGACGGAAACTGCACTCATGCCCGGTAGGTGTTACCGTATTTTTGCAGTAGTAATAATACCGTGTTTTCTTGTCCTTGCTGTGCGCCTTGGCGATATTGCCGTACATACTCTTTCCGCAGCATGGGCATTTCAAGATACCGGACAGGATGTGTGCGTGGTCTGGATTGTTAACCTTTTCCCGCTTAAAAGAATTGATCTTGCGCTTTTCCTGTGCCAGATACCAATCCTCTTCGGAAATGATAGCTTCGTGTTGTCCTTCATAAACCGGGAACTCCGACTGCTCAACCACGTGCATCTCGTTTCTTGTACCCTGTTTCTTTTCTGTTCTTCGTCTGCCGTAAGCAATCTTTCCCATATAAACAGGATTGTACAATACATTTTTCACAAAATCTCTTGAAAATCCCGGAATGGTATTATTCTGTCTTAGTTTCTTAGTATAACCATTGCGGTTCAGATATTTTGCAACTCCTGCAACACCCTCATTAGTGTGAATGTAGCGGTCATAAATGACACGAATTACTTCCACTTCATCCTCTGCAATGACAAGGTTTCCATTTTCCAGTTTGTATCCATAGGGAGCGAAACCGCCGTTCCATTTGCCCTCACGAGCCTTTTGCTCACGTCCTGCCATTGTCTGTGTGCGGATATTTTCTCGCTCAATCTCTGCCACCGCAGACAGCACAGAGATCATCAGCTTTCCTGCATCCTTGGAGCTGTCAATGCCATCCTCCACGCAGATCAGATTGACACCGAAATCCTGCATGAGTTGCAAAGAATTCAGAACGTCCGCTGCATTTCTGCCAAATCGGGACAGCTTAAAGACCAACACATAAGAAACATCATCTTTGCCGTCCTGGATGTCATTCAGCATCCGTTGAAACTCCTGCCGCCCTTGAATGTTCTTTCCGGAAAAGCCCTCGTCAGAATACTCCCCGGCAACGATCATATCCTCGTATGCCGCATACTTCCGCAGCTTGTCACGCTGGGCATCCAAGCTGTATCCGTCAACCTGCATCGAGGTGGACACTCTTGTATAAAGATAGCATTTAAGTTGTTTCTTTTTCAGAATCTCCACCTCCCTCATTCCTTCCTTTTACCATAAGTCCCTCGTTGCGGATATAATACTCCAAAAGCCACAGCACATAATCCGGTGCATGGCGGTTGTCCAATTCCCATTCAGTCATAGTCCGGTAAGGAATATGGACGAGCTTGCAAAAATCTTTCCGATTCAGTCCTGTGCTTTCACGCAACTTTATAATTCTGTTTTTACAATCCATCCGTCTTTTCTCCACAAAAGCAAAAAAATACACGTTGCGTAATCATTATAGCATAGCCATAGCGAATACGCAACGTGTAAATTGCAAATTTTATGCAGCCTTATCCGTCAGAAGCTGCGCTTGATTACTTTCCTCGGAATGCTCCACTCCCTGCGGTGCGTCCTGTTCCAATTTATCCAAAACCTGATGTCCATATTTCTGGAGCATCTGGCTCATAACATCCACACAGCGGTCAAATGCCGCATTATATTTCGCTTCCTCATAATATTTCTTCAATAGGCGATTCCTCCATCAAAGTTCCATATCCTGTCCACGCTTCCGGGCAGGGTGTT
>ENA-OQIO01001136-OQIO01001136.1-human-gut-metagenome-genome-assembly--contig:-NODE-1136-length-13338-cov-2.134585_pt1 | contig 13338 bp, 16 predicted proteins | sample MGYA00242573_ERZ504737 | MGnify/ENA primary metagenome ERZ504737 (study PRJEB26092, sample SAMD00036203) | human gut metagenome | host: Homo sapiens | study: EMG produced TPA metagenomics assembly of... | reverse complement strand
CCTCACCCGTGCCGCCGCCCGGCCAGTGCTTGACCATGGTGTTTACGCTGTCATATCCCCAGCCGTTTTCGGAATTCTCGGTGGTCTGCATACCGTCGCAGTACGCCTTGACCATTTTCTTTGTCATCTCAAGATTTTCACCGAGCGTATCGACAAAGCGCATCCAGCGCGGCTCGGTGCAAAGGTCAATCTGCGGGCCGAGCGCCGTGGTGATGCCGAGCGCACGGTATTCTTTCGACGCATCCTCCGCGAACCGGCGGACAATCTCGGGGTCAAAGCACGCGGCAAAACCGACACCCTCCGGCCACTTGCTGACGTCACTGCCGGCGGTTTTAAACTCTACGCTGCCGCTGCCGCGCGCACCGTTGCGCGGGTCGGAGGAAATGTTCACCGGGATGCCGTGCGGCATGCTTTCGGCAAGCTTTTGCAGCTCATTGTTCCACTTTGCGGCAGTCTTCGCGTCTTCTACCGTAATCATGAGGACGTGGCGAATGTGCTCTTTGTTCATGAATTCCTTCTGCTGGTCGGTGAGCGTATACGCAGGGACATTTGCTTCCGCGTACTTTTGGCCGTTATATGTACCGCCGAACGGGCCGAACGCCATGGGCGGCACCGCTTGGTGCGGCGAATAGAGCATAAGGCCCGCAATCTCCTCTGTTGTTAGGCGGGAAGCAAGGTCTGCGGCGCGCTCCTCAACGGGCAAACGCCAATCTTCATACGGGAGAAGCTCGCCGGTCTTCTCCAAGTCTTTAAAATACAGGCCGTCTCTTTCGATGAGCTCTACACCGGACGACGCAGACCACGCGAGCGGCTTGCCGTTTTCGGGATAGGCGCGGACAATGCCGTCTCTTTCCGTTTTTTTACGTTCATTTTCATACCTCTTTGTTTGGATTAAAACAAGGAATTTTCGCATTTGCTTTTGTACAAAGTATAGCGTATTTCCTATAAAAAGTAAAGATTTTTATAAGGTGTGTCACGCGGGCTGTATGCACAGAAAAGCGCGAGAAAACGGCGTATCTTTTTCCTTGCATTAAAGCGGCTCCTAATGGTATAGTTAATAGGCTGCGGTAAAAAAGCGGCAAATGATGCGGAAAAATCAATTTATTGGAGGGAAACATGATAAAAAACTATTTAACGAGCCTGAAGCAGGAGTTTTCGGGCTACAACACCGCCAAGCTGATGAAAGACATCATGGCGGGCCTGACTGTTTGCGCGGTGGCGCTGCCCCTTGCGCTGGCGTTCGGCGTATCTTCCGGCGCTACGGCAGCTGCGGGTCTTGTTACGGCAATCATTGCGGGCGTTGTCATTGCGGTACTCGGCGGCGCTTCGTTCCAGATTTCCGGCCCCACAGGCGCGATGAGCGCCGTTTTGGTGGGCATTGTGGCGTCTTACGGCTTGCAGGGCGTGTTTTTCGCGTGCTTTGCGGCGGGCGCACTGCTGCTTTTAGCCGGTATTTTTAAGCTTGGGCGGCTCATCAGCTTCATCCCGATGCCCGTCATCATGGGCTTTACGTCCGGCATTGCGATTATTATCGCGATGGGGCAAATCGATAATTTCTTCGGCACTGCGTCCGAGGGCAGCTCAAATTTGGCAAAAATCGCGTCTTACGCGCGCCTCGGCTTTCATCCGAACCTCCAAGCGGTGCTGATTGGTCTGCTTGTCGTTGTCGTGATGATTGTCTGGCCGAAAAAGTGGGGCGCACGCGTGCCGGGCTCGCTTGTGGGCATCATTTTGGCAACGGTCGTTTCCGCCCTGTTCCGTATGGATTCCATTGCGACGGTGGGCGACATTCCGCGCACGCTGATGCTCGCAGACCGCCTTGACCTCGGCGGTCTGAACCTTGACATGCTGAAAAACCTCATCTCTCCCGTTGTGACGATTGCGGCGCTCGGCATGATTGAAAGTCTTTTGTGCGGTGCTTCGGCTTCCCGCATGAAAAACGAGCCGTTCAACGCCGATCAAGAGCTCATCGCGCAGGGCGTAGGCAACATGCTGCTGCCGCTTTTCGGCGGTGTGCCGGCTACGGCGGCCATTGCGCGCACGAGCGTAGCGGTGAAATCCGGCCAGCAGACGCGCCTTGCGAGCGTGTTCCACTCCGTTTTCCTGCTCGCCTCCATGTTTCTGCTCGGCGGCGTGATGGCGCGCCTGCCGCTTGCGGCACTTGCCGGCGTTTTGATGGTAACGGCGTGGCGCATGAACGACTGGAGCGGCATCCGCTACATTTTCAGCCACAAGCTAAAATCCGGCATCAGCCAATTCCTCATCACGATGCTCGCAACGGTCATTTTCGATTTGACGGTCGCGATTTTGCTCGGTGTTGCGTACTCTGCGGTTTTGTACATTGCAAAATCCAGCCGGATTGGCGTAAGCTTCTCCGACATTGACGCGAATAGCTGCGCACGGTGGAAGGCAAGCCGCCGGTGCTGGAGACGACCGGCGTTGTGTACGTGATAGGCTCGCTGTTCTTCGGCGCGGTGGATGAATTCAACCGCCGCATGGCGGAAATGCCCGCCTACGACCATGTGATCTTTTCCCTGCGCGGCATGCCGAACATTGACGTTTCCGGCGCGCAGGCCGTTTTGGAGCTGTGTGAAAGCCTGCAAAAGCAAGGCAAAACGGTCGCCTGCTGTGGCATGGCAGACGGCGTGCGCACCTATTTTGACCGCACGGGCATCACGGCGCTTCTCAGTGAAAACGCGTACTTCTGGAACGCGGAAGACGCGATTTTAGACCTGCTGAGTGCAGAAATTGCAGAGTAAAACAGATTATAAATAGCATCACCCCCGTTCCGTTTTTTGAACCGCACCAGATTATGCGGACAGCACTAAAAGCCCCCATGTAGGATATTGAGTTTTAAGCGGAGTGGCGCAGCGACAGCGGTGCCACTCCCGTTTTTGTTTGGATGCGTTCGTGGTTATAGAAGTAAATATACCTGTCGATCAGTTCGTTTGCTTCTTGGAACGTCTTTGGCTTGTGGCGGTAGATGCACTCTGTTTTCAGAATGGAGAAGAAATTTTCTGCCATGGCATTGTCATAAGGATTTCCTTTCCTTGACATGGACGGCGTTATGCCGTAAGATTGTGTTAGCTTGAAGTATGCTTGCGATGTGTATTGAAAGCCTTGGTCGCTGTGGAGCTGCAACTCCGCAGCGACTTTCTCTTTCTTCATTGCCAGACGAATCGTGTCCAGAACAAGATTCACAGTCTGCCGACTTGCAGTCTTGTAGGCCACAATACTGTTGTCATACAGATCTCGGATCATGGACAGATATAAAATGCCTTCTTTTGTGTGGATGTAAGAAATGTCCGTGACCCATTTCTCGTTTGGCCTGACCGCCCGGAACTGTCTGTTCAACAGATTTTCGTATTTGTGTACCTGCTGACCAAGATTTACCCATTGGCGGCGTCGGCGAACCTCAGACAATAATCCATATTTTTTCATGATTCTGAGCACAGTCTTCGGATCTCTTTGAATATTTCTGCCTTTTAACCACTTCCATACACGTCGATAGCCATAGGTCTTATCTGTCCTGCGCTGACATTCCTCGATTTCCTTTGCCACAACAGCATCGCGATCCGTCTCTCCCAGACGCTTTTTAAAGCAGTAGTAACCACTTCTGGATACCCCGAAGAATTTGCACATAACAGATATTGGGTATTCTCCCCGGTGACGGTGAATGACGGCGTACTTTGCCTTTGGCCTCACTTCCTTTCTGTGGACTGCAGAAAATCCTGCAGTAATTTCACTTCCATCTTGAGCCGCTTATTCTCATACTTATATTCCTGCAGCGTCTTTGCAGGCTTCCTGCCACGAAACTTCGGCGCACCCTTGGCGGCTTTTTTGCGTTGCCGCTTCAGCAGATTGTGAACCGGACGGTCTCCCTCCAAGCCAAGTTCCGCTTCGATTTCCCTGTGGTTCTTCCCTGATTCTAACATCTTTTCTATGGTCGGTAGTAGAACCTGCATATTGGTGTATCTTCGTTTGCTCATAATGAATCCCCCTGATGTACTTATTATCCTACATCAGGGGGGATTTTGTCTATTGTCCTGTTTTACTGGTTCTGTTCATTTTGCGGAGCGGGGGTGATGCTTGTTTTAAAACAAAAACCCGCAGGCGGGGCATACGGCGTATGCCTTGTCTGCGGGGAAATGTTTGAAAGATTCGCTTTTGCGTCCCTCGAGAAAAATCCTTGCGGATGATTATCTCTTGGAGAACTGCGGAGCGCGACGAGCTGCTTTGAGACCGTATTGGCGTACAGTTTAGCGCCGGTTTTCTTGATTTTATGGGCTTTTTGGCTCTGCCCTCAAATGTTGCCCCAGTATTTAATCATAAAAATGGGGGCATTTTAGACACCAACAGATGGAGCAAATGCAGCATTTACAACACTCAGAAGTTCCTCCGGTTTATTATACTTCACCTGCGCGTAAATGTCCATAGTCGTCTTACTGTTTTCATGCCCGGCAAGATATTGAACAGTTTTTGGGTCAATGCCTGCATACAGCAGGTTAGTAATATAGGTGTGACGAAGTTGATGTGGGGTTACATCAAAGTCAATGGCATACACTAACTTCGGGTTATTTTTCTGATGACTGCCAGGGGTAGCGTTACCGTACACTTCACGCACTGGCCATTTACATACTTATAATAGTTATGGGGTTTCGTAGAGCGAACGGTTACACATTTCCATACCCGCTGAAACTGCGAAGATGAAAGAGGATTTCCATTTCTGTCAGCAACCACATATTCCGATTCGGTTTTCTCTTTCACTTCCCGCAGGCAGTCTGTCAAACACTTTGGGATCGGAATATCTCTCCGAGCCGCCTTCGTTTTCAGCGTTGTGGAAATCACCGGCCTGTTATGTTCTGAGCGCCATGCCCTCCGTACAGAGATGTACGGCGTAGGAACATCCAGAAATACGCAGTCCCATTGCAGTCCCAGAATTTCTTCACGACGCAGGCCGGAATATAAAGCGATCATTATAAAGGTATAGGGCGGAAGCCTCGGACAGTATCTAAAAGTAGCTTCACTTGCTCATCCGTCAAGGCATTTATCTTTTTCCCCGGTTTTCCCCCTTTGGCCGAGAGTCCCTCACAGGGATTATATTCAAGTAACTGGCTTCGCTCTGCCGAATAAAAGACACATTTCAGGAGCATATTTACCTTACTATACAATCCAGCAGATTTTGAAGCCAATGGAATCATCGCAAGCCGAATATCGTCTGCAGTCACATCCTCAAGATACATATCGCCTAAAGGTTTGACAATATAGTTGTTCATGGTCTGGGTATATCCTCTCAACGTGCCGGAAGATACCTTTGCCGACTGCATGAGCAACCACTTCTCGCAATACTCTGCCACCGTTGGATGTTTTCTGCGGAAAACCGCCTCCTCTACCTGGCGTCGAGCCTCCATCTCCTTTAACTGGAGTTCCTCGCAGGTTTCAGCATACAAGTCCACCCTTTTTCCATCGGCATCGGTGATCCGAGTCCTGTAATATTGAATCCCCTCCGCATGGCAGTGCCATACCGGGGAACATTTTCTTGTTTTTTCGCCATGATTTCAGTTCCTTTCTATTTAATATGTATTTCAGCGCCGATACCTTCTTTATACTGAAAAATCATGGCTCTATCAAAGGTGCGATTCTGGGAAACGCAAAGGGCGGGGAACACTCCCCGCCCTTTGTACGTTTTCCGTCAAATTATTGTGCCGCTTCGTATTCACCGCCATCCCATTCTGCAAAGGCTCCGCTTAAAACTCCTGCCAGTTGCTCCGGCTTGTTGTACTTTACCTTCGCATAAATGTCCATCGTGATCTTACTGCTCTCATGGCCAGCCAAGTATTGAACTGTTTTCGGGTCTACCGAAGCATGAATCAAATTTGTGATGTAGGTATGACGAAGCATGTGTGGCGTAACCTCAAAATCCAAGCTATATACCACATGACCATTGTTCCGTGCTTTTTCACCCAGCTTCGGGTAAAGCATATACTTCACATATTTCCCGTCCACAAGTTTGCGAGCTATCCTCGGTTTTGCTGTCCGTGTCACGATATACTGCCAAAGCCGCTTAAACTGCGTATAAGACAACGGCTCTCCATCCTGGTTGGCAATTACATAGTCTGATGTCGATTTTTTCTTTGCCGCTTTCAAGCACTCTGCCAAACGATCCGGGAGAGGGATATTCCGCTCCGCAGCCTTCGTTTTTAACTCTGTGAGAATGACCGGCCTATTATGTTCCGTGTGCCACGCCCGCCGGACCGTCAAATACGGCGCATCTGTATCCAGATATACCGAATCCCATTGCAGTGCAAGGATTTCTTCCCGCCGCAGCCCGGCATACAGGCCAATCATCACAAATACATAGGGCGGCAACCCACGAATGGCGTCCAAAAGCCGTTCTACCTGTTCATCCGTCAAAGCCTGCCGCTCCTCCTGCGGAACGCCTCCGCCTTTTGCCTCAAGGTATATCGTCGGGTTTGTATCAATCACATGGCTCTCCTTGGCCGCCCGGAAAATAGACTTGTAGAGGATTACCACGGACTTATATACTGAAGCCGACTTTTTAGAGACTGGCACAAGGGCAACCTGGATGTCATCCAGGGTTACATCGGCCATTCGTTTCTCACCCAGCTCCTTGATAATATGCCGCCGCACCTTGGATGTATAATCAATCAATGTGGTGGCACGGATATGGACGGACTGCATCAGAAGCCACTTTTCACAATACTCGGCGACCGTGGGGGATTTACGCCGGAATGTGGCGTTGTCGATTTGCTCAAGAGCCGCCATTTCCTTGTCGTAAACTTCCTCGCGGGTTTTTCCGTAAAGAATCACCCGTTTGCCATCTGCGTCCTCAATATCTGTTTTGTAATACTCATGCCCATTTATCTGGACTTTGCTGTACCTGGGAATTCGTTTTCTTTTTGCTGCCATTTTTCTACCTCCAAATGCAATCGGTGTTGTATCTTTGTTTTACCAAAACCGCACGATTTGCTCAAAGGTGCGATTTGTTTCCTCGCACATTTCGGTAGGTTGCTTTCTTTTCCACAGGTTTTGCCCGATAGGTGCATTTAGCAACATATTCCTGAAGGTAGGCAGAAGTGAAATATACGCACCCATTCGGTACATATTGAATATAGGAAATCAAACCGCTGTTTCTGGCTTCATCCAAGGTGGCAAGCTGATTCCCAACAGTTTTGCCGCTCCTTACGAGTAATCAGCTTTTCCATATCCAATCTTCACTTCCTTTCCTTCTTTTTTACTACTTCATAATCAAAACCGGGCCGCTGGCCGCAGTAGGTGCAGATGTCCTTTTCCACCCGGCCAGGGTGGACCCGGCGCAAATAATAAGAGCCTGTGCCGTAGAAGTTATTGGCACAGGCCGGACAAAGGCACATGATTAAATTTTTCGACGTTTCTTCAATCAATCCCACGCTGACTGCCAGAGCGCGGTTGAGCCGGCGGATATGCTGTTCCTCCAGATGTCCGATGTACGTTTCCAGCCGTCTTTTATCAATGGTGCGGAGCTGCTCCATCAGCACCAGAGAAGGCAGCTCCAGGCCGTTCTCTGCTTTGAGAAGGTAATGAGTGGGCAGCTTGGCCTTGGCGTCCACTTTGCTGGATATGGCTGCCACAATGACCGTGGGGCTGTGCTTGTTTCCAGTATCGTTCTGAATAATAAGGACAGGGCGATACCCTTCCTGTTCGGAGCCGATTCCCCGGCCCAGATCGGCATAGTACATATCGCCGCGCAGATATGTCTTATTCATGTCTATGACCTCCCTTTGAAATGCAGGCGGCAGGTGCCGCCTATGTAGAGCCGGACAGCAGAACAGAATGAAGGCCAGGGAGAGATAAAACAATCCTCCTGTTTTCATTGGCCCGTCCTGCTGTACGGCCCGTATTTCAAAGTGTTCCTATTTGTCCTCGACACCCCGGAACACTGCGGGAAGTCATCAAACGGCTGGCGGCTCACCAGCTCCACGGGGAATCTCACCCCTCGCGTGGTTCTCACGCAACCGCCCCCATTGCCTGCGACGGATCACGGCGGCAAACCGCTTCAACGCTCGGACGTTAGGCTGGACGGGAGTATCATTGTCCCCGCTGCTGGTTATGGCCGTACCGGGAGCCGCCCGGTACTGGCAGCCTGCTGTTTCTCGCTCCTTGCCTGGAAGAACAAACCAAAGACCTACAATCTCTTTTTCGGTGGTGTCTCGTTGTTTTCTCCCGGCAGATCACTGCGCAGCCGCTACCTGGGCTTTGGCTTTCGCCAAAGCAGCGGGAATGTGCCTGATGAATGGGTATGCAGTTTTCAAGGTGCCATGAGGCCATAAAAAGAACCTCTCACCCTATTTGCCGTTGGGTGAGAGGTTCTATAACCGCTAAAACTTATTTTTCCAGAAAAATTTTTAGCTTTTTGAGGATTTTCATTTTCCTCTTATAAACGGCGGGCTGAGAAATGCCGAGTTCCACCGCCAGCTCGCTCTCCTTGCGCTCATCAAAGAATAATGCCTGGATCAGCGCACGTTCTTCTGGGGTAAGCAGGGAAAGCGCGGTATGTAGCCTGTCCACTTCCAGCTTGTGGAGCACCACGCTCTCCACGCTTTCCTGCTCATCGGAGAATTGCCGGGCATTTTCATCCACCAGCCGGTCCAAAGAATCTTCGCGGCTGGGGATGATCTGCACCACTTGGCCCTCCTTTCCGAGAACGAACCGCTCGGTTTTCAAATCGTTCTCAAAATAGCGCATTTTCCGGTCGCCCTGCATATAGGCCCGGTACACTTCATCCGTGACCTCGACAAATTGGCCGCGAATCCATATTCTTTTTTTATCAGCGTCCACGCTGTTTTCCCTCCGATCAGTCTGAATTGCGAGAAATTCAGACTGGCCGGCGGTCCCCTACAACGTGAAAATGGGGTTTCTCTATATTGAAAAACGCACCTGCAGAATGGGGTATTCCCCCAAACAGCAAGTGCGTTTCTTTTTAGTTCGTATAAATCATGGCATGATGGTTCAGTGCGAAGGGCATAGTATCCCGCTGAAAAACGGGAAGTTTTTTTGACCGTACACCGTCAAGCAGGCGGCCTACGACATAGAATCATACTCGCTGCTTCTAATAAGCAGCGGTGCGAAGGATGACCAACGCATGAAATATCCCTCCAGGCCAAAACGTGGTCTGGAGGGATGGGCATGACAAACCAACCTGCCAAAGCCTCGTTTTTTTTATTGACAGGGCCAGTTATACGATCCTGGTCAGTTCACTTTTATCCGCACTATCAGTTCTCTAAAATTTGAACTGCTATGCCATTATAAATCTGGCATAAATCCGTAAAATAGAAGGAGAGGTGAACTGAAAGTGCAGAATGAACATGAAATGCTTGGCGAGATCATCAAGAATGCCCGCATGAAAGCAGATATTACGGTCGAAGATCTGGCAGCCAAGGTCGGAGTAGGCGAGAGATTTATATATCGTATCGAGAACGAAGGCAAAAAGCCAGCTACGACATCCTGTACAAGCTGATTCGGGAGCTGTCCATTTTACCCGATCAGATTTTCTTCCCGGAAAAGAAGATTGAGGATTCTGAAATGGAAAGCCTTGTCCGTATGCTGTATAACTGCGATGAGCGTTCTATGCAGATCATCAAGGCGACAGTTAGAGCGGCCTTGGATAGCCAGCCCAAAGAGTGAAAAAGAGCCGATGTCCGTGGGAAATTCTCACGGGTTCATCGGCTCTGCGTCTATGCGTCTGGCTCTTTGATGACAACGATGTGTAGCTGTTTCGCCTGAATCAAGCTCTTTCGTTTGCACTTCGGGCAGTAGAGAGGATAATTGATTAAAACCGTATCCTCCCTGATTCGATCACGGGTTTTATTCCCGCAGACGGGACAATAAACCATTCTGTTTGCTGCATGGGAACCACCTCCATTCTCTTGTTTCCAAGACATGGCTGAGGACTTGCTACTCTGCAAGCCCGTCGGCGTGTCTTTTCTATTTAATCTTCATTTTTCCTCCCATAAGTTAGCCATTAAAAATTTATCCAGGTTAATCTTGTTTCTGTGTTGCTGTCTCTTTCAGCCGTGAGAAACTTTCGTCGCTGATGTTGTGTTCAATCCGGCAGGCGTCGGCCTCCGCAGTCTTGGGGTCAATACCTGCGGCGATAAGCTGTTCAGTAAAAAAACAGTGACGCTCATAGATTTTCTTGGCTGTTTCTTGTCCTAAATCTGTGAGTAAAAGAAAACTGTGATCATCCATTGTAAGGAAACCACCATCTTTTAGGACAGTCATTGCCCGCCAGACGCTTGGTTTGCTAACATTTAATTGTCGAGCTATATCAACAGAGCGCACCTCAATTTGTTTTTTAGCTACTATTAAAACTGCCTCTAAATAGTCCTCCATAGATGATGTTAAGGGCATAATGGTACACCTCCTTCTGACACATATAATTACTTCATTTACACCATACCTGCTTTTTTGAAATGCTTCTTGAGCAGTTTCTTAGCGATGAGCGCGCCAACAAAGGCGCAAATTGCAACAACGACAAGCATTATGATAGCTGTTACAGGTGATACTAACGTTTGCAAAATTCCCAAATAACTTTCGCCAAACATTCCCGCATACTGCTCAAGTGTTTGATTTGAGAAAAACAAGAAGGGAATATATGTACCACTGAATGCTGCTAAAACCATATAAATGATATAACTGAACGTAAGTGTTTTTCCATTAGTGCAACCTGTTTTCCACGCGATCAACGCAGAAATAATGCCAGCAATAATGCAGCAAATTATCATGGGCGGATAAAATCCATAAATGCCTGTTACCGCACAAAAAATGAACAGTGCCCACGGTTTCTTAGTCTTAGCTGCTACAAGGAAATATGTAATAGCTGCCAATAATGACCACAATGGACTTACCACTAACATCGTGTAGGGAGAAAAAGATAGGAACGCACAAATGATATAGATAACAAGTGCGCACAAAGATAAAAGAGCTGTGACGATCAAATCCTTTACTTGAAATCCTTTTTTGTTTTCGGTTTGCATGAAATAAATCCTCCTTAAAATGATATTGGTTGGAACGATGTCCATATGATAACCGCAAAAAGAGCAAGCATACCTATCAACAAAATACTATCTCTTAAGCGGAAATCAACTAATATATAGTGAGTTTTTTCACAAGGATAGCTGATGCCTCGCGTTTCCGCTGATGCGGATAATTCTGTCGCCGTCATCAGAAGGCGCATAAGTATAGGGACTAAAAAGCCTTCGTATGTCTGCGCCGGATGACTTACTATTCTCCAAAAAGACAATCCCACGCCCCTCGTTTTCATCCCTTGTTTATATAAAGCACATCTTGTTTCAAGATGGAAGAAATCTCAATATGATAGCCACTGGTATCACAATTGCTTGAGGGATATGACTTGCCTGAAGCGCTGCTATCAATTCCGATATTTCCGTAGTCTGAAATAGAATATTCAAAGCAAGTGCAATAGTCAAAATTCTTAGTAAAAAGAATGTTATCACGGAAGATAAATGAATTGGAAGGACTTGCGCCAACATAAGCAGAACTATATAAACTATTGCAACTTTGATACTTGTTTTCCAAAGTCCACTTAGCAAAGCAAACAGGCAAACGACGCCAAAGAGTAACAAGCCTGTTAAGCCTCCACCCAAAGCAAACGCCAAAGCTGATGTCAATAGAATCAACAGAAGTTTTATGCGAGAATCGTAATATACTCCATGCTTTCTCAATTTATTCACCACCTTCCTCCACCATAAAATTCTTTACGATTTTGAAATTGTTTTGTTCCGTCATTTGTAAATCATCTTTAATAATCCCTTCCTTCAAAAGCAAAGCGCGCGAGGCGGTCAGGCTGATAAACTCCAGATCATGCGTAATAATAAAGACCAGCTTCCAGCCTCACGCATATAATTAACAGCATTGGCAACAGCGCACATATTATCCCAGTCTAACCCGCTTGTTGGTTCATCCAAAACGATGATTGTTTTTCCGAAAGCATTGCCGCTCCTATTGTCAGTCTCTGTTTTTGACCGCCTGATAAAGCATACGGATGGCAGTCTTTGAAGTTTTCCAGATGGAGCATTTTCAAAATTTGAGACACTTTTTCATCTATGCTTGGAATCCTTTTGTTTCCTAACCTCAATTCCTCCGTCACACTGTCTGTATAAAGCTGGTGATCTGCTCCTGCATAACAAAGTACACATAGTCGGATAATTTTTGTTGCTTCACATTCTTTCCATCAATGTAAAACGCACCTTGGCGGCAGCGAATCAAGCCAGACAAGATTTTCCCCAATGTTGTTTTCCCGCAACCATTTTCTCCAATCAAGGCAATCGTTTCGCCTTTGTAGGCTTCTAATGAAATGTTGTGAAGAAGTTCCGGCATGGCTTTATGCGAAAAGCTCAAATTTCTAATTTGGAGAAATACTTCCGAGCGGCAAATAGATTCTTTCCTTTCTATTTGTATTAAATCCAAATTTAACGGGCGAAGCCTTCTGTTGTGCATTTGGACAGCAGATAATTCTGCCATTTCCTCACCTGTTAATTCTTCGCAGATTTGACCATCCTCCATAATTAAAAAGCGATCTGCGAGTCCGTATAAGTAAAACAATCTGTGTTCTGAAACAATAATCGTGTGTCCAGCGGCTTTCAAAGCAGAAAGAATCTCTCTTACCTGTAAGATTGTATGAATGTCTAAATTAGCCGAAGGCTCATCCAGAACATAAATTTGTGGATTAAGAGTAGTCGCTGCGAGAAAAGCAACTTTTGCCTTTCTCCACTGGACAGGGCAAAAATATCTCTGTCTTTTAGGTTCTCCATATTCAGTGACTGAAAGGCGCTGTTAACACGTTTAACGATTTCTTTATGTGGAATTCCATAGTTTTCGCAGGCAAATGCAACTTCGCTGGAACTGTTTGTAGTAAAAAATTGACTGCGGGGATCTTGAAAAATTGAAGCAATCTCTTTGCCAGCCTCACCGGCGTCCGATTCTTTTATGGAACGTCCCAATACAATGACTTCGCCGGATAATCTGCCTTCAAAAAAGCGGGGAATCAAATTATTGATACACCTGGTTAATGTGGTCTTTCCACATCCGCTCTGCCCAGTAATAACAAGAAATTCTCCCGATTTTATGATAAGCTTTACATCCTTTAGACTTTCCTGAGACTGTCCTTACATACTGAAAAGAGGCATGTTCAAAAGATATAATTGGAAATTGTTTTTTCATGGCAACACACCTCATAGCTTCCACTGATGGATTTCTCCCTGCACTTCAAAAAAGTACGATAAATCCCTTCTTTTTCTGCTAATTCCTTATGGGTTC
>ENA-OQIO01001135-OQIO01001135.1-human-gut-metagenome-genome-assembly--contig:-NODE-1135-length-13342-cov-1.566023_pt1 | contig 13342 bp, 18 predicted proteins | sample MGYA00242573_ERZ504737 | MGnify/ENA primary metagenome ERZ504737 (study PRJEB26092, sample SAMD00036203) | human gut metagenome | host: Homo sapiens | study: EMG produced TPA metagenomics assembly of... | reverse complement strand
TTCTGTATCTACACTTCCCATACCTGCACCTCTTATTCTGCGTCACTTTTATCTCTCTGTCCCGCTCATAAAAATCACTTCCGCAGATTATTCTTATTTTAACGCAAAGGTAAGCTCTGCTTTCGCCGCCAGTTTCCGTTTACCTTGGCGATCGCTTCCCCGACACCCACCGGTCCCTTACTGCGGATAATGGTGGTCTCCAGCTCCAAGGTGTCTCCGGGGCGCACCATCTGTTTGAATTTTGCCTTGTCGATTCCTGCAAAATAAGCGGTCTTACTACGATGCTCCGGCAGAGACAGAATTGCTACAGCCCCTGTCTGTGCCAGTGCTTCCATGATCAACACGCCCGGCATCACCGGGTTCCCCGGAAAATGCCCGGCAAAATACGGTTCGTTAAAGGTCACATTTTTTCGTCCCACTGCCCGCACACCGGGCTCCAGCTCCTCGATCGTATCGATCAGCAGAAATGGATGTCTGTGGGGCAGAATCTCCATGATTTCCTGTGTATTATAAACTGACATTGTTCCTCCGTTCCGCGAATGCTGTCGTATCAACTACTTCCTCGCATTGTGCAATCGTCCTCGTTGATGCTCTGCCTTCTATCCTGTGTCCTGAACATCTGCTGCGGTTATTCTGTGTACTTCTTCAACAACAGACTCGCATTATGTCCGCCGAAGCCCAACGAATTGGTCAATGCATAGGGCACCTCTTCTTTGTAGCTGTCCCGGCAGTAATTCAGATCCAGTTCCTCCTCCGTCTCACGCAGTCCCACGGTGCGGTGGATATAGCCTTCCTGAATTTCTTTTACGCAGGTGACAAACTCCACTGCACCTGCTGCTCCTAAAAGATGTCCCACCATGGATTTGGTGGAATTGATCTTCAGGTCATATGCATGTTCTCCAAATGCCAGCTTGATCGCTCTAGGTCTCGAACAGGTCATTATGATGGGTGCTGGTTCCATGGGCATTAATATAGGTAAGCTCTTCCGGTGCCACCCCGCCGTCTTTTAAGGCATTCAGCATGGCGGTGGCTGCTCCGCTGCCATCCTCCGCAGGGGATGTAATATGATAAGCATCCGAAGAACAGCCGTAGCCGGTCAGTTCCGCATAGATCTTCGCCCCGCGCCTCTTTGCATGCTCCAGTTCTTCCAGTACCACTACGGCTGAGCCCTCCCCCATGACGAAGCCGTTTCTCTCCTTGTCAAAAGGAATGGATGCCCGTTCCGGATCCTCACTAAATGACAGCGCTGTCAGTGCTGAAAATCCGGCAATTCCGATGGGGGTAATGGAGCTTTCCGTTCCTCCCGCTATCATTACATCCGCATCACCGTACTGGATTGTACGGTATGCTTCTCCGATGGAATGTGTACCAGTTGCGCAGGCAGTAACCACATTCAGGCTCTTGCCCTTCAGCCCATAGGCAATGCTGACATTGCCTGCTGCCATATTGGAGATCATCAGAGGCACCAGCATGGGGCCTACCCTGCCGGGGCCTTTTTCCTTCAGGCGGTCATATTCCCGCTCCATGGCCTGTAAGCTTCCGATGCCGCTTCCTACACTGCAGCCCACCATATAAGGATCTTCCTGTTCCATAGTAAGACCCGCATCCGTGATCGCCTGTCCGGCAGCCGCTACAGCGAACTGGCAGAACTGCTCCATTCTGCGGGCGGATTTTTTGTCCATATATTGTGCGGGATCAAAATCCTTCACTTCCGCCGCCAGCTTACAACGGTAATCCGCAGTATCAAAATAGGTGATAGGACCGAATCCGGTCTTGCCCTCTTTGATACCATTCCAGAATTCCTCTACGCTGTTTCCAATCGGAGTGATAGCTCCCATGCCTGTTACTACAACTCTTCTATTTTTACCCATACGTGATATACTCCCTCGCGTCCTGACTTATTTTCTATCCTGCTGTACTGTTAGCGGACATATTTTCTATTCTGCTTTACTGTTGCCGGAGATATTTTTTACATTGCCATACCGCCGTCCACGCACAGCACCTGGCCGGTAATATAGTCCGAGGCATCTCCTGCCAGGAACAGAACCGCCTGTGCGACATCCTCCGGTCTTCCCATTTTCTTAAGCGGGATCTGTCCAACCGCATTATCCTGTACCGCCTCCGGAAGCTTATCTGTCATATCTGTCCGGATAAATCCGGGTGCCACGGCATTCACACAGATATTCCTGGATGCCAGTTCTCTCGCTACACTTTTCGTCAGACCGATCAGTCCCGCCTTGGAGGCGGAATAATTAGCCTGCCCTGCATTCCCGACGATGCCACTGACAGAAGAGATATTGATGATTTTCCCATATCTCTGCTTCATAAAGGTCTTCGTCAGATGCCGGATCATGTGAAATGCGCCTTTCAGGTTCGTATCCAGGACTGCATTGAATTCTTCTTCCGTCATCCGCACGATCAGATTGTCCCGTGTGATCCCGGCATTATTGACAAGGATGTCAACTCTGCCGTATTTCTCTGTTACTGCCTTTACAAAGGCTTCACTCTCTGCAAAATCTGCAACATTGCATTTCACAGCCTCCGCCATGCCGCCTTGGCTTCGGATGTCCGCCGCCACCGCTTCCGCTGCTTCTGCAGAGCCGTTATAATTAATGATCACCGTGGCTCCTCCTGCTGCCAGTGCCTGTGCCACTGCTTTTCCGATGCCCCGTGATGCCCCTGTGACAATAGCAACTTGTCCTGTCAGACTTTTTCCTGTCAACATGCCAGTTCCTCCATCACCCGGTCCAGATCCTCCGGTTTCTCGATATTGTATACTTTGACATTTCTGTCAATTTTCCGTACGAAGCTGCCGAGTGTCTTCCCCGGGCCGATCTCTATGAAAGTGTCCACGCCATCTGCGATCATCCGCTCTACACTCTGGGTGAAATGAACGGGACTGGATACCTGTTGTTTCAGCAGTTCCGCAACCTGTGACGCATCTGTCACATAATCCGCTGTTACGTTAGACACGTAAGGAATCCAAGGGGTTGACAGCTTGACGCTTTTCAATTCTTCTGCCAGCTGTTCTCCCGCAGTTTTCAGCAAAGCTGAATGGAATGGTCCGCTGACCTTTAAGGGTACACAGCGTTTTGCACCTGCTTCTTTCAGCGCTTCCGATGCTGCTGCTACTGCATCTGCCTCTCCGGTGATCACGATCTGCCCCGGGCAGTTATAATTTGCCACCGAGACGACTTTGCCGGTTTCTTTTGCTGTCTGTCCGCAGATTTTTGCCACGGTATCTCCGTCCAGTCCTAATATTGCTGCCATCTCCGCCTTCCGGATAGGCCTCCTGCATATAGATACCACGCATCCGGATGATCCGGAACAGATCCGGCAGCTCCATCACACCAGCTGCAGCCAGTGCCCCATATCTCCCAGGCTTAAGCCTGCCGCCATCTCCGCTTTCAGACCCTTGGCTTCCAGTACCTTCAGGATTGCGACTTCCATGGTAAGCATAGCGATCTGCGTATATTCTGTAATGTTGATATAGGGATTTTCTTCAAAGGTCAGCTGCTCCATAGAGTACGGATGTCCACTTTCCGCCTGTACTTCCCGCTTATCCTGCCAATACAGATTCTGGAGCACCTTGTCTGCCAGCTTCCATACCGCCTGTGCTTCCGGGTAAGTATCATGGAATTCTTTTCCCATTCCTATGTACTGAGATCCCTGTCCCGGGAATAAATATGCGATCTTGCTCATTCTTGTCATCTCCTATTACTATGTGATGCTATTGTTCTCCTCGGTTACAGCACATTTTTTATAATGCACCGTTTTCCATATAACTACGCTGCCTGTCACTGTTCGAAATCTGTTGTCAGCGGTTACCTGTCGCTATATTTTATTTATGCTGTCCTTGTGCCGCTATGCACTCCTGCGCCTGCTGCACTGTTTCTTCAATAATCTCACGGCAGGTCTGTTCTCTGCGGATCAATCCTGCAATCTGCCCAGCCATCAGGTTCCATTTACGGTATCCCCGTCCTGCACTGCCTTCCTGAGAGATCCCAACGTCAGCTTTTCCAGTTCCATGAAATCGGCATTCTCTTTTTCCAGCTTCAGATACTCCCTGGTCATCTGATTACGTAAAGAACGCACCGGATGTCCGGTAGACATTCCCGTCACCACGGAATCGATATCCTTTGCCTTGATGATCTGATTCTTGTAATTTTCATGGACAATGGATTCCTTGGATGCTACGAACCGGGTACCCATCTGGATTCCCTCTGCCCCCAGCATGAAGCCGCCGCCATGCCTCTGCCATCGGCGATACCTCCGGCTGCGATCACCGGAATCGATACCGCATCCACCACCTGAGGAACCAGCGCCATGGTCGTGGTGGAACCGATATGTCCGCCGCTCTCCATGCCTTCCGCCACTACGACGTCTGCGCCGGCCCGTTCCATCATCTTCGCCATAGCCACACTGGCCACCACCGGAATGACTTTCACTCCGGCATTCTTCCACAGCTCCATGAATTTTCCCGGGTTTCCAGCACCAGTCGTTACCGCTTTTACCCCTTCTTCCACGACGATCTTCGCTACATCCTCCGCATTGGGATTGAGCAGCATGATATTCACGCCGAAGGGTTTGTCAGTCAGTTCTTTGCATTTACGGATTTCCTCCCGGACAACCTCAGGCGGAGCGGAAGCGGCACCGATGATGCCTAAGCCTCCGGCATTCGATACCGCTGCCGCCAGCTTATGTTCTGCCACCCAGGCCATACCGCCCTGGAAAACGGGATATTCTATTTGTAGAAGTTCCGTGATCTTTGTTTTCATTGTCTTTCTGATCCTTCTCGTCATTCTGCGTTATATTACATATTCTGATGTCGGGGTCAAAAGCCCCCGAATTTGATGCCTGCGGATTCTTGCATTCAGTCAGATATGCCGTTCTTACGCATGCTCCTGAATATATCTGATAACATCACCTACTGTTGCCATATTTTCCAATTCCTCGGAAGGAATGGACACACCATATTCCTCTTCAAACGCCATTACCAGTTCAAACAGATCCAGGGAGTCCACTTCCAGATCCTCCTTGAAACGGGTCGCCTCCGTGATTTCTACATTCTCCTGGTTTAACTGTTCTCTGATGATAGCTGCTACTTTCTCTAACATGTTTTTGCTCTCCTTATGCATTCTTTTTTAATATTCTGTCTTTGCCGCTTTGTTCTCTTCGGCACAATTGCTTTGCTTCGCTATATCGTACAGCATTGCCCTGCGAATACTTTGATTATCAAAGTATTTATTTGCAATATACTACTTAGATGTTGTTCTGTCAACATCTTTTTTTATAACTACCGCTTTCAACCTTATTATCACGTAGGCAGTAACAATCTCATTACAAAAGGTTTTTTTCGTTTCTCCCCCTTGCCAAACCGGCATTTTTCAGATAAAATAATCTACGTTGTAATCTTTTGGAGACGTATCGAAGTGGTCATAACGGGGCGCACTCGAAATGCGTTAGCCCTTTTCGGGCACGTGGGTTCAAATCCCACCGTCTCCGCGCATAAATAAAGCCGGTAATCTGCGAAAACAGACTATCGGCTTTTGTATTTTAGAAAAATGTGATTATTGGTATTTGATTTTTTCAGAAAAATGTGCAAAACAGTTGTTTATTTTTCAGAAAATGTGTTATGCTATTATTATTCCCGAAAAGGACGGTGTATTTATGAAGCGAAATGCAATGCAATCCCTGATAAACTGGAAAAACGACCCGGAACGAAAGCCTCTGATTTTGCGAGGTGCCAGACAGGTGGGTAAAACCTGGCTGATGAAGGAATTCGGACAGACCTGCTATGCTAATTATGTCTATTTCAACTTCGATGAAGAGGATGAATTAAAATCCATTTTTCAGGCGAACAAAAACCCCCACCGCATTATCGAATTGTTGTCCATGATAAGCGGTGAAAAAATCCAACCCGGTGAGACTCTGATCCTTTTTGATGAGATCCAGGAATGTCCCGAGGCCTTAAACACTCTGAAATACTTTAAAGAAAAAGCGAACGAATACCATGTGGTTTCCGCCGGAAGTCTGTTGGGAACCATTTTAGCCCAGCCAAAATCTTATCCGGTAGCATGGTAAATCTACTCGATATTTTCCCACTGACTTTTGACGAATTTCTCGAAGCTACGGATCCTGCCCTATATACCTATTATGACAGCATTCAAAAAGAGCAAACGATCGAAGAGATTTTTCACTCTCGTCTATCTGAAGCATGCAATTATTATTTTATCATCGGAGGAATGCCGGAGTGCGTATCCTCCTGGATCAAATACAAGGATCCGGCAAGAATCTCCCAGATACAACGGGAGTTAATCGAAATATATGAAAATGACTTTTCAAAGCATAACGGGAAGATCAACAGTGGTCGTATTCTTCTAGTATTCCGCAGTATCGTTGCTCAGCTTGCAAAGCCAAACGAGAAATTTATGTATGGTGCTGTCCGCGAAGGAGGAAGGGCAAGAGATTTTGAAGAAGCTATCGAATGGCTGGTCTCGGCAGGAATGCTCAATCGCGTATATAATGTCTCCAAAATGGAGCATCCACTTTCAGCCTTCGACAAGCTTGATCAGTTTAAACTATTTGTCTTTGATACCGGGCTGCTTAAGCATATGGCCGGTATCGACAACAGTGCCATTCTGTTAAAATCAAGCTACCAGTTCAAAGGAGCATTAACGGAAAATTATATTTTACAGCAGTTGCAGGGACAATTTGAAATCGCTCCCCGGTACTACTCTGATAAAAACAGCGAGATTGACTTTGTGCTTCAAAACGGAACCGATATCATTCCGGTGGAAGTGAAAGCCGGGGAAGATAAATCCGCTCCCTCTTTCAAAAGATATGTTGCAGAAAATCACCCTGCTGCAGCCTTACGTTTTTCCAAACGCGGCTACCGGAAGGATGGTGACATCACCAATCTTCCACTGTATCTTGTATGTAAGACCAGAGATTTACTATAAATATATTTTTCTAAAATAGATCAGACATTTTTCAGCATTTCCTGCATAACCGGGTAAATCTGCTCCGCCATGCGCAGGAAACCCAGAGTATTCGGGTGGCAGCCGTCGACGGTGCATTCAGGGCGTCCGATCTTGCCGAAGAGCTCATGTCCGTCGACAAACCAAATCTTCTCATCGCCTCTGCGTTTCGCCGCCTCGTAGGTAGCGTGGACGACATCTCTACGGCAGATGCTGTCCTCTGGCTCCGCATCGGTATCGGGACGGCTGAGGAAGAGCACCGGAACATCAGGATGCGCTTTCCGGATGATCTCAAAAACGGTGCATGGGTCTCCGCCAGATGCTCCGGACTCGGCGAATTGTGATCATAATCCATGACAAAGAGACTCATCTCGGGAAATCCCGCAAGATATTCCGCGAAATCCTCTTCGCCTCGTGCGCTGCCGGAAAAACCCATGTTACGGTAGTCCGCATCCAGCCATCTGCTGACGATACTGGTGTAAGCATTTCCGGGTCGGGGTGCGCATCCGCCCTCTGTAATCGAGGAACCGTAAAATACGATCGGCTTTTCCACGGTATACTCGGGTGCTTCCCATAGCTTCGCGCTCTCCTCGATGCCGATCTGCATCTCAAGGAGATGATCATTTCTCGGCAGATTGATCGTTACGAGTACCTCCTCTCCCGTGAGGTCAAAAGTCTTCTCCACTGTAATCTCGCCCTCGATATGGATCTTTGGCGCGATGTAACCGAGATATGTCGCCTCTGTGCCCTTTCCGAGATAAATATCTGCGCCCGCCGAGCCGGACAGCGGAATATTGATATCCTCTTTCGTACCCGCAAGAGTCATTTTTACATATAATTTCTTTGCATCCGTCTGAAAGCGGACTCTGCCGCCGACAGCTCTTCTTCCGAGGTAGCCGTACTGTGGGAAGCGCTCCAGTGCCTCTTCGGGCAGCCTGAAAAAATGTCTTTTCTCACTGTCTGCCACAGCGAGACCGTAGATTTTCAACGGTTTCTCCGTGATATCATATAATTTCATCATGTCTTTTTCCTCTCATCCACTCAATAGCATCATTCGCTAAGGTTTAATGCTGGCTCCGGCGGAACTGCCCCGGTGTCATGCCGTATTTTTTCTTAAAGCTGGTCGTAAAATAGGATGCATTGCTGTAGCCGACAAGCTCACAGATCTCCTGTATGCTGAGGTTCTCCCGCTCGAGGAGTAGTTCTCTCGCCCGCTCGATGCGGAGCGCCACCAGATAGTCAGGAAAGGTGCAGCCGCATTTTTCATGGAAGAGGCGGCTGAAATAGGACGGTGTAATATGATATTTGTCCGCAAGATACTGGGCACTGATATTCGGATCGCCATAATTGCTCTGCAAATAGCTATCGCCTTCTCCACAACGTCCTCTCTGCCCGTCTGCCGATTCCGCTCGAGGATCAGCCAGATTTCTTCTGCCATCCGGAAAAACCAGTCCTCCGCATCGTCCATATATTCATAGGATGCCAGTTGTCCCGCCAGTACCTCGTAATCCTTCTTCGTCAACGGTTCAAAACGGTATTGCAACGAATTCCGGTAGGTCTGCATCTGCCCAGCGATCTCCATCAGTGCATCCTGCGCTTTCTGGATCGATAGCTTTTTGAGTTCCCCGACAATCCTGCGGTACTCCGCTGAAAAGCCTGTCCGATCACTCTGCCGGAGTCTCTGGATCAATTCTTCTGATGACGGTGCCTGTTCCCCATTTAACGCCCTCTGCGCCATCTCTCCTTCCGTAACCACCGCACCCATACCATAGATAAAACGGTATGCTGTCGCTGCCCGCGCCATCTGATACATGAGATTTAACTCCGCAAATCCCTCTGTTTCGCCCTTTTCTCCACTGATTCCCACATCCATGCCGATATGGATCAGCTCTCCGGTGACTTCAAGGATATGCTGCGACGCCACCGTCACACGTTCCTCCGTTACGCTCTCCTCACTGAACAGAATCACCGCGATAAACTCACGGTCTACCGGCAAAACGAGGACGTTGCCCAACTCACGGAGCGTCTGCTCGACGATCGTCTTGATCGTCTCCATCTCAAAAGCGATCGCTTCTTCCGTGTTATTACTGTGCAGATCCTGGATATCGCTGAGGCGCATGACCACGACACGAATCCGGACACCCGGCTTGGCGTAAATCTCTTCCACCCACTCCGGCAATTTTGCGGTTTTCTCTCTGCTGATTAGATAAGCTGCAAGATCCTCCTGCTCTTTGCGCAGTTGATATGTTCAGTCTCTGCACCATCGTCTGATAGGTCTGGGCGATGCTGTACAGCTCCGTATTCTCCAGCTGTCTCGCCATTGCCTCGGAGGGCAATCCCTCCTCGCTGGCAGTCCGCACCATCTCGCCGATCGGATTGTATACACGATTCGACATCAGCAGCGCGAGAAGTAGTACGATGATCGCCACAAGCAGACCAATTCCCAAAAAGAGGAAGCCGACCCGGGTCATCGATCCGGTGAGATGTCGGTAGGAAATCAGCCATACCAGCGTAAATTCGTCATCAATCTCCGTAGCTACGGACAGGAATCTCCCCTGCGCCGTGCGCACAATCTCGGCGGACGTCTCGGTCAGATTTCTGTTTTTCCACAGAATATCCTCCAGACGTTCCCCGACCCGGTACATCTCCCGCGTTCCCTGCTCATAAACGATATTCCCGTCCCTGTCGATCAGCAGGAACTGTTCCTCCTCCGTCTTCGGCAGGGTTGAGGTCATGATCTTGTCGAGATCCATGTTGACTTGGATGCCGCTGCGTTTGCCCCCAGTGGTGGGATCCATCGATCCGCTAGTCAGGCAGAGGAGGTTCTGGCTCTTTCCATAGATATCCAGATATGGAATGACCGCACTCTCGTGAAACGTGCTCATCTGGAAAATATCCAGCATCCGCGCATCCCCGTTCTGGTCGATGGGATAGGAGGGATTTGTGCTTTTGATCAGATAATCGTCCTCGAGCCAGACATAGACGGAGTGAATCATCGGATTCACAGAAACAAGATTCGTAACCTCCTGCGCCGCGATCCCCGCGGTGTTGTCCCATGTAAATGTATTCCGGTTGATCAGCTTGCGGATATAGACGTCATTTTCGAGCACTGTTACCACATTCTCCATGGATTTGCCGTAATTCTGCAATACCAGTACATAGGTATCCATCCGGCTCTCGTAATCACTCTCCTGTTGCTGGATCTGCGACACACGGAACCACCCAAAGCCGAGAATACACGACAGCAGAATGCAGACTGCTGCCAGTCCGAAGCACACCGCAAATATTCTCCTCAGAATGATCTTTCCTCTGTATTTCTGAACTATCTTCATCCGATTTTTACTCTCCATCTGAATCTTTTGTTACACTTATTCTATCTGCTCCGCCGCCCAGAAGCCTTTTAATTTTACAAACGGCGGTTCCGAAGTGCTTACCAGCCGGGCACTCATCCGATTACCCTTCCACGCAAAGTCCATCGCAACGTGCCCTTCCTCCTCATCAATAAGAAAGCTATGAAATACAAAATGTCCCAACATCCACTGTCCACGGCACATGCAGGTATAGTCTGTCTCCGGGAACTTCTGGTATTCCCATGTGTCGTCACCATAATACCACTCGTAGGTTTTCTCTGCTGACACAAGTATTTATGATACGTTGCTCCCAGTCAAAGACAACCGTCTCCCAACCACTGGAATCGCAGGCTGCTCCCGCTTTGTCCTGCATTCCATAAAAGTGCCAGTGCTCTACACCGCGCCGTCTCTCTCCGGCTGGCAGTTTTTGTGTATTTGTATATTCCGGCATTCCTGTCACCGCAGGATATACCGTATCATAAAAGCAGTCATAGATCATCTGCAGTCCCGCCGGATTCCCGATCGTATCTGCCATCGTAAGGAATACAAGATCCGTTCGGGGTAACAGAGCGCCAGCTGACCGCCCATTCCATAGAATGCAAAACCATCATAACGGGTCTTCCACATCATAAAACCGTAACCCAGCTGCTCGTCAAACGTCGGCTGAAGATTCGTCGGCACCTGACAAGCGGTCGCCTCCCGCAGGAAATCCGCCGGAATCAGCTGCTCACCGCCCAAAACACCGCCGCGGCAGCATAACATGGCAATCCCCGCAAGGTCACTCAGCTTGCTCACAAGACCGCTGCCGCCCTGGCTAACACCATAGGGATCCTTGAGAATATAGGCTTCCTCGGAGAATCCGACCCTGCGAAGCACCTTTTTCCGCAGATAGTCCAACATATCCATACCTGTCAGCTTCTCCACCAGCGCCGCCAGCACATGGGACGCCGATGTGTCATAATTGAACACCGTTCCCGGCACATGATCCGGTGTCACCCGGAAAAAGGACTCCACCCAGTCACCGTCATAGCGTTTAAAGGTCGTGGATTCATAACAGGTACGCATCGTAAGTAATCCCGGATCGTCATTTCTTCGCACCATGGATGTGCGCCACCCTCCGGCAGCTTTTCCGGAAAATACGTACAGATCCGATCGTCTAAGCCAAGCTTGCCCTCCGCTGCCAGCAGTCCCGTCGCCAGCGAGGTGAAGCTCTTCGTAATCGAATACATCCGGTGCAGGCTGTCCCTATGAAAAGACTCCCAGTAATGTTCGCCGATCAACTCCCCCCGATAAAGGATCTGATAGCCGTGCATATTTAACCGCAGGCTTTCCATCCGCTGCTCCATGCTCCGGACTGCGTTCTGCCATTTATTGTTCATCCCGAAATCTCCTCATAATCTTTATTATCTATTTTAATCATCTCTATTTTAAGAAAAAAGCTGCCTGTTGCAAGAACAGGCAGCCCGAAAATCATTTATTAGCCAGAAATTCGTCGTACTGCTTCCGGATCTCTGCTACATAGGTATCCCAGCCTGCCGCCTTCAGTGCAGATCTCAGTTCGTCGATATTGGAGTCATAGTCCTTCAGACCTGCCAGCATGGGCTTTGCAAGCTCATCCCATACGCTGTCGATCTGTGCCTTCTCGGTCTTGATATTGGAGTAATCAATATTGAAGCCGAAGGTTGCGGAGGGCTTTGCGCCGTTATCCCAGTTCTTATATACTTCCATAAACTCATCGGTATAAGCAGTACTCGGGGTGGAAATATTTACGTTGTAGATCATCCACTCATAGAACAGCTCATCGTTATTTATCTTGGATACTTTACCATCGATCAGCTCGTAGTCGGTTCCCTCTATGCCATATGCAAACAGGTTTGCCAGCTCGGTATTCTTCTGTAACAGGTTCACGAACATCGCTACACGGTCAGCCTTGTCGGATGTGACGGGTACCTGGAATGCTGTGTTCTCGTAACTATTTTTGTAGATCGGCTTATCGGGACTGATATAGTACTCAGCAGTCTTGCCTTCGGGTACTACCGTCTGGAGACCCGGCTCGTTCTCGATCAGGGTAGTGCCGCAGGTTCCTCGCATCAGAGAGCTCATGTTCGCCTGGAAAGGCAGGGTTACAGTGTTGGTCAAAATATCCTTTGGGATCAGTCCCTCGTTGTACCAGTTATTGTACAGCTTTACAGCTGCCTCAAACTCCGGAGAATCCACGAGGCTTACGAATTCCTTGGTATCCTGGTCGATCCACAGATTGCTCTTGTCTACAGTAATCAGATTGCGGTCGCTGGTACCTCGGATGATGTAAGCTGCATCTGCCAGCTCGTAGGTCGCATATAGCCGTACTGCTCTTTTGCTTTTTCAGCATATGTGGTAAGGTCGTCTAACGTTGCGATATTGTCCATGCCGATGGCATCCATGATATCCTGTCTTACACATACGGTATTGTATACACCGGCGGTCGGCTTGTTACCGATAGGGATTGCATAAACACCGCCGTCATAACGGTAAGCGTCGAATGCAGTAGCATTCATATTCTCGTGCCAGTCGGGCAGATATTTGTCAATCACATCGGACAGATCCTGTAAATAACCCTTGCTGTAGCTGCTGGCAGCCCAAGTGGGATCTACGATGCAGGCATCGAATTCCTGTCCGGAAGCGATCATCAGTCAACCTTGCCACCTGCGCCGTTCTCGGTCCAGGGCAGATACATCAGTTCTACCTTGGTGTTGATCTCATCAATAAATACTTGCTGATATTTTTCTTCCATTAACTGCTGCATACGGGGAGATTCCTCACCGAACAATACAACCGTGATGGTATCCAGAGTATCGGGACGCAGCGGGTTGTCGCTGGTACTCGCATCCGTACTCTGTGCGGCACTGCTCTGCGCGGCGGATGCCGCGGCGCTGCTGTCATTCTGTGCTGCATCGGAACCGCAGCCTGCCAGTCCCGCCATCATGGTTCCTGCCATCAGCAGGGAAAGTGCTTTTTTACTCCAGTTTCTTT
>ENA-OQIO01001134-OQIO01001134.1-human-gut-metagenome-genome-assembly--contig:-NODE-1134-length-13345-cov-1.910501_pt1 | contig 13345 bp, 20 predicted proteins | sample MGYA00242573_ERZ504737 | MGnify/ENA primary metagenome ERZ504737 (study PRJEB26092, sample SAMD00036203) | human gut metagenome | host: Homo sapiens | study: EMG produced TPA metagenomics assembly of... | reverse complement strand
ATGCCTTTGCATTGGAATGGAGTCTTCCAGCGCTAGTGTGGAGGAGTTGTAGCGGCGCAGAGACAGTGGGGTCACTGCCCACAGTTTGTTGCTCTGGTCTATGAAGCAGCGGTTGTTGAAGGTATAGTTTGGGTCAAATATCTTGATGGGTACGTCAAATTTGTGTGTTTGTGGATTATATACGGCAAGGTTGTGCATCATGTTCAGAAAAATCTTTCCGTCTTTGTTCTCGAGTATTTGGATGCCGTTTTTTATTGGGGAAGTCCAGTGGGATATTTTGGAAATTATCTTTGTCTGTGTATAGGCTGGTTCCATTTACGGTGACTACCCACAACCGGCCTTGTGAATCACGGAAGAGGTCGTTGATTTGATTATCGGGTATATCCAGCGAGTCATCCGTACAGTAATACTGATGATATTCGTGTACATTATATTTGTTTACCCCTCGTGAAGTTCCTATCCAAATGTGTCCTTGTGCATCTTCGGCAAAGGCGGTGTGCGCGAATGGGGCGCAGACCCGGACAAATACTACTATATCCTGCAAATTCTGCGCATTGAAAGCATTGAAAACTGGAAAGGTGGAAACATCCCTGCCGAACGCCTGCGCTGTGAAACCTGCCTGTATTGGGAAGATTTCAACGGCGTATGCTTTTGCGGCGAAAGCCCCTATTGTGCCGACTTCACGGACGGCGATGACGGCTGCTGTTACTGGCAGCAGAAAGAGCCTGCCACACAATCCCCGGCGGATACGGAGGCACAGAATGAGCAAAGCACCGAAATGGGGCGATTCCATCCGCGAATCCGAAGATTCCAAACGGAAAGCCCCCGAAACTGACAAATACTTCGGCACAATCTGCGTTTGTGCCCTGCGCTACTGCATGGGTCATCAGACCTATATGCCGACACTGGTACAAGATTTCTGCCGCCTGACATGTTGCACAGTTTGACGATAACACCATCCGCACCATGATTGACGACATAGATTTTGCAGAACGGACAGGCCAAAGCATGGGCGACGATGAAATTGACCGCCCTGACTGGTACAGATTCAGAAAATTTCTTGAAAGTGAAACGGAACGGGGGGGGTGAACCATGCTGATAAACGACTATCCGCGCTGTGGAAGATGCAAATACTGGAAAGCACGATGCACCAACCGGGAAAGCCGGATGTATAATTTCCCGATGTTCCAGCGTGGGGACGGAATATGTGAACTCTGGGAATTGCCCGACGAAATTCCAGATGATGAAGATTATGACGAGTGCAAGGAGCGTGAGCCATGAACCGCTACACCCTGCCGCCCGGTATCGTCAAGGTCTGCGCAGCTGGTACAGGGAGCCAAAACGGAACCGTATCTTTCAGCCCTGTGCACTGCGGAACAGATGATCTTCGACAAATACCCGGTGGGCCAGCAGGACGAAGCGCACCGTCTGGCCGCTGCCATCAAGGTGAACGTCAAGCACCCGCGCAGACCCAGCGTCGCAACTCTGCTGCGGCAGTTCGACTTGAATATCAGCGAAAAGACTTTCCGCCGCTACAAGCGCGAATACTGCTACACACTAGCCCTTGAAGCCGACCTTATTCCAGATGCAAGCCCTAAGCACTAAAGTTTACAGTTTGTTCATAATGTTGGCCAGATAAGCAATTTCAAGTGTGCTATAGTGGAATTGTCAGTTGGGAACACTGACGGCCTTTCTTCCTCCTATTCTATGGCGACACCCGGCCCGGCGGGCAATCCGGGATTATATGGTGTGCAAGGTATGGCGCACAGCGCGGCGGTTCGATTCCGCTACACATCACACAGCAGTAACTATTCTATTACTACACAATCCCCGGCGGATTGCTTCGTGTTGTACTGGAACACCAATGGTGAACTATGGCACAGGCATTTGCGAAAGCGTTTTACAAATCAACAAAGTGGCGCAAGTGCCGCGCGGCGTTCGTCGCTTCCCGCGTCAACATTGACGGCGGCTTGTGTCAGATATGCAGAGATGCGCCCGGCTACATCGTCCATCACAAAGTATGGCTGACGCCGGAGAACATCACAGACCCGGACATTGCTTTGAATCCGGCGAACTTCCTGTATGTCTGCCACGATTGCCACAACAAAATTGAAAATGACGGTGGAAATCTTTACTACTTTGACGAAAACGGCCAGCCGCAGCCAGCGGACAAGGCCAACGCCAGCGGCGCTACTCCCCCCTAGCAGGCCCTAGCCCGGTTTGCCATAGAACCGAGGGAGTGAGCCACAAAGAACACACAGGTTATTTTCACATGACCGGGGGGTCTTGACAGATGAAACAGATCTGTTCCTGTTTTGCAGGAATCCGGGCGGAGGTGAACGGACGTTGCCGGACGATGTAATTGAGGCTGTGCGCGCCATACTGGAACATGGCAACACAGCCGAGATCAAGCGCCGAAAGAACGGTGAAATCATCGTTTTGGAAGTGCGGCGAAAAGTGAAAAAAAGCGCGGTGCAGTAAATGGTCTGCACTAAGGGCCGAGTGGGGCCGTAAACTGTCGATGGATGTCGGCGGTTTGCGGCCCTATATTTTTTGCAAGGGAGGGCGTGCAATGGCACGGAAGAAGAACCAGCCGATTCGGATTCTGACCGAAAAGGAATTGAAATCTACGATTGAATCTGTGCCGGAAGAACGCCGCGCGCTTGCAAGCAACGTCGTGTCGGAACTGATCTGGATGTCCGGGATGCTGGACACCTTGAAGAATAAGGCCGACGAAATCGGCCCACTGGATTTCTTCGTGCAGGGTGAACAATCCATGCTGCGCGAAAATCCCGCACTGAAAAGCTACAATACCACCATCAAGAATTATGCGACACTGCTTTCCAAGCTGACCGACTTGCTGCCCAAGCTACCGCACCGCCGCCCACCACTGACGCTGGCGATCAGTTTGACAGTTTCGTTGCGGGACGTGATGCGGATTGATTCGCTATCCACTGACCTACAACCCGATACTTGAATACAACGCTGCCATTGAAAACGGACAGGTTGTTGTCAGCAAAAAGGTTGCCACGGTATACCGCAAACTTGCGCAGGATGTCGTCAACGGCTGCGGCGATTATGCCTACAAAGCCAAGCGCGCCAACCATGCAATAGAGTTCATCGAAAACTACTGCCGCCATAGCAAAGGCAAAGCGGGCGGCAAGCCGTTCATCCTTGAACTGTGGCAAAAAGCGCTTGTCGCCGCCATGTTCGGATTCGTCCATGTCATTGACGGAACGCGAAAGTATCGGGAAGTCCTGCTTGTTGTTGCCCGTAAAAACGGCAAGTCTACATTGTCCGCCGCTATTGGTCTGTATCTGATGGTTGCAGATGGCGAACCCGGCGCAGAAATTTACGCCGTCGCCACCAAAAAAGATCAGGCAAAGATCATATGGCAGGAAGCCCGCCGCATGGTCTGCAAGTCGCCCGTGCTGCACTGGACGCGCAAAACACCGAACGGCAAAATCAAGCCGCTTGTCGCTGAAATGGTTTCCGACTTCAACGACAGTGTATACAAGCCCCTGGGCCACGACAGCGACACGCAGGACGGCTTGAATGTTCACGGCGGTCTGCTGGACGAAATTCACGCATGGGCACCGCCTATGCGCGCCCTGTATGACGTTATTGTTGACGGCGTGACCGCCCGCGAACAGCCGATGATCTTTGAAACCACGACGGCAGGCACGGTGCGCGAAGGTCTGTACGATGATCTGTATCAAGAAGCAGAAAATGTCATAAACGGTTTCTATGATGACAACGGCTATAAAAACGAACACTTCCTGCCCGTCATCTACGAACTGGACAGCCGCAAGGAATGGACAGACGAAAGCTGCTGGGCCAAGGCAAACCCCGGCTTAGATACGATCAAGTCTGTGGAGCAGTTGCGGGCCAAGGTGCAGAAAGCCATTGCAAACCCGAAACTTGTGAAGAACCTGCTTTGCAAGGATTTCAACATTCCCGAAACCATCGGCGAAGCATGGCTGACTTTTGAGCAGTTGAACAACACCGCCACATTCGACGTGCGCCAGCTTCGGCCACGGTATGGCATCGGCGGCGCGGACTTTTCCAGCACTACCGACCTTACCGCTGCCGTCGTCATATTCATGGTTCCGGGCGACCCGCACATCTATGTCCTGTGTATGTTCTGGTTGCCCGAAGAACTGCTTGAACGCCGCGTGCGGGAAGATCGTATTCCCTACGACCTATGGAAAGAACAAGGCTATCTGCGTACCTGTGAGGGCAACAAAGTCCGGCAGAAAGATGTCACGGAATGGTTTCTTGAAGTACAGAATGAACTTGACTGCTATATCTATTGTGGCGGCTATGACGCATGGTCTGCAAGCTACTGGGTAGACGAAATGCAGGACACCTTCGGAAAGGGCGTGTTCGTACCCGTGCAGCAGACCATGAAAACGCTGTCGCTACCCATGAAGCAGTTAGGTGCTGATTTTGATAGCAAACTTATCGTTTACAACAATAACCCTGTCTTGAAATGGTGCCTTGCCAACACGGGCATTGTGGAAGATAAAAACGGCAACATCAAGCCGAACAAAACCAGCAAGGCGCGCAAGCGCATTGACGGTCTGGCCGCTCTGCTGGATGCTTTCGTAGTATTCCAAGACAGACAGGATGATTACAAAACTATGATTTAATCGGAGGATGCCCACATGGGAATTTTTCAACGGTTGCGCGCTGCTGTCGCCCGCAGTCCCACCGCAGCACAAGTCAAGATGGTAACGGAGACAGGCAACGGTCTGTATGTCTACGACGGGAACCTGTACAAAAGCGACATCGTGCGCGCCTGCATCCGCCCGAAAATCAAGGCCGTGGGCAAGGCCACACCGCGCCACATCCGAACGACCATCGGCCCGGACGGAAAAACCAACACGCAGACGAACCCAGACCCCTACATTCGCCTGCTGCTGGAAGAACCGAACCAGTACATGACATGGCAGATGTACGCGGAGAAAATGGAAACGCAGTTGATCTTGAACAACAATGCGTTTGCGCTTATCCAGCGCGATGACAACGGCTTACCCGTTGCGCTGTTTCCCATCGTCGCCAGCAGCGTGCAGGCCCTCTATAACAAAGCGGGCGAACTGCTGCTGCAATTCTGGTTGCCGAACGGCAGCACATGGACATTTGCCTATACCGACGTTATCCATCTGCGCAACGATTACAACGAAAATGACGTGTTCGGCACGCCGCCCGGCCCTGCGCTTCAAAGCGTCATGGAAGTCATCGGCACGACTGACCGCAGCATCATCAACGCTGTTCGCAACGGCGCGGTCATCCGATGGCTGCTGAAATTCACATCCAGCGGTATGCGCCCGGAGGACATCAAGAAGCAGACAAAGGACTTTGCCGATGCTTTCCTTGATAACAACAACAGCACGGGCGTTGCAGGTACGGACGTAAAGGCCGATGCCGTGCAGTTGGAACCGCACGACTATGTGCCCACGCCTTGCAAAGTCAGAACAACATCACGCGGCTGTACAGCTTCTTCAACACGAACGAAAAAATCGTGAAATCCTCTTTTTCGGAAAATGAGTGGATAAGCTACTACGAAGCCCAAGTTGAACCAGATCTGCTGCAAATCGCTGCCGAGCACACACGCAAACTGTGGAACCGTCGGCAGCGCGCATTCGGGAACAAGCTGTATCTGGAAAGTTCAAATCTGCAATACGCCAGCATGAGCACGAAACTTTCCCTTGAATCCATGGTTGACCGTGGCGCTATGCTGCCCAACGAGTGGCGCGCTGTCTTTGGCCTTGCCCCTGTGGCAGGCGGTGACGAACCCATCCGCCGTCTTGACACCGCGCCCGTAAAACAAACGAAGTCGGGAGGTGAAACCGAATGAGAGTAAACATAAAAGGCGTGATTATCCCGCAGGATTACAAGCGCGTCTACGACTGGTATGACATGGAATCCACCACGCCGAAAGACGTTGCGGATGCCTTGCCGCCGCAAACGGACAGCCCATTGAAGTGTACATCAATTCCGGCGGCGGTTATGTTCATGCCGGGACGGACATTTACACAGCCTTGTGCGAGTATCCCGGCGAGGTCAATATCAAAATCCTCTACGCCGCCAGCGCGGCAAGCGTCATTGCAATGGCCGGGCACAGCATGATTTCCCCCGTGGGTCAGATGATGATTCATAATGTGTACAGCAGTGCCGACGGAGACTACCGCGCACTGCACCGCGCAGGAGATCGGCTTGACATTGCCTGTGATGCCCTTGCCAACGCTATATGCGCAAGACCGGGAAAACCCGCGATGAAATCCGCGCCATGATGGACGCGGAAACATGGTTGATGCCAGCCGTGCCGTGGAACTTGGCCTTGTGGATGAAGTCATGGGCGGCGACCTTGTCGCCGCGACGTACCCGGACTGCTGCCCGAAAGCGTCGTGCAAAAGACGCTTGCCATGTTCCGCGATCAGAACGCCGCTGCTTTGGCGCAGGCCAAAACCGATTATGAAAATCTTATCAAAAAAGGAGCTGTCTAACATGATGACGAAAGAACAGTACAATGCCCAGCGCACCAAACTGCTGAACGATATGCGCACCGCCATCGACGCGGGCGACATCGAGACTTCCAACGCTGCCGCGATGAGATCAACCAGCTTGACGCGAATTATGAAGCTGCCGCGCAGGCCCGCGCGAATCTGGCCGCGCTGGAAAACAGCAACCGCAGCTACAACCCGCCCGATGTGACCCCCGACCAGACCAAAGCTGCCACGCAGACAGTCACGATCAACAACTTCGGCGGGCAGACTGCCCACACCGACCCCAGCGAGACGAACGAGTATCGCACCGCGTTTATGAACTTCGTCTGCCGCGGCACCGAGATTCCCGCCGATTCTGCGCGCCAGCGTGGCCCGATGCTGAATGTGGCCGCTACCACGACCACCAACCGACGCGAGCGCGGTCATTCCCACCACGATCACCCGCGAGATCATCCGTGAGATGAAGTCCTACGGCAACCTGTACGCCAAATCCGCAAGCTGAATGTGCAGGGCGGTGTCGAGTTCCCGATTCTGACCTTGAAGCCTACCGCCAACTGGATTGGCGAGAGCAAGTCCAGCGATGATCAGAAGCTGACCGCCAATACGAAGGTTTCCTTCAGCTACTACGGTCTGGAATGCAAAATCGCACAGACCCTGCTTGCAGCTGTTGTCACCTTCGATGAGTTCCAGCAGATGTTTGTACCGCTGGCCGTGGAAGCCATCGTTGCCGCCAAAGAAAAGGCCATCATTTCCGGTACCGGCAGCGGGCAGTTCCGCGGCATCACCAAGGACAGCCGCGTGCCCACCAAGAATGTTGTCGTTCTTTCCCCTGACGAGATCGGCGACTATTCCGCATGGCACAAGAAGGTCATCGCCAAGATTCCCAAGGCGTACCGCAAGGGTGAGTTTGTCATGGCGCAGGGCACGTTTGACGGCTACATTGACGGCATGGTCGATAAGAACGGCCAGCCCATCGGGCGTGTGAACTACGGCATCGACGGCGGAGAGACGTACCGCTTCTGCGGCAAGCCTGTGGAGACCGTCGAGGATGACATCATCCCCAACTTCGATGCCGCCGCCAAGGATGATGTCATTGCCGTGTACTTCAACCCCAGAGACTACGCCGAGAACAGCAACGGTCAGTTTGCCGCCGTCAAGTGGATGGATCACGACGATAACACCGTCAAGACCAAGGTGCTGCACATCTGCGATGGCAAGCTGCTTGACCCGAACGGCGTCATCATCATCAAGAAGGGCGAAACCGCAAAGGTCGTCGGCTCTTAACCTGCGAGGTGTAAATCGTGCTTGAACTTGCAAGAGTATGGGTGCTGCGCAACAAGAACAACACTGCGTTTGATGATGAACTTACAGATTTGATTGCTGCCTGCAAAGCTGATCTGCGCAAACATGGTGTCGTGAAGATCAGCGAAAGTGACCCGCTTATCAAACAGGCCGTCAAGCTGTATTGCAAGGGCAATTTCGGGTACGGTGGCGATGATGCCGAACGGTTTCAGAAAAGCTATGAAAGCCTTGCAAACAGTTTGAGCCTGTGCGGGGACTATTTGGAGGATTGACCCGTGTATTTCAGTGATGAGATTATTCTGATTACAACGGACGATTCCGGCACCGATGAAATCGGCAGGCAGACCGAAACCGAGACGGGCCGCGTGACCGTGTACGGCGACATTAAGAGCGTGAGCCGGGAAGAATCCTTTACCGCCGGTTCCCACGGGTACAGCAATGTACAGAAATTCGTGCTGCGCCCGTGGGATTACAGCGGCGAGAAATACGCCATGGTGGACGGCAAAAGAAAGCTGATTTACCGCACCTATCAGGCTGACCCTGACACGCTGGAACTGTACGCGGCAACCAAAAGGGGCGTCACATGAGCAGCACGATTAAGGTCAAGCCGGAGCAACTGGCGGCAGCTATCCGAAGGAGCTTGATCTTATTCCAAAGCGGCAACCGAAGAAACGAAAGGACTGATTCGTGAAACGGCAAAAATCTGCAAGGAAGAAATTCAAAGCGCGTCACCTGTCAGAACGGGCAAATATCGCAAGGGCTGGTCTATAAAGCCCCTATGGGAAGATAATGACAGCCTGCGTGAGATTGTCCGTAACCGCTCTGCGTGGCAGCTTACCCACCTCTTGGAAAACGGTCACGCAAAGAAAAACGGCGGGCGCGTGCAGGCGTACCCGCACATCAAACCCGCCGAAGAAAGAGCGATTGAACGTGTTATGAACGGTGTAAAGAAAATTTACAGCGCGAAGTAACTTAGCTGTCAAAGCCTGCCGTGGTATCTATCTTCTTTTCCAGCAAGTAGCGAAATACCTTTGCGGTATCTACGCAGTCACCCAACGCGCGGTGCGCATCCATTCTGTCAATCCAGAAGTGCGCGCACAGGGTTTCCAACTTATAATCCATAACATCATAGTTTTGGTTATAGTTCGGCCCATAGCCGCCCGAATCCCTGTCATAAGTCCACTTTGGCTTTTTCAGCAGATGCCCGGCCAGTTCGTAGGTATCGTAGAAGCGGCGCGTTTCCGGCGTGACATCCAGACCCGCGCGGCACAGGAATTTTAAATCAAATTCCAGATTGTGGCCGAGAAGCGGCATATCCCCGATGAACTCTTGCAGTGACGGATGATCTGGTACAGCATCGGCGCACCCTCTAACATTTCGGGTGTTATGCCATTGACGGACATAGCCTCACGCGCGGAATCCATCGAAAGTTTCTGCGGGGGGGGGTAATCATTGTATGGAATACCTCAACAAATTTAAAACTCTTTACCTTGATTGCCGCAACTTCCAGAACTGCATCTTTAGTGCATGACAGCCCCGTTGTTTCGGTGTCCAGAACAACAAAATCCGCGAACTTGGCGGCGCTGCTCTTGGCTGTAACGCGGGATATGTCATTGCTTCTTTGAGATAAGACACAGGCTGCGCCTTTTGCTTCACACCGTCACGGCGTATTTCTGCGTGCGGAAGATTGTTTAGTTCTTCCCAAAAGGCTGCTTTCTTGCGTTCCCGTTCTAGCGTGCCGCTTCTGCAAGCTCCTTTTCACACTTTTCGCATTGACCGAAACTGTTCAGCTTTAAGAAAAGCCCCCACTTGCCGCAACGTTTACACTTTGCCATAAGTAACACCCTTTCGCATTTATTTACTACCAGCATAGCAGAAATGCACGATATATGCAATAAAAAGTTGAAACGGAGGTATTGCGGTTGACGCAGGCAGAATTGAAAACGGTTCTGGACGGCAGCGGTATTCCGTTCGTATACCGTGCGTGGAAAAACGGTCATGACCTGCCGTTTGGCGTGTTCTATTTTGAACGCGACAATCCCTTTGCGCAGATGGCATTGTGTACGCCAAAAAGACCCTCTATGCCCTTGAACTATACACAGCTGAAAAAGACCCCGATGCCGAAGCAGCGCTTGAAAAAGCGCTGACGGCGGCGGGCATCTTTTACAGCAAGTCCGATGAAATCTACATTGACAAAGAACAGATGTTCTATGTATCTATGAAATTGAGGTGTAAAAATGTCTAAAGACAAAGTGCTTTTCAATCTCAAAAACGCGCACTACGCCAAGCACAAAGTGACTGGCGAAGATGACACGATCACCTTCGACACCCCTGTTGCCATCCCCGGCAGCGTGTCGCTGTCGCTGGATGCCGAGGGTGAAGTCACGAAGTTCTACGCGGACGGCATTGTGTACTACGTCTGCCAGAGCAACAACGGCTATTCCGGCGATTTTGAAGTCGCTATGTTCCCCGAACAGATGATGCTTGACATCTGGGGCATGACGAAAAGCAAAAACGGCCTGATTGTCGAGAATGCCAACGTCCAGCCCGCCAGCTTCGCCCTGTTGTTTGAGGTGGACGGCGACACAACCGGGCGCAAGTATGTTTTGTACAACTGTTCCGCCACGCGCCCCGGTATCAACGCCAACACCAAGAGCGGAACCACCGACCCCGACACCCAGACTTCCACCATCACCGTGTCCCCGATGGCTGACGGTACGATCAAGGCCCACACGGCAGACGATGCCGCCCCCGCCACGCTGAACGGCTGGTACACAAGCGTTACCCTGCCCACTGATGCAACCTAAAGTGTTCCACCGGAACACCCTGTATACAGGAGATCATACACATGGAAAAACCATCAACATCGACGGCAAAGAAGTCCGCCTGCGTGCCACTGCTGCCGTGCCGCGCCTGTACCGTATCAAATTTGGGCGTGACATCATGCAGGACTTGTCGAAGCTGTCCGACGCTTACGAGAAGGCTACCACCGAACAGGAACAGTTTGAAGCTACCGATCTTGGCCTGTTTGAGAATGTGCCTACATCATGGCAAAGCACGCTGACAAAGATGCTGTTCCGTCCAGCGTAGAAGAATGGCTGGATTCCTTCGAGGTGTTCAGCATCTATCAAGTCCTGCCGGAAATTCTGACGCTGTGGAACCTGAACACGATGACGACGGCAAAGCCGAAAAAAAACAAGGGTAAGCACCCGCGAAATGACAACGCCGCTGTTTTTACTGCGCTGCGTGCAGATGGGAATTGCCCTGCGCGATCTTGATTTGCTGACCGTCGGCATGGTAAACGACATGGCGATTGAGCGGGAAAACGATGACTACAAGTGGCCGCTGAAAGCGACGCAGGCAGACATCGACAAATTCTTTGGGTGAGGTGAATAGAGTGAAGCGTTTTAAGGCAGCCGCAAAAATGTTTTGGGAATTGTGCAAGATTCCCGGATTCTGGATTTATTTTTACAGTGCGGTCATCAATACTATTTTGCTCGTTCGGCTATTACTTCAATAATTGTAATGATTGCAGTAGAAATGGTTGCAATAGCCATCGCTAAGTTAAAGAAGAAATTTCGCGTGCTTTTTTCGTATACTTCCGTTGCTTTCGTAGACAGCGTCACATCTGTGTCATCATCGTATTTGACATCGGAAAAGTCAAGCATATCTGCACCAACGGTTTCTTGCAGTTTGATGTAGTCGCCTACTTTTGTTACTTCCAAGACCTTACCCAGTTTCTTGTACTTCCGAACGGCGGTGAAAATTTTATACTGCTGTTTTGTCATGGCAAATGCCCCCTCTGCCTACAAGGATAGCACACATTATTTGCAGGGGCAATATTAACGGTGCAGTAAATGGTCTGCACTAAGGGCTGAATGGAGCCGCACGGAAAGGAGGCGGCGACGTTTGCCCGCCTATAACATTAAGGGCATCACCGTCGAAATTGGCGGCGATACCAAAAATTTCAACACAGCGCTGGATGAACTGAACAGAAAGGTAAACAGTTCGGCTACCGAAATTGGCAAGCTGAATCGCCTGCTGAAACTTGACCCAAGCAATACCGTTCTACTTACCCAAAAGCAGGGACTTTTGACAAAGGAAATTGCCGCAAGCAAAGACAAACTTGCAGCACTTACCCAAGCGAAAGAACAGTGCAGTAAAACGATGCAGAACGGCACGGAGTCAGAACAAGCGGAATACCGCAAGTTGTGCGCTGAAATCGAAGAAACCAAACTGCGCATAGACAACTTGACCGATGCTTATAACAAATCGAACACTGCCGCCCAAAAACTGGCCGCTGTGGGCGATAAGATGCAGAAAGTGGGCGACGGTATATCTGCCGTCGGCAAGGCCGTTGCCCCTGTCTCTGCCGCCGTGGCAGGTGTTGGCGGTGTCGGTTTGAAGCTGGCCGCAGACTTTGAAGATGCTTTCGCCAAGGTCAGCACCCTGTTGGACACATCAACAACCGATTTTGAAGCGTACAAGGCGGACATCATGGCTGCCAGCGACGAAACGGGCGTTTCCGTCAACGATTTTTCCGAAGCTGTTTACAACGCCATTTCCGCCAGTGTGGACGCTGCCGACGCAGTTGATTTCACCACGTCGGCAGTCAAGCTAGCGAAAGGCGGCTTTACCGATACCGCAAAGGCCGTTGATGTTATGACGACGGCCATCAATGGCTATCAGTTGAGCGCCGAGGATGCAACCAAAATCAGCGATATGTTGATTACCACGCAGAACTTAGGTAAAACCACCGTTGATGAACTTGCGTCCAGCATGGGCAAGGTCATTCCCGTAGCCGCTGCGGCCAACTACGACATGACCGAACTTTCGTCTGCCTACGCCCTGCTTACCAAGAACGGCATTGCCACCGCGGAATCCGGCACTTACTTAAAATCCATGCTGAACGAACTTACAAAGTCCGGCAGCATCACCGACACCACCCTGCGCAAACTGACGGGCAAAGGCTTTGCCGATCTGAAAGCCGAGGGCGATTCTACATCCGACATTTTGAATATGCTTTCTGATGCCGCCGCCAAGGATGGCAAGACGCTGAAAGACATGTTCGGCAGTGTTGAAGCCGGTTCTGCCGCAATGGTGCTTGCCCGCAACGGCGGCGCAGATTACAACGAAATCCTTACCCAGATGCAGGATTGCGGCAAGGCAACAGATGAAGCATTCCAGAAAGTCACCGACACCACCAACCAGAAATTTGCCAAGGCGCTGAACGAAGCTAAAAACGCCCTGATCGACTTGATGGACAAGCTGCTGCCAAGCATCACGCAAATCATCAAAGGTGTGACGGGTGTCGTGGACAAATTCAGCGGTATGGATGAATCCACACAACAAATCATCCTGACCGTGGGCGGTCTGATTGCCGCGCTGGGGCCTGTGCTGATATTTATCGGCAATCTGACATCCAGCATCGGCGGCATACTGAAAGCCGCACCCGAAATTGTTTCCACCGTTGCCAAGGTCAAGGGCGCTGTTTCGGGGCTGTTTGGCCTGCTGGCCGCACACCCGTTTGTGCT
>ENA-OQIO01001133-OQIO01001133.1-human-gut-metagenome-genome-assembly--contig:-NODE-1133-length-13349-cov-1.895023_pt1 | contig 13349 bp, 16 predicted proteins | sample MGYA00242573_ERZ504737 | MGnify/ENA primary metagenome ERZ504737 (study PRJEB26092, sample SAMD00036203) | human gut metagenome | host: Homo sapiens | study: EMG produced TPA metagenomics assembly of... | reverse complement strand
GTTTCTGCTCTCCGTACTGCTGGGCGCACTTTTGCCTGCGGTGCTGGTTCGCCCGCAGACCGCAAAACCCAAAGAGAAGTCTGCAAAAAAATTCCGCTTGGCACAGCTGCCGCTTGCACCGCAGATCGGTGTCGGCTGCGCGGTATTGCTGATCGCCGTCAGTTGTCTGTATGTCGGCTGGCGCGTCATGCTGCCGTATGATCTGGATGCACCGTATGCCTGTCTGTCCATCAAGATGAACGGAACCTCCGGGATGCCGTTTTCTTTAAAGGATGACCTCGCTGCATTGCCCGGGGTGGAAGAGGTTTCCGCCGCAATTGATCTGACCGATACCTATACCGTGACGTCAGACAAGATCCAGTCCAGCCAGATGCTTGCCGATATCTGGGTCAAGGACAACGGTTTCTATACGGACATTCCGAGCTTGCTGCGAAATGCAGAAAAGGGAACGCTGAACACGACTGTCTGCGCCTTGCCGGAGGACGAACTGCGCCGCATTGCCGCAGATGCCGGCGTTTCGGACGAGGAAATAGAGACGCTGCTGGCAGGGGATTCTGTTTTGACCCTGTGGGGAGATTGCTATTATGACCCCGCTGCGGACGCGTACTATCAGAAGAACACCCAAACGGAGGGCAGCATTCCTGTTGAACCGGTTTTCGCAGCTGGAGACAAGTTGAGCATCCAATACCGGCGTTATACCGGGCAGGATGAAGCCGGGAATGAGTCTACCGGACGTATACAGCCCAGCTGCCCATTGTCGGTGTCGTAAAGTCTGCGAACAGCTACACGCTGTTGACAACAGACCGGCTCATTTCCAGCGGCACGATTTTTGTCAGTACGGCTCTTTACCATAAAATGTTTGAGAGCGCAGGAAGCTACTTTATGGAAAAGGAAGGATACAGCAGCCTGAACGTGAAGCTGTCCGCTGGCAGCAATTTCTCTTTGCGTCGGTCTATTTCCTCCATTGCAACGCGCAGGAATGGTATCCTGCGTGCAGATAACTACGACCTGATCAGCCAGAGCTACACCGAGGGCACACAGAGCGCTTTCCTTGTCGGCATCCTTGCGGTATTCGGGGTCCTTCTGGGGTGTGCGCTGCTGGTGGTTTTGAATCTTTCAGCTTATGAAGTCCAGCAGCAGCGTCTGTCGCTTCTCCTGACGCTGGGCGTTTCCCCGAAAAACTGGTGCTGTCCTATGGCAAAGCTGCTGCTCCCGGGTCATCGTTCGGGACAACGCTGGCTTGTGAACATCGTTGTCTATGCGGCAGTTTCGTGTATCGTCCCGATCCAGAGCATTCTCGACCTGATCCGTATCCATACAAACGGGCGGGTGTATGCGTTCCATAAACCTGTGGGAAGTCAGATCATGGTCAGCATTCTGCTGATGGTGTTCTGGCTGTCCGCAGCATTGCTACCGATCTTCTCTTTTATTCGTAAAAAAGCATCCAAGGGGGATATCTTATGAAAGATAAAATTCTGGAAGCGGTGCAGATCTCCAAAACCTACGGGGAAGGAGAAAGCGCTGTTCATGCCCTCAGAAATAGCGACCTGACCCTTGAAAACGGTACATTTGCGTCCATCATCGGTTCCAGCGGCAGCGGAAAATCCACGCTCCTGAAAATTCTGGGAGGGCTTCTGCCGCCCACTACCGGCAAAGTGCTGCTGGACGGTCAGGACATTTATGCAATGAATGCGGAGCAGCTGGCACAGGTGCGGCGGCAAAAGATCGGCTTTATTTTTCAGGATTTCCGCCTGTTCCCGGAGTACACGGTGCGGGATAATATTCTGATCCCGTTTTACCTCGACCATAGAGCACCGGATGAGCAAATGCTTCACAAGCTGACCGGGATCTTGGGCATTGCGGGCAAGCTGCATTCCCGCCCCGCACAGCTTTCCGGTGGACAGCAGCAGCGTGTGGCGATCGCTCGTGCGCTCATCGCAAAACCGCGTATCGTTTTTGCCGATGAACCAACCGGAAATCTGGATACACGGACGGGTGAGGATACGATGCGGCTGCTAATGGAATGTGCTGCGGAGTTCGGGCAAACGCTTATCGTTGTCACGCATAACCCGGAAATTGCGCAGAAGGCGCAGCAGGTCATTCAGATCGAGGATGGACAGATTCTGAGAGGAGAACTGCAACATGAAAAAGGGAATTTGGATACGCAATAAAATCATCCCCTACCACTTAAAAGGAGCAAAGCTTGCATTGGCCATGTTGCTAACTGAAAAAACGTTATCGGCATCCCAGATTGCAACGGCCATTTCGGAAAAAGGGATAAAATGTGACCAAAAAGAACTTGGAAAAATGCTGGCAAGTCTGGAGCGGATGGGGGTGATCACTCTGTTAGATGGAATCTATTCGTGTAACTCCAAGAAGTTGAAAAACTGTCAAATTCCATATTCTGAGGATCAGTTGATCGATTTGATTGGCATGACGCAGGGCACCGTAAACGGCAAAGCTTTTTATAGTGCAACACCGCCAATGAGCGTCAGTTCTCGTGGGAATAGCGGCGTATAAAGGAAGATCATTCAAATTGAAGATGGGCAGATTGCAGGAAAAGCTGGCAAAAAATAAAAAGGCCCCTGCCCGTCATAAGGCAGAGGAAAGCTATCTGCTCACCACCAAGCTGTACTGCGGCAAGTGCGGTGCACTGATGTTCGGAGAAAGCGGTGTCAGCCACACCGGGAAAATGTATACCTATTATAAGTGTGCCGCCGCCAAGAACAAAAAGACTTGCGATAAAAAGGCCGTGCGGAAACAGTGGCTGGAAGATTTGGTAGTCAACGAGACCATGAAGCTGGTGGAAGATGACGCTTCCATGAATGCCATCATTGCCAAAGTCATGGAATTGCAAAATCAGGAAAGCACGGATTTGCCCATCTACGAAAAGCAGTTGAAGGAAACGGAAGTCGGCATCACCAATATGCTGAACGCTATCCAGATGGGCATTCTGACCAGCTCCACCAAGGAGCGGCTGGAAGCTCTGGAAGAGCAGAGGAAGGAACTGCAAGCCCGCATTGCAGAGGAACGGCTGGCCAAGCCGAAGATGAAAGAAGAGTTCATCCGGTTTTGGCTGCTTCGCTTCCGCAAGCTGGATATGACCCAGCCGGAGCAGCGGCAGGTACTGGTGGATACCTTCATCAATGCCATCTATCTCTACGATGATAAGGTGCTTATTACCTTTAACTATAAGGAAGGTACAGAAACGGTCGCTTTCGGGGAAGCCGTGAAAGCGGAGAAAAGTTCGGATATGAGTGCGCGAGGTGCACCGGATTTTGAACGTCAAATCGTAAGATTTGGCGTTCTTTTTGTTAAGAACTTGAGTGAAGAAAAACCACCAGCTAAGCTGGTGGAATAAAAACGGCTTTAGCCCTAGACAAAGAGAAATAACAAAGACATAGATAGTTTAAGCCATACTACATGGAGATGTCAATACCATGTAGTGTTTGCACCGAAATATCGGAGAATGGTGATATATGGCCAAATCAAAAAAGATATTGGTCAGATACTGCGGCAAAGGTGGCGATGTCTTCACGATACAGAGAGTACGGCGACCAGACCCCTGCATTGATGAGGTTGCCCTTGTACAGTTCCAGACGCACCTTGCCGGTGACATGCTCCTGTGTGGAGGTGACAAAGGCACTCAGAGCTTTGCGCAGCGGGCTGAACCACTGGCCATCATACACCAGTTCGCCAAAGGTGATGGCCAGCTCAAAGCGCACCTGATCGTTGCCTTTGCCGGTGCTGCGTGGCAGACCGCATCCGCACCCTCGGCGCGGGGCAATCTCCACCACGCGTTTTGCCAAAATGGGGCGGGCAAAGCTGGTGCCCAGCAGATAACCCTCGTAATCTGCCCCGGCCTGCATGGTGGGAATGACGTAATCCTCCACAAATTCATCGGTCAGGTCTTCGATGTACAGCTTGGATGCGCCGCTTGCTTGGCACGCTCTTCCAAGCCTTCCAGCTCACCCTTCTGCCCCACATTGCCGCACACGGCAATGACTTCGCAGTTGTTATAGTGCTCTTTCAGCCACGGGATGATAATCGATGTGTCCAGACCGTCGGAATATGCCAGCACGACCTTTTTGACCTCAGACATAGGAACTGCCTCCGTTCAAACCAACTTATATACTTTTCGATTTCCCTCGTGCAATTTCATGATTGCAGTGTCCGTTATACGGTCACTTGGAAAATGTGTAAAAAGTGTTCTGCATATAGCAGCAATATGAAAGCAGTATTTCACAGCGGGGCATTATGAATCTATAATAGGTAGTTGGAAATAAACAGAAAGAGGGTCTTTTTGATGGCAACGATATTTTCAAGAGAAGAAAAGGCAGAGGCACTGTTCGGGGAGATCCTGAAAAATCCAGAAGCCTGCCGACGCCTGATGGATACCTTCAACGACTCGCTGGACATGGCAGACGTACTGGATGCGCCGACCGTGAGTGCACAGCAGTTTGCCGCAGCGCTGTTCAATGCCTACGAGAACAAGGATCTGTCTGCCTTTCTGATGGCGATCTGCCAGCACAGTATGTTTGACCTGCTACGGAACGCTGCCCTGATCCCGTTCAAATTCAACGCCGATGGTCAGCCGAACCCGGTGATCCTGACGGATGATGCCGGCGTTCTTTTGCCGAACAACAAATTTGCCGTGAGCAGCAAAGTATACGACCGGTTCATCCGGGTGTTCCAGAAGCAGGAAAAGGTAAAAATGTACCTTGCCAGCGGCTACTGCAAGTATCACGGCTACGATGAAGGATCGATGGATGTGGTGGAGTACCACTACAACCAGCATTTGGGGCTGCTGCTGATCTACGAACTGCCGGACACCGTGAAGCAGAAGGTGACGGAAGCGGAGGCCTACTCCACCGTCTGGGATATCCAGATGAAGCTGCAGCACGCACTGCCCCGTTCCGTGGTCTACTATGGACAGGATACGCTCAAGGACGGCGGAACCCGCTACGATGAACTTGGCGTTTTTCTGCCGCTGGAACACTTTGCCGACCGGCTGGAACGCCATGTGGAAACTGCTACCAAGATCGTTTACGGCGAGTAACGCCCTGTAAACGAACTCCCTTTATAAGTGCATCACAGCAAAACAAAACGCAGCGAACCGTTAAAAGATTCGCTGCGTTTTGCCTTATATGGGAGAATGGAAATGCTGCACATCAGGTGCAATAACGGAAAGTCTTGTCAGTGACAATACGGGCGAAGATCAGCTAACGGCAGTGCCACGATGATGAGAATGGCATCTGCAAACCATGTGGCGGAGTCCATCAGAGACAGGATGCCCAGATTATAGATGGCACGGTAGAAATACAGTCCCGGTACCATGATAACGATGGACGGCACGGTGACGGAGATGCGGGGATAACCGGCGGCGCTCTTCAGGCAGGAGGCCAGCAATCCGGACAGCAGTGCGCCCAGAAACGCTGCAACAGCGGGCGGAAAGCCCGCAAGGCTCACCAGCTCCAGCCGGAACGTGTTCGTTACCGCACCGATAAGGGCGGCGCAGACTGCCAGGTTCCGGGGACTGTTGAACATGAGCGAAAAGCCAAACACACCGCCAAAACTTGCCAGCAGCCGGAACACGATCTCTTCCGGGAGTGTCAGGCTCAGGGCAGGAACTGCACCGGCTGCAAATGCAGCAGCAGTGCCATGATCCAAGCCGTCATGGTTGCCACCAGAATGATGAGGACGGCGTAGGCCAGACGTTCCAGCCCGGAGCGCATATCCAGCTTGGCAAGGTCGATGCCGCTGGTAATGAACGGAAAGCCCGGAATGATGAAGAGCATGGAGCAGATATACCCCGCCTCGTGCTGCGCCGATACGGCAAACAGCACCTCTGCCAGCTTCAGCAGGATGGCATACACGAGGCTTGCTGAACAGACCGACGCGTAATGCCCAGAAACAGGGTGAAATGGTGTTTTGTCAGCTTGCACCGTACAAAGTTGCCGATGCCTGCACCGCAGAAGCACACAGCATTTCCACAATGCCGCCGCCAAGCAGAAAGGTGAAGCAGCCGCAGGCCAGTGCAGCTGCAAAGCCCAGTGCGATGGGCGAATACAAGCCGTGGATGCGCTCGATCTCATCGAGGTGGCTGTGCAGTTCTTCGCCGGTCATAAATTTTCCTTCCCGGTCGAAGTCGTTGACGAAATGCTCCAGTCGGTTCAGCCGGGAGGTATTCACGCCCGTATTTGTCAGACAGAGTGACTGGGTATAACACTGGTCACCGTCAAAGCAGGTGAACTCAATGGACAACAGGCCGATGTCCGCTGTTGTTGTGACTCCCAGCTCCCGCGAAAGGGTGTTCATGGAGCTTCGGACACGCCATGCGCCGGTGCCGCATTCCAGCAGCATCAGCCCGGTGCGTCCAATGACGGAGGCTTTTTCCACAAGCCCCGCCTCGGTAATGGGGACGCCCTTGCTGCCGACGCATAGTCGTGCCAGTAGACTTCCATGTGATTTTTGATGATCTCACTTTGCCGTTGTCCCATACCGGAAAGCCTCCTTTGTGATATGGGAATGTTGCAGCCGTTTCAAGACTGCGGTGCTATTATAAGGGAAATTGCAGGGCGGGTAAAACGTATCTTGGATATGCCGGCAATGTTCGTTTGGTATTTCAAAGAAGAAAATACGTTGCGTTTTTGGCGGCTCTGCGGTAGGATAGAAAAAACACGCCGAAAGGAACTGCCGTGACCCTTCAACAACTCCGCTATGTCACGGCTGTTGCCGGCACCGGCACCATCAGCCATGCAGTGCAGCAGTTCTATATTTCTCAGCCCAGCCGGACCAATGCTATCCGGGAGCTGGAACAGGAAGTGGGGCTGGCACTTTCCAAGACGGCAAGCTCTGTGGTGAGCCGGACGCTGCTGGACGCACGCGGACAAATGAGTGCAAAATCGATGCATCCCCCTGCTTACGGTCAAAGGAAATGTCAAAAGAAGGAGGGAGTGCAGGAGAAGATGAAGCACCTCCACAAGGGCGGCTGGTGCCATCCCCACAGCACAAGGCGGCTTGCTTTTTGCCGTGGCTGCCGGATAAGACAAAATACGACACCCGCAAAGGAGCTTTGCCCGGACGTTTGTCCCCCTCTACCGCTGCGCTCAAAACGCATAGACCGCGTTTGCGCAGCGCAGCAATGAAAGCCCCAGTGGGGCTTTTAAGCGGCAGAACGGTCTGCGATAGCAGATGGAGGGCCTCGCCCCGACAAGTTCAACAAATGTTTCCAAATTGTTAAGACGCAAAAATAAGTAGCTGGGCTCTGCTCATGTAATGGGGTCACCGTTTGCTCCGAACGAAGTTTTGCAGCGGCGTTGTCCGGCTCGCCCACGGAAAGTGTGAGGTCATGGCACGGTATCACGTTCAGACGGCTTATGCAAGATTCAAGGTACTGTATGAAGAAAGCCGGACGCAGTGCGGACACTACGTCCTACTTCTTTCAAGCACAAGAATAACACTTTGAAGTTGTGCAGTCAACAACTAAAAACAAATTTTGGAAGATTAAACAACTACATAAGATTTTATTTGTGAAAAAGAAAAATACCGCCCACGCAGCGCAGCGATGGATTTTGTCGGGTGAATCGGCGGCAAAATAGATCGGGTGTGTTGCGGGGCGGTAAATTCTTTCGTGGACTTTCCCTCACTGAGTGGTGGGTCTCACGGTGATAACCAACCACTTTCTGTGGCTGTGTTCAAAATGAACAGACCACATCTTGTGGATTGCTTGTAACCAATCCGCAAAATCAGTGGGACTTTCGGAAAAAATAGCATATTCTCTGCAAGGTGTCAACACTTTAGGAGAATGAATACATGAAATAGGCAAAACATACACAGTACAAGTGGAAAGCAACACTGTGTTTTAGAGAAACCCTTAATTCTCGCAGGTCAATCGTACTTTCACGGTAAAAGTTCGATTGCGTATTCATGATGGTTATAGTCTGCGGGTTGGATTAGGACTTTTTTGTGCGATGCAGATCGATTATTATTAACAGTGCTGTTATGCCTACCACGATTAAAAATCTGATGGTAAATTGAATTGGAAGATTTTGAAGAGCGTGGGTTAGCATTCCAACTTCTCCATCTTCAATCCATTGCGAAAACATTCGTAATTCTTCAAGCAAGGCAACTGAGAAAAAGGCAATCCCAGACACTCCGATGGTGTAATTATATTTTGCCTTTTTGACAAGTACAAAATAGCAGTTTACGATTGTCAGAAAATACGAACAGCCAATCCAAAATACCCAACCAATGTTCCAATCCATAAACTTTCTTCACCCCTTTATGCAACCAGTCCTTTTATTATAGTAAGAGCTACTGCTACAACAATGAAACCTATTGCAATAATTTTTGAAATTCGATTCTTACTTATCGGATTGTATGAAGAAAATTTATTATATAGTATCAGCAACGCAGCATAAACAGGATAGCACCAAGGATTGATATTAAGTAAATCGAAAAGGGAGCCGATCTCAGCGACTATAAGAGTTAGCACTAAAGCCCAATACGCTATCTTTTTCAATGAATCTGACATAATCATTGTACCATAGACAGTAGTCTTAATTGAATGGAGCGTTCATATTTAATCAAGCAAGAATAACGTGAACAGCGCGGTCATACTCGGCAATGGCGCGGTTAGCCCATGGCGGTAGCCCCCTGCGGGGCAAAAACAACGGTCTGGCTATCAGTGAAAAAGCACGAAAGACCACTATAAGCGTGCCGTAAGGCAGAAACAACACAAAAAAGAGGGGTCAGTTTTACGGTTCGATCACATTGAAGGTCTTTTCAAACTTGGAGCATACGCCAGCAGACGCTTCAGGACGGTGGCATCGCCTGTGATCTGGACCTGACCCGCCTGCTGACCGGTCATCAGAGCAAACAGTTGCAGCCGCCGACAGGTAACGGACGCCTGCGCATCCGGGCGGTTCTCGCCCGGATAGGTCAGCAGCACGCCGTTCTTGCGGGTGACATAGAACTGCTCGTTCTCATCCGTTACGGTTAAATTCAGGGTCAGGTCATCGTTCTGCGCAGCGTTGGCATCGGTCAGGATGGCGATATAGTCCAACAGCATGGAGACCGTCATTGCGCGCATACTGTTGGTGAGACCATTCGCCGTGCGGACACGCCCGGACAGATTGCCGTTCCGCAGTTCCGCCGCACCCATCAGGTAGGCGTTGCGCCACGCACCGGATTCCGCCTGATAACCCAACTGCTCCAGCGCATCGGCGCACAGGTTGCGCGCCTTCTGGTTGGATGGATCTGCAAAGACCAGCTCCTTTGTGATCTGCGCCACCCACTGATACTCGCCCTTGTTGTAGTCCTTTTTTGCCCGAAGCAGAACGGCTTCCGTACTGCCGAGATACTCCACCATCTTTTTTGCTGTTTCGCTGGGCGGGAGCGGGTCCAGATTGACCGGGTTCGCATCGTACCAGCCAGATATTTCTGGTAGATGGCTTTGGCGTTATGCGGCAGCGTGCCGTAATACTGGCGGGTATACCAGACTTTTTCGAGCGCATCCGGCAACGAGATCATGGCGGCGATCTCGTTGGAGGTGTACCCCATGTTCATATAGTGCAGGGTCTGGTCGTGGATGAACTTGTAGATCGCAGCCGTGTTCAACAGATACTCGTGGATCTCCTCGCCCCAGTGCGGCCAGTTGTGGCTCTGGAACACCACGTCGGTCTTGTCACAGAAGCGCTGGTCAGCTCGATGATGTACTTCGCCCAATCGTTGGCATCCCGCACCTGTGCGCCACGCAGGGTGTAGAGGTTGTGCAGGGTGCCGGTGCAGTTTTCGGCCATCCAGAGGGCACGGTACTTCGGGAAATAGGCGTTCATTTCGGCAGGGGCTTCGGTGCCGGGGGTCAGCTGAAATTCGATCTCCAGCCCGTCGATGGTCAGCTTTGGAACATCTTCCCCGATCTCGTAGGTAGGAGCGATGAGGGTCACCGTACCGGTAGACTGTCCCATGCCGATGCCGATGGAGAATGCTCCTTTCTCTCCTTTTTCCAGCACTGTACCATACTGATACTGCGCACGCCGGGCCATTGCGATGCCGGCATAGACGTTTTCGCTGATGGCGTGTTTCAAAAATCCTTCCGGTGCAAGGATGACCGTTTTGCCCGAGGCAAGCTGTTTGTCAATGGAAAGGCTGGGGTCCGCTACATCGTTCCGGTCGATCGCACCCTCTGCGCCGCCAAAGTGATCCACATGGCTATGACTGTACAGCACAGCTTTGACATCCAGCGGTCCGAACCGGTTTTCCATCAGCGCTTTTGCTGCTTGCATATTTTCTTTGCACATCAGGACATCAAAGATGATCCAGCCGTTGTTGGTGCGGATGAAAGTCGCGTTGGCCATATCAAAACCGCGCACCTGATAGATGCCGTCGCAGACCTCAAACAGTCCGGCTTTTGCGTTGAGCTGGGTGTTCCGCCACAGGCTTGGATTGACCGTATCCGGCGCATCGCGATCCAGATCGCCATAGTCTTGCAGATCCCACGCCGTTGATCCGTCATCGTTGTAAATGACCCTGCCTTCCTGATCGTCCAGCAGGCCGCGCTCTGCGTTGGCAAACTCCCGCCGGTCGGAAAAATCAAGTTTGCTGTACCACTCCGCGTTTTTTTCTGCGGTACAGCTCGTCGCATCCTGCGTCGTCCCCGGCTTTGAAGGGTCGCTGAAGAAATCAGCGATAAAGTTCAGGCTATTATTTTCGGCTTCGCTTCCGGCTGCATGTGCAGACAAGGATACTCCGCACGCCAGCATTGTAGCAGCCGAAGCTGGAATAAAATTCCGACGGGTCATTTTCATAGCAGGTTCCTCCTTATTACGGATCAGTTTGTGCGGACGACCGGCGGCTGCCAGTCTGTCAGTGCGGCGGCATCCGGTTTATAGATACGAAGGAAGAGGTGGAAATCTCCCTCTCCTACCGGCAGCCAGTTGGTCGTGTCCGCCGGTGCCTCTTTGGAAAGGGTGATATCGATCGAGCCGTCCGGATTACGGTGCAGACCGGAGCGGTCGTTGACGCAGTAGCGGTCAATGGGGTTTTCAATGAGGAAATCGTTCTCCCCGTAGGCGGTCACCGACCAGAAGCCCTTTTCCAGTGTGGGAGGATCTGCCTCGATATGCAGCGTATAGGTCTTTTTGCCGGTCAGGACTGTGCCGGTGCTGTCCACGTCTGTTTTAGGTAGATGGCAACATCGGTGGTGTTGGCACCCAGACCCCGCAGCGCCACCATGGTACGGTAGGTATATGCTGTGCCAAAGTTGCCGATGGGGTCGCCGAAATAGATCCACTGACCCATCTGGCGTGTATAGCACTCCGATTCGCTTTGCAGCTTTTTCTTCAGCTGGAGCAGCATCAGCTTCCAGCGCAGCCCGCTGAACAGACCCAGCGCTTGTCATCGAACTTCTCACCGGGGCCGACATGCAGTGCTGCAAGCTCCCGGAGTACCGGCGCATCTGCCGCAGCGGGCGGGTTGGTTTCCATCAGCTGGTTAGCGGTATCAAAGAATTCCTTTGCGTCCATAGCAAGAACGTGCTTTACCGGCACAAAGTCATTGGCAGGGTCATAGCTGCCTGCGGGGGCGGTCCATCCACCCGCTGATAGGCGGAAAGCGGCATCAGCTGCATCTTATCCTGAATAGCCCGGACGTTGGGCAGTTCCTCCTGTCCGGAAAGCACGATGCGGGCAATGGTCCAGACCATCGTGGTAGGCACATCAATGCGCTGCACCCCTTCCGGCAGTTCGCCCTGCCAGTCTGCACGGGTAATGGCATAAAGCCCCGGCGTTTCCAGCACAGCGGCGGTGTTTGTCCACGCATCCAGCACCTGTACATTAAAAAAGCGGTCGGTCTGCGGCACGCCGTAGATCATTGGTTCTGCGCCGACATCCAGAAACGCCTGCGTATAGATGGTATCCACATTCGGCGTAACCACCACACGGGTCGTTGCATCTGCCAGCTTTTCCGCATGGATGAACTGGTTGATGGGGGCCTTGTTGCTTGTAGCTGTGCGGGTGTTTGTGGAAGCCGTCCGCGTAGCGTCCATGATCACCAGCGGAAAGGCGTACAGATACGCCTGCTCCAGAAGGTTCTGTGCAGCCAGCGTCTGCTGTGCGGCTGCGGCTTTCTCTACGGGCAAAAGTGTAGCTGCGCAAACCACCGCAGCCGCAGTAGAAACGTTCAAAAAATCACGGCGGGTCATTTTCATAACATGAGACCTCCTGTTATGTCTTTTGCTTTATGCGCCTTATGGGAAAAAACCATTTGGCTTTCTGTGTTCAGAATACACGGAGTTTGATAGAAAGTCAATCGCTTTTGCACTTTTTGCTTCAAATGTGTGAAAACTGACGAAATGCATTGACGAAATATGATTGAAGCTCAATTAAAACGAACTTTAGCCACTCCGCTCTTGTGCATAAAAACAACCCGGCCTTTCCACCTGCAAAACGCAGGGGAGAGGCTGGGGTGTCAGGATGTACGGAAGGGCGAATTGTGAATATGCGGTAAACTTCCCGGCGGTTTATGTGCACCCATACAGAATTTGAGAAAATTAAAAGAACTGTGTAACAAATTTCCCCGAAAAGCGTTATTATAATAGAAAAATTCCTTTTCTAGGTGCGTGTAAGACATAGGGGAGGACGGCGTATGAAAATCAAAGAAAGTCCATCTATCATTCTGGCGTTTCATGGGATGCTTGGCCGCAAGAAGCAGACCAGCCTATTGCTGCTTTTGCTGACACTGGTTTTCTCGTTCCTGACAGCGGCGGTGATCTACTCCGTCAGCTCTGCACAGGTATTGCAGGACACCCGCTGTGAGTTATATGGCGCATGGCAGTACCTGCGTTTGTCGGATACTGCTGCGGACGCTGCACAGGCACAAAACACCTTGCCCGCATCCGCACAGGTCAGCACAGTGATCCAAAACGGAATCGTTCTCGGTGCAGACGATGGCGTGGCGGGCGGGATCGGAACGGTAGACGATACCTTTGCACAGCTGGGACGTATCGTGCCGATCAGCGGTAATTTCCCCACCCAGCCCGATGAAATTGCCATGACGACGACTCTGCTGGATGCGCTGGGCTGCTCCTATGACGTAGGGCAGACGGTCACGCTGAAGGTGGCTGCCAATGATTACGACCCGCTGGCAGGCTCCGGCGCAGTGATGGAAAAAGCCTATACCCTGTGCGGTGTTCTGCCTGCCTATGATGTTTATTGGAATCTGAACGGCAATCTGACCGTCAGCAGCATTGTGACAGAGCCGCTTGCCTTGGACGGGCAAAAGTTCCAGACATTTTATTATCTGAATGCAGCCGCACCCGTGACCGCTTCGACCGACCTGCTTTAGTG
>ENA-OQIO01001132-OQIO01001132.1-human-gut-metagenome-genome-assembly--contig:-NODE-1132-length-13355-cov-1.644164_pt1 | contig 13355 bp, 16 predicted proteins | sample MGYA00242573_ERZ504737 | MGnify/ENA primary metagenome ERZ504737 (study PRJEB26092, sample SAMD00036203) | human gut metagenome | host: Homo sapiens | study: EMG produced TPA metagenomics assembly of... | reverse complement strand
TGGTTATGGAGTCCGGAGTCAGAAGCTATGGATTTAAGACACTATGACAAGGTAGCACACGACCTGATAGCCAGCTATGAAGACGTACAAGAAGGAATGAGTACCCCCTATGGTATTGCTCGCACACACACTCTGACAGTTGTTCCACAAGCTGCTTATCCAGGTAAAGCCGGCATTGCAGAAACAGCACAGATCCTATCAGAAGCAGCTCCGCTAATGTGTACTCCGGAATATCTCCATGCCTGCCGGGCTTTTGGTATCTGGTCATTACCTGACAGAAGTAATCCGCAGCGTAGCAAGGTAGAAGACCGTCTGAATGCTTATATCGATTTATATCAAAACGCCATTGCCCAACATAAATGGTATGGCTTTTGGAACTATGGTGACTTAATGCATGCTTACGATCCGATACGTCACTCATGGAGATACGATGTAGGCGGATTTGCGTGGGATAACACCGAACTGGCATCCAACATGTGGCTGTGGTATAATTTCCTGCGTACAGGACGGCAGGACATCTGGAAAATGGCAGAAGCCATCACACGTCATACGGCAGAAGTGGATGTATATCACATCGGTCCCAATGCAGGTTTAGGAAGCCGTCACAACGTCAGTCACTGGGGATGCGGTGCAAAAGAAGCTCGTATCAGTCAGGCCGCCTGGAATCGTTTCTATTATTACCTGACTACAGACGAAAGAGCTGGCGACTTAATGAAAGAAGTAACCGATGCAGACCAGAAACTGTATACACTCGACCCGATGCGTTTGGCTGAGCCAAAGGGCCAGTTTCCATGCAGTGCCCCCGCCCGATTACGCATCGGCCCCGACTGGCTGGCCTACGCAGGCAACTGGATGACTGAATGGGAACGTACGCAGAATACGAAGTACCGCGATAAGATTATCACAGGCATGAAGAGTATTGCAGCCCTGAAAAATGGATTATTCACTGGAAATATGGCCTTAGGATATGACCCGGCAACCGGAGTGATCAGTTATGAGGCGATCCCAATAGACAGAATACCAATCACCTGATGACGATCATGGGAGGCTTTGAAATAATGAACGAAATGCAGGAAATGATTCAGGTCCCGGAATTCGACAAAGTATGGCTGGAACATGCACGCGATTACAAACAGAAATCACTCGAAATAACACGTAACCGTTTCCGGGTTTGCAGACTGATGGCATACGCAGCGTCTCATCTATATGACCCGAAAACAGCCGCAGAGGCCTGGAAAGATTTATGGAGCAAACTGGAACATACTCCGGCACCGGAATTCAAGATAGAAAAAGTGCTTCCCCCGGAAGTCCCAGCTGCTATGGATGAATGTAAGACAATCAGCACCAACGATGCTGCATTGTGGAGCCTGGATGCGATTTATATGCAGGAGGTAATTCCGCAGTAACACCACATTAATAGATAATAAAAACGGCTTTAAATGACAGTAGAAACATCATTTAAAGCGTTTTTTACATCCTATATTTTCTCTCTTCTAAAACTTAAAAACTAATACACCGGCTGTAGCAATATTAGGAGTACCAATCAACACTTTTGCTCCTTGAGGAAGTGCAAACTGATAAGGCTGGTCACTATAGTTTAGCACTATACCTAATCCGTTACGATATTCCATTGTTACGCCATAAGGTAGATTCATTACTTCGATTTGCAGACGACTATACAACTTATCCAAAACCTGACGCTCCAAAACCCCGTCTGAGCTGTCTACTCCGATATAAGTCACAGAACCCTTTCCTAATTTACGGAAAGTAACCGCAGGTTTTCCTTCATAAAATTCATTCGTATAAGTAGCCCAAACCTCATTGGAAGTACCGGGTTGCAAATCTCTCCCCAAGTATTCCAGGTATAGACTTTCCATCCATCTTTACTTGTCCTGGATCTTGAGACAACAACAAATCATAAAACTCAATATGATTTCCTGTCAACTCATCAATCATTGAACCAAAAGGAGCCTCCGGTAAACGTCCAAAACGGTCTTTCTGTGCGGTACGGCAAGTCAACACCAAGTTTCCTCCCTCTTCCACATATTTTTTCCACCTTGCTACCAGTTCTTTATCGGCCAACTGATATGCCGGAACTATCATCACCGGATATTGTGAGAAATCTTTCTCTTCAGAAATAAAATCTACAGGAGCTGCATACGACTTAAGTGTACGATAATATTTATCTACATGAGCAAAGGTATTCCATGTTGCATTCTGTTTCTGACGGTCAATACTCCAATAGTTTTCCGGATTCCACAAAATAGCTGTCTTCCGTTTCAGATAGGTTTCCGGTTTATCTTCCTTCGGGTGATAATCTTTTCTCAATGAACGGATTTCTTTCATGAACTGTTCATACTCTCGTCCACCAGGTGTCACTGTCACACCGTCTGTACCCACAATACCATAATGATACTGCTCAGTTCCATACAAAGGCTGACGATAGCGATACGTACAGATAAAATCAGAACCTCCGGCAAATACGCTCCATAACCACAAACGGACAGCACCCGGCAAGGGTTGAGGATTGATACTTCCCCAGTTTACCTGTCCCGGCTGCAACTCCATTACTCCGTAAGTACCATTTACCGGACGGAAAAAGTCATTTGCCATGGCAATACGCAAGGGATTTCCTACACGATACCCTCTACGACCGATACCTTCATTGTCACCATATACCATATAACGGGTATAGCTGACAAAATCCAGGTCCTTGCTACCTCCAATATGTCCTTTGTCATAATCTGGAATATAATTGGTAGTCACCCACTGATTCTTGGCATATTTCTTGATTAATCTGCATTGTTCATTCAAAAAATCATTAGTCTGCTTGGCTGCAAACCGACGATAATCCAGAATCTGATGATGATTCATAAACATCTGGCAGTTTTAGGTAAGGTGATTTCCTCAAACCGAGAATAGACTTCACTCCAGAAGGCAGTGCCCCAGGCTGCGTTCAGTTCCTGAATATTGTAATGGTATTTTTCTTTCAGGAATTCTCGGAAAGCTTCTTCTGCTGCCTGATTATAGTCAAATTGTACAGTAGGCTCATTATCCAGCTGCCAGCCAATGATACGCGAGTCATTTCCATAATGGCGGGCCAGTTCTTCAATCATACGATAGGCCAATTTCCGGTAAACAGGAGACGCAAAAGAAGCATGTTGACGTGCTCCATGGTCTTGCACAGTACCGTCTTCAGACTTCAGCAAAATCTCCGGATATTTACGGCTTAACCACACAGGAGGAGTAGCGGTAGAAGTACACATCACGACCTTCAAATCATATTTGGCCGCCAAAGCAACTGCCCGGTCCAGCCAAGAAAAATCATACACCCCTTCCTGAGGCTCCAGCTGTGCCCAGGCAAACTCCGCAAAATGGGTAAATTCAAATCCTAGTTCATGCATTTGTTTTAAGTCGCGTTCCCATTGACTTTCATCCCAGTGTTCCGGATAATAATAAGCTCCCGTCAATGTCAAATCTTTGTCATTAAACCAGGTATGCTGGGCAAAAATTCCCCCACAGAACAGACAGCCGCATACCATTGCAAGCAAACGTTTTTTCATTGTATTCAAGTATTAGTTTTGAAATATATTACCCTTGCAAAGTAGAAGGAAATCGCAATCAACTTGTATGATAGTTCATTTTTTTCAGGAAAGTGTATGATAATCGAGGAACATGTATAATAATCCATGCTCCTTTCAATTCAAGATGCGTAACTTTGCTGAAACAAGGACAACATTTTATCAAGAACTATGAATTCACTGAAATCATTTGTGACTGGATTTTTTGTATGGGGCATTTTAGGAGGTATTTCTGCACAAGACAAAGTACTTTCTTTCTCTATGCCCGATGGAGCAGGCACACTCCGATTAGGCGTTATTGAAAATAATTCAAGCCGATGGCTGGATGAAAAACAAACACAACTGCATATCGATTGCCAGCCACTCAGTAATACAAAAGGATTCATTCTGGAAATCGAAAATAAGAGAGAAGATATTACATTGGGATGGGCTTTCGGGGGATGCGATGCAATCGCTCCCGAACCAGGTATTCAACCTCAATATTGCAAAGACAACGTTTTCAATGTAGAAGGTACACAGGTTACAATCTACCACGGAAAAGTCATGCAACTAAGAGTGACCAATCTCATAGTTCCTTCAGCTTCTTCCATTCGTTTATCCGACGGACATAAGCAAGATACTCCGTTGACACTTCTCACCTCTGGAAAGAAAACGGATGCACCCGTACTGGCAGCAACCTGCCTTATTCGAAAAGGAGAGAAGGTGTACTTCTGCGCATACAAGCAAAATGCAAAGGCCGACTATGCTGACTATATGTTACCTGAATTGTTTTACCAAGAAAAACAACAACCATGAATAAGACAATCATCATCTGCCTGTGGATTTTGTTTCTCTGTACAAACATGCTGCAAGCAAAAATCTATAACGTAAAAGATTTTGGAGCCGTTGGCGACGGACAGCACATTGATTCTGAGGCTATCAACCAGGCTATCGTGCAAGCTGCCCGCGAAGGAGGTGGAACAATATATATTCCCGCTGGAGAGTATGCCTGTTATTCTATCCGGCTTGCCAACCAGATTCATCTGTACCTGGAACAAGGCGCTACAGTTGTGGCCGCTTTCCCTACGGCCGAACAGGGATATGACAAGGCAGAGCCTAATCCTCATAACAGCTTCCAGGATTTCGGACACAGCCACTGGAAAATTCCCTTATCTGGGGAATTAACCTGCAAGATATTACAATCAGTGGTCCTGGAAAAATTGACGGAAAAGGATTGACACGCGAAGAAAGCCGACGCGACGGAGTAGGCAATAAAGCCATCAGTCTAAAAGAATGCAAGAATGTTACACTGAAAGATTTGTCCATGTTCCGCTGCGGCCATTTTGCTCTACTGGCTACTGGAGTAGACAACTTGACCCTCGACAATCTGAAAGTAGATACCAACCGTGACGGATTTGACATCGACTGTTGCAAAAATGTACGTATCAGCCGATGCAGTGTCAATACTCCATGGGATGATGCTATTGTACTAAAATCATCTTATGCGTTAGGATACTTTAAAGATACAGAAAACGTAACAATCTCTGATTGTTACGTCAGCGGATACGATCGTGGAACCATGCTCAGCGGTACTTGGGAACTGGATGAGCCTCAGGCGCCGGACCATGGCTACCGTACAGGACGTATCAAACTGGGTACAGAATCTAGCGGAGGATTCAAGAACATTACAGTAACCAACTGCATTTTCGAACACTGCAGGGGACTGGCTTTGGAAACAGTAGACGGAGGGCATCTGGAAGACATCGAAATCAGCCATATCACCATGCGACACATTGTCAATGCCGGTATCTTTCTCCGTCTGGGAGCCGTATGCGAAGCCCCGAAGGAACTCCAGCCGGAAGCATGAAGCGTATCCGTATCAGTCACATCAATGCATACGATGTAGATTCTCGTTATTCCTCCATTATCAGCGGTATCCCTAATGGAATTATAGAAGATGTTACCTTCGACCATATTCACTTGTACTATAAAGGAGGATATACAAAAGAGGATGGAAAAAGAGAACTCCCGGAACAAGAAAAGGTATATCCTGAACCGTGGATGTTCGGTACTATCCCGGCAAAAGGCTTCTACATTTCACATGCAAAGAATATCTCGTTTCATCACATCAATTTCTATTATGAGAAACCGGATGGACGTCCTTTATTCGTAACCAAAGATGTAGAAAACATCCGTTTTACAGATATTCGGGAGAATGGAGAAGATGTTTCAATCACAATAAATCAATAATCAAATATCACATAAAATGAAGACACAAAGGAAGTGGCTCATGGCATTGGCTGCCTGCAGCCTGGGAGTATTCAGCTCCGCACAAACAAATTATGATTTTAGTAAACTACAGCGAGAAAAACTCGGAAGAGGAGTTGTCGCCGTCAGAGAGAACACACAAAAAGTAGCCGTTTCATGGAGATATCTTTCTTCCGACCCAATGGAAACCGCATTCAATGTTTACCGGAACGGAAAAAAGATTGCACAAGTTCCAGCTGGAACAGGAACTTTTTATACAGACAATTATTCAGGAAACCAGAAAGTGGTCTATACGGTAAAACCTGTGGTCAATGGAAAAGAAACTTCAAATGAAGGGAGCTATACCCTTCCGGGAAATGCTCCTTCAGGATACATTGACATTCCACTGGACAGACCTGCAGACGGTGTCACACCTGCTGGAGAAAAATACAGCTACAGCCCCAACGATGCTTCCATCGGTGATGTAGATGGAGATGGAAATTATGAAATTATCCTGAAATGGGACCTATCAAACGCACACGACAATGCACACGATGCTACACAGGAAACGTATACTTCGACTGCTACCGCCTGACCGGAGAAAAACTATGGCGCATCGATATGGGAAAGAACATACGTGCCGGCGCTCACTACACTCAGTTCATGGTATATGACCTGGATGGAGACGGAAAGGCTGAAATTGTAATGAAAACTTCCGACGGTACCATAGATGGAAAAGGAAAAGTAATTGGAGATGCCACAGCCGATTATCGCGAACCGGGAGATCCGAACCAGCCCAAAGGAGGAGATTTCTCTCCGAATGATCCACGAAGCAAAGGAAAGCCTACCGATCCTCTTCGTAACCAGGGACGTATACTGACTGGAAATGAATACCTGACTGTTTTCAACGGACTGACAGGCGAGGCCATGCAAACCATTGACTATATTCCATTACGTGGCGATTTGAAAGGCTGGGGAGACGAACGTGCCAACCGTAGTGACCGTTTTCTGGCATGCGTTGCTTACTTGGACGGAGTTCATCCTAGCGTAGTAATGTGCCGTGGATATTATACACGTACCGTGCTGGCTGCATTCGACTGGAACGGAAAAGAACTGAAAAATCGCTGGGTATTCGATAGCAATAACCTAGGATGTGAGAAATATGCCGGACAAGGTAACCATAACCTCCGTGTAGGAGATATTGATCAGGACGGATGCGATGAAATCGTATATGGTTCCTGTACATTCGACACGACGGGAAAGGACTTTATTCCACAGGAATGGGACACGGAGACGCCATGCACCTCACACAATTTGATCCGGCTTCAGCCAGTCTGCAAGTATGGGCCTGCCATGAAAACCGGAAAGACGGTTCTTCATTCCGCGATGCAAAAACCGGAAAAGTATTGCTTCAATATCCCGACAAGACCGATGTAGGACGTTGTATGGCTGCCGAAATTGACCCGACAAGTCCCGGTGTAGAAATGTGGTCACTAGCCTCAGGAGGTATTCGTAACATCAAAGGAGAAGTGGTGGCAGAAAAAAGTTCCCGGATTGTCTTACAACATGGCAGTATGGTGGGATGGCGACCTGCTTCGTGAACTGCTTGACAAAGGAAAAGTAAGCAAATACGACTGGAAAAACAAACGCTGCGACACTATCTTCACATTAGAAGGATGCGCATTTAACAACGGCACGAAATCTAACCCTTCACTTCAGGGCGATCTTATCGGTGATTGGAGAGAAGAAGTGCTGGTTCGTACGGACGACAATAAGTCTCTCCGCTTGTATGTAACTACAATTCCTACCGAATACCGCTTCCATACTTTCCTGGAAGACCCTGTATATAGAATCAGCATTGCTACACAGAACGTGGCTTACAACCAACCCACCCAGCCTGGTTTCTATATCGGGCCGGAACTGAAAGGCACTTTCAGAGGATATACATTCAAATAACCCATTACGCTTACATTTAAAACTAGTTATATGAATAAACTCGTCTTAAACTTCGCACTGCTGGCGGCTCTTTCTGCCGGTCTTAGTGCCCATGCACAAAAGAAAAAGGAAGTCATCAATGACTCCAATACTCCACTTCATCTTTTGCAGCCTGATTATCAGGTAGGATATGGTATTGTATCAGCAGAAGACATCAAAAAAGACATGGACCGTGTCTTGAGATACCTGGAAAGTAACACACCGACCAGAGTAGTCGATAAACGTAACGGAAAAGTCATTACCGACTATGCGAACATGGATACCAATGCACAATTGGAAAGAGGAACTTTCCGTCTGGCCAGTTATGAATGGGGGGTTACTTATTCGGCCATGCTGGCTGCCGCAGAAGCTACGGGTGACGAAGCCTACAAAAAATATGTATACGACCGTTTCAAATTCTTATCGGAAGTAGCTCCTTACTTTAAGAAAGTATATGAAAAATACGGTACAACCGATGCACAGATGCTTCAGATTCTGACTCCTCACGCCTTGGATGATGCAGGAGCCGTATGTGCGGCAATGATGAAAGCACAGATGAAAGACAAAAGCCTGAAATTGCAGGACATGATTGACAATTACTTCCATTTCATCATGTACAAAGAGCATCGTCTGGCCGACGGCACATTTGCCCGTAACCGTCCTTACCACAACACATTGTGGCTGGACGACATGTTCATGGGCATCCCCTCTGTTGCTCTGATGGGACGCTATGCATCCGACCACAATGACAAATATTATCAGGAAGCTGTACGCCAGATACTGCAGTTTGCAGAGCGCATGTTCGTACCGGAAAAAGGCTTGTTCCGTCATGGATGGGTAGAAGGTATGAAAGATCATCCGGCTTTCCATTGGGGACGTGCCAACGGATGGGCTATTCTTACCATGTGTGAAGTGCTGGATGTACTTCCGACCGACTATCCCGGACGCGATAAGATTATCAACTGTTGCAGGCACACGTTCGCGGACTGGCTGCCTGTCAAAGCAAAGACGGTTTCTGGCACCAGTTACTCGACCGCAATGATTCTTACCTGGAATCTTCTGCCACTGCCCTCTACGTATACTGTATGGCACATGCCATCAACAAAGGATGGATTGACGCCATGGCATACGGTCCGGTAGTGCAATTGGGATGGCATGCCGTATCTTCTGCCATCAACGCCCAGGGACAGGTAGAAATGACTGCGTAGGAACCGGTATGGGATATGACCCGGCATTCTATTACTACCGCCCGGTAAATGTATATGCAGCCCATGGATATGGTCCTGTCATCTGGGCCGGAGCCGAAATGCTCAATTTACTGAAGCACCAGCATCCGCGAATGAACGACAGCGCCGTGCATTTCTATCCTACAGAACAGCAGACGAAAGAACCTATTTTCTTCTATTCTGAGCCGGGAAATCCACGTGAATTTGTAGCAGGAGTAAGCCGTATCAACGAAAAGAGTCCTGTCGCTTTCCTGATTGGAGACTCTACCGTAAAATGTGGAGCCGGTAACGGAGAAGATAACAAATGGGGATGGGGAAGCTACTTGCAAAATTACTTTGACACAACCCGCATCAGCATTGAAAACTGTGCATTAGGCGGAAGAAGCAGCCGTACTTATTTCACGGAAGGTCTTTGGAACCGTGTACTCCCTGCCATCAAACCGGGTGATTATGTATTGATTGATTTCGGACACAATGACGGTGGCCCGATGAATACCGGACGTGCACGCGCTTCTCTGCCAGGCACTGGAGATGACTCTAAAAAAGTAGTCATGGAAAAAGACGGAAGCACGGAAGAAGTATACAGCTTCGGCCACTACATCCGTATGTATATCCGCCAGGCAAAAGTTAAAGGCGCCAAAGTCATCGTAATGTCACACACTCCGGGTAATCGCTGGACTGACAACCGCATGAACCGTTGTGACAAGACTTACGGCAAATGGTCAAAAGAAGTGGCAGAACAGGAAGGTGTAAGCTTTATCGACTTGAACGACCTGACTGCCAAGAAATTTGAGGCCATGGGAAAAGAAAAGACTGCCGCTTACTATGCCGACTCTGTACACAATACGCAGGAAGGTGCTGTATTGAATGCAGAATCAGTGGTAGAAGGTATCCGTTCACTCCAGAACTGCGACCTGAAAGACTATCTGAAATAAGCATTTACAGATAAAATCAATGCCCCGCGCTGAATTGGTAGTGCGGGGCATTTTTATAAGATACTATTTTTACTTCTTTACTTCTGAAACTCAGCCCAGTCTGTCAGACGCATGTCACCTTTATTGATAAACACCTGATGCATACCCAATGCAGCAGATAAGCTGTGGCAAGTCTGTCCTTTCGTAGAAATCTTCAGATAATCCCAAAGCAGTTGCTTGTAATCAGGATGTGCACAGTTTTCAATAACCGCTTCCGCACGTTCCATCGGGCTCTTTCCACGCAAGTCGGCTATACCCTGTTCAGTGATAATGACATTGACTGAATGCTCGCTGTGGTCCAGATGAGATACCATCGGTACGATAGAGCTGATGCAACCTCCTTTGGCAGTCGATGGACAAGAGAAAATAGAGATATAGGCACTGCGGGTAAAGTCGCCGGAACCTCCGATACCGTTCATCATCTTGGTTCCGCAAATATGAGTGGAATTGACATTACCATAAATATCTGCTTCAATAGCGGTATTCATTGAAATCACTCCAATACGGCGAACTACTTCCGGACAGTTGGAAATTTCAGAAGGACGCAGCACCAGTTTATGACGGAAAAAGTCATATTGTCATAAATATCTTGCAGACAGTCATTAGCCACACTTAAAGAACAAGTACTACCAAACTTGATTCTGCCTTCTTTCACCAGTTTTATTACCGAATTCTGAATTACTTCAGTATACATTTCAAAAGGAGGAATGCTAGGGTCCTTGCCCAATGCACTCAGCACGGCATTGGCAATATTTCCTACTCCCGACTGCAAGGGAAGGAAGGTAGAAGGAATAATTCCCCTGCGCATGTCCGAAGCCAAGAACTCAGCACATTCTGACCGATTTTATCTGTCACGGGGTCAGATTCATGGAACCACGCGCCTCATCCGGCATATTGGTTTCTACCACGCCAGCAATCTTGGAAGGGTCTACCTGAATATAAGGAAGGCCAATGCGGTCGCTCGGACGCACGATAGGAATCGGACGACGATAAGGAGGACGTTCCATTTCATACAAATCGTGCATGCCTATCAGGCTTTTACTGTGTGCGGCATTCAATTCCACAATGACTTTATCAGCCAGTCGTGCAATGGTCGGCGTAATACCCACTCCCGCAGTCAGGTAAATACGTCCGTCTTCCGTAATTTCACAAGCTTCTATGATAGCCACACTTACATGTCCCAAGAAGCCGGAACGCAAACGCTGAGCTACCTGTGACAGATGAATGTCTGTATAATTGATTTCGCCGTTATTCACAGCCTTCCGGAAGTCCGCATTGGTAGTATAAGGAGCACGGAACTTAATGGCATGTGCACGTGTCAGCATCCCGTCACAAGAATCTCCCGTCGAAGCTCCTGTAATCAAGCCAATCTGAAAAGATTCTCCCCTTGCGTGTTTTTCTTCTGCTATTTTCGCTAACTCTGCAGTCACAGCCTTCGGACTTCCGGCAGGGGTGAAGCCACTCAGTCCAACAATGTCTCCATCCTTAATATAGCTGGCAGCTTCGGCTGCCGTAATAAAGTTAAAGCTCATAGTATCAAGTGTTTTTTATGTTAGTATTAAAAAAGTTAGTCAATCAGTCATATTTACGGCGAAAAATCTCGGAATAGATAAAAGCCTCCTTGCATCTGCTGCATTACGAAAAGCTATTTCAGGCTTCTGCTCCTCTTTTTTCAGTACATTCAATACTTGTTCATTCGAAGTGGAAGGTTTGGCAGAAGTATATCTCCGTTTCTTCCTTGCTTCGGGTACAGGAGCCGGTATCACTTCTTCAGGAATCTCCTCTTCCACAGAAAAAGATGCTGCCGGAGGTGCCTGTCTTACGGTCTTTACACGCTTCGGCTTCTTCTGTTTCTGGGTCCTGGCCTGAAAAAGTCCCCAGCCAATTATACCTAAAAAAACAAGAATTTGAATTACATCCATAAATATTAAGTGTTAAGGTTTTCTTCAAAGATACGAATAAAATCTATATCTCCCATCCTTTTTATGGAAGTTAACCAAGAAACAGATATCTTTGCAAGCAAATTTTTAATATAGAAAACCTTATGACAAAAGAAGCTACAGGAGCAGACTTTAAATCTGCAACTGAAAACGAAAGCAAGAAATTATTTATCGAGACCTACGGATGCCAGATGAATGTGGCAGACAGTGAAGTAATTGCATCTATCATGCAAATGGCCGGATATTCTCCTTGTGACACTTTAGAGGAGGCCGATGCCGTGTTCATGAACACCTGCTCCATCCGCGACAATGCGGAACAGAAAATCCTGAACCGACTGGAGTTTTTCCATTCTTTGCGCAAAAAGCGGAAACACCTGATTGTGGGCGTATTGGGATGTATGGCCGAACGAGTGAAAAACGAACTGATTGAAAAACATCATGTAGACTTAGTAGCCGGTCCGGATGCCTACCTGACCTTACCCGACCTGATTGCAGCCGTAGAAGCAGGAGAAAAAGCCATCAATGTGGAACTTTCTACTACGGAAACTTACCGTGACGTGATTCCTTCACGTATTTGCGGAAACCATATCTCAGGCTTCGTTTCCATCATGCGAGGATGCAACAATTTCTGCCATTACTGTATTGTGCCTTATACACGCGGACGTGAACGCAGCCGTGACGTGGAAAGTATCCTGAACGAAGTACGCGACCTGCAACGAAAAGGCTATAAGGAAGTAACCTTGTTGGGACAGAACGTCAACTCATACCGTTTTGAAAAAGACGGCCAGACAGTAACTTTCCCCATGCTGCTCCGCATCGTAGCCGAAGCGGTGCCCGACATGCGCGTACGTTTCACCACTTCACACCCCAAAGACATGAGTGACGAAACGCTTCATGTCATCGCAGAAGTACCCAATGTATGCAAGCACATCCACTTGCCCGTACAGAGCGGAAGTTCACGCATCCTGAAATTGATGAACCGTAAATATACCCGCGAATGGTACCTGGAAAGAGTAGCCGCTATCCGGAGAATCATCCCCGACTGCGGACTCAGTACCGATATTTTCTCAGGCTTCCATTCTGAAACAGAAGAAGACCATCAGATGTCTTTGTCGCTGATGCGCGAATGTGCATACGACTCGGCTTTCATGTTCAAATATTCTGAACGACCGGGGACATACGCTTCCAAACATCTTCCAGACGACGTGCCCGAAGAAATCAAAATCCGCCGACTGAATGAAATGATTGAACTGCAGAACCAGCTTTCTGCCGAAAGTAATGCCAAAGATGTAGGAAAAACTTTCGAAGTATTGGTAGAAGGCGTATCCAAACGCTCTAAAGAACAGCTGTTCGGTCGTACGGAACAAAATAAAGTAGTAGTCTTTGACCGTGGCAGCCACCGCATCGGTGATTTTGTAAAAGTAAAAATCACGG
>ENA-OQIO01001130-OQIO01001130.1-human-gut-metagenome-genome-assembly--contig:-NODE-1130-length-13364-cov-3.097832_pt1 | contig 13364 bp, 11 predicted proteins | sample MGYA00242573_ERZ504737 | MGnify/ENA primary metagenome ERZ504737 (study PRJEB26092, sample SAMD00036203) | human gut metagenome | host: Homo sapiens | study: EMG produced TPA metagenomics assembly of... | reverse complement strand
AGCGGTAGCCATGATGGCCACCCATAGCCGTAACCTCCCCCATCCCCGCCTACAATGCCAAGCAGAGGAGCTCGCTGACGGAAAAACCTGCACTCCGGCTTCTGTTGGCTGGGTGATGGCATGAGTGTCACAGGCACTGATACCGGCGTCGCTACATATGTTGGCGGAGATATGTATGTGGGGGGAAAGCCGTCTGATGCTAGTGCGCTGAACAATGCTGCTGGTCCGACCGGCACCTATGCCGTTGAAGCCGAAGGTTTGACGGTTGTGAACGGCAGCTTGGCCATGAATCCACAGAAGGAAGCTTGGAAACTGTGGAATACGGGCAGTGCCGGTGGCAAGTCATATGTCTCCCGTGGTTTCCGATGGGGTGTTGTCGGTTTTGGTTCTCAGTTCCGTCCTGCTGATGGTAAGACCGTGTTGGCGGTTGGCGGCAACACCGGCACATCTGTGATGTACAGCAAAGTCGGCGCTTGGACTGCTCCGGGATGGCTTGGCAAGACGAGTTCCTCCGACACCACTGATCATGGCTACAAGGCATCCTTGGCTGGCGCACCCACACAAGTGTGGGGCAAGACGGGCGTTGACTCTGTTCGCGGTTTGAGTGGCAGCGATATCACAACCAGCCAACCGCCGGTTCTTGGCATCGATTCCAGCTTGGTGGCTTGGAACCAAGACGGTCTGTCCAATGTGAACGGAACGGACTATTCCGCGTACAAGAGCAAAATCTCGAAGCTTTCTGAGGATTTGAACACCGGAACAAAGTTGCCGGCAACCGGTACCGTCGATGAGGGGAATGCTCCCTCAGCTGGTGACTCCTACACGATTTACAAATACGACTATCAAAAGAACAAGGGAAAGGGCAACTCCTTCACGTTCTACGACAAGCTGGAGAAGGAAAAGCTGATCACCTTCACCAGCACCGACACCAGCAAGAGCATGCAGGTGTTCAACCTACCCGCCTCTTCCTTAAATTTAAACGGAACCGATTACACGGGCATCGATTTCAAGTTCGTCAACGTGCCGGATAACGCTTCCGTTGTGGTTAACGTGACTGGCGCGAACGGGCAGACCATCGACTCCACAATGGTTGGCGATTCTGGTGGAATAACGATAATATCGCCAACGATTTCGTCACGGCTGCATCTGGGGATACTACGCAAGCAGCGAAGAACACGAATTACGCGAAGCGCGCGCAGCAAATCATGTGGAATTTCGCCGATGCGTCGAATGTGGTGATTCGCGGTGGTCAGGCTACGGGCTGGATTCAGGTCACTGACCACAACACGAACACCAGCACCAATCACGGCGCATGGGGCAGTGCGCATGACATGCGGGCCACGGATGACCCTTCTGCGGCTTGGATGGGCAGTATTCTTGTTCCTAACGGTAGCCTCCAGAGCCATGTCTCTACTAATGGTCGCGTGTGGGTCGGCGGCGTTTCGAAATGCTGAACAACAAGACTGTGAAGAGGGTCGCGGGTCAAAGCACGGATGGGCATAACGTCGGAGACGAGTTCGTCAACGAGTCCGGCGAGAAGACCACATCCATTCTGGATATGGACCAGGAGCGTCATAATCTGCCATGGAACGGCTCGTACTCCACCTCCTGCGCCGCGATCGCGTGGAACAAGGTGGATGACACCGCTGGGCACAATGCTCTCGGCGGAACCAGCTGGACTGTGTACGGCAAGAAGGAAGATGCGGTAAACGGCACGAACGCTCTCGCCACCATCGCCGATGGCGGTTGGAACGATGATGCCGATGCGGAAGGTTCGTTCCAGCTGGGCAACCTCGCCAAGAACGGCACCTATTTCCTAAAGGAATCGGGTACGGCTGAAGGTTATGCGCAGAACACCAACATTTACCAGATCAATACTGGTAGCAGCACTACCGAGGCTGCGACAAACATCTCCAACGTTTTCGACAGTGCCGGTGGTGCAATCAGCACGGATGCAGACAAACTGTTGACCGACGGCAAGATCATCAATAAGAAGACCGGTTCGGCGATCGAATGGCAGAAGGTCGATGGCACCGACAACAGCATGTTGCTGGCCGGTTCAACGTGGACGCTCTCCAAGATGAATGGCAATACTGCTGAGCAGTCTTGGAACATTACTGACGACCAGTCCGGCACAGAGGTCAAGTCCGTCAAGATCTTTGATGCGAATAATAACGAAGCGGCTTCCGTGTCGTTTACGAACAGCACTGCGCAGCGATTCCACGCGGTGGCCTATGACCAGAACGGTAAAACCATTGACAATGCGAAGTTGACGTGGTCGTCTGCCGACAGCGCCGTGGCTGCAGTGAGCGAAAACGGTTTGGTCACTCCGACTGGCAACGGCAATACCACTATTACCGTGGAGTCGGCTGATGGTAAGGTCACCGCATCGTTCACTGTCAATGTTTCCGGCGTGACCGTAGAGACTTTCGTATCGATTAACGACTATACCGATGGTCAGGAAATCAGTCTTGAGAAGGGCAAGACCCTTAATCTGATTGCTTCTGTGGCTCCTGAAGACAACACTGTTACATGGTCCACTTCCAATGCGGATAACGTCTCGCTGAGCGCCAAAACCGGCACAAGCGTGACGTTGACCGCGAATAAGGTGACTTCTTCGCCGGTGACGATTACGGCGAAAGAAACTCGTACGGGCAAGACCGTCACCCTGAAGGTGAACGTGACCGCCAAGCAGTACCTCACGCTCTACTTCCAAGCACAGAACAACTGGCCCGCGAATAATGTCAAGGTGCATTACCAGACCACGAACGACACTGTTTGGACGGACATCAGCATGACGCAAATGGATGGCTCTTGCAATGGTTATGCATATGCGAATATTCCGTTGACCGGCAACAATGCGATTGACTCGACCAGCCAGTTCGGATTCAAATACATCAATGGAAACGGTTGGTATGGTGCAGGCAAGGGAAATGTTCCGAAGGATGGTGACAACTTCAAGTTCACCAACGGAAACGAACTCCCCGAAGTTGTAGTGATTTCCGCGGGCCCGTCGTACTCGACCACCGTCCCTTCGGGTTGCGCAGTCACATCCGCCTCGGCTTATCGGAGCCGTCGTGTTGCCGCCCGCAGCGGCGAACATCGCGCGGTCGCCTCCGTGTTGCGGACCCAAAGCAATGTGGTGAACGTGGTGGAAAACAGCACTGTTTCCAGCAAGAAGGATGAAGATACCAAGGCCGGCAAGTTTAAGGTCTCCGATCTCGCAGACGGTACGTACCGCCTGCAGGAGAAGACCGCGCCGAACGGTTACGAAGTGTCCGATACGGTGTACACCATCACCATCGCGAATGGTGTTGCAACGTGGAACCCCGCGTCGGATGGTTACAAGCTGCCGAACACCCGCAAGACCGGTACGGTCAAGTGGAACAAGGTGAGCTCCGAGTATAACGACGAGATGCTAAGTGGTTCCGAATGGAAGCTGACCAAGACGAAGAGCTTCTCATGGGACAACGGTACCGCCAAGTACACGACGGTCACAGACCTGACCCCGCAAACTATCAAGGATTGCGTGAATGGCGAAAGTGACATCCCTAACTGCTCCGCCCAGTCTGGCCAATACGTTGACCTGAATGGTGAGAAGGGCAAGTTCGAGCTTCGAGGCTTGGAATGGGGTGAGTATCAGCTCGTCGAAACCAAGGCTCCTGACGGATTCAACCTCGACAGCACCCCGCACACGTTCCGCATTGGCCCCGCCGAAGACTCCGATGTGACCGGCGAATGGTACACGTCCAGCGGTTTCAAGACGGATAGCACCGACGCATACAACGCGAATACGGCATTCACCGTTGACGGTGGATCCATTACCAACACCCCTGGTGTCGTCCTGCCTGGCACGGGCGGCGAAGGGCTGAACAAGATGTACACTGCGGGATTCCTCGCAGTGGCGATTGCCGTGGCCGGTCTGGCCTTGAGCCTTAGGAGACGGCAATCATGATTATCGACTCTGTGAGAGGGGAGGGCGGCCCGTAGCTGTTCTATGAACGCCCTCTCCAAAGGGCTGAAAACTTAATATCAGGGAAGATATAACCAACAAAGTAAAGGAAAAAGAATGAATAAGGTACTCAAGGGCCTTGTTGCCGTGGTCTCCACCGCGGCCATGGCCATCGCCGGTTTCGCCGGCGCAGCCAGCGCCACTGCGGCTGGCACCAACTACGACATCACCGTGCCGTCGACCGATACGCACACCTACTCCGTGTATCAGGTCTTCACTGGCGACCTGAGCAATGGTACGCTGAGCAATATCAAGGCCGGCCAAAACTTCAACAAGAACAATACGGCGAGCAAGTCCGCTGCCGATGCTGCTGCTGAGATTGCTCAGGGTACTTATGCTAACAACACGGAAAAGCTGGCAGCCATCACTCCGTACGTTGATTTGACTGGTACTGCCTTTGGCGAGGTTTCCGCCAATACGGCTTTGTCCGCTCCTGCTGGCTACTACCTGCTTAAGGATAAGGACGCTGTGACTGGCGACGACGCGGCAACGCTGTTCATCGTCCAGGTCAACGGCCCGGTGACCGTGAACCGTAAGGCCGACAAGCCGACCTTCGAAAAGAAGGTCAAGGATGTCAACGACTCCACTGGTGATAAGAGCGACTGGCAGGATTCCGCCGATTACGATGTGAACGACGAGGTGCCGTTCCAGTTGACCGCCACCCTGCCGACGAACGACACGGACTTCGCAGCCTACAAGACCTACAAGCTGGTCTTCCACGATCAGCAGTCCGCTGGCCTGACCTTCAATGAGAAGTCCGTGGTCGTCAAGTACGGCGACAAGACTCTTGGCGCTGACTCCTACACTGTCACTGAGAATCCCGAAGATAAGGACACCTTCGACATCACCATCGCTGACGCGAAGGCCGTCAAGGATGCTGAAGGCAGCGCAATCACCGTTGCTGCCGGTGGCAAGTTCACCGTCGAATACACGTCCACGCTGAACGAGAACGCTGTGATCGGCTCTACGGGCAACCCGAATGAGGCTTCCCTTGAGTTCTCCAACAACCCGAATGTTGGCGGCGAAGGCGAAACCGGCAAGACCCCGACCGACAAGGTCATTGTGTTCACCTACCAGCTGGACATCAACAAGACCTTCAACGGTGGCACCCCGGCTGAGAACGATCTGCCGAAGTTCAAGCTCTACAAGTTCGATAGCGCCACGAACGATTACACCATTGACCGTGGCGAGGTGACCATCACCAAGACCGAGGACGGCAAGTACACCGCTTCCTTCAAGCGCGTTGATGACGGCAAGTACAAGCTCGTGGAAACCAAGACTCCGGCAGGCTTCAACACCGCCGCCGACACGCTCTTCGAAATCACCGCTGACCATGATGTCGAGTCTGACAACCCGCAGCTTACGGTGCTCAAGATCAACACCACTGCCGGCAATACCACTACCGGTACGGTTACCGCCGATGTTGTGAACCAGAAGGGCTCCAACCTGCCGTCCACCGGTGGCATGGGCACCGTGCTGCTGTACGTGGCTGGCATCGCCGTGTTCGTCCTCGCTGGCGCGACCCTGGTGATGGCTCTGCGTCGCCGCAACGCCTGATCCTCCGGATTCCATAAGAATCTGAAGTAACCATGTGAAACCCGTGAGCCGCGTTGACGCAAGTCAGCAGCGGCTTACGGGAATCGCAATACATAATTTAAAAACTAAAAATTAAATAATAACTGAACCCACATATGCTGGGCTGGACCACCTCAATCCCTTGTACACTGCCTAATTTTCTTGAGTATCCAGCCTGGCTCCATATATTTTCCGGTTTGCCGTTGGGGGCGAATCAAACATGCTTACTTTCCAATCCACAGAAGAGGGGTCGGCAATGAAGGAACGCACGATCGCAAGCCGCGTCATCGCCGCATGCTGCGCAATCGCCGCCACATTCGCCGCGGCAGCCTGTGCATTCACTACTCGCGATGCCGTCGCGGCTCCAACAACAGACTCTGCCAGCGGCAGCATCGCCATTTCGTACCACCATAAGAGCTCGGATTCCGAAACGTCCGACGATTCTACCAACTTCGCCATTTCGGACGCCAGCTTCAACCTCTACAAAGTCGGACAGATCCCGGCAAGCGGCGGCGCCACCTTCGAACCCGTCGCACCGTTCACCGACTCCACCGCCTACCCCGTCGACTGGTCGAAGATGACCGGCAAGGACGCGCAGGTGTGGCGAGACATGGCCAACACGCTCGCCGGACTCATCGCAGTGAACAAGCCCGACGCCACGGCAACCGGTGTCACCAACGCCTCCGGACACCTGACCTTCACCGGACTGTCCGACGGCCTGTACTTGGCCGTGTCCGACAGCGTTGACGTGAAGGTCGCCAACGCCTCCGGAAAGAACCAGACATGGACGTGCTCTTCCGGCAGCATGCTCGTCGCAGTGCCCGAAGACGGCGTCTCCGGCGGGTCGCGTGTGCTGAGTATCGAACCGAAAACCGAATGTGTGGCGCAACCGCCGAAAACCGTGGAACGCACTGTGCGCAAAATCTGGAATGACCGGAACAATTCCGACGGCAAGCGTCCTGAATCCATCACCGTGAAACTCCTGCGCGACGGCGAGCCCGTGGAAAACGTGAAGCTGAACGAGTCCAACAAGTGGACGCATTCGTGGACAGCGCTCGACGCGGACCACGAATGGACCGTGGTCGAAGCGGCGGTGCCCGACGGCTACACCACCATCTCCGATGTGGAAGGCGACTCCACTGAAATCACCAACACGCACACGCCACCCACCACGCCGGACCAGCCGCACACCGGCGCCGACGTGCAGCAGGCCGCTTGGATTGCCGTGGCCATCTTGGGCGCGGGTTTGGTGCTGCTGATCGTTGCCAAGACGGCTTTGCGGAAGCGGGCGTAGCATAAATAACGTGACGGATGAATCGGACGCCAAGCCAGCTGCGCAAGTCGAATTGGATGCGCAGGTTAAACCGGGTGCGCAGGTTAAACCGGCTGCCAAGCATAAGAAATCGAATGCGCTGCTCAATGTGATGATTGCCATCTCCGCAATCGCCATGATCGGTGCGCTGGGTCTCATCGCGTATCCGACATTCAGCGACTGGTGGAACCGCATGCACCAGTCATACGCCGTGGCAGGTACGTGGAACAGACCAAAGACATGTCCGGCGCCGAACGCAAGGCCATGCTGAAAGCGGCGCACGAATACAATGAACGGCTCGCCGCGAACGGCGATCGGTGGCACATGACCGACGCGCAGAAGCGCGAATATGATGAAACGCTCGACGTGACCGGAACCGGCATCATGGGGTACGTGACCATACCACGCATCAAAGTGAAACTGCCCGTCTACCACGGCACAAGTGACGGCGTACTGCAGATCGCCGCCGGACATTTGGCCGGCACATCGCTGCCCGTAGGCGGAGCGACCACGCACGCGGTGGTCTCCGGGCACACCGGCCTGCCGTCCGCCCGGTTGCTGACCGGCTTGGACGAGCTGCAAAAAGGCGATACCTTCGCATTCCACGTGCTCGACGAAACCTACACGTACCAAGTGGACCAGATCTCAGTGGTGCTGCCGAGCGAAATCAGCAAGCTGAATATTGAGCAGGGGCGCGACTACGCGACGCTGATCACCTGCACGCCATACGGAGTGAACTCGCACCGGCTGCTGGTGCGCGGCCATAGGATTCCGAACCCGAAGGTCCCGGACACCACGCAATACGACGAGCCGGGGGAGATGACGGCTGTGGCGGCTGTGGTGATCGGACTGCTCGTGTTTGTGGCTGGCTGCGCTTTTGTGGGGCTCGCGCGGCTATGGCGACGCTCCTGGATTGTGCGGCACGGGTTGTGCGCCGGGGCCGGCGCGCGCCATTCGTCTGGTGTTCGGGGGTAGTGTCTAGCCTAGCGCCGCCGCAGGCCGGTGACATCGCTTCTCCGGTGTGCGGGGGTGTGCGTCTGGTCGTGCTCGGTATGTGGTGCGTGGTGTTTGTGTGCTTGTGGTACGTGTTGCGTTTCAGTGTGTGTACTTGTGTTTGCGTGCGTGTGCATGTCTGATGTTGCGCAGGGGTGTTGTTGCGGTGCGCATATGGCCTGAATCGTGCTGAAGCATGGGTTGTGAGCGGATGGGGGTATTATTCGGCCTGTTTCGGACGCTTTTGATGCCCCTTTTGCTCATGACTTGCGATTTTGACGGTTTTGGCGCGGTTGTGAGCGGATGGGGGTACGATTCTGGATGTTTCGGGCTGTTTTGATGTTGGGTGGCCTCCCTTTTGCTCACGACTTGTGAGTTGGGCTGGTTTTGCTTGTCTGTGAGCGGATGGGGGTATTATTCGGCCTGTTTCGGACGCTTTTGATGCCCCTTTTCGCTCATGACTTGCGATTTGCCGGTCGCGCGCGGTCGTGTGCGTACGGGGGTGTGTGCAATGGGTCTTGCGTGGGTGTAGGCGCGCGGGTGTGCCGGTGTAGGCGTGGGTGTAGGCGTGCGGTCGTGGTTTTGGCTGGGTATCTGGCTTATAGATGGCGGATTCGGCCGGGCGTCCGGTGGTATCTCGCTTATAGGTGGCGGGTCGGTTTGGGCAATAGGTCGTTAGGGGGTAGCATGCATACCCCTAGATGTCTTGTTTCCGCAAGGGGCCGCCATCTATAAGCGAGATACCATCCGTCGATCCCGCGAATCCGCCATCTATAAGCGAGAAAGCGCGTGAACCGGGCGCTGCGGCGGCGAAATCGCAAAATTATGGAATCGGCTGATTGCTGCGCGCGGCAGGTGGGTAGTATCGGGCGCGGAAGACGTGGAAGGAGCTGCCATGTGTGATGAAGGGGAAACTGCGGATCAGGCGGATGCCGTACGAACGGAATCGCAAAAGATGGAATCGCGAGCGGGGGAGACGGCGCTTGATGGGTCGGCGCGCAGCATCATCGTGCTGATTGTGGTCGGCATGTTGGTGGGTGTGCTGTCCGGCATGTTCGGCATTGGTGGCGGCACGGTGATCGTGCCCGCGCTCGTCTGGCTGGGTCTGTCTCAGCGCAACGCGGCCGCCACGTCCATGCTGGCGATCGTGCCGACCGCCATTTCCGGCGTTGTTTCCTATGCGGCCGGCGGGAATGTCGACTGGCTTGCCGCGGCTCTGCTGTTCTGCGGCATGTTCGTAGGCGGACAGGTCGGCAGTTGGCTGCTCTCGCGGTTGCCGGAATTGGCGTTGCGGTGGATTTTTGTGGTGTTTCTTGTTTTTGTGGTGGTCGACCAGGTGAGTTTCGTGCCGTCACGCGACCACCAGATCGCCATGACGGTGGCGACCGGTGTCTGCCTGGCGCTACTGGGTGTGGTCATCGGCATGCTGGCGGGATTGCTGGGTATTGGTGGCGGCGCGCTGGCGGTGCCGGCGTTGTCGATTCTGTTCGGCGCGTCCGACCTGGTTGCGCGCGGCACTTCGCTGTTGGCAATGTTTCCGAATTCGATCACGACCAGCGCGGCGAACTTGAAGCGCAGGCTAGCGCATGTGAAAACCGCGCTGATTATTGGCGTGACGGCGGCTGTGACCGCGCCGCTCGGCACGTGGATTGCGGGGGAGGTTTCGCCACGAGTTGGGGCGATTATGTTCGCCTGCTATCTGTGCGTGCTGCTGGTGCGGTCCATGTTTGTGGCCGTGAAAGCCACCCGCTCCGCTCATACCGGCCAAGTCTCCGCCTGACTTGCCGCACCTCCGCCTGACTTGCCGCACCTCCGCCTGACCGTTTGCACATCATGCAGCAAAAGCACGAGTCATGATTCAGCCTTGAGGGGATATTGGGGATGACGGTTGACGGAAAGAGGGTTTGAGATAAGTATTCACTTTGTGAAGACGAGAGTTCACGTTTCGTTCGTCTAAAACGTCTCGGAAGTTGGTTTACGAAACCTAGCGTGGAGATTGCAATACAGCGCAGACTGAAGAAAGGAGAAACATGGGCAAGCACAAAGCTTTGAAGGCGCAATCGCAGCGGTCGCATCCGTAGCGACGCTCGGCGCATTGCAGCCATCGGCAACGGCAACGCCAAGACGAAGTCAGGCTCGCCGATGGCAAGTATGTGGCCGAATCCACCGGATTCAACGGCGATGCAGTGCTTTCCTACGAGCTCAAGGACAAGTCCGGCAACGTGGTCTCCGTTTCCGACAGCTCCACTCCGGTCTCCGGCGTGCGTGTCAAGACCGCCAAGATCAGCCGCTGAAAATCTGAAGTGATCTGAAGATCGCAGATTGGATCCGGATCGCACACATCACAGTGTGGTCCGGATTTTTATCTGCGTTTTTCGATTGCTTTCGATGACGATCGAACCTTGAAATCGTGTCCTGAGATTGCGCTTAAGATTGCACCCGGCAAAAAGTTGAGCGAAGAGAGCTCAATTTTTTGTAGATTTGGGAATAATCGCTTGCGATTCAAAGTTGAGTGGTGTAGGCTCAAGTTTTGGAAAGTTCGAGAGACGGCAAACCGAAACTCGGGCGAAAGAACGAACAGAACAGAAAACGCATAGCGAACCTATCTACAAAGGAGACAAGTTATGGGACGCGCAGTTGGCATCGATCTGGGTACTACCAATTCCTGCATCGCAACTCTTGAAGGTGGCCAGCCCACCGTTATCGTGAACGCCGAAGCGCTCGCACCACACCGTCGGTCGTGGCTTTCAGCAAGTCCGGCGAAATCCTGGTCGGCGAAGTCGCCAAGCGCCAGGCCGTCACCAACGTCGACCGCACCATCAGCTCCGTCAAGCGCCACATGGGCACCGACTGGACCGTTGAGATCGACGGCAAGAAGTGGACCCCGCAGGAGATTTCCGCCCAGGTCCTGATGAAGCTGAAGCGCGACGCCGAAGCCTACCTTGCGAACCGGTTACCGACGCCGTGATCACCTGCCCGGCATACTTCAACGACGCCCAGCGTCAGGCCACCAAGGACGCCGGCACCATCGCGGGCCTGAACGTCCTGCGTATCATCAACGAGCCGACCGCAGCCGCACTGGCCTACGGCCTTGAAAAGGGCAAGGAAGACGAGCGCATCCTGGTCTTCGATCTCGGTGGCGGCACCTTCGATGTGTCCCTGCTGGAAATCGGCAAGGACGACGACGGCTTCTCCACCATCCAGGTGCAGGCCACCAACGGCGACAACCACCTGGGCGGCGACGATTGGGACCAGAAGATCATCGACTGGCTCGTCGGCGAAGTCAAGAACAAGTACGGCGTTGACCTGAGCAAGGACAAGATCGCCCTGCAGCGTCTGAAGGAAGCCGCCGAGCAGGCCAAGAAGGAACTGTCCAGCTCCACCAGCACCTCCATCTCCATGCAGTACCTGGCCATGACCCCTGACGGCACCCCGGTGCACCTGGACGAGACCCTGACCCGTGCCCACTTCGAGGAAATGACCTCCGATCTGCTGGGCCGCTGCCGCACCCCGTTCAACAACGTGCTGCGCGACGCTGGCATCGGCGTCTCCGACATCGACCACGTGGTCCTCGTCGGTGGCTCCACCCGTATGCCGGCCGTCAAGGAGCTCGTCAAGGAGCTCACCGGCGGTAAGGAAGCCAACCAGTCCGTGAACCCGGATGAAGTCGTGGCCGTCGGCGCAGCCGTGCAGTCCGGCGTCATCAAGGGCGACCGTAAGGACGTCCTGCTTATCGACGTGACCCCGCTGTCCCTCGGCATCGAAACCAAGGGTGGCATCATGACCAAGCTGATCGAGCGCAACACCGCCATCCCGACGAAGCGTTCCGAAGTCTTCTCCACCGCTGAAGACAACCAGCCGTCCGTGCTCATCCAGGTCTACCAGGGCGAGCGTGAGTTCGCTCGCGACAACAAGCCGCTGGCACCTTCGAACTGACCGGCATCGCTCCGGCTCCGCGTGGCGTCCCGCAGATCGAAGTCACCTTCGATATCGACGCCAACGGCATCGTGCACGTGTCCGCCAAGGACAAGGGCACCGGCAAGGAACAGTCCATGACCATCACCGGTGGTTCCGGCCTGCCGAAGGACGAGATCGACCGCATGGTCAAGGAAGCCGAAGCCCACGAGGCCGAGGACAAGAAGCGTAAGGAAGACGCCGAGACCCGCAACCAGGCCGAGTCCTTCGCCTATCAGACCGAGAAGCTCGTCAATGACAACAAGGACAAGCTCTCCGACGATGTGGCCAAGGAAGTCACCGACAAGGTCAACGAGCTCAAGGAAGCCCTGAAGGGTGAGGACATTGAGAAGATCAAGTCCGCCCAGACCGAGCTGATGACCTCCGCCCAGAAGATCGGCCAGGCCCTCTACGCACAGCAGGGTGCCGCCGATGCCGCAGGTGCCGCAGGTGCCGCCGGTTCCGCTCCCGCTGACGACGACGTGGTTGACGCCGAAGTCGTGGACGATGACGACAAGGACAACAAGTAATCATGTCCGACTTCAACAAGGACGAATATCTGAACGACCTGCCCGACATGGACAACCTGTCCGGGCAGGCCGCCCCTGCAGCCGGTGCATCGCAGGAATCGCAGAATAATGGCGATTCTGCAGCAACTGCAGCGAACGCAGCATCTTCCGAATCGCAAGAAAACGGCGATGCTGCGGATGGTGCGACGCAAGATGGTGAAGATACGCTGACTCCGCTTGGCCAGGCCAAGAAGGAAGCGGCGGAATACTTGGAAGCCCTCCAGCGCGAACGTGCGGAATTCATCAACTTCCGCAATCGTTCGCAGAAGGAGCAGGAACGCTTCCGCCAGCACGGCATCATCGACGTGCTGACCGCACTGCTGCCGGCACTTGATGACATCGATCGCATTCGCGAACACAGCGAAATGGACGAATCCTTCAAAGCCGTTTCCGCCAAAATCGACAAGGCGTTCGAAAAGTTCGGCGTCGAGAAGTTCGGCGAAAAAGGCGAGGATTTCGACCCGACCAAGCATGACGCGATCCTGCACAAGCCGGATCCGCAGGCCGAGAAGGAAACCGTCGACACCGTGGTGGAAGCCGGCTACCGTATCGGCGACCGCGTGATTCGCGCGGCTCGCGTGGTCGTGGCGTCCCCGCAGAGCTAGCGCAGTGACAGCGATTTCAACAACAACAGGCATTTGACATCAGCAACCTCGTGAAAGGAGGCACATCATGGCTGAGAATGAATGGCTGAGCAAGGATTTCTACAAGGTCCTCGGTGTCTCCAAAGACGCCACGGACGATGAGATTACCAAAGCGTACCGCAAGCTGGCGCGCAAGTACCATCCTGATCTGAACAAGACCAAGGAAGCGGAGGAAAAGTTCAAAGACATTTCCGAAGCGTACGACGTGCTCAGCAACAAAAGACAACCGCCAGAAGTACGACGCCATCCGTCAGTTCGGCATGGGCGGCGCGCGCTTCGCCGGCGGCTCCGGTGCGGGCGAGTCG
>ENA-OQIO01001129-OQIO01001129.1-human-gut-metagenome-genome-assembly--contig:-NODE-1129-length-13369-cov-3.044027_pt1 | contig 13369 bp, 15 predicted proteins | sample MGYA00242573_ERZ504737 | MGnify/ENA primary metagenome ERZ504737 (study PRJEB26092, sample SAMD00036203) | human gut metagenome | host: Homo sapiens | study: EMG produced TPA metagenomics assembly of... | reverse complement strand
AATTTTCCTCCTGTGTTTTGTTGTAACTGTTCAGTACCTTCACAGTTACGAGCAAAATGCATAAAAATCACCTTCGGTGATGGCATTTTGGCTTGTATGTCTCGGGATTTGACATATTCATGTCAAAACACCTCGCGGGACAATGGCTACTGAATAGTTACGTTTTGTTTCCAGTTGTCTTCCATTTCCTGTTTTATAGCATAGAAAAAACAGTCTGTATCTTTATGCAGACTGTCCCCTTAATTTCTGACGCAGCAGTTTTCCGGTTCCTCCACAGTCATAAGACAGGTTTGCACCTAAATCATGCCGAAAAATCACTTAATCATATTTTAAGAGTTCTCATCAGCCGTGAGAAACATCTCAAAGATATAAGCAGTTCTCCTGACTTCAGTTCATCACCTCAAACTCCTTCCCGGAATTTCTCTCTTCCAGTGCCCATGTTCTCGGCTCCCTGTCACAGTGGCGGGACCGCAACGGATTGACACCGTTTTCTCTATCAATGCTTATTGCAACTTATATCCTGAATGTAACGCAGATGTCATTTTAACAGAAAAAATCCGTTTTCACAAGATTTTTATGTATTCCATTTAGTTATATATGGGCATTTGTTTTTGCACTATAACTTATCTTAATTGTTATATTGTAACTGTTCAGTACCCTCACAGTTACGAGTCAAAATCCATGAAAAATCGCCTTCGGCGATGGGATTTTGACTTGCATGTCTCGGGATTTTGGCATATTCATGCCAAAACACCTCGCGGAATAATGGTGTGCTGAATAGTTACGTTATATTTACTGATCTCTTTCAGATATTCCTTTCCTATTGAACTTAACGGAATCCCCTTCCGTTTCAGATATCCGATCATCATGGTTTCTTCTGTGGAGAGTTTTACCGCACAATACTCCGAACCATTCAGATTTTCGCAGATAATGCCGCTGCAAAGTGTATATCCGTTCAGTCCTTTCATCAGATTCAGCATCGTCGCACGGTCATTCGCCTTGATCGACTGTTTGTATTCATACGTACTGAACACTTCCTCCGCAAAATAAAACGAATTGTTGCTCCCCTGGTCAAACGAAAGAAATGGATAATCTTCCAGATCCTCCAGAGTAATCTCCTTCTTTTTTGCCAACGGATGACCGCTCCACAGGTAAACGTATTCCTGACAGTCAAAAAGCTCATGAAATTCCAGATTGTTTTCCTCAAAGATCTTCCCCAGTACTTTCCGGTTAAAATCATTCAGATATAAAATTCCCAACTCACTCCGGAAGTTTTTCACATTTTCAATCACATCATACGTCTGCGTCTCATAGATGGAAAATTCATACCGTTCCATCCCGAAGCGTCTGACCATCTCCACGAATGCCTGCACCGCAAACGAATAATGCTGCATGGAAACGCCGAACTTTTTCTTTACTTTTTCTTTATCCACATACCGTGCCTCGATCAGGCATACTGTTCCACGACCTGTCTGGCATATCCGACAAATTCTTCTCCGTCCGGTGTCACCTGGATCCCGCGGTTGGTTCTCCGGAAAATCTCGATTCCCACCTCTCTTCCAGTTCCCGGATAGCCGCCGAAAGGCTTGGCTGAGAGATAAATAATTTCTGCGCCGCCTGATTCATCGAACGGGAATCCGCCACGGTAATTGCATAGCGTAACTGTGATAATGTCATATCCTGCTGCTCCTTTTTCTGTCGATGTTTTGATTATACCCTAAGATTTCCCATAAAAAAAGACCTTACGGATTCTTTTTACGGAATCCATAAGGTCCTCGGTTTTATTTGTCAAAGCCGTTATGCCAGTGCCGCGCCCAGTTCCTTGCAGTTTGCTACGCCGTCATCATCCGGCATATCGTTGCAGATGACACTCTCTGTTGCCAGAACTGCTCCTGCTTCTTTACAGCTTTCCTCCAGTTTCTCATCCATTCACCGTCTCCCCATCCATAAGATCCGAACAGTGCGATTTTTTTGTCTTTCAGTTCAGCTTTGCAGCCGTCAAACATTGGTTCAAATTCATCTTCTTCCAGTACTTCATCTCCCATAGCCGGGCATCCGAACGCGATGGCATCGTATTCTCCTACCAGTCCGGGCGGAAATCGGCACATTCATACAGTGTTACGTCTGCGCCTTTTTCTTTTGCGCCCTCCACTACTGCATCTGCCATTGCTTCTGTATTACCTGTACTGCTCCAATAAACAACTGCTACTTTACTCATCTTTATATTCCTCCTGATATTTACGGGATGCCCCGTTTTTATGGTTAAGCAGCTACGGTCAGCTGCAAAACGCTCCTGCCATTTTCCCACAGCCGGGAATAGATCTCTCTGCATTTTTTGTATCTGCAGAATGTTTTCTCTGCTTCTTTTGCATTACCATAGGCTTTCCAGCAACCGGAACACTTACAGTTTTTCCCGGTATTACGGATAAATCCTATCACATCAACCAACGGATAATCGAGAAACAGACCAATCTCATGAGGGAATTTTTCACACATATATAATCTGTCTTTCAATTCCGTCAGTGCCTCTTCCCAGTGCTCTCCCCGATATCCGCACGCCCGCAGAAACTTTTGTACTCCCGGTTTATGAAGATCCTGCTCCAGTCTCTGTGGCCTGCATAGATAAACCAGTGCTTTTTTATCGTTTTTTCGAAGAATCGTAAGATAAAGTCCCTTATCCTTCATCTGCAGATTCCACTTGCGCACATCTTCCTCCAGACTCTCACCGGACTCATACGGACAACTGAACATATTAGCCGTCTTCAACGATGCCAGTGTGGGCGAACAATGATCGATCAGATATCTTTCCAGCATGTCTCTCCTCCGTTACATCCCTCTTAGTTTGCAAAACAGTTTTCCAGAATCCCGGTCAGTGCGTTTCCGCTGCTGGTGTGGCAGCGAACCACATCGGTATGTTTTCCGTCGATCTCATCCAGTGCGCAGCGCACCATCTTGTGAGATACGGTATTGGTAAATAATACCAGAAGATCCGGACATCCGATTTGTTTGTTGAAATCTGCTCCCATGTGGGTAAATACTTTCACCTTACATTTATAGGATTTACAGATTTTTTTATACTGTGCTACCATGCGTCGTGTCCGCCTACGATTACAACGCTCATATGATTCCTCCTGTCTTCTTTGAATACTTGTAACTATTCCGTAGCCACTGTGAAGGTACTGAACAGTTACGAATACTTTTTATTCACGTTCCATCCGGTTTTCCCGGATCTCTTCTCAATAAATATCAGCTTGTTTCCTATGGGTTAGATCTGTCTAACTTATGAGATTAGTGTATACTAACTTTTGCTAGTTGTCAACTAATTTCTTAGTATTTTTCTAGGAATTATAAAATTTTTGTCCTTTTTTGAGGAAAAGCAGAAAAAAGCCGGGAATCCAGGGGAATATTTGTTTCGTGCCAGCTGCTGCCGCTTTGATATTCCCCTGGGAATTCCCGGTTTTTTGCCATGTTTTATGTTTTTTATTCTGCTTTTATCTCATCCGTCTCGATAATAAAACGGACACTTCCGCTTGCTCCCTCGCAGATACCACCATAATTGTCGTATCTGCCATCTGCTTTCTTCAGTGCACGGATCCGGTTTGCCAGGCTTGTCAGGTCTGTACCCGTCAGGTCGCTGAGCTCCTGAATTCCGTCCTCGTCAAATTTGACCAGTCCTTGATGCAGGCTGTCCATGCCTGAGATCATCGTATCCAAACCGCCGATCAGGGCAGTTCCTGTAGAAGAAAGTTGTCCACTTCCCTGATGCAGTGCTGCGGATCCCTGATACAGCTGCCGGATTCCTTCTCCAAACGCTGCCATACCGGCTTCTAACTGACTGCTGCCTTCCTGTAACTGTACTGTTCCGGTCTGCAATGCGGCAAGTCCGGTCTGTAATTCCTGCAGCGATTCCGCAGCATTCTTGGATACCGTACCGAGCGTGGTGCCGTAACCTGCCAGAATCTTCATCTGTTTTTCCATATCGGTCAGCGTCTCTGTCAGTTTTTCCGTATCAAAAGAAACTTCCGGTATCGTGATCGTCGGAATGGCTTCCAGTGCATCTTTCGCCTTTTGGATCTGTGTCTTTGCTTCCTCACTCACGGACACCTGATCCAGCGCACTGTTTACCGCTGTTTTTACCTCTCCTTGCGCTGCCCGGATCTGATCTGCGCTCAGCCCATAATTTCCCAGTGCCTTCTGCATGGCAGCTTCGACTGCCGCATCGGCTTTTGCCTGGCTGTCTGCGCGTACCGCCTGATCCAGTGCTGCCCAATCGATCGCGTCCAGTGCTGTTTTTGCCGTTTCCAGCTGAGTCTCGACCGTCGTCTTATAGGCACCGACTTCCTGCGCCAGCTGCTGCATCCGGGCAAGTCCGGTACTCATGCCGGTCAGGACCTCATTCAGCTTCGTTCCATCTTCCTCCAGCTGTTTTTCCGCTGACTCCATACCGGTCAGATTCAGGGAACTCCCCTGTGGAAGCTGAACTGTTGCCAATGTATTGTGAAGTGTCGTGAGGCTTTCTTTCAGCAGGGTTGCTCCTGCCTGCAGATCCCCTTTTTTCTCATTCATCACCTGCAGTCCGCTCTCCAGCACTCCGGCTCCCTGATCCAGTGCTGCCACACCGGCCAGATACTGATTCAGATACGTTTTGTATGTTTCCATACCTTCTTCCAGCGCTCCGGCTCCGTCTGAAAGTTTGTCGGTTGCTTCTTCCAGCTTCTTCATGTTGTCCGACATCTCATCCACCTCGTCCAGATCCTTCAGATCCATATCTTCGAGAAGACCGGAGGAAATGATCGTCGCGGTAAAATCCAGGGAAAAATCCGTCACATCCGCGGTCACTTCCACATATTCCGAAATATCAATATCCTCCGTCGGCTCATACGTTGTCAGTTTCAGGCTTTTTGTCAGTCCAGGGCAAGCATATCCAACGACCAGTTTTTGTCCGTCGATATCCATCACTTTTCCGTTCTCCACCTCGATGTCGGACGCATGATCATCCGACAGCAGCATCGTGGAAATCACGGCAAACGGGACACTGACCTGCTCTTCTTTCCCATCGACTTTGATCGTCTGAGTGGTCTTATTCTTATAATCAAACCGGATCTTCAGCTGACCGCTCTTTCCCACCAGTCTTCCGGTTCGATCGCCTGACCGTCGAGTTCGTAGCTGATACTCACGTCCACCGGAAGTTCTGCACTTCCGGTTCCTTCATAAGTGATATCCTCACCGTGATTTTCCCACTCGACAGTTCCGTCTGCATTCTGCGTAAAGGCTTCGTCTCCTTCTTTGTTTTTGATATCTGTCAGATTGGTATAATCCTTGATGGTATCACCATCTCCGGTATTTTTCAGTTTTGTTTGTACGGTGATCTCCCGCGGATTGCCTTTGGCATCGCTTTTTACATAGACCGTTTCTGTCTTATCTTTCTCTTCACTGTCCTGTTTTTTTGTATTTTCCGAAGGCTCGGATTCTTCTTTCGTATCTGCTGTCTCCTGCATATCTTCTGTCTTCGCAGTCTCCTCACTGTCCGATGATGCGTCTGACTTTCCACATCCGGTCACTCCGACAGCCGCAGCGACACCGACACCCAGCATCAGACATAGAATCCTTTCTTTGATTTTATTTTTCATATCTGTTCTCTTCCTTTCCCCTTTTTCAGTCATTATTCTGCATTCTTTAGTGCTTCATCCATAGGTACCCGGCAGATTCTGCGGTATTCTAGCGCCGCCACCACTGCATACGTTCCGATTCCAAGAAGAAACATTTTAACATAGACCGCTGACTCGATATAAAATGTAATCCATCCACTGATGCTCTCCAACATCACTGCCCGGAACAGATATTCCATCGCCCAGTATTCCACCGGAAGGCTCAACAACAGGAACAGTACCACCATGATCGATGTCGATACGATATACAACCGGCTGATCTCCCGGTTGCTGTAGCCGAGAATCTTGACCATAGAAATCGACTGTGCATTTTTCTCTATGATAATCTTCGACAGCAGATAAATCAGGATCATAAACATCAACACCGCAAATCCGTCCACCAGTCCCATCATACTTCCCATGGAAACATCCAGTTGGCGGCTGATTTTGGTAAGGCTTTCCAGATCGATCACTGTAGAAATGTATTTTTCATCAATATCCGTGATTGGTGTCTCTGAAAAATAACCGTTGAAATACGACTTGCTCAGATCAAAGGTTTTATTCAGGGAATCCTGTGACAAATAGACAGAAATTCCACCTTCGTAATCATATATTCCATTGACCGTAAAGGTATACTGATCGTCTTCGTATTTTTCTTTTAAGGTGATCGTATCTCCTTTTTTCAGCTGATACTTGTCCGCGTAGGCGGAGGAAATATATGCATTTCCATTTGATATTTCTTCTTCCGGAATCTGAATGTAACGGCTGTCCGACTGAATACCGTACAGCAGGACTTCCTCACTCTTATACTGATCTCCAAGTGTATTCAGGGAATACGCAGAGAATTTTTCCGCATCTTCGTTGTCCGTCTCCAGCTGACTCTGCACGTACATCATCTGTACCAGGCTTTCCAGTTTCTTATCTTCGTCCATCGTCTCCGCAGGAATCTGCAGAATATACTGATAATTACTCAGAAGATTGTCTTTCAGCACACTTTGGTAATGATCCAGAACTGCCGGAAGTGCCAGTCCGAACATCAATAACAGATTTGCAAAAAGAATCCCTGCCAGAAGCACTACATAATTACTCACATTCTGAAAAATGACACGCAGACGGAATCTTGTAAAAAACGGAATCCTGCTACTTAGATGAAAGGTTCTCTTTTTCCTCTTCTTTTTCAGGTCTCTTCGCAGAAACTGTAACGGGAACAGGGAAAGTTTTTTATAGAGAATTCCCGCATTTACAACAGCCATCAGTGCTACCGGAACCAGTGTCGTCTTCCAGAACGCCTCCGCACTCCAGATCGTATGATAGGTCGGCAGACTGTAACTTCCGTAATACATACCGGCGCAAATATCCTTACATACCGTGTATCCCAGAATATTACCGATCAGGGCGCGACCAGGGTGACCACCAGCGGCATCGTCATATAATGCCGGATCAGTTCTCCCTTTGTGTAACCGGACGCCCGCAGCGTTCCGATCACATTCGCCTCTTTGGTGATCGTATTGCTCACTGTCACACCAAATACAAACGCCATGATCACGATGACGATATACAGAAGTACCGTCATCATCGCCTGATCACTTCCCATATCTTCCCCGGTAAGTTGATCGCCTGGTTCAGATATCGGGGAATATATGTTTCTAATTTTGCCTCATCCTTAATGATATCCATCAGATCTTCTGCCATCTCTTTTTCCTGCAGTTCATCCGAAGGTTCTTTCTCGTATTTCCAGAAATAGCTGTAATTTTGCTCTTCCTTTTCCAGTGCCGTATAACCTTCCGGTGCCACGATACCGACACCAAACTTGACAGCATCAAACATCGTATCGTTATTATCGGAAAACAGACAACTGTAATCCGGCAGGGCCACATAGCCGGTGATCTTCCAGCTGTATTTTCCGTCCGCACTCTCGAGTGTATCCCCGATCTCCAGACTGTTGTTGTCCGCATACATCCGGTCAATAGCAATCTCATCTGCCTGTGCCGGCAGTTCGCCTTTCATCAGGCAGACCGTATTCACTTCCTGTCGGTTTTTGAAAATACGCATCGTACTCTCGTTCGTCAGTGCTTCCTCGGTATAAAAGTTTTCATATAATGTCACACCCGCCGCTTCGATGGCTTTAATCTGCGCTTTATTCGCCCGCTTTTCCAGAAGAAAATTCCCGTTTTCAACATTATATTTTTCAAATCCTTCGTTATACGCAATGATCATACTGCCATCTGCAACCAGAAAACCGGACACCAGTCCGATTGTTGCTACCAGCAGCAGGAAAATCACCAGATATTTTCCGAATTCTGTTTTCAGTTCCCGGGGCAGACGTTTTCTCAGTGGATTTTTCATCTTCTTTCCCCTTACCATTCCAGTTCCTCCGCATGTAGCCGCTTCTCATTGATCACGTTGCTTCGAATCATGCCGTCCTTTAAGTGCACCACGCGGGTAGCCATGTCTTTGATCGCATCGTTGTGGGTAACCATGATAATGGTATTGCCGTATTTTTCATTGACGGTTTCGATCAGCTTCAGGATCTCCTTGGATGTCTTATAGTCCAGCGCACCTGTAGGCTCATCGCACAGCAGGATGTCCGGATTCTTGACGATGGCCCGTCCGATCGCAGTTCGTTGCTGCTGACCTCCGGATAACTGATTCGGCAGTTTGTTGCGGTGTTCATAGAGTCCGAGGGTATGTAACAGTTCGTTCACATCCAGCGGTTTGTCGCTCAGATAGGCACCTACTTCGATGTTTTCCCGTACGGTCAGATTCGGGATCAGATTATACATCTGGAAAATATAGCCAAGATGCTTTCTCCGGTAAATAGTCAGTTGTTTTTCCTTCATATCTGCCATCCGCTCGCCGTGGATCACGATTTCTCCATCATCCGCCCTGTCGATACCGCCGATGATATTTAACAACGTTGATTTTCCGGATCCCGACGGTCCAAGGAGGACACAAAACTCTCCCTGTTCGACCGCAAGATCGATTCCCTTTAATACTTCTACTTTACTCTCGCCCTGTCCAAAGGACTTCTTGATTTGTTGTAATGTAAGAAACATAAACTTCCTCCGGTTTTCTTCCCCATTTTCTGATTGCTTTCGGCTGCAGCTCTCTCCTTCAGAAAAATACCGCAGCCGTATTCACATTTTTGTGATTCGTTGCAACTGCTTTCACACAGCTGCGGCTGTTTATAATTAGTTTTTCCTAACCATTTTACCACTATCTGTTCTTCTTTTGGTTTTTACTAATGATAATTTTTCTCATTTATACCATTCCTTCTGTCTTTCTATCCGAGTGTCACATCCAGAATCATCATCAGGCAGAATCCCACCCCGAAAAACAGCGTTCCGATATTCGAATGTTCCCCCGCAGACATCTCCGGGATCAGTTCTTCCACAACCACATAGATCATCGCCCCTGCCGCAAAGCTGAGCAGATAAGGCAGGGCCGGAACGATCAGCCCTGCTGCCAGGATCGTAACCGCGGCACCAATCGGCTCCACGATACCGGACAGCGTTCCTCCAAGAAAAGCTTTTGACTTTTTCATCCCCTGTGCCCGAAGCGGCATGGAAATAATCGCTCCTTCCGGAAAGTTCTGGATTGCGATACCGATGGAAAGTGCCAGTGCTCCCATGGCTGTAATTTTCGTGTTACCGGTCAGATAACCGGCATAAACCACACCGACCGCCATTCCCTCCGGGATGTTGTGTAAGGTTACCGCCAACACCAGCATCGTCGTCCTCGCCAGCCTGCTCTTCGGTCCTTCCGCCTTTTCACTGTTACGGTGCAGATGAGGAATGATATGATCCAGAGCCAGTAAAAATAAAATTCCGATCCAAAAGCCTACCACAGCCGGGATGAATGCCAGTCGTCCCATCCCTTCGGACTGATCCATCGCCGGAATCAGAAGACTCCATACCGAAGCCGCCACCATCACCCCTGCCGCAAAACCGGTCAGTGCCCGCTGTACCAGATCGCTCAGCTCTTTTTTCATAAAAAATACCCCCGCCGCTCCCAGTGTTGTTCCTACAAAAGGAATCAAAATTCCACCAATTACTTCATTATTCATAATAAGCTTCTCCTCTCTTTTAAGTTAGCTTATACTAACTCATTTGTTTTTTCAATTTCTTTCTGCTTTAACGATAATCTTTCGCAATGTATGGAGGACAGAACCGACACCGCTGGTTTATTCTATGTATCTTCTGCTTCTCTTGCCATCCTTTTTCCAATATCAGATATATCATGCCCGCGTAAAGCAAAACCGGTCCTTCGGACCATGATTGATATGCAAAACAAAACCCCCGTAACATGGAAGTTCTTTTCCCATGTTACGGAGGGTTTTGTTTTTCCTCTGGCTATTCTTTTTTACATCTCATATTTTTTCACAAACAGTGCCCGAATCGCATTCACCACTGCGATGACCATAACGCCCACATCTGCGAAGATCGCCATCCACATATTGGCAATGCCCAGGGCACCAAGCAGCAGACAGATCAGTTTGATACCGATGGCAAAATAAATATTTTCATATACAATATGCATACATTTTCTTGCAATATGGATCGCTGTGGCGATCTTTAACGGATCATCATCCATCAGTACGATATCGGCCGCCTCAATCGCGGCATCGGATCCCATAGCACCCATGGCAATTCCGATATCGGCTCTGGAAAGTACAGGTGCATCGTTGATTCCATCACCGACGAATGCCAGTTTTTCTTTTTCTGTCTTTCTGTCCAACAGTTCTTCCACTTTGCTTACTTTATCTCCCGGAAGCAGTTCGCTGTAAACCTCCTGAATTCCCAGATCCTTTGCCACATAATCTGCCACATTTTTCCGGTCACCTGTCAGCATGATAGTCTTTTTTACACCACATTTTTTCAGCTCTTTAATCGCCTGTTTTGCATGGGGTTTCACCGTATCGGAAATCAGAATATGTCCTGCGTATCTGCCGTCCACAGCCATATGCACAACTGTTCCTACATGACTGCAGGATCTGTATGCAATTCCCAGTTTTTCCATCAATTTTTCATTTCCTGCTGCCACAGCAATGCCATCTACTTTCGCAGTAACACCGTTACCACTGACTTCTTCAATCTCCGTGACACGACTTCTGTCAATATTTTTTCCATAGGCTTTCTGCAGACTCTTGCTGATCGGATGAGAAGAGGAACACTCTGCAAGGGCTGCGTATTCCAGAAGTTTTGCATCTTCCAGCTCATTATGGTGTACTCCGCTTACTTCAAACACACCCTGTGTCATCGTACCGGTTTTATCAAATACCACATATTTTGTCTGAGACAAGGTTTCCAGATAGTTCGAACCCTTAACCAGAACACCTGCTTTACTTGCACCACCGATGCCTGCAAAAAAACTTAACGGAATACTGATGACCAGCGCACATGGACAGCTGATAACCAGGAAAGTCAGTGCACGGTAGATCCAGTCGCCCCACTCCGGTGACAGTCCCATGAAAAATATACGAACCAGCGGAGGCAACACAGCCAGTGCCACCGCACCGTAGCATACCGCCGGAGTATAGTATTTTGCAAATTTTGAAATAGAATTCTCTGATTTTGATTTCTGAGAGCTTGCATTTTCTACCAGATCAAGAATCCTGGATACCGTAGATTCTCCGAATTCCTTTGTGGTCCGAATCTTTAACACACCAGTCATATTGATACATCCGCTAATGATCTCATCCCCGCAGTGCACATCCTGCGGTACACTCTCTCCGGTCAGTGCACTTGTATTCAGTGTGGAAGCTCCTTCTGCCACGATACCGTCAATCGGCACTTTTTCTCCCGGCTGTACCACGATGACAGAACCGATCTCCACTTCATCAGGATCCACCTGCTCCAGTTTTCCATCCTGTTCAATATTTGCATAATCCGGGCGGATATCCATCAGCTCGCTGATATTTCTGCGGCTCTTTCCGACCGCATAACTCTGGAACAATTCACCGATCTGATAAAACAGCATAACTGCTACGCCTTCTTTGTAATCCCCAAGGAGAATCGCACCGATTGTTGCTACCGCCATCAGAAAATTCTCATCAAACATCTGTCGGTTTAAAATACCTTTTCCCGCTTTTTTCAGGATATCGTATCCAATGACCAGATATGGGATCATAAACAATACGAATTTTACATATCCTTTCATCGGAATCAGAGAAAACGCAACAACCAGTACTGCAGCTATCACAATACGGATCAGCATCTTTTTCTGCTTCTTATTCATACTAAAGCCTCCTTTATTCATTCAATGCGGTTACTGTTCACCGGGTAAAAAATACAGCGTAAAGAAACAACTTCGCTTTCCCGGGCAGTTTCTTTACGCTGTCATGATATCTTACAGATAAATCTCACAGTCATCTTCTACTTTCTTGCAGTTTTTCAGTACATCCTGCATAACAGCTTTCGGATCCTGTCCTTCTTCAAATTCTACACTCATCTTCAGTGTCATAAAGTTTACATTTGCATTCTTTACACCTGCTGTGTTCTTTGCTGCTTCTTCCATCTTATTTGCACAGTTTGCGCAGTCTACTTCGATTTTATAGGTTTTTTTCATATTATTTACCTTTGCCTTTCTTTTCTACTTTTTGTTTTTAATGTTATATATGAGCATTTGTTCATATGTTTGATTTTATTATAGCATCGATTTTCTATTTGTCAACTGTTTTTCCGATAGGATGCTTGTTCTTTTTATTTTACAATCTTCAACAGTAGTTCTGTTTCTTTTCTCTTCGGAGCCTCCGGCACTTCTTCCGGATAGCCGAGTGCGATCAGTGCGGATACCGATTCTGTCTCCGGGATCTGCAGAGCTTCTTTTACTTTTGCTTCTTCAAAGATTCCCATGATCACAGTTCCCAGACCTTTTTCCCAGGCAGCCAGACAGAAAGCTTCGCCCGCCAGCCCTGCATCGTAGGACTGCCAGTGTGTGCCCTTGGAGGTGGAAAAAGAACCATCTCTTTCATATCCTGACCGCTCATTGACTGTTGTCTCCACGATCAGCACCGGAGCCTGACCGATGATCCGCTGATTACCGGCAAATCCCATCACGCAGGTATCGGCGATCTCCTGCTTTTTCGCCTGGTTTATTATCGCGATGTAGTGGGCTGTCTGTGTATTTTTCCAGCTTGGTGCGTAGGCTGCTGCGCTAACAATCGCACGAATCTCCTCCTCGCTTACTGCCTGGTCTGTGAATTTTCTGGTGCTTCTTCTCTCTTTAATGCCTTTTATTAATTCCATGTCCTGCTCCTCCTGTTCTGTACAATAAAGCAGAAAAATCGGAGAACAACTCTTTGCAAAGAGACATTCTCCGGTTCTTCATATGTTTTTTATTATTTTTACATTATTTTATTCAGATTGTCAATCGATTTCACAATGACGCACCATATCTCATACTCTGAATTATTCCCCAAGCTTTTTACCGGTCAGCATCTCGTAACCCTGCAGATATTTGTTGATGGTCTTGTCCACGATTTCCTGTGGCAGTGTCCAGTTGTTATCCGGGTTTGCTTTCAGCCAGTCACGGGCAAACTGTTTGTCGAAAGAAGGCTGACCATGTCCTGCTTCATATCCTTCTGCCGGCCAGAACCGGGAACTGTCCGGTGTAAGCATCTCATCACCGATCACCATGTTTCCTTCTGCATCCAGTCCAAACTCGAACTTGGTATCTGCGATGATGATTCCTTTACTCAATGCATACTCTGCACATTTTTT
>ENA-OQIO01001128-OQIO01001128.1-human-gut-metagenome-genome-assembly--contig:-NODE-1128-length-13379-cov-2.194159_pt1 | contig 13379 bp, 17 predicted proteins | sample MGYA00242573_ERZ504737 | MGnify/ENA primary metagenome ERZ504737 (study PRJEB26092, sample SAMD00036203) | human gut metagenome | host: Homo sapiens | study: EMG produced TPA metagenomics assembly of... | reverse complement strand
GTGCCCATGCTTCAGGAACAACATTATAATATTTCATTGTTTCTAGAGCTTTTTCTTGTGTGTAATATGGATGAAGTTCTACTTGATTGACCATTGGTTTAATTTCTACTGTATGGACAAAGTTAACAAGAATATGTGCATAAAAGTTTGAAACACCAATTGCTTTTAACTTACCTTCTTTATACGCATCTTCCATGGCCCTCCAGGCACTAAAATAATCTCCCATCGCTTGATGTAACAAATATAAATCTAAATAACCTAAACCACTTTTTTCAATAGAAGCATCAATTGCTTGTTTAGCCATTTCATAATTTTGCATATCTTGAACCCACATTTTAGAAGTAATAAATAAATCTTCTCTTGTGCAAATTCCTTCAGCAATTGCTCTTTTAACGCCTGCACCAACCGCATCTTCATTGGTATAAGAGGCAGCCGTATCAATTAAACGATATCCCGCTTTAATTGCTTGATAACTGATTCTTCACATTCTTTTTTATCTGGTACTCTAAAAACACCAAAACCTACCATTGGCATTTTTAAACCATTATTTAATGTAACATATTCCATTATATGATCCCCCTTTTGCTTATATTTTAAATCATCTATATAAATCTTCAAATACTTATTAACTATCATCTATCATACATTTAAAGCATAAAAAAAAGAACCTCTCGGTTCTCCTCTATTATTTTTTAGTAGTTTTTTTAGCAGTTGTTGCTTTTTTAACAACTGGTTTAGCTTCTTTAGCAGCTACAGCTTTAGCTGGTGCTTTTGCTGCAGGAGCTTTTTTAGCTGGTGCTTTTTTTGCAGCTGGTTTTTTAACAACTTCTGGATATTCAGGCATAGCATTAACATCTAATTCACCTTTTAATTCAGAACCATCTTTTTTAATTACTACAAAGAAAACTTTAGCAGTTTCAGGTAAGTAATAAATATTTAAAGTTTCAACTTCTGTTGTTTTTACACCTTGTTCTTTTAAAGTTTCTTTAACGTATTTATCTAAATCACCATCTTTAACATTTTTTTCTTGGTATTGTACTTCGATCATTGTTTTCATATTCTCTCACTTCAAAACCTCAGTTTTTACTTCCTCCTTGGTAAGTATTCTATACTATTTTTTTTATTTGTAAAGTGTTTTTCTTAAGAAAAAGCGCATGAAATCAACGTTTTTTTCTAACTACTTATCATAATAATAAAATATTGTTTTATCTTCAAACCTTTTATCTTAATTTGTAAAAAAATAGAATTGGAAATCCAATTCTATTTCTTAGATTTTGAATCAATAATCATGATAAATTTAGTTTTAGCTTCTACACTATCTTTACTATCTGCAAATGTTTTATAATCATTAGCTAAATCAACAAGTTTTTGTGTTGTATCTACATCTTTTTTCACTGTATCATTTAAAACACTAGAAATCTTATCTAAACCTTTACTTTTAAATAAAGTTAAACCATCAACTAAAGCATCACTACCTTGAGCTAATTGATTTGATGCCGTTTTTAATTGACTACTTGCTTGTACTAAAGTATCAGATCCATCACTTAATGAAGATAATCCTTCACTTAATTGTTTAGAACCATCAACAGCACTCTTAGCTCCTTCTTTTAATTGAGCAACTCCATCTGTATAACTTTGTAATCCTTGATAGAATTTGTTATATGAATCTAATTGTGCTAAAGCTGTTTTGAATGATGGTTGATTTTCTGCTGGTAATTTTGCCATTAAACCATTTAAAACTGTTTGATAATTATCAATCGTTAATTCAATAGACATTCCTGTAGTAGCCAATTGATTATTAATTTGTGTTTGTGTTGTTGTTAATAAAGTATTAAATACTTGTTTTGCTCCTGCAACTAAAGTTGCACTTTTTTCCATCTAAAGTGACTAAACCATTATATAATGTTTCAATACCTGTTGTTAATTTTTGTGATCCTACAAGAGCAGAAGCTGCACCTGTTTTTAAAGATCCTACACCTTGATCAAATTCACTGTATTTAGAAGCATATTGTTTTAAGCCTGATTGTAATGTTTGCCCACCAGCAATAATTTGATCAATGATGAATTTAATGTATCTACACTATCATAAACATCATTTAAATCAGCAAAATTAATATCTGTTTCAGATAATAATGATGGTGTTGCTACTGACATTAAACTATTTAATTTAAATTTAGTTGTATCATATTTAATAGTTACAGAATTTAATTTTTCTAATTCTTCATTATTATCATAATTCTTTGATAATCCTGGAGCAGCAATTGCCATAATGATATTAGAAGAACCATTACTAATTACTTTACCATTTGTAACTTCAATATTAGAATCTGTTTTTGTTGGTAACATTGTTCCTGTTGTAACAACAAAAGGAACATAAAGTTCTTTACCATCAACAGTTTTGTTTTTCATTATTTGTATAATCAATTTGAATTTCTACTTTACCCTTTTTACCAAGCATATCTTTTAACTTCGTTTTCTTACCATCCAATTTATAAGTTACTTTCATTGAAACAGGTAATGAATTTGTTGTTTTACCTTGGTAATAAATATCTTGTCCATCTGTTGTTTGCCATACCAAACTAGAACCATCTTGTTTAAATGTTTCTTTACCATTAACATTTTTAATATTTTTTAATGATGATTGATCATCTAATGATGTTTCATTTTGATCATTGATAAGATGTTCAGAAACAACTGTTGTTTTTTCTGAACCATTTGTTTTTAACTTACTATAAACTGTTTCTTCTTTTGAATAGGCAAAGGCAGGAACAATTGAGCTCATGACCATTGTCATTACAACTGCTGAAGAAGTGATTAATTTTGCTTTTTTCATGTTAACATTCTCCTTTATTTTTTAATTGTTTAAAACCGATAGAAGTATGAATAATTACTTTATCAAATACAAGTAAAATTGCTGGTATAACACAAATAACAATAAACATTGAAATAAGTGCTCCTCTAGACATTAAATTACATAATGATCCAATCATATTCAATTTAGAAATCATTCCTACTCCAAATGTTGCTGCAAAGAATGACATTCCAGAAACAAAGATTGAACCTGCAGAATTACTAATTGCATTATCCATTGCTTTAATCTTATCAATACCATTTTTTTCTATTTTCCAAATATTTTGTTGTAAGTAAAATAGCATAATCAATTGTTGCTCCAAGTTGAATAGTTCCAATAACAATAGAGGCAACAAACGGTAAAACATCCCCTGTATAATAACTAATCGCCATATTAATAAAGATAGCAAGTTCAATTCCAGAAACTAACAATACTGGAAGTGAAACTGATTTTAAAACAAATAACATAATGATAAAAATAATTCCTATAGATGCAATACTTACATTTCTAAAGTCTTCATCTGCTATATTAACCAAATCCTTCATGCATGGACTTCCCCTGCCATTATAGCATTTTTATCATATTTTTTGATAATATGATCTATCTTATCAATGACTTTATTTAATTTATTGGTTGCAATTTCTTCTGTTGAATTGACAAATATCATTTTATAACGATTACTTTCAAAGATATCTTTTACATCGTCTGGGATCATTTCATCAGGAATAGCTAAGTCAGATAACTGTGATGGTGATAAAACAAGATTAACAGATTCAACATTTTCTATTTCATCAACCATTTGATTTAAATCATTATCTTTAATACCTTTATCTACTAAAATAACTTGCGAAGCAACTAAATCAAATTCATCACTTAATTCACTATTAGCCACACAACTCTTTAAATCCTGTGGTAAATCTTTTGTTAGATTGTAATAACTTTTAACATGTGCATTTCCATAATAAGCTGGATAAGCAATAACTAATGCGACTAATAAAATAATTTTATAATGTTTAATTACAAAATTTTTTAATTACATTAAATGATGGAATAATTGGTTTATGTTTTGTCTTAAAGACAAGTTTATCAAATACTAATAAAAATGCTGGGAAGATCGTAACTGTTGAAAGAACACCAATAAAGACACCTTTAGCCATAACAATTCCAATATCTGAACCTAATGTAAGTTGCATTGTACATAAAGCTAAAAATCCAGCAATCGTTGTAAGTGAACTTCCAGCAATAGAAACAAGTGTATCTCCAATAGCAAGTGTCATCGCTTCATTATTTGTTTTAACTCTTGTTTTTGCTTGTTCATATTTATGATATAAGAAAATTGAAAAGTCTGTTGTAACTCCTAATTGTAAAACAGCAGCAATTGCCTTTGTAATATATGAAATTTGACCTAAGAAAATATTAGATCCCATATTATAAAGAATTGCTAGTCCGATGTTTCCTAATAATAGAAATGGAACAACATAACTATTTAACGATGCCATTAAAACAATTAAAACTAAAATAACAGCAACAATAACATAAGTAATAATTTCACTATCAGCAACAATACTTGTATCTAAAGTAGAAGCTGACATTCCACCAATACGAACAACTTTATCATTGGTGATTTCTCTCATTTGCGTAATTGCATCAATGGCTACTGTACTATCTTTAAAAGTAACCAACATCAATTCACTATTACCTTTTTTAAATTGTTTTGTTACATCACTTGGTAACATTTCTTTAGGAATTGTTGTTCCAATCATATCATTGGCTGATACAACTTTCACAACTCCTTCAATATCTTTATATTTTTCTTCTAAATCTAAGACATCTTTTGATGACATATTTTCGACAATACACATTGCAAAAGATCCCATATCAAAATCCTTAGCTAATATATCTTGTCCTTTCATTGTATCAATATCTTCTGGTAGATAAACAAGAATATCATAATTGATATCTGTATTGATGTATCCAAATAATGATGGAATACATAGAAGAATTGATGCAATAACAATTAGTATTCTATGTTTTACAACAAATTTACCAATTGCTTCTCCTAGCTTTTTCATAGTTCACCCTCCTAAATGACCTTTGGTCAGTTATGATATTAGCACTAAAATGACCATTGGTCAATATATAAGTGACTAAAAGTCATTTTTTTATATTTTATTTGACTTTTCAAATTTTAGAACATAAAATATTTCTAAAAGGATGTGTTAAAATGGCAATTCAAGATATAAAATCAAAGATAAATGATAATAAACAAGAAAAAGAACGTAAGCTTTTAAATACTGCTTTACATTTATTTACTGAAAAGGGAATTAAAAAAACATCTATTCAAGATATTGTTCATGAAGCAGGAATTGCTAAAGGAACTTTTTATTTGTATTTTAAAGATAAATATGAACTTCAAGATGTTTTATTAGCTAAAACATCTCATGAATTATTTTCTAAAGCATGTAAGGAAGCTACTCAACAACAATTTGATCGTTTAGATGATAAGATTGTTTTTATTATAGATTCTATTATTAATGAATTAATTGTTAGACCTAACATTCTTAAGTTTATTCAAAAGAACTTATCTTTAGGACTATATAGTGAAAAATTAACTGATTTATTAGATAGTGAAGAATTAGGAATCAAGGAATTATTTGTAAATGAAGTAAAAGAAAAGGATATTCCTTTAGAATATCCTGAGATGACTTTATTTATGATTATTGAACTTGTAAGTTCTACAGTTTTTACTTCTATTGTTGAAAGTCATCCACTTCCAATAGAAGAATTTAAACCTCATTTATATAAAATAATACGCTTATTGATTAATGAATAAAAGGATGTCGTGACATCCTTTTATAACGTATCTAAAAATTGTTCATAATCTTTAAGAATCTTTTCTAATTCTTCATACGTATTTACTTTTGAAAGTTCGTTCTTTACCGCTGATGAATTCTTTAACCCTTTAATATACCAAGGAGCATGCCCTCTCATTTGTGATATCGCAATACGTTCAGGTTCAATAGACATCAATCTTTTAGCATGTGTTAAACACCATGCTATTTTTTCTTTATAAGTTGGTTCAGGTATATCTGTTCCATGTTCTAAACTTTCTACAACTTGTTTAATAAGCCAAGGATTTCCAAGTGCTGCACGACCAATCATAATTGCATCACAGCCTGTTTCTTCAAGCATTCTTCTAGCATCTTCTACACTTCTAATATCACCATTTCCAATAACAGGAATAGAAACTGCTTCTTTAACCGTTTTAATAATTGACCAATCAGCATGACCTTCATACATTTGTGAACGTGTTCTACCATGAACAGCAATGGCACTAGCTCCTGCTTTTTCAATTAATTTCGCTACTTCTACCGCATTAATATGTTCTTGATCAAAACCACTTCTAATTTTAACTGTAACAGGTTTACTTACATTTTTAACAATATTACTGACAATATCATAAATTAATTGAGGATTTTGAAGAAGTTTACTTCCAGCATTTGCTTTTAAAACCTTATTCACTGGACATCCACAATTAATATCAATAATATCACAATTAGAATGTTCATCAATAAACTTGGCAGCTTGTACCATACTTTCCACTTCTCCACCAAACAATTGAATACTAACAGGATGCTCTCCTTCATCTACTTGTAACATTTCTATTGTCTTTTGATTTCCATAACAGATTGCCTTATCACTGACCATTTCTGAATATACAAGTCCAGCTCCAAACTCTTTTACAATCTTACGAAATGCCATATTAGTAATACCAGCCATTGGTGCCATAATGACAGAATTTTTAATTTCTATATCTCTAATTTTCAAATTTTATCTCCTCCTGTATATAATTTAAACATCTGTTCATAATATAAATAGATAACTTATATATTCCCTCTATTTTCCTCCCCTAAATAGATATAAGTTATCTAAATAAGAGTTGATTTCCTTGAAAATAAAGGCATTTGCTTTATTTTTCTTTACAAGTTAACCCTGCTGATTTTTGGTTTTCTATTGTATCTTTTAAAGATATATAATCAATATCTTTATAACTACCATTTGTACTTACAAGCCCTGCTTCTACTAAATCCTTCATATAATCTTGACTATATTGAATATCTACTTCATAAATAATCTTATTTCCTTCAACCTTTAAAGAAGTTTTAACACCTTTTACGTTCTTATAAAATGTATTACTATTTTTTATATAATCTTTATAATAAGAAATTGGATAACTTTCTGATACATAATCTGTATAATCATAAATTACTTTCGTTTTTGTTTCTTTAACTTTATCATCACTAGATATAACTTCTACTTCTTCATCTGTAATCATATCTAATGTTCCTTTACAAATTGTTGTTTTAGTAAGATGACCTGTTAAATAGAAAACAATTGCACCTAATATAATAATGAGTATAAGTCCTATAATTAATTTCTTTTTCTTGTTTTCCATTTTTTCTCCTTTAAAAAATCACATTTTTCAATGTGATTATAAACGATTTATTAAATTTTGCAATTCTTCTTCACTAAATTGATATTTTGTATTACAGAATTGACATGTAATTTCACAACCATGATCCTCATCAATCATACTTTGAAGTTCTTGTTTTCCAATAGTTGATAAAGCATTGATCATCTTTTCTCTTGAACAATCACAAGTAAAGAATAAATCTTGTCGATCTGTAATTTCAACATCATCAAAAATCATTTTTAAGATTTCTTCTGGTGTTTTTCCTTCATGAATCAATGAAGAAAGAGCAGGGAAATCTTTTATTTTTTCTTCAATATAAGAAATATCTTCTTCAGTAGCTTCTGGTAATAATTGAATAATAAAACCACCTGAAGATAAGATTTCATTTGTTTCATCAACTAAAACACCTACAGAAACAACTGACGGAGTTTGTTCACTTGCCATGAAATAATAAGAAAAATCATCACCAATTTCACCTGTTTGAAGTGGTACTGTTCCACAGAAGGGTTCTTTTAACCCCATATCTCTAATCACTTGTAACGTTCCTTGTGTTCCAACAGCCACACCTACTGCTAAATGTCCAGTATCATTATAAGTATAATGAACATGTGGATCACCTACAAAACCTTTAATATGTCCATCACCACGCGTAACAGCCATCATCGTACCAATTGGTCCTCCACCATTAATTGTGACAGTCATTTTTTCATTATTTTTATTCATTGCAGCCATCATAAGAGTAGCTGACATCATTCTTCCAAGAGCAGCAGATGCTGTTGGCCATAAATCATGTTCTTGTCTTGCTTTTTCTAATAAATTCGTTGTTTGGCAGGCAAACACACGACAATTTTTACTATTGACTAATCCTCTTACTAAATAATCTTTCATTTTTCTTTTCTATAAAAAGAACACGGAAGAAAATATCGGAATAATCATGCTTAAAGCGATTAAGATGATTACAATTCTCTTTGTTCGTGTACTCATATTTATCCCCTTTCTAAATGAAAAAAAGCGAAATTCGCTTTATTTCATTTCATCTAATAAATCATCTTGATCATCAATTGATGGTTTTTCTTCTTTAACTTCTTGAACAGGTTCTTCAGTTAAAGTTCCATCATGATGTTCTAACATTTTACCTGTATTGTATAAAGATTCAATATCTTCACCAGATAATGTTTCATGTTCAAGTAATGCTTCTGCAATACAAATAAGTTTTTCTTTATTTTGTTCAATAATATTTGTTGCTTCTTGATAACAAGCATCAATAATTTTTCGTACTTGAACATCAATTTCATAAGCAATTTGTCCTGAATGTGTATTACTTCTTTGTGTATAATCTCTACCTAAGAAAACTTGTCCATTTTCAGAATCATATTGAATAGGTCCAAGTTCAGACATACCTAATTCAGTAACCATCATTCTCGCAATTCGAGTTGCTTGTTCAATATCGTTGTGTGCTCCTGAACTTACATCTCCAAAGAAGACTTCTTCAGCCACACGTCCACCCATATATCCTGAAATAGTTGCTTTTAATTGACTCTTAGTTTGGAAATATGTTTCTTCTTTAGGTGTCATTAAGTTATAACCACCTGCTTGTCCACGAGGAACAATTGTAACTTTTTGTACTTTATTGGCATCTTCTAAAGTTAAACCTATTAAAGCATGTCCTGCTTCATGGTAAGCCACTAAGCGTCTTTCTCTTTCTGTATATTTACGTGATTTCTTAGCAGGTCCACCCATAACACGGTCCACCGCTTCATCAATATCAGCCATTGTAATTAAATCATGATTTTGTCTTACAGCAAGTAAGGCAGCTTCATTTAAAACGTTTGAAAGTTCAGCCCCAGAGAACCCTGGTGTACGTTGAGCGATGTTATCAAAATTAACATCTGGTGCAAAACGTTTATTTCTTGCATGAACTTTTAAGATTTGACTACGTGCACGTTTATCTGGATTAGCTACTTGGATTTGTCTATCGAAACGACCTGGTCTAAGTAAAGCTGGATCTAAGACATCTGCACGGTTTGTAGCTGCTAAAACGATAATTCCTTCATTTCCAGAGAAACCATCCATTTCAACTAATAATTGGTTAAGTGTTTGTTCACGTTCATCGTGTCCTCCACCCATACCAGTACCTCTTTGACGACCAACTGCATCAATTTCGTCAATGAAGATAATACATGGTGCTGTTTGTTTTGCTTTTTTGAACATGTCCCTTACACGTCCAGCCCCAACACCAACGAACATTTCTACGAATTCAGAACCTGAAATTGAGTAGAATGGAACGTTTGCTTCACCTGCTACTGCTCTAGCAAGTAATGTTTTCCCTGTACCTGGTGGACCTACAAGTAAAACACCACGTGGGATCTTAGCACCCATATCAGCAAATTTCTTTGGTGTTTTTAAGAAGTCAACTAATTCTCTAACTTCTTCTTTTTCTTCATCCATTCCAGCAACATCACTAAAATGTGTTTTAGAATTTTTTTCTAGTTTAGCTCTTGAATTACCAAATTCAAAGGCTTTATTATTACCACCAGCAGTATTTGACATCATCTTCAAGAAGAAGAACATTCCTCCAAATAAAATCAAGTATGGTAATAAGCTTACAATGAAGTTCAATAATTGATTTCTTTCAGCATCATTGACAACATTGATTTTTGTACCATTTTCATCTAACAAGCTAATTAAAGAATCTAATTCTGTTTCTGTTCTTGGAATAACAACAGAGAATTTAGTATCTTCTTTTTTACCATTGCTTGCTTTTTTAGAATATGTTCCACTCACGTCAATGACTAATGATTTAGGAACGATTTCTACATCTTTTACTTTTTCTTTTTGAACTATCTCTATAAACTTATCATATCTAATTTCTGACGATTCACTTTGATTAAAGAAAGGAATTGCCACAGAAATAACCATCAGTACAATAAGCCATGGTAGGATAGACTTCAACAATCCTTTTTTATTTCCCATAAAATCTCCTAACTATTTTTTATAACAATCTTCTTTTAAAATACCTATATAAGGTAATTGACGATAACGTTCATTAAAATCAAGACCATATCCTACAACAAAGGCATTAGGAATTTTAAATCCTGAATAATCAGCTTTCATATCAAAAACACGACCTTCTTCTTTATCTAATAAAGTCACGATTTTAACACTCTTAGCATGTCTTTTTTCTAACATTTCTTTAACGTTATATAAAGTCTTTCCAGTATCTAAAATATCTTCTACAATTAAAACATTCTTACCACGAATATCTTCTTTAATATCTTGTCTAACAACTAATGTTTTAGATTCAACACCACTATAACTACTTACTGACATAAAGTCGAACTTAACATCACTTTTTAAATGTTTAGCAAGTTCTGCCATAAATGGAACTGAACCTTTTAATAAACCAACTAATAAAATTTCTTGACCAGCATAATCTTGATCAATTTGTTTTGCTAATTCATCACATTTAGCCTTAATTTCTTCTTCTGTATATAATATTTCTTTTATATCCTTGTGCATACCTTACACCTCACTTACATGTGTCATATTTTATCACAAAAACATTTGGTTTTGTATATAAATACTTGATATTTTTGGCGATATGTGGGATCAAAATGATCTCACCATGCAATTTTCAACGATTGGCCATATTTTACGCTCATCTCTAGGAATTTTACGATCTATAAATAGCCTAGAGACCTTTTTTGTTCCTCCAGATGTTTTGATTGTATCACCATTTTTAAAACATCTTATAACTATTGGAAGTCTTCTTTTGAAAGAAAAACACCATCGTGAAGATGTCCTTGATCTGTTAAAAAATAATGTAATTGTTGATCTTTATAAAAAGATTCATACTTTACATAATAAGTATCGTCAATTTCTTTTTTTCTAACGGCTATATTATTATACTTTTTTATGAACACAAAATTAACAGGTAATGATATTTCAATATTTGGTTTTTGTGAATGGATTTGTTTAATAATTTCTTGTACTAAGTTTTCTGTTATAAGTGGTGGATAGATCTCTTTTTTTAACATATAATAAATGATTTGATCTAATGATTCTGTTGGTAACTTATCTAAATACAAGAAATGATTTTGATCATATTCTTGATAAATTTGTTGGAGTTTTGCTTGTTGTTTTTTGTATTGTTGATTATGCTTACTTGCCTTTTCTAATAATTCTTGTTCATTATATTTTTTAAGATCGATATGTCTTACATGATTACGTGTATAACGTGTATCATAGTTTGTATAGTCTTCATGATATTCAAGATGATTTTTAGTACAATAATCTATAAGTTGTTGTTTTTTTAACTTTAATAAGGGTCTTACAACATGCATATTTTTAACATAAGATTGTTCTTTTATACCCAAATATCCCTTTGTATTATGTCTTTGTAATTGCATCACGATTGTTTCTAAATGATCATTTAAATGATGCCCTAAAATAATCGTATCAATCCCATTTAAATCACCTATTTCTTTATAAAAAGCATATCTTTTTTCTCTTGCTAACATTTCAAAATTACCTTTTTGATATTCTTTTTTATCTCCTTGTCTTACATAAAAAGGAAGATGATGATTTTGACAATAACTACGTACGAGATTTTCATCAAGATCACTATCTTCTCTAAAATGATAATTATAATGTACAACAATGACATTGTATGCTTTTTTAACTAACATATCTAATAAAGCCATCGAATCGACGCCACCTGATACTCCTACAAGATATTTTCTATTTTTATCTAATAAACTTTCATCTAACATAATCTCACCGCTTGTATTATAGCATATCTCTAATTTCTATTGACCACTTTAATAACAATAATACTCATATCATCTAGATCTTTCTTTTGAAAAGATTTTTGAAAAAGAAAGGAAACAATTTCATAAACTGACATCTTTTCAATTTCTTCTTGATATTTTTTTAATAAATCAAAGAAATGTTCTCCTACTCCATCACTTGTAAGAATCAATATATCATTTTCTTTGATTTTCATATCATAAGAAACCATCTTCATTGTAGAAGCCATTCCTACTGGTAAAGAATGTGAATGTAAAACATCTATTTGATGATTTCTTATTAAATAACTTTCATAAGCTCCATATTTAATTACTTTTAATCTTGAATTCATTAAATTAAAATCAAATAAATCTAATGTCGTATACATATCTCCTTGATTCTTTATCTTTAATAACGTATTTAAAGTATTCAATGTATCTCTTAATTGAATGCCATTTTTAAGCAATTTGACTTAAAACATTCCAATGTTAACTTACTTTCCTTATAAGCAATATAACCTTGTCCCATACCATCAGATAAAGCCACATAATGATGTTCATCTAAACCAAAAGTAAGAATACTATCTCCACATTGTTGATCTAAAGCATACTGTTTTTTCGCAAGTTGTAATGTATATTTAAGTTCATGTTTTAATAAAATTGAAGTGTAACCTATTTGAAGATGTTGCTTTTTAATAGAGACAAGATCTAATGATTCATTTAAATAATTTTCTAAAATAGGAATAAGTTCTTCTGTTACAGTTTTTTTATCTATATCTTCTATTCCTATTTCTAACATATAATTTTCATAATCTTTTTTTATTTTCTTTAAATAATACACTTCAAAATGATACGCTTTTAAATGTTCTAAGATTTTCTTTTCATTATCTTGTTCATCTATCTTTTTAGAAAAGTTTTGAAAAACATGCCCCATGATTGAAAACTCTTGAAATAAATCTTTTTTTAAATGATCATGTGCATGATTAACTTTTAACATCTTAAAATAACCTTTTTGATGATTCTTTAAACTCTTTAAATAATCATCCGGCTTTAAACAATGTTGATAAATATAATTATAATCATCTACCTCTAAATCTTTTTGAATTCCCTTAGAAATCAACTTACCTAAACGACTCATTCCTTCTTGACTATAAAAACAATATTTTTTAGAAGAACAATGATGACACACATCCTCATAAACATATCCCACATATTCAGATAAATGGGTTTCTTGATTTTCTTCTTTAAAAACTTCTGTGAGTTGATG
>ENA-OQIO01001126-OQIO01001126.1-human-gut-metagenome-genome-assembly--contig:-NODE-1126-length-13389-cov-2.392249_pt1 | contig 13389 bp, 9 predicted proteins | sample MGYA00242573_ERZ504737 | MGnify/ENA primary metagenome ERZ504737 (study PRJEB26092, sample SAMD00036203) | human gut metagenome | host: Homo sapiens | study: EMG produced TPA metagenomics assembly of... | reverse complement strand
CATTTGATCCGCAAGCTTTTCAACCATCTTGGGATCATCCCAATAATCATCACTGTCAAGAAATAAAACATAATCCCCGCTACACTGTTTAATGCCCATATTTTCTTGTATCTGATAACCCACCATTTTCTTTATGAATCAATTTAATTCTTGCATCTTGCTTGGCATACGATTCACAAATCTGTGGGCTTGAATCTGTTGCTCCATCGTTAATTAATAAAATCTCCAAATTGTGATAAGTTTGAGCAAGCACACTTTCTACACATTCTTTTTAAATACTTTTCTGTATTATATACAGGTATGATCACGCTTATCTTCATTCTTGTTTCCCCTTATATTTGTCAAATTATAAATACAAATGTAAAATATCACTCTCGTAAACTAATCCCCATGTTAGTACCATTTGGAAATAGAAAAACACTAAATAAAATGCCATACACAATAAAATTACCATCTTCCTGCTCCTCTCCGTAAACGCATGATGCATCAGCCATGGTAATAATATCAGATTATAAATATCAAAATATGTTGTTAATCGTCCAACTACCATTCCACTTGAAAATGTTGCAATAATATATAGACAAAAATTTATTACAGACATATTAATACTAAAATTAATGAGTTTATTATTCTCATCTTCAATCGCATATCTTGCCATATAAGCAATCACACAAGGAATCATTGCTATTACCATTCGAATAATACTACTTCCCTTTCCTTGTGATGAAATATAATCAACATATCCCTTGTACTGTGTTTCTGCTAAAATATTTCCAAACAACGGAAACAACTTGTCAAAGCAAACTCCTGCAATCAACGAAAAAAATATGACTGTCCTCATTTTGGCACCCCATGGCTTTACATTTCTTAGAAAATATACTAACAATAAAATCAATGCAGATCCATGGATTGTCGAAAGCAATAAAATCAAAATCACATATTGAGTCCATTTTCCTTCTAATATCATATATGTTGCACAAAAGAATATCGTAACAACAATAAACTGTCTCATCCCATTAACAAAATAGGTAAACATAGTACTTGCGATCAATAAATAACAGCTTAATCCAAAGTATTCCGAATAACGCATTAAGCCAATCATCAATGCGACTCCGGATATAAGTGCGATCAGAAACAGCCATCCATGAAAATCATTTGAAATAAATTGTTTAAATAAAACCGATATTACAAAAAACCCTTTATCTTTATTCACAGATTTCAAATCCATTCCACTAATACTTGATGGATAACCTTTAAACATTTGTATATATGTCCCTGTATCCGCAATTCCACTTCTCAATCCACAGAAAAATATCACAACTGCAAAAAAGATGATTGCCTGACTCCAGTAAGCCTTTCTCTGATATCTTGTCCCATTCCATGTAATCCTTGCACTAGATTCATTCCAAAAACATATAATTGTCGCTAATAATAAAAACAGCCAATAAATCTTCAATGTTCTTCCTTCCTTTACCTATCTTCCAAGTCCTTCCAAAGTCATCTCAACAACCTTCTCCTTATCAAACCTTTCCTCCATCACTTCCCGTGACATCTCTCCCATCTGTTTCTTCTGGACATACGATAGTTCAATAAATTCCATCATCTTCTCTTCCAATCCCTTAACATCCTTCACATCCACCAGATATCCATTCTCGCCATCTTTCACAGCTTCCATACACCCATGAATCCTGCTGGTGATCAGTGGCCTTCCCATTGCTCCACATTCTAGCAGTGTATTTGCCATGCCTTCATGATACGACGGTAATACAAAGCAGTCGCATTTCTTAATGAATGGTTTGACGTCTTCCTGATAACCATAATAATAAATGATCCCATTTCTGACCAATGACTGAATTCGTTCCTTGTAATCATCTTCCATTGGTCCTACGATATCGAACGATACTTCTGGATAGATCTTCTTAATGTTCTTTGCTGCTTTGAACAGTTCTTCGACTCCTTTTTCTTTCATCACACGTCCGATAAACAAGAACCGGATGTTTCTTGATTCTTCTGGGTATGGTGTCATCTTGTATTCATCAAGGTCGATCCCTGCTCCTGGAAGGGTGCATGTTCTGGATTCTTTGATAATATTATTTTCTACAAACACCTGCTTATTTCCTTCATTTTCAAAGAAAATCGTTTTTGTCTTTTTGCAGGATAGTTTATATAAAAATACGACGAGTTTCTTGATCATATTTTCATTCTGAAATGCAGTTCCTAGTCCTGTGATGTTGACTGCATATGGAATTCTTTTGAATCTTGCTGCGATCCCTCCGTAGATATTTGGTTTGATCGTGTAGGTGATCACAAGGTCTGGCTTTATCTTGCCTATGATGTTAAAGTATCTCATCATCAGTTTAAGATCTGTTGCTGGATTGATTCCTCTGCGATCTACCGGTGTTTCGATAAAATTGGCATCCCATTTCTTTTAAATTCTGTACTAACATTCCTTTTGGCAGAGATATATAGACTTCATTTCCTTGATCTATGAGTCTTTGATCAGGGCTTTTCTGAATTTGTATAATCCTATATCTAGGTTTGCTAAAATTAATATCTTCTTATTCATTTAACTTTCCTGTCTAATGATTTTGCTTTAAATATCACTTTACTTTTCTTTTGATATTCGATTAAGTCCAACTTAAGTTTAATACTCAAATCTCCTATTTAAGCCATTTCTAATAATCTATGATTGTTAATTTAAGTTAATCTTGGACTTATATTGAACTTATCTTCGACTTAAGTCGGACTTATTTTTATTACTTTATCCTTCTTACCGGACTTCCAACATAGGTTCCCGCCTCTTCTATATCTCTAATGATTGTACTTCCTGCTCCTATAATTACTTGATCTATAATCCTTGTTCCTTGAATGATTTGTGTCCCTGTGCCTATTTCTGATTCAGCTCCTATTGTTACCATTCCTGAAATATGTACACCTGGATAAACAGTTACGTAGGATGTTAGAATTGCATCATGCCCTATTGTACAATCTAAATTTATGATATTAAAATCACCTATTTGAATATCCACTGTTAGAATATTTCCTGCACAAATAATATTTCCTTTTCCATACATTATACGATTTGAAAATATTACACTTGGATCAATCAAATTTGGATAATATAATTTAGGATTTTTCTTACATTTATCTACTAATTTTCTTCTAACTTTAGCCGATCCAACCGCAAATGCTACTGCTAACTCTTCTTCAAATTTTAGAAGATAATCTATCCCACCTATAACTTTACAATCATCTATTATATTTCCTTTTTGGACTCCATCATCAACATATCCAAGAATTTCCCAAGTTGGTTCTTGTTGATTGATACGTTCAATCAACCATTGTACCTCCCTGCCAAATCCTCCTGCTCCATATATTACTATTTTCTTACTCATATAACCCATCCTCATTCTTCTTCCAATAGCATTCCATTCCTAATGCTTTCGGTGCAATAAAATCTTTCTCGATATCATCTCCAACAAATGCCATGTTCCTGCATGGTATTTCTAATCGTTTTCTCATGATCAGAAATGGAAGATCATTTGGTTTCCTGAATTCCATGACATTTCCATGTCCTGCAAGTTCGTCTGTGATCAGTATCTCGTCTGCCATTTTATCTAACCCCAGAGCTTCTATCTTGGCTCGCTGTACTTTTGGTGTTCCATCGATCAAGATCCCGATACTTCGCTTTTGCGTGTGTAGTTCAAAGAATAATTCTTTGACTCCTTCATACAATGAAATCTCTGGTTTATGGTCCCTGATGGCTTCTCTGCATTTTAATAATAATTCATCCGAATACATTCCTGCATCTTTTAATACTGTTTCCAGTGGCGGCTGCCTTTTTTCCAGTGCTGCGCATAACTTATTAAAGATATTGTTCACTTCTGGAAGCATTCGTTCTACCACTCGGAAACTGCTTCGTACATAATCTTTCTCTGAGTATAATGTGTCATCCAGATCAAAGATCACTGAACCAATTCCCTCGTCTAAATGATACAAATCTTTAAAATCATGAATCTCTACGATCGGTTCTTCTCTTGTATTTAAACATACACTTTTTTCAAATCTTGTGAAAATAACATTGTCATCGGCTGCATCCTCTTTGTATTCCATTGGTTCACCTAACATCATGGAGAGTGCTGCATATGGTGCGTCGGCTCCTGCCTTGATCGATACGGTGCTTGCCTGATGATACCATGGTTCCATTCGGATAAAATAATCTTTGTCTGTATGTTCTTCACGAAGCATAAAGATCGTCATCCAGCCGGATGGCCTTAATTTCTTTATCACTTTCTTTGCTTCTTCTACGATCTTATAATCTCTTACAACTCTGTATCTTGCACTTTCTTTTCCCTCGACTTCTTCCTTTGCCCTTGGTGTGATGTAAACCGGGCTTCCGTCTAGATTGCAGAATACGTCGATCTCATACATCTTCCCATTTAAAAATGGACGTATCGTGTAATTCGCGTATTTTGATGCATGAAAACTTAATTCTTGTTCATCATGGATCATGATGCTTTTCTCCAGATTATCCATTTCATCCAATACTGCAAACATTGCTGGGAATCCTTGTGTATAGTCATTGGCACTGCTTACAACCTGTGGTGCGTTAAGACCACATCCTTCAAAGAAACGAGCTGTCCAGCGTTTGTTGCTGCACAGCAGAGCTAATTCTTCATTTGCAATGAGAACTTCTGTTCCAACAGCTTCAAATTCGCTGGCTCTTTGTGACAGGATAAAAACGTCTTCTTCTGTTCTTGGAATGAGCAGAGCGATCTTCTCCTGTTTACAGATATGTAAGAGTTCTGTGACATAACCTTCTTCCCCTGGCTGTGGAACCTGATAGTGCTTATGGCAGCGATATAATGCTGGCGCTTCCAGTGAATGATCGCAGCGACAAATGTTACTTTCACCCCTAATCTGCCGGCAGCATAGCGAAGGTATCAATAAATTCGACCTGATCTGCCACGCTTGAAAATAAGATCTTTAAGTGTCCTGCTTTCTTGTATTTGGAAAACTGGTCTTTCTTTGTTCCCTGAAAGGCATACATTGTCACAGATTCCTGTGCACTGATCCCTGCTCTTTTTAAGACTTTGGTCACAGTCTTTAATATGATCTTGATGTCGGTAAGAAATGAAATGTTATCCACATATTCAAGGTCGAATTCAAACTTTTCTTCCCAGCTGATGGCATTTCTCCCATTCACCTGTGCAAGTCCAGTCAGTCCTGGTCTTACATCTGCACGTCGTTTCTGTCTTGCACTGTAGAAATCTATGTATTGTTTCAATAATGGTCTTGGCCCGACAAAACTCATATGTCCAAATAAGATGTTGAAGAATTCAGGTAATTCATCAAGACTCGTGGATCTTAACATCTGACCAAATCTTGGAAGACGTTCTTTGTCTGGCAGCAGATCACCATTCTCATCGACGGCATCTGTCATACTTCTGAACTTGTAGAGTGTAAATATTTCGTTATGATATCCCGGTCTTTCTTGTTTGAAGATCACAGGCTCCCTAATTTGATCCTTACTAACAGTGCTGTGACAAGCAGAATCGGGCTTGATACAATGATACAGCACAGTGACAATATGATGTCAAAAATCGTTTGATATATTTGTGATACATCTTTATATATACTCCGTTTACATTTTGTTCTTATCGGTCCAGTACGGATCTTATTATCCCTATGATCCGATCCATATCTTCTTTTGTGTTCTTAATATCACTTGGAAGACATAATCCGCGGTCAAAGATATCTTCTGATACTGGCTTCTTATCATCTTCGTAATGAGAATAGAATTCGCACCCTTTAAATACTGGTTGTTGATGTAATGGTTTCCAGATCGGACGGCTCTCGATATTCTCTCTTTCCAAAGCTTCTATGATATCTAATGGTTTTGTCTTACTGTCTTCATCGATCGTCATGCATGATAACCAGAAGTTTGGTTCACTGCATGTTTCATATGGATTCATATGCACTTGTTTATAATCTTTGAAAGCATCTTTGTATGCCTCATAGATTGCTTTTTTCTTCGCAATGTGTTCATCCAGATGCAGAAGCTGACCTCTTCCAACTCCCGCTGTGATATTAGACATTCGGTAATTATATCCGATCTCCTTGTGTTCATAATGTCGGACCGGTTCTTTTGCCTGTGTTGCCAGGAATGTTGCATGCTTGATGTATTCTTCATTCTCTGATGCGATCATTCCACCGCCTGATGTCGTGATGATCTTATTTCCATTGAATGAAAATCCTGCCATGACTCCGAATCTTCCTGTCTGAACTCCTTTATATGTTGCTCCCAGACTTTCTGCAGCATCTTCGATCAGTGGAACTTTATATTCTTCACAGAGTGCTTTGATCTCGTCTACCTTGGCTGGTGTTCCATAAAGGTGTGCAACGATCACTGCTTTTGCTTCTTTATGTTCTTCCAATGCTCTTTTCAATGCCTGTGGTGACATATTCCATGTCTCTGGTTCAGAATCCACGAATACAATCTTGCCTTTTTCGTAGGCGACTGGATTCACAGTTGCAGCAAAAGTCAGTGAAGGACATATCACGGTATCTCCTTCCCCGACTTCTAATAATTTCACCGCCAGATGCAGTGCTGCGGTTCCTGCGCTTAGTGCACTGCAGTGTGCGATTCCTGTATACGCTTCCATCTCACGTTCAAAGCCATTGACATTTGGCCCAAGTGGTGCGATCCAGTTGGTGTCAAATGCTTCCTGCACAAACTTCTGTTCTTCCCCATGCATCGTTGGTGATGCCATATATATACGTTCTTTCATGCTGTCTCATCCCCCTGTCATTTTGTCTGTTTATATGTATACTCTGGAACTAATTTTTTTACAACTTCACGAATATTCGGATCTTCGGAAAATGCCGCATGATCTAATTCAGCGATCAGTTCACTAAATTGTTCTGTCTCCATCATCCTTGGACTTCCAATGAAAATTCGTTTGTTCTTTGTCTCTTTTTTATTCTCCTCATCGATCAGAAGTTCTTCATACAGCTTCTCCCCTGGTCTTAAGCCAGTAAACTGGATTTCTATATCTTCTCCTGGTGTAAGTCCTGATAAACGGATCATATTCTTCGCAAGATCTAAGATCTTGACTGGTTCTCCCATATCAAGGATAAATATTTCCCCGCCTTCTGCGTAAGCTCCTGCTTCTAACACCAGACTGACGGCTTCTGGGATCGTCATAAAGTATCGGATGATCTCTGGATGTGTAACTGTTACCGGACCACCATTGGCAATCTGCTTCTTGAACAACGGAACGACACTTCCGTTACTTCCAAGAACATTTCCAAATCTTACAGCAACATATTCTGTATCGTATAAGCTATTCATGTATTGAATGACCATCTCACAGATCCGCTTGGAAGCGCCCATGATATTTGTCGGTCTTACTGCCTTATCCGTGGAGATCAGTACCATTCTCTTTACGCCGCTCATTCCTGCTTCTTTGGCTATGTTAAATGTGCCAAATACATTGTTCTTGATCGCATCATGCGGACTGTCTTCCATCAATGGCACATGCTTATGTGCTGCTGCATGAAATACGATATCAGGCTTATAATCTTCGAAAATATTGTGTATTCGCAGATGGTTCTGGACAGATACGATCAATACTTTCAGATCTAGTTCTGGATGTGTTCTCTTTAATTCCATCTGAATCTCGTAGGCGTTGTTCTCATAATTATCAATGATCACTAACTTCTTCGGCTGATATCTTGCAATCTGTCTGCAGATCTCACTTCCGATCGATCCGCCTCCCCCTGTGACAAATACGACTCTGTCTTTGACATAGCTCATGATTGATGGAAGATTGGCTTTCACTGGCTCTCTTCCAAGCAGATCTTCAATCTCTACTTCTCTTAGAGCAGATACTGTAACTTCACTGTTGATCAGCTGATATAAGCCCGGAAGAATACTCAGACGGCATCCTGTCTGCTTGCAGATCTCAAGGATGTCCTTGCGATCCTTGGGTTCTATTGTCGGAATTGCCAGAATGATCTCTTCAACATCAAATTTAACTGCATTGCGCAGGATCGTATTACGATTGCCAACCACTGGTATCCCAGATAAATATGTTCCTTTCTTCGCTGGATCATCATCTATGATGCAACGGATCGTTTTAGTCACATATGTACTCTTTTTGATCTCATTTAAAATGATGCTTCCTGCTTCTCCTGCTCCGATCAACATTACCGGAACTTTCTTCTTGCCAATATCATTCACTTTGAGTGGTTCACTTCCCTGAATCAATCGGACAAGTAATCGGATAAAAAACATTCCCAACAGCAGATATACCAAATACAAGAAATAGTAACTTCTTGGTATCTCCCATTGTAACATACAAATTCCGATCAGCTGGAAAGCTGCTGCGATCACAACTGCTTTAACGACATTAATAAAATCGGAGATTCCTGCATACTTCCATTGCGTTGAATACAATCGATATGCCATAAAGATCACAATACTGCAAAAGAGATTCAACGGCATGTATTTTGCAGCATTTTTCAAAAAAATCGATGCGATCTGTGATGGATAGAATTCAAATCGCGTTAATAATGCAAGATATGATGCTATGATCATCATTATGATATCTGAAATCCCAAGTATCATATTCCATTTCTTTCTTTGGATGATTGTTTTTAATTTCTTCATATACTTTCCCCTAACATATGCTCTCACATATTTGTTTTAAATCTATTATACCATTCCTTTTCTTAATTTCCTATATCTACTCCTGCTCATTTCCTGCTTTTTGGTATTTTTTTCTTAAAATACAGCAAAAAGAGATGGAAAAATCTATATTGTTTTGATCTTTCCATCTCTTTTTATATTAAAATTTTATCTTATTATACGTTGATCTCAGCTGTTAATCCGAGTACTTCTTTATTCTCTTCCAGAATTGGATTGATCACTTCATTCACAAATTCTTCTGTCTGCTGTGGTGCACGTCCTACGAAGTTCTCTGGTTTCATGATCGCCTGTAACTGCTCCATGTTCATACCAAATGCTGGGTCTGCTGCGATTCTTTCTAACAGATCGTTTGCTTTTCCTTCTTCTTTGACAACTTTTCCTGCTGCCATAGAATGTACACGGATCTTCTCATGAAGTTCCTGTCTGTCTCCACCAGCTTTTACTGCATCCATCATGATATTCTCTGTTGCCATGAATGGAAGTTCGCTTCTTAAACGGCTTTCGATAACCTTAGGGTATACAACTAATCCGTCTACAACGTTTAAGTAAAGGTCTAAGATACCATCGATCGCTAAGAATCCTTCTGGTACAGATAAACGTTTGTTGGCTGAGTCATCTAATGTTCTTTCAAACCACTGTGTAGATGCTACTAATGCTGGATTCATGGCATCTGACATTACGTAGTTTGCTAAGGAAGCGATTCTTTCACTTCTCATTGGGTTTCTCTTATATGCCATTGCAGATGATCCGATCTGGTTCTTCTCAAATGGTTCTTCTACTTCTTTTAAGTGCTGAAGAAGTCTGATGTCGTTTGAAAACTTATGAGCAGACTGTGCGATCTGGCTTAATACGTTGATCACGCGGGAATCAACTTTTCTAGAGTATGTCTGTCCAGATACTGGCTGGCATTTGTCAAATCCCATCTTCTTGGCGATCATTCCATCAATCTTCTTGATCGTTTCATGGTTTCCTTCGAATAACTCTAAGAAACTTGCCTGTGTTCCTGTTGTTCCTTTTGATCCTAATAATCTCATGTTAGCGATCACGTGATCAAGATCTTCTAGATCATATACGAGATCCATCAGCCAAAGGCTTGCTCTCTTACCTACTGTTGTAGGCTGTGCTGGCTGAAAATGTGTAAATCCAAGTGTTGGAAGATCTTTGTATTTCATTGCGAATTTGGATAATTCGTTGATCACATTTAATAATTTTACTCTGACAAGCTTTAATGCTTCTGTCATGATGATGATGTCTGTGTTATCACCAACATAGCAGGATGTTGCTCCTAAATGGATGATTCCTTTTGCCTTTGGACATTGTACTCCGTATGCATATACATGAGACATAACATCATGACGGACTAATTTTTCACGTTCTTTTGCTACATCGTAGTTGATGTCTTCTGCATGTGCTTTTAATTCGTCGATCTGTTCCTGTGTGATATCAAGTCCTAATTCTTTCTCTGTCTCAGCAAGTGCGATCCATAACTTTCTCCATGTCTTAAACTTCTTGTCTGGAGAAAAGATGTACTGCATCTCTTTGCTTGCATAACGTTCTGATAATGGGCTCTGGTAACGGTCGTTCATAAAAATCTCCTTATCCTTATCTTTCAAAATTTCCACGAATATCTCTTGTTGGCGGTTTCATTGGATACTCACCTGTGAAACATCCTTTACAGATCGGTAATCCCTGTACCATCTGTGAAGTCTCTCTTCTCCTAAGTATCCTAAACTATCTGCTCCGATCACTTCACAGATCTCGTTGATCGATCTGTTATATGCGATCAGCTGTTCTCTCTCTGGAATATCAGTTCCAAAGTAGCATGGCCACAGGAATGGTGGGGAACTGATTCTTACGTGAACTTCTGTCGCTCCTGCATCGCGTAACATCTTCACAATGCGGTCACTTGTTGTTCCTCGTACGATGGAATCATCAATCATGATGACTCTCTTTCCTTTGACTGCTTCTTTTAAAACATTTAACTTGATCTGCACGCTTGATTCACGGCTGCTCTGTCCTGGTTTGATGAAAGTTCTTCCAACATAACCGTTCTTGACAAACGCGGTTCCATATGGGATTCCTGACTCTAAGGAATATCCAAGAGCTGCTGCATTTCCTGATTCTGGTACTCCGACAACCAAGTCTGCTTCTACTGGTGAATCCTGTGCGAGATATCTTCCTGCCTGAATTCTTGAGTGGTATACCCCAACTCCGTCAATCTCACTGTCTGGTCTTGCAAATAAATGTATTCAAAGATACATCTTGCTGTTTTCTCCTTTGGAATACATAAATCACAGTCTGACTGAATTCCATCCTTTGTGATCGTTACGATCTCTCCTGGATTCACGTCACGGATAAATTCTGCTCCGATCGTATCTAATGCACAGCTTTCAGATGCTAATACATAAGCGTTATCTCTCTTACCGATACATAATGGCTTAAATCCATATGGATCTCTTGCCCCGATCAGTTTCCTTGGTGACATAACGATCAGGGAATACGCACCTTTGATCTTCTGCATTGCTCTGGCTACTGCCTTCTCAATTGATGATGTATTCACGCGTTCTCTTGCGATGTGATATGCGATAACTTCGGAATCGATCGTTGTCTGGAAAATAGCTCCTGTCTTTTCTAATTCTTCGCGAAGTTCTATTGCATTGATCAGATTACCATTATGTGCAAGTCCTAAAGTACCTTTTACATAATTTAAAACCAGTGGCTGGGCATTCTCAGGAACACTCTCTCCTGCTGTTGAATACCTTACATGCCCCACACCGATATCTCCCTTTAATGCCTGAAGGGAATCTGGTGTAAACACTTCATTACATAATCCCATACCTTTTTGAGATGTGACATTACGTTTTGGACCATTCGTATCAGAAACTGCAATTCCGCAGCTTTCCTGACCTCGATGCTGAAGTGCAAACAATCCATAATAGATCGTTGACGCTACATCATTGCCATCGAAATCGTAGATACCGAAAACTCCACATTCTTCTCCCAACTTATCAAAGTTCTCTCTGCTCATCGTGATCTTTTGACCTTTCTGTTATACAATCTTTAGTTTCCTTTGTAAAATACACATTTTTGATAGTAACATATTCATTTTAAATCTGCAAGCATCCCTGTTATTGATTCTCTTTTAATAATGTAGTATCTGGAGGAATCTCTCCTCGCTTAAGCTTCGTATATATGATCCTTCTTACAGATTTATCGATTCTTGATTCTTTGATCTTGCCACTTTTTAGTGCCTTCTTAATTGCCTTGTATGCTTCTTTATAGTTATCCGGCATCACGATCAGGTCAACTCCTGCCTGAATCGCTTTCACTGCTGCTTCTCCGGAACTATAGTTATCTGTGATCGCTTTCATGTTCATCGCATCGGTCATGATAACGCCCTTATATTCAAGCTCATCTCTTAGAATATCTGATACAACTCTGCTGCTCAGGCTTGAAGGCTCCTTCTCATCTGTCACATTAGACAGCATCAGATGTGACACCATCACTGCATCAGCTTTTGCCTTGATTCCTGCTTTAAATGGTTTAAAATCTGTATCTCTTAATGTATTGATCGTCTGATCGGTCTCTGTGCTTCCGCGGTGTGTGTCTCCTCCAGTCTGCCCACTTCCTGGAAAATGCTTTAATGTCGCTGAGATCTGTTGTTTCTGCATGTTCTTTACCAGTGTTGTAATAATATCAGCAACTTTCTTTGAGTCTGTTCCAAAGCTTCGGTCTCCAATCTCTGTGTTGTTCTTATTCGTTAAAACGTCTGCGACTGGTGAAAGATTCATGTTAAATCCAAGCTCTTTTAATTCCTTTCCTTGTGTCTTCCCCATCTGCGCGATCTTCTTGTTATTGTAAGTTCTTCCAACTTCCTGTGCAGATGGATATACTGTCATCTTCATCTTGGGATTTGATGCGACTCTTGAAACCTGTCCACCTTCCTCATCCACTGCCATAAATAGTGGGATATAGGAGGCATCTTGAAGCTCATCCGTCATCTTCTTTGTCTGATCAGGTGTGTTGATATTCTTCGCAAACATGATCACTCCACCTGCTGGATACTTCTTCAATGTCTTCTTCATCTGACTTGTCACACTTGTCTGATTCTTGCTTTCTGCCTCATCTAATTGATAAACAGATACCATAAATAGTTGTCCAATCTTATTCTTTAAGGACATCTCCTTTGTGATATCTTTTGCCATTCCCTGCAGGGTTGTTTCATCCAGATCTTCTGTCTTGAGTTTCTTTGTTGTACTCTTCTTCCCGCATCCTGCTGTCATAACAAGTATCAATACAAGGACAAGGCTGATTAAACGTCTCTTCATTCTTTCGTGTCCTTTCCGTGCATGCTCTTTTCTTTTTATTATACCAGAAGCATTTGTTTGTATCAAATGCTGTTACGTCCTATTTCTGTGAATTACCCCTCCCATGCGGTACAGTAGTTCCTATGGAAGTGGCTTCTAACAGTCGTGACAGTTACCCATTTCTGACCAAAAGATTGGCTGTCCGTACCAATCAAGCATATTCACTTATGCCGCTATCCTTTGACGGGAATACCTTTCGGATTCAGTTTGTGGAATCCATACACATCAGGAGCAGAAAGAAACGTAATAATCTCTGGTATCTTTCCAGATATCAGGGATCGCTTTCCGCATGATATTTGCTGCTGCATG
>ENA-OQIO01001125-OQIO01001125.1-human-gut-metagenome-genome-assembly--contig:-NODE-1125-length-13396-cov-2.458136_pt1 | contig 13396 bp, 23 predicted proteins | sample MGYA00242573_ERZ504737 | MGnify/ENA primary metagenome ERZ504737 (study PRJEB26092, sample SAMD00036203) | human gut metagenome | host: Homo sapiens | study: EMG produced TPA metagenomics assembly of... | reverse complement strand
AAGAGGTGTTCGTAGGAAGCTCTCTCTGCGGCCAGATCACGGTTTCCATTGTCCTTTTGTTCGTTCGAGTGCGATTTACCTTCAAATCGTACTCCAGATACTCCTGCTTTCGGTCGCATTGTTTCAGGAACTTCAAAATGTCCGGGCGCTCCTTCAGGCAGGGATACATGGTCAAGTAGTCGGGATGGTATGCATCTCGCTTCTTCATATTTAAGTCCTCCGTGTTCTGAAAATTTTGAAATGGACAAAATTTCAGAAACGGTGGATCTCGGCAGCGGCAGTCAGGACGTGATCGCCGTTGGATAAGAAAAGTGCAAGCGTACAGCTGCGGCTGTACGCTTGCCTTTTTATCGATAAAATGATGAATCGCCGTGCAGGCGAAATATACTTCGCAAGAATAGAGCTTTACTTCTAATTCTTCTTCGTATTTGTCCCCTTTACCCGGCGCATCCTTCCAGACTGAAAAGCCATATAGACTCCAAACGCCGGGTCCTTTTTTTACGGAACCTCCCGAGGTTTCCCTTTGTCCATAATAATACCTCGCTATTTCTACGAGTGATTAGAACCACGATTCTAATATCTTGAAGCTCAACAGCATTCATCAGAAGCGTGGTTCCAATTAGAATGAAAACAATAGGAAGGGTGAAGGTATGCACGATATTTGCAATCTTTTTGGAGTTGCCCTGAACAGGGCACGGCATGAGCTTGGTCTGACACAAGTTGAACTGGCCGAAAAGCTCGGGACGACGGATCGCAGCATTTCCGACCTGGAGCGCGGAAAGACCAATCCGAAGCTGGACACGGTTGCGCATTTTGCACGCTCTTTGGAGATCAGTGTAGATGCTTTGATCGGAGTAGTGCCAAAGGGTGATGTTCCATCCTGCGTCAAGGCGTTCTTTGCAGGGATGAGCGCAGAGGAAGCGGCCAAATACATACGGCTCTGTAAGGATGCCGACGAGCTCACAAAGGAATAATAGCGGCATTAAATTAGGCGGCGGTAAGCAATCGTGCTTATCGCCGCCTTTGATACTACAGAGACGGCATACGGTCGTTACTTGTGGTATCTGCACTTTTGTAGGACATCGTTACCGTTCTCATGGGTAGAAAAGTAGTCTCACGTTGCCTCCTAAAAATTTATGACGCATTTAGGTCGGCTCCGTACGTCTCTATCTGACCTGTTTCTATGTTCACGCTACAGCCCTTCGGGTCTCTTGCATCAGGATCCGTATAATACGTCGTCCTGATACGACTACCGTCAATGCTAAAAAGAGGGCCATTTTTCTGGTAGTAGCCGAAGTATCCTTCCGGCGTCGTCTCAACGCCATTATTTATGATATGAAGATTCCGCGGAACAGGCCCTAATCTGTTCGTCTCAGTCTTGATATAACTCTCAAATTACCCTTGATGTAATGTGTTTCATTATCGACCGATACAAATTCACCCGAATTCTTTATGAGTGAATCGCCGTTCGTCGTATAGAAAAGATTGTCTGCTGTGATACGAAGCCCTGCTTTGTTGTCAAAAGAATAGTTCCATCCGAATTCTTCTACAGCGAATCTCCATGTCAACGGGAAATAGGTAATATCGCGGAAGAGCAAAAGAGGATACATTTCGGTCTTGTTGTCAATGACCTTTCCATTGACCGTAACTTTTGAGTCGATGATAGCTGCATTCTGTTTTTTGCTATTCTTTTGTGAGGAAACAGACTCATATGAGAACAACTTTGGCGTTTCAGGATCTTCCTTTTCAATCACAAGACCGCCTTCAGCAGTCCATGCAGTGCTCAGGTTCAGCAGCTGTGACTGATAATACGTCATCGGGAAGTAAGTGATATCCCGATATACCAATAAGGGGTACTTTGCCTGATCATTATTGTCAAATTTCAGCTCGTTCAGTGATACGGAAAAGCTTGGAATGGAAACAGCAACTTGATTGTTTGCCGCAGATGCACAGATGGATAAAGAGGCGGTCAATGCAGCCACTAAAAACATCGTCAAACATTTTCTGAGCATTTTATTTTCTCCTTTTATTCTTACACAAACTGCTTTTCAAAAATGCATACGATACCAGTACCATTTCCCGAGGATCTTTTCCGTGTACTCGAAGTTATCTCCATCGGATTCATGCCAGCTCCAACCGCCGCCGTCAGATTGAAAGCTCATGCTTGTCCCCTGGAACCCGAACGGAACATCCTCATCGGAGTAATAAAAGCCTTCATAGACGGTTTCTGAACCGAATCCGCTGCTGAATGTGGAAAACTCAATCATCCCGCATTCAGGATAATAACGAACATCTCTCCTCTTGTATCGGTCATCAGGGATAGCCCCTGTCTGAATAACTTCTGCAGCGAATTCTTCAAGATGCGTATAGTTGCATCGGACATACAGGTAGGTTCCAAGTTTGGAGGCCTTTCCCGATATGATCAGCATTGCAAAAATAAGGCAAAGACACAGAAGGATGATTTTTCCTCTTTGAGCTTTCACGTAGTATCTCCTCTCTGTAGCTTTTTCGCGGGTAACTGCTTTAATACCTCATACCCCTTATATACGACATACACCACCGTTTGACATATAAACAGCCACATCGAAGCAAAGGCTAAAATCGAGGAAATTATCATTATCTGCGACACATTGACCTGCCACAGAAGTTCTCCAACTCCCCATAGGATCAGCGAAAGCAGCATCATTCTGCGGTAACGCCACTTGTCCTTTTTCTCCGTATACAGCCGCCACGCAGAAAACGCAAGCAGTAGGATGATCGTTCCCCCAAAGATGGGGACGATCCATCGTTCATCTGACTGCAATGAGAAAAGCACGGAAAAGGTTTTGAATATCACAGGATACTTCATGTTCGTTCCTCCTAACTTATTGTAACGCTGCGAACTGAAAAGGCTTACTGGAATCGATATGGCAAGAACTTCGTTTAATATTCGCTTACTCGTTCGGCGAGATCACGGTCTAACCGGTTGCATAGATATGGGAGATAATAAAGTCTTGCTGTGCAATAAGAGACTGATAGGCTTCTGCCAGCATAGGATCTGATTCGCTATATTCGACATCACTCGGTGTTCTGAGCAGATAGGTATAGTTTTCCGTTTGCGCGACGACAACGCTGTGCCCTGCAATGACCGGCGGGTTGTCCTCGCTCCATTCGCCGGGGTAGCAGTCAATAAAGAAAAGAATGCCGCCCTCGCCGTTATCATGGGTTGGCTTGTGATAAAAGGTGATACAATTTCCCCCGTTTTGGTGGTGAAGGCCATATTCTTCTTCAACTTCAACTTGCCCCATCCAATTCAGCGGCATCTCCATAGAAAAACCCAGCTGATTATTCACATAGAGAATTGAGGATGGTTCCTCTGCCGATGCAGACTGATTTGGGATGGTATCCGCTCCGTTTGTTTGGTCTTGTACTTCGTTTTTTCCCGAACATCCACTCAAACACAATGTGAGTACCAGAAGCATGACGATCCCTACAGAAAAGAGCAGAGAATTCTTTTGCTTCAATGCTTTTAGGTAATGTTTCATTTGCAATCTCCATATAATCTCTGCTTTCAAAATAGCATGAGCTAAAGGGCTTACTGGAACCGGTAGCCCTGCGTGGTCAGCGCACTGAGGTAGGCCAGGTATATTTCGCGCTGATCAAAATAGATAAGCTCACTATTATCTACCTCGTGAAATGAGACGATTTTCGCCGCCTCATCTATCCACACCGAATACTCCTTCATATGTCCCTCCCGATCTTGTTATGGTATTTCGCCTCAAGACACTTTTACAGCGCAGCTCCGTAAAACATCGATGCCTCCTTACGCGGGTGTCATCGTCAGCGTATAATTTGCGGTGCGAATCACGATCTGCGTTACGATGCTTTTCGCCGTGTCGACGCTGAGCTCGGCGGTGTAGCCGGTGAAGCTGTCCTCCGCATAGGAGACATGCAGCGTCCAGGTTTCCGCACTGCCCACAGCGGCGGTGCGCTTGAAATCCGTGATGTGCTTGCTGCGCGCACCTGTGAACTGGCAGTCAAGGAAGCATTTGCCGATGTAGCTATTCTCCGCCCATACATCCACCTCGCATAAATCGGATAGCCAACATCACCTAGTTCCGGGCTGTTGCCAGAGATGCCAATCTGTTCATCGCTTGCAAAACCGCCCTTGACAGCATAGTAATTTGCAAAATAACTGACACCGTTATCAAAGAACGGGAACGGCTCGGCAGTAAATTTCACGGTGGTGACATCCGGTGTGCTGCTGACGTCGAGCGCGGCGTCGAAGCCCGTCTTCTTGCCGCCGCCTTCAAGCATGCCGTGGTATTTGCCGCCCGTGGCGTATTTGCTGTTGAGGATCGTGAGTGCCTTGTCGAGCGCGGCGTTGCCAGTGTTCGGCTCGGTCGGCACATGGGCGGGGGCAGAGGTCGTGTCGATGCGCAGTCCGTTCTCCGCGTCCCACTGGTAGCCCCAACCAAAGGACTCGTACGCGTAGCGGAACGTGAGCGGGAAGTACGTTACGCCGTTGTAATTGAAGATCGGATAGGTCGCCTCCTTGTTGTCGATCAGCGCGCCGTTGACGCTGATCCGGTAGCTTGGCAGCGTGACGGAGACGCTGCCTCTGGGCGCTTTGCCGGGTTCGGCAACGTAAGCGCTCTGCGCGCCGCCGGCGGTGATATTGAGCGACTTAGATGCATTGTTCCAGTCGGTCTCCACGCCCATGAAGCGGCTGAGGTGATAGGTCATGGGAAAGTAGGTGATGTTGCTGTAGGACAGCAGGGGATACTTGGCGTTTTTGTTGTCGATGACCTGCCCGTTGAGCGTCACCTTGGCAGTGACGACGTTGGCGCGCATTGCGGCATCGGCCTGCGGCAGCAGACTGAACGCGAGCGCGATGCAGCAGGCGATGGCAAGCAGGACGCGCAGAAAAGTCTTGTTGATGGTAGACATAACATACTCCTTTCCGTTTTGTGATGGTTGACGTTTACTCGTACAGCTTGGCGCTGCGGTTGAGGTACACGAGCTCTATGATCTTGACCACGCCCAGAGCGATGGCAATGGCGAGAATGAACAGGAGCAGGACGATCATGCCGCCGTTGTAGAAGTAGAAGAAGGAAGCAGATGACAGACCCAAAAGCAGGAGCAGGGTAAGGAATGCACCGAAGCAGCCGATGATCACGACCTGCCAGGTGCAGAGTGAACGCCATTTTGCCGCCATCGCGTCGTCTGCGCCGTCAAACGCTTCGGCGCAGGCGGTGAGCTGGTGGTACGCCGCAAGTGTGGCAAACAGGAAGATCAATCCCAGCAGAATGATCAGAACGACCAGAATCGCGGAGACGTCCGATGCCGTTATCCACTCCTGTACGCTTGGCGCATCGAGAAGCGCAACGAACGGCAGCGCGATCAGCGGCAGAAGATTAAAGTACACGGCCTTGCGGAAGCGGGGGACGGCCGCGCTCAGCTTCCAGAGCACAACGAGCGCGAGAACGCTGACCGCAAACGACATCGCACTCAGCACGATGCCGAGCGCCGGGATCTTGTCGCCGAGCTTAAAGGTGTTGTTCAAAAGATTGATGACGATATTGCGATGCCGAGGCGGAAGAGGTTCTGGAACCCTTGTGCAGCAGCGGCGCGTTTGGCCTCTCGCACAGGGGGATGACCGGTGGCGCGGGTGGGGGAGTGACAGCGCTTTCTGCGGGGACGGGAACGGTGATGGGGGAGGCTTCGGGGACGGGCTCGGGGCTTGGTGTCGAATTATTTTCCATCATGGCGGTTCTCCTCTCTTGTTCTCTCGCTTTTTATTGCTCTCTCAATTTGAAATACGGTCACGCTCACTGGAAGCGGTATCCCTGCGCGGTAAGGGAGGCAAGGTAGTTCATAAGTTTTCGTACTGCTCAAAGTGCAGCAGGTCGCTTGCCTCGACCTCATGGAACGAGGCGATTTTAGTGGAGGTATCCACCCACACAAGATAATCGTTCACGGTTTCGCTCCTCGTCGGGGAGCTTTTCCCCCTCTATGTCATCAAAGGTGAGAATATTCTCGTCTTCATCGCCGTCGGAAAGATCGACGGTCTTCTCCGTGACCGCCACGCTCTCGGCCAGAGCGCGCAGGACGGCTTCATCGCCGCTGGCATCGAGCGAGAAGTGGAGATTGCTCTCCTCGTCGATCCACTCGAGCGTGCTCCACAGCGACGGATCACTCGCAAGGAAGAACTTGCCCTTGCAGCCGTTGACGGTGACCTCGGAAATCTCGGTGTCCTCGCCCATGTCGTAATAGCTGAACGAATCGTCCTGCATGTAGATATAGCTGAAAAGGATGAGGTCGTCGCCGCTCCGATAGCAGAGCTGGCGGAAGCCGGAGTCCTCGTAGCTCATATCTTCGTCCAGCGTGTAGCCATCCGGCAGGGCGGTGATCGCGTAGAACGCAGCTCGCCGGTGGGGGCGTCGCCCGCGTATTCATAGGAGACCTGCGAGCCCGTCCACGTTTCCACCCAGTGGATCATAGCGGCCCGCGCGGCGGGACTGGCGGCGGCAAAGCCGCTGAGCGCGAGCAGAGCGACCAGAGCGACCATGGCCGCGCGCTTGGCGAGCTTGCTCCAGAAGCTCCGCTGCGCGGGGCGCTTGTAGGTCAGGGCCTCTTCGACGTATTTCGCGCCGATCTCGTTCATGGCGTCGGAAAAAAGCTCGGGCGTCATACCAGCACCTCCTGTTCGGTCAGATAGGTCTTGAGCTGCTTGCGCATACGCGTCAGGCGCAATCGGGCGTTGCCCTCGGTGATGCCGAGGAGCTTGCCGATCTCGGCAAAGCTGTCGGCGTACCAGTAGCGGCGCATGAAGAGCACACGGTTTTCCTTGCTCTGCGTGTCAAGAAAGCGCTCGATCGCGGCGGCGAGCTCTCTGGCCGCATAGTGCTCCTCCGCCGCCTGCTGGGGCGAAGCGAGGAACGTTTCAAGCTCCTCCATGCACATATCGTAATGGCTGTTTCGTTTCATTGCCGTGTTGGCACGATAGCGCGTGATCGAACAGCGGCGGACGAGCGTGCCGACAAACGCCGGAAGCGATTCCGGACGCTGCGGCGGGATCGCGTTCCAGGTGCTTAAGTACGCATCGTTCACGCACTCCTCCGCATCCTGCGCGCTTGCAAGGATGTTGTCCGCGAGCTTGTGGCAGAGCTTGCCGTATTTCTTGTCCAGCTCGCTGATGGCATCCTCCGAGCGCGCAAAGAACAGTTCGATGATCTGCGCGTCTTCCATCGTGCAGCGCCTCATTTCCTCGTGAAAAAGTGTTTCTACTTGAATAGACGCAATTTCCGGCAAAATGCTTCACGAAACCGTAAAATTTTTTTATTTTTCCTTTTTGACGGAAAAACCGGATGATTTGTTCCTGCGCGGCGGGAGAAAAAGGGAAGATATCGACAAAATTATATTATAAATATAAGAAAACGGCCCCGCACCTTTTCGGTACGGGGCCGTTGATCCTGCATTTAAAGGTGCTGCCTTGCGTGCTCGCAGATCGCGTCGTATGTCTGCTGGCTGATGTCGTGCTCGATCTTGCACGCATCCTCCTCAGCGGTCTTTTCGTCCACGCCGAGGGCGATGAGAAATTTTGTGAGCGTGTGGTGGCGGTCGAGCATCTTTGCTGCGATCGCCATGCCGCGGTCTGTCAGCGTGATGAGGCCGTCGCGGTCCATCTCGATATATCCGTTTTCGCGCAGTCGCTTGGTCGCGTAGGTGACGCTGGGCTTCGTCACGCCCAGATGGTCGGCCACGTCGACTGAGCGGATATAGCCGTGCTGCTCTTTCATCATCAGCATGGATTCGAGATAATCTTCAGATGCCTTTTGGATTTTCATGTGCGGTTTCACCAACTTCATTGTTAAAGGTCAATCACAGATTAACATGCTCTAACAAAAAATGCAAGCATTAAAAAATGTTCACAAAACCTCTTGACAAAATAGGTTAGAGAGATTAAACTTACGGGCGAAGTTAAATGACACTAACTTTGAGATGGCGAATTGCGGATCGCCGCGATGAGAAAAGTGCCAGACCAACAGCATGCGGAGGGATAAATAATGATGCCGCTTACACTGGCGAATGCCGGAGAAGAAAATATTATCCTCAAAGTCGGCGGGAGTGCTGAAGTCAAAAAGCATCTCGAAGATCTCGCTTTGTGGCCGGGGGCACGGTGAGTATCGTGTCGTCGCTCGGCGGGAACGTGATCGTCAAGGTCAAGGAAGCCCGCGTTGCCATCAGTGAAGAAATGGCAAGAAAAATCATGGTTTGAGCAATTTTTCAAATAAAAGGAGAGAGATTATGAAAACACTGCGTGAAGTCAAGATCGGCGAGACCGTCAAAGTCGTCAAGCTCCATGGCGAGGGCCCCGTCAAGCGCCGTATCATGGATATGGGCATCACCAAAGGCACTGAGGTGTTCGTGCGCAAGGTAGCGCCGCTGGGCGACCCGATGGAAGTCACCGTGCGCGGCTACGAGCTGTCGCTGCGTAAGGCGGACACCGAAATGATCGAAGTTGAATAATTTATTTCTACATAAGTTAAGGAAACTTAACAAGAAGGAGCAGTAAGAAACATGGAAAAGCAGATCAAAATTGCCCTCGCGGGCAACCCCAACTGCGGTAAGACGACGCTGTTTAACGCCCTGACCGGTTCGAATCAGTTTGTCGGCAACTGGCCCGGCGTCACCGTGGAAAAGAAGGAAGGTAAGCTCAAGAAGCACGATGACGTGGTCATCATGGACCTTCCCGGTATTTACTCCCTGTCCCCCTACACGCTGGAGGAAGTCGTCGCCCGTAACTACCTCATCACCGAGCGTCCCGACGCGATCCTGAACATCATCGACGGCACGAACCTCGAGCGTAACCTGTATCTCACCACCCAGCTCACTGAGCTCGGCATCCCCGTGGTCATCGCCATCAACATGATGGATATCGTCCGCAAGAACGGTGATGAGATCAACGTCAAGGAGCTCTCCCGTGAGCTTGGCTGCGAGATCATCGAGATCTCCGCGCTCAAGGGCGACGGCGTCATGGACGCTGCCGAGCTGCCATCCGCGCCGCCAAGGGCACCAAGACCGTCCCGATGCACACCTTCTCCGGCCCTGTCGAGCACGCCATCGCCCACATCGAAGAGGCGGCCGTGCACTCCATGCCGGAAGAGCAGCAGCGCTGGTACGCGATCAAGATCTTTGAGCGCGACGACAAGGTGCTCGCAAAGCTCAGCATCCCCACCGAGACGATGAACCACATCGAAGAGGACATCAAGGCGGCGGAGACCGAGCTCGACGACGACGCCGAGAGCATCATCACCAACGAGCGCTACATCTACATCGCCCAGCTCATCAAGGGCTGCTACAAGAAAAAGAGCAGCGAAAGCTCTCCACCTCCGATAAGATCGATAAGGTCGTCACCAACCGCTGGCTGGGCCTGCCCATCTTCGCGGTCGTGATGTTCCTTGTTTACTACATCGCCATGGTCGCCGTGGGCGCGCCCGCGACCGACTGGGCAAACGACGGCCTGTTCGGCGACGGCTGGCACCTGCTGGGCATTGGCTCCGCCGCCTATGGCGAAGCAAGCGACGATTACACCGCCGCGACCGAAGCGGCTGACGCGTTCGTCGGCCTCGACATGGAAGACGAGAGCTTCGACGCCGACGCGGCGCTCGAAGAGCTCAAGGCATTCCAGCCCACCGAAGACACCGCCACCGTTGACGTGGAAGATGAAGAGACGCTCGCCATCAACGAAATGACCGCCTACTATGACGCCATCCCCGATGATGCGGACGAAGATTCCACCGTCGGCATGACCTATGTGGATGCTGTCAGCTACTTTGAAGAGAATGGCTTTGACGAGCCCGACCCGGCTGACTACGGCGTTTGGTCCCCGGTATCCCCGTTCTGATCGGCGATGCGCTTGACGCTGCCGGTACGGCTGACTGGCTCAACGGCTGATCCTCGACGGTATCGTCGCCGGTGTCGGCGCAGTGCTCGGCTTCGTGCCGCAGATGCTGGTCCTGTTCCTGATGCTCGCCTTCCTTGAGGCCTGCGGTACATGGCCCGTATCGCCTTCGTGCTCGACCGTATCTTCCGCAAGTTCGGCCTTTCCGGCAAGTCCTTCATCCCCATGCTCATCGGTGTGGGCTGCGGCGTTCCGGGCATCATGGCCTCCCGTACCATCGAAAACGAGCGTGACCGCCGTATGACGATCATGACCACCACGTTCATCCCCTGCGGCGCCAAGGTTCCGTTCATCGGCATGATCGCCGGCGCCCTCTTCGGCGGCAGTGCCTGGGTCTCCACCTCCGCTTACTTCATCGGTATGGCAGCCATCATCATCTCCGGTATCATGCTGAAGAAGACCAAGATGTTCTCCGGTGATCCCGCTCCGTTCGTCATGGAGCTGCCTGCCTACCACTGGCCGACCCTCGGCAACGTGCTGCGCAGCATGTGGGAGCGCGGCTGGTCGTTCATCAAGAAGGCCGGTACCATCATCCTGCTTTCCACTATCTTCGTGTGGTTCACCACCTACTTTGGCTGGGTCGACGGCACGTTCCAGATGCTCTCTGAGGACCAGATCGACTCCTCTATCCTTGCTAAGATCGGCAACCTGATCGCCTGGATCTTCATCCGCTCGGCTGGGGCAACTGGCAGGCGACCGTCGCCTCCATCACTGGCCTTGTCGCCAAGGAGAACATCGTCGGTACGCTCGGTATCCTCTACGGCGGCGGTGAGCTGACCGTTTACCAGAATATCGCGGCGGCCTTCACCGGCATCACCGGTTATTCCTTCCTGGTGTTCAACCTGCTGTGCGCTCCGTGCTTCGCGGCCATCGGCGCGATCAAGCGCGAGATGAACAACGCGAAGTGGACATGGTTCGCCATCGGCTATCAGTGCGGCTTTGCTTACCTCATTGCCTGATGATCAACCAGTTCGGCAACGCCTTCACCGGCAGCCTGAACGTCATCGGACTGATCGCGGCCATCGTTGTCCTCGCCGGTATGATCTACATGCTCTTCAAGCCCTACAAGGAAGCTACCAAGCTGAGCGATAAGCACTGATCCCTTAACACCGATACCCTGCGAAAGGAGTGATTTCCATGTTGAACTGGGTTACCGCAAACCTGTCGACGATCATCGTCTCTGCTATCCTGCTTGCCATAATCATTGCTATCTCCACCTATCTTATCCGGCAGAGAAAGAGGGGAAGAAACTCCTGTGGCTGTAACTGTGCACACTGCGCTATGCACGGCACCTGTCACAGTAAGCAGCATTAAATAGCACAGGAGACGCGGGACTTATCCACCCGCGTCTCCTGCGCCGTATGAAAGGAAATGATCTTAACATGTACGAAACCAAAGTGAAGATCGACGGCATGATGTGCGGCATGTGCGAATCGCACATCAACGACGCCATCCGCAACGCGTTCTCCGTGAAGAAAGTCTCCGCCTCCCAGTCCAAGGGCGAAGCGGACATCATCAGCGAAGAGCCCATCGACGAGGCGAAGCTGCGCGAGCCATCACCAAGACCGGCTATGACTTCGTCTCCATGACGAGCAAGCCGTATGAAAAGCACGGCCTGTTCGGCTTTCTGAAGAAGTAAAAGACAAAATGAAAGGCACGGCTTTAGCCGTGCCTTTTTTTTGACTTAGTTCTGCGCTTCGGCGCGCTTCCTGCGGTGCGGGCTTTTCAAAAAGTCGACGAGCTTTTGCTCCATGCGGGAGAGCTGCTGCGATTTGAGCGTGATGAGATAGATCGTGCGCTTGAGCGCGCTTTTGTCCATCTCGAAGGCGAGCAGCGTGCCGTTTTGAACCTCCTGCTCCACGGCGAGCGCCGAGAGCACGGCAACGCCCACGCCGCCGGAGACCATCTGCTTGATGGCCTCGGGATCGTCCACGCGTGCCACGACATGCAGCATATCGTGGGAGAGGCCGAGCGTGCGCAGATAGTTTTGCAGGCTCGCGTCCGTGCCAGAGCCCTCTTCGCGCGAGACGAACGGCTCTTCGAGCAGCAGCTCGCGGCCGTAGACGCCGCGCTCTCTGAGCATGCGGTAGTGCTCGTTGTTCGGCGCGGCGAGCACGAGCCTGTCGTCGTAGAGAGGGAAGTAGTCGACATTTTCCGGCTCACTGACCGCGCCGACAAAGCCGACGGCGATCTGGCCGGATTTCAGCATCCGGTGCACCTGCTCGCTGTCGCCGCGGCGCAGAGAGTAGCGGAACTCCGGCTCGCGCTTCAAAAACGCGGCGAGGTAGCCCGGCACCAGATATTGCCCTGGCACGGTGGACGCGCGAGCGCGACCACGGGAGTGCTGTCAGCGTCGGAAAACAGCGTGCGCAGCGCGGCGCAGTCATTCAGAATGCGCCTTGCGATGGGGTAGACCTGTTCGCCCTCCTTCGTCAAGCGAACATGGCGGCGGTTGGAGCGCACGAACAGCTCCTTGCCGAGCGCCTGCTCCAAAAGCGAAATGTGCGCGCTCACGGTGGACTGGTTGAAGAACAGCTCCTCCGCCGCACGGGTGAAGCCGCCGTATTCCACAACGGCGACAAAAATTTCAAGCTGCTTGAGGCTGATATCGTTCATAAGACGGGTTTCCTCCGGAATGTCGTTCTACTTTGAAAAGAATAATATGAGAGGACGAAAAAAGCAAGGCGTTTCATGCTTTTTTCAATGATAAACTGTATTCTATGAAATACAGGCGATGGATCATGCGCTCTTGCAATTTGCGGGGGAGTTTGGTATCATGGCAGGCAGAACAAAAGAAAAACGGCGGTGATGATAAGATGAAAACAGCGCTTGTGACGGATGGAAAATACCGCTCGTCCATCGCGGCGGTGCGTGCGCTGCACCGCGCGGGCTACCGCGTGGTCGTGACGCAGACAAGGGCGGACGTCAAGAGTGCACCCGCAGTGTCGGTGTCGAAGTCCTGCGATGATTTCCGCTGGATCGACGGCGCGTGCGCGGATGCGGATTACGCCGAAAAGCTGCTGAGCGTACTCAAAGAGTATGAGCATCCGGTGCTATTTTGCGTCGGCGCGGTGACGCTCAACACCGTCGCCGCCCGTCGGGAGGAATTTGCCGCGCTGGCGAACTTCCTCATCGCGCCGAAGGAGACGCTCGACGCGCTCAACGACAAGGAGAGCGTGCATCAGCGCGCGCTGGAGCTTGGCATTCCTGTGCCGCGCGAGTACGACGGCACGCCGGAGAGCTATCCCGTCGTCGTCAAGCCGCACTGCGGAGAAAAGTTCGGTCTCAAGGCTGCCGACCGCTACGCCGTGGCGAACAACGAGGCGGAATTCGACGCCATCATGGAAAGATGCAGCGCTACGACCCGAGCCCCATCGTGCAGCAGAAGATCACGGGCGCGGGCGCGGGCGTGAGCCTGCTGCTCGGCCGCGAGAGCGAGCTGCCTCGGCG
>ENA-OQIO01001124-OQIO01001124.1-human-gut-metagenome-genome-assembly--contig:-NODE-1124-length-13405-cov-2.305694_pt1 | contig 13405 bp, 22 predicted proteins | sample MGYA00242573_ERZ504737 | MGnify/ENA primary metagenome ERZ504737 (study PRJEB26092, sample SAMD00036203) | human gut metagenome | host: Homo sapiens | study: EMG produced TPA metagenomics assembly of... | reverse complement strand
CCGGAGGGTACCGCTGAGACCGGCGAGCCGCTGTACGAGCAGGACCTGGAGGAGGACCGCATCGACGCCATGAGCCAGGGCGCGACGACGGCGGCCATGCTGCTGTTCGCCATCCCCATCGCCGGGTTCGTGCTGGCGGTGGTGTGGAGCTTTGGCGGCACGCAAGACCCTGCCCGCAGGCGGCTGGCCCGGGCGTACCTGATCCGTGCGCTGGTCGTGGCGGGGCTGGTCATCCTGTTTGTGGCTGTGGCCGCGATGGTGTTTACCGCCGCGCTGCACAGCCAGCTGGCCTACTACTATTACCGTTGAGGAGGCGCCATGAAAGCATCTGTCATCATCCCGAACCTGAACGGCGCGGGCTGGCTGCGGGATTCCATCGAGTCCGTCTGGGCGCAGACCGAGCAGGATTTTGAGCTGATCGTCATTGACAACGGCTCCACCGACGAGAGCCTGGACATCGCCCGCAGCTACTGCGGGCGGGACCGCTACACTTTAATTGAAAACGCCGGGAACACCGGCTTTTCCCATGCGGTGAACCAGGGCATTGCGATTGCCAAGGGCGAATACATGGCGCTGTTCAACAACGACGCCTTTGCGGAGCCGGATTGGCTGGCGGAGCTGATCAAAACCGCCGACGCGACCCGAAAATTTTTGCGGTCAGCAGCCTGATGCTGCGCTACTATGAGCCGGAGCTGGCCGACGACGCGGGCGACTACGTGACGATCCTGGGCTTTGCCTGCAAGCGCGGCGACGGCTTAAAGGCCAGCCGCTATGCAAAGCCCTGCCGTGTGTTCAGCGCGTGCGGCGGCGCGGCGCTCTACCGCAAGTCGATTCTGGACGAGATCGGCGTGTTTGACGAGCTGTTCTTCGCGTATTATGAGGACGTCGACTTGAGCTGGCGTGCGAACAATTTCGGCTACAGGAACGTCTACTGCCCCACGGCCCGCTGCCGCCACATCTGCGGCGCGACCACCGGCGCTGTGCGCTACAACCCGTTTAAGAGCATCCAGAGCGGGCGCAACAGCATTCTGCTGCCCTACAAGAACCAGCCGATTTTGATGTTGGTTTTGAATTTTATCCCGATGCTGCTGGGGTATCTGCTCAAAGTGCTTATGTTCCGGCTGCGCGGCTTCGGCGGAGATTACGCGAAGGGCTTCCGCGAGGCGTGGACGCGCTGCCGAAGATAAACAAACCGAAATTCAAGTGGCGGAACCTGCCCAATTATGTCTGGGTGGAGTTCAGTCTGATCGCCGGGCTGTTCAAGTACATTGTGTACCGCGTGCAGCGGGCGTTGAAAATCACGTAATGGGGGCCTTGCCTTTCATTTTGCTGCGCTGTAGGGGCCGGGCAGTTTCCTCAGACTCCCTTTTCTCTTACTTTCTTCGAGAAGAAAGTAAGCAAAGAAGCTTTCAATGTCTCAACCAAAAAGCACCCGCTGACCGGTCACACGCATACCGGTCAGCAGGTGCTTTTATTTTACTTGTTCAGAATTTCTTGGTTCTTTCTTTGCAAAGAAAGAACATTTCTCGTTTAATCCTCATCCGCAAAGTTGCCAATGCCTTTGCCTGCTCGATGACCTTGTTCTCGAGCATCTGCGGCAGGGTCTCATACCGGACAAACTCGAAGGTGAAGTAGCCGCGGCCCTGGGTCAGCTGGCGCAGGAAGGTGGTGAAGTCCTGCATCTCGGCCACGGGGACCTCGGCCTCGACGACCTGCAGGCCGTCGTCATCGGGGTTCATGCCCAGCACGCGGCCGCGGCGCTTCGTGACCTCGCCCATAATATCGCCGGTGTTGTCGGCGGGGACGTGGCTTTCAATGCGCCGATGGGCTCAAGCAGGACGGGGCCGGCCTCGGGGATGGCGGCCTTATACGCGAGTTTGGCGGCCATAATGAACGCCATTTCGCTGGAATCAACAGGGTGGTAGCTGCCGTCCAGCAGCGTGGCCTTCATGCCGACCATCGGGTAACCGGCCAGCACGCCGTGCTCGGCGGCCTGACGGACGCCCTTCTCGACTGCCGGGAAGAAGTTCTTCGGCACGCTGCCGCCGAACACGTTCTCGGCAAACTCGATGCCCTCGCCCTCGATGGGCTCGAACTGGATCCAGACGTCGCCGAACTGGCCGTGGCCGCCGGTCTGCTTCTTGTGGCGGCCCTGCGCCTTGCAGCTCTTGCGGATGGACTCACGGTACGGCACGCGCGGATTCTCGAGCGTGATCTCGACGCCGAACTTATTCTTCAGCTTGGCCAGCGCGACCTCCAGATGCTGGGTGCCCAGACCGCTGATGATCTGCTGCTTCGTCTCGGGGTCGACCACGAACCGGATGGCGGGGTCCTCCTCGATCAGGCGGGCCAGCGCACTGCCGACCTTACCCTCGTCACCCTTCTTGGCGACCTTGACAGCCATGCGGTAGCTGCTGATGGGGTACACAGGTGCGGGCAGCGCCACGACGCGGGCGGGGTCACACAGGGTATCGCCGGTCTTGGCGGTGGCCAGCTTGGCAACTGCGCCGATGTCACCGGCGGCGATTTCGGGCGTGTCGGTCTGCTTTTTGCCGCAGACGGTCAGCGTCTTGCCCAGGCGCTCCGGCTGGCCGGTGCGGGCGTGACGGCGTTGCTCGTCGCGGTCAGCCTGCCGGACAGCACCTTAATAAAGCTCAGCTTGCCGACAAACGGGTCGGCCACAGTCTTAAAGACGTAGGCGCACAGCGGGGCGGCGGGGTCGGCGTGATCTCCACCGGCTCGCCGCCAGACTCGCCCACGGCGGACGCGGTGTCCGCGCCGGGCAGCAGCACGTTCATGTTGTAGAGCAGCATATCCAGCGCCTGCGCGTTGACGGCAGAGCCGCAGAACACGGGCGTGATCTGGCCGCTGCGCACGCCGGAGGCCATGCCCTGGACGATCTCCTCTGTGGTGAAAGCCTCACCCTCGAAGAACTTCTCCATCAAAGCCTCGTCGGTCTCGGCGATGGCCTCGCTCATGGCCTGGATCAGGCCCTCAAAGCGGTGGCCGATGTCGGGCAGGTCGATCTGGACCTGCTTGCCGCCTCGTATTTGAAGGCCTTCTGGCTGAACAGGTTGATGTAGGCGACGGTGCCGTCGTCCAGACGGACGGGCACGACGCAGGGGCAGACACTGGGGCCGAACTTGATCTTCATCTGCTCCAGGATCTTAAAGTAGTCGGCGTTTTCCAAATCAGCCTTGGTGACAAAGATCATCCGCGCCTTGTTGTTTTTCAGCGCCAGCTGGTACGCCTTCTCGGCACCGACGGTCACGCCGGAACGCCCGGACACACAGATCAGCACGCTCTCGGCGGCCATGATGCCCTCGGCAGCGCCGGTCTCAAAATCAAACAGACCCGGTGCGTCGATCAGGTTGTACTTGATGCCTCGTACTCGACGGGGACAACGCTCGAGTTGAGCGATGCCTTGCGGCGGATCTCCTCGGGGTCAAAGTCGCTGGCGGTGGTGCCGTCCTCGACACGGCCCATACGCTCGGAAGCGCCGCTCATGTACAGCAGTGCCTCGGTCAGCGTCGTTTTGCCGCAGCCGGCGTGGCCGGCCACCAGAATGTTGCGGATGTCTTTGCTTGCGTAGCCCATGGATCGTCAAACCTCTTTTCGCGCCGGGGCTGCTTCCGGCAGCCCTGCGGCGTAGAATTTCATTGCGGCGCAGTGATTTTTGAACACTCCCGCCTGTTTGATACTACTTTACCACATTGTTGTGGAAATATAAACAGTTTTTTCGGATTTTTTGTAAAAAATTTTTAGGCAAAAGATTGTGGAAAGTGTAAAAAATCGTTCCTCGACATACAGCGAGTGTAGGGGCGAGCATTGCTCGCCCGCCAACTTGGCGCAGCATCGTCTTTTCGGGAAAATATATCACAGGGCAAACGGGCACGGGCGGGCAATGCCCGCCCCTACCAATCGTTTCTTTGCCGGTCCGTGCAGCAAAAAAAGCCGCACAGCTTTCACTGTACGGCTTAACGGCTCACTTATTTTTCCTTCTTCGCCGTCTTTTTGCGGCGGCGGGCGCGCCCGCTGTCGGCCTTGGCTCGGAACATAGAGGCTATAGCTCAACAGGTAGCGGCCATGGGCAGGGATGCGGTAGAATGCGGCCTTGATGCGCTCCAGCGGACTGGTGCCGCTCTCGGCGGTGCTGCCGCTCAGCATAACAACATACTGCATATCGGTGTAGCGGGCGGCCACATCGCTCTGGCGCAGATTCGTGCGGATCAGATCGCCCAGCTGCTCCACCATCAGAGCGGTCTCGGCAGCATCGGTGTTCTGGCTGGGAGCCACGGTCAGGATCGCCAGGAATACCTGCAGACCGTAGCGGACCTGCACGCCGCGCTGTACGCGGTAAATTTCCTTGAACGTCTCAAAGTCGCAGATACAGGCCCCCGTGTTCTCGGTATCCGGCAGGGCAGAGATCAGCTTGGAGACCTCACTCTCCATATTGCGGTCTGCCTGGCGCATCTGGCGGTAGGCAGAGCCTGCGCGGCCCGGCTCAATGGCATGATGCAGGCAGCCCATGGCGCTGCCGCGGCGTGCCAGATCCTCCGCCTCCTCGTGGCGGCCCAGCGTCTCCAGCGCGACGATTTTTTCCAGATAAAGGCGCTCCTCGTAGGGGTCCAGCTCCAGCGCACGGGTACACAGCGTAACGATGCGGGTGCTCTCGCCCCATTTTTGCAGAGCTCCAGCAGGTTTAAAATGGCTGTGCGGTACTGCCCGTGCAGACGCACGCTGACGCTTTCGACCCACGGCTCGGACGCAGACCGCGGCAGCAGGCGCCCGTCGTACAGGTTGACGATCTGTTCATAAATGCGGCTGCGCTTCTCGGCGTCGCTCTCCTTGCGGGCCAGCTCCGAGAGGTCGTTGACCTCAAACACATCCACGCTGCAGTCCAGATGGGGGTTCCACTGGTAGTAGCCGCGGCTGGTCACGATGCAGCCCTTCATCTCATCCAGACCCTCCGCGTCGATCATAAGGCGGAAGCGATGCAAGATGGCGCGCAGGGCCATGTCCGGGTTGGTGGACCGCTCCCCTGCCCACAGGGTATCGGTCAGTACCTTGTGGGAGACGCGCTCCCCGCGCCGCAAAACGAGATACTGCACCAGCGCCGTTGCCTTGCGGACTGCGCCAGTTGTGCCAGCACGGGCTTGCCGTTCACAACGGATCTCAAAGCCGCCCAGCATTTTGATTTCAATTGTTGCCATCTTAGTCATCCTCTCTGCTCTGATGCCCATGACGTTCCTGCATTTTTGTCCGGCACACAGGTATTCATGTTTTAAAGTATAACAAGTCCATTTGAATTTGTCCAGTATATCCGCCGGGATTATAATAAACTTTCAAAAATCGTCCCGGAGGGCACCGCTCACGACTCCGACGATGCCTTGCCGTCCCAGGTGCCGGGTTTCTCAATATACACAGGTTCGCCCGGCAGTGCAATAATTGCTTTTTGCGTACAAAGCGTCACACTCTGACCGTTTGCATCCTTTTTAGCTATCGTCAGCACTACCGTAATTGCGGTGACACGCGCATATTTACTTCCATTTTTGGGTTTTTGATAACTGCGAGCATAAAAGTGCAAGTCTTTGATGTACAACCCCATGTAAGCGTCCTTGGGGTACGCCGTCGTATAGGCGTAAGCAACGTATTTCTGCGTCACTTGTTTGGTATTTTCATCTGTTGCAGTGTGCTGCGGGCTGTTATCTGTACCACTCTGCTGATAAAACCGCATGTGCAGGTAGCCGTTCAGCGCATTTGCCTGTTCCTGTTTCAGCAGCTGTGTCCCGTCACTTTTTTGTTAATGGCGGTACATAGTCTTTATCAATCAATTCGATGTGATTGGGATAAACACTAAATTCCAGTGCTGTACCGTCACTCACCCCTGTTTTTTCTTTAAATATGCTGTCATATCCCTTGTCTACATCAGTATCATTGGGGACTGTTGCGCCGTCGGTGAAGCGGATATAGCCGTTCGCCTCGAGCACCTCGCCGCGGATCGTCTCAATGAGCGCATCGGCCAGATTTTGCGCGCGCGTCTGCTGCTGGATGTCCATGTACGCCTGCACACTGGGCTGTATCAGCGTGACCGCCGCCAGCGTAAAGAGCGACAGCAGCACCATGCAGACGATCAGCTCCACCAGCGTTGTGCCGTTCTGGTTTTTCAAACGCTGCTTCATGGGTTGGTCGTCCCTTCTTCCTCCTTGTTGCAGTAACGGTGGAACACGTATCTCTCAGTCTTTTCTGTGCCGTTTTGGCTCACTTTCACTTCTGGCGTTGTGCTTTGTAGCTGCACACCTTTAACCGTGAAGTCATTGTTGCCGAACGTCATATCCTGCGCCGCGCCGTCATCGTTCCATGTCGCTCTTTGTCATTAGGCCCGTATAACTTTGCGCAGAGCTCATAGGCTGTCTCCCGCAGCGTTTCGGCCTTTTGGGACATGGCGCGGGCGTACCGCAGCGAAACGACGAACATCGAAGTAAAAATCATCAGCAGCAGGAACGACACAAGCACTTCCACAATCGTTTCCCCTTGCCGATTTTTGAAAATGTGTTTCATAGCGGGTCACTCCTGTGTTTTGCTGGCGTTTTGTTTAACACCGCGGGTGTAGGTAATGGTCGTTTTGTCCTGCTGCAGCGTATCATAGTGCGGCACAATTGTATGAACCGTTGTGTCATTTTTATCAATGACAAGTGTTGAACCACCGGGAACTGTAAACTGGTTCGTGCCAAAAGTCCAACTATAATGAGCTGTTTGCCCGTCTATCGTATAGTAATCAATCGGGTAATGGATGTGTCTGTCATACACTCGTGTAAAGGAGAATTGTTCTCCCCCCTTCTTCGCTGTAACAGTTACATCCAGTTGCAAATCTATTACTTTATAGTCCGTGCTTTGCCAGTCTCTCAGGAATGATTGCCATTCTTTGTCTGTCGTAACATACTGTCCCTGTCCGCCTAGGTTCAAATCATCTACATCCTCGCCCGGGCGGCGGCGTAATGTGATTGTGATAGAATCAGCACCATCTGCCGCCGCGGTGGAGCCCTTCATTAACTCAAACACGAATGGCTGGGATTCCAAATCATAGATGTCCTTGCCGTAGCTTTGGGAGAACATGAACTGCTCATTGACGAACTTGGCAAAGCTGCTGTCCTTATTGTTCAGCTCCCCTTCCAGCAACGTCGGAAAAGCTGGTTGGCCAGCTGGTAGGCTTCCTGTTCCAGCAGCTGGCGGTTGGCATTGGCCGTCAGCACGGAGGCCGCATAGACCAGCGCTGCCGACAGCGCCACAAACAGTGCGCCGATGCAGAGGACCAATATCATCGAAAGCCCCTGCTCCCCGCGCAGAATGCTGCGTGCCCTGCGGTGCATAATGCCACCTTCTTTCCTGAAATAAAATTACGATGCGTCGCTTGTTTCCGTCTGTTTCGGGGGCGTGGTTTCCGCCGCGTCCGTCTCATCCGGGGCAGCGGCGGTCTCCGGGGTCGCCATGGGCAGTGCCGCACGGGGCCCGCATCAGGACCGGGGGCACGCTTGCGGGGGCGCTTTCCGCCGCTGTGCTTTCTGCGGTCTCGGCGGGCGCGACGCTCTCCGCGGAGTCCATACTCTGGGCATCCTCCGCCGCATCGGCGGTGTTCGTCTCGTTGACGGTGACCTTGACCGAATCGGACGCAACGGTCTTATCGTCGCCAATCGAGTGCGCCAGCGTCTGCAGCGTCACACTTGCGGTGAACTTTTGCAGCTCGAGCGAGTCGTCCTGCACCTTTTCCTGCAGCTCGGGCAGGGTGATGCGGTAAACAGGCTCGGCACCGTCCTCCTGCACCAGCTCCAGCATGGGAACCGTCTGTGCCTTGTAGTACAGCGTACCGCCGTCCTTTTCCACCGTGCCGGTGACGTCATAGGGTTGCGATTTCCATGTCACGTTGCCGTTCTCGTCGGTCACAGGCTCAACGCTCAGGTCGTACCAGATGCGGGTCTCGCCGGTCTCCTTGTCCACAACGTCGGTCTGCTCTTTAAGCACCATCTTTTCGCCGTTATAGGTCGTCTTGGTGACGGTTTTGATTTCCCCGCGCTTATGCGTGACTGTGCCGTCTGCGTCCTTCACGTCCCTGTCGTAGGTCGTCACCGTAATGCTGTAGGGCTGTTTCGTCTTACTATCCAGCGGCGTGACGGTAAAGGTATAGCTGTCGGTCAGGTTGCGCACCGTGCCTTCGGCCTGGGTGTACTTGTTCACCGCGGTCCACTCCACCGTAAAGCGGCGCAGCTCCAGCGGGGCCGTACCGCGATTGCTCTTAAACTCGGGGTCGTTGTACAGGTTGACCTCCTGCGTGTAAACGGCATTGCCAAGCGCGCGTTCCGGTTCGGCAGCGTCCACGGGGCGTCCAGCGTGATGGCCGGCAGCTGCGCATTTGCGGCATCCTGCTGCAGGAAGTAGAACCAGTTCGACGCTGTCGTGCCGTCGGTGGGCATAACGCGCACCGCGGGCAGCAGGTATTGTTTTGCATGGTCGGGCGTCAGCGTAAAGCCGTTGCCGTCGGGCACAAAGGTATAGCTGGCGGTGGTGTCGTTGACGCTGGCGCTCCCGCCCACCGTGCGGCTGTCCTTCGGGATGACCAGCTCGGCGTCGCGACTTTTCAGCATCTCGTCCAGTGCTTGGGTCAACTTCTGCTGGGCCTTGTACTTGTCCTGTCCGGTGGACTGTTCCTGCCAAGTTCTGGCCAAATCGGCAATTGTATTGTAATTGTTCTCGTTGCTGAAGATATAGCCGGTAAAGTAGACATTGCCCTGTGCGGCTTCCTCCAGCGTCATGTTGAGCTTGAGGTCGTTCAGGAACGTCTCCTGATTCGGGCTGGCGGGCGCAAAGCTGCTGGCCGTAACCTTGGGCGCAGCGGCGCGGCTGACGATGGTCTCGGGCTGGCTCAACGCGCCGTCCGGGCCGTCAAAGCAGCTGTCGTCCTTGCCGCGGGCAATGACGCGGAAGCGCAATGCCTTGCCTGATACTGCTCCAGATCCAGCGTCAGGCTGCCGACATTGTCCGTGGTGGGCAGCGTCAGCACAGGTTTGCCGCCGTCATCGACGACGCACAGGTCATAGTGGCCAATGCGCGCGTCGTCGGACGGCGACCAGCTGACCGTGTAGAGCAGGGCATCCGCGTTGTCGGTCTCGCCGTTGACGCGGGTAATGGAGCTCGGCGCGCTGATGCCGGGCAGGCGCTGCTTAACGCTGTAATCCGCCACAGCGGACGCGCCGATTTCATTGGTGTCGGCTGCCGCCACACGGGTGACCTCGAGCCGGACCTTGTCATAGCGCCAGCTGTCGCTGCCGTTGGCCAGCATGGTATCCACGTTGACAGGCAGGGTAAAGCTGCTGCCGCTGTTCTGAACCTCATTGGCCAGATTTACGTCGTCCTTCAGCGCAATTTGCTCCTGACCGGTCACATTGCCGTCCGCGTCCGTCAATAGGCCGTAGAGCTTGATGCTGTAGGTCGGCGTTTTCGCGTCCATGTCCTCTTGCGTCCAGTTGAACGTATAGGTCAGCTGATTGTTGTTATCCACTACGCCGTCCTTAATAGTTTCGGCCAGCGTCGGGGCTTTCAGAACATTCAGGTTCAGCTGCTTGAAGATGATCTGCGGGGTCTTCACCGTGGCCTGTTCAGCCATTTCGGGTCATCGGTGCGGTTCACGTCGGAGAAGCAGAGCGGCGTCAGATGGGCATAGGTATAGCTGTGCTCGCCCGTGCGGACGATCTCATAGCCGTTCTTCCACCAGATTTCTTTGTCGGTGTCGTTTGTCTCGTTCGCATGGCTGGCGATGGCTGCGGACACTTCCTCCGCCGTGGCATCCCAGCGATACTTCATATCGCCCTTGCCGCTGGTGACGGGCACCGCGACAACGAGGAAGTCGGTGTAGTTCGTCATAGCATCCGACGGCAGGCTGTTCAGGTTGAAGGTGACGGGAGACCCTGTCACAATGCCCTCCCGCGCGGCCAGCGTGATGTACTGGCCGTTCAAAGATACGCCGTTGACTTCGTCATTGCCCAGATATTTTGCCAGCAGCATGACGCGGTAGGTCGGGTTGCCGTGCTCGCTGCCGTTCTTGACTCTCGGGGTAAAGCTGAACTTCACGGTTGCTTCAAAGCTCTCCGCTGTCTGGCCGGTGTAGGTCACATACTCCGTGCTGCCGTCCTTTTCCAGCGTGCCCAGCGGCAGACCGTCCTCGTCCTGGCCTTTTTCACCGTTGTGGTCTCGCCACTGGGACGGGAGATAGGTCTCTGACTTGTACTGGGCCGAGCGCAGATACTTTGTACTGCTGCTGTTGTCCGGGGTTGCCAGCGCCGTAAGCGTCAAAGTGCGTTCCAAATTATTGGCCAGACGGATGTACTGCTTGCCATTCTGTCTGCTGAAATAATAAGTATGCTTTCCATCGGTCAGCTTGACGGTCCAAGCATCGTCTGTCGGGTATTCGGCGTAGTTTTTCAGCACCGCGACAACCTCATACTTGAATTCTCTCCCTTTTTCATCCGGCGTCTGGCACTGATTCCAGTCAAAGCCGCCGTTCTTGCGTTTGACCAGCCGGAACTCAATCTCCGGTGTAGGCAGGGCGTGCATAAAGGTCTGCACGCCGCTGGTTCGGGGGTTGTCGGGCTGCTTCGGGTCGTCGTTGGTGTTGTAGGGCGTTACACGCACGACGAAGTTACCCGTCCACGCTTTATCAGCCACAAAGGTATAGCTGCGCTGGTAGACGTCCGCTTTGAGATAGGGATCTGCATCCGGTGCGACAGTACCGCAGCGTCGCAGGGCAGAATTTCAACACGGTAGTAAGCGGCGGGGCTGGCTGTCGTGTCGTTCGGCTCGTCCCACGTCACTTCATAACGGCCATAGACGTTGTTGTCCGCGTCCTGCACCTGGCTGGCCTTGACGTCGATTTCTCCCGGCTTGGCGGGCTTGGTGCTGTCCAGCACGTACTTATAGTAGTTCTGGATGACCTCGTCGGTGATGTCGGTAATATCAACGTCCGATTTCGTACTGTTCGCGGCTTCGCCGAATTGCAGCATCACAGTCGCTCTCTGGTTGCCGGGATTGGTATCACTACTCGCGCCTGTATCATCGAAAATGTAGGCTTTGTTACCGTCGGTCTTGATATAGGCAGAGTTTCGTTCGGCAGGCCAGCCCGCAGATGTAAGACCGCTAATCCACCACAGACTGTACGCTGCACCGTTCCCATCGTCTCCGTTCCCATCCTTTACCAAAGTGGGCAGGAACGCAATATAAGGATAGGTTGTTTTATCAGTGACGTTATAGCCTATGTACAGACGGTGTGCTTTTACTTTTTTCGAGGACGAGTTCCAATCTGTCTCGTTGTAGGCCGGGTCACTTCCTTGCTTATCCGCTTTCTCCCAGTTACCTGTTGTACTGTTCGGTTTTACTGTGGTCAGTTTACGGGAATCTTTCTTGAAGAAGCTCTTGCCTGCACTTTCGGAATTTTCAATATAATAGTTGCCGTGGCCGGTGACATTCTCGCCACTCAGGCGCAAATAGCAATCGGGAACCAATCTGTACCAACCGTCGCAAAGCAGTTCGTGACGTTGGTTGCTTTATTCGACCCTCTACCGTCGCCGCGGCTGCCGACAATTCCGATTTTTCTGCCACACGTAAAGTCTGTATTAAGGTTTCGGCAGCGGTCAATATTTACCGTAACGTTGTCAATTCTTCCTCCATTCCACGGGCCGATCCATGCCAGAATGCCGACTGCCTGCGATTCTGCCTTGATTGCACCGCTATTGACGCAGTCGATGATATTCAGCGTCATAATATCGGTGACCTGCTTCATCTCGATTTTACCGATAATGCCCGCGCAGTCATTTGCGCCGTTTCGTTCATACCAAATCTGACCGTAGTTACGGCAGGAAAGCACATTTGTGGTGCCGCCGGAAATAGGCTGGTCAATAAAGCCGACAATACCGCCGACTGCACCGTAACCGCTGTTTTTGTCGTTCGTGTTTGTTGTGATTTTGCCAAAATTGAAGCATTTCTGCACGGTTCCGCCGTAGTCCAGCCAATAGGCGATCACGCCGCCCACATTGGCCGAGCGGCTGTTGAACACACTGCCGCAGTTGACTACCTTGCTGACAGACCACCGGTCATCGCTGCGGTTCTGCTGCTGGCCAATGACACCGCCCACATGGACAACAACACGCTGCCGCCCTTGTAAATGTTGTCATTGTCTGTATCGTCCTTGTTCTTAGACCCATCAAACACGCGCGTAAACCGGCGCACGGCGGCACAGTTTACCACAGTGTCCAGCACGCTTTTGTCTGTGACGTTGGATTCGTTCTGGCCGACAATACCGCCGACGGTGGATGCCGTTGTCGCATTGTCAGAATAGACAAACCACTGGCCGGTGGCGGAAGTGTCGATTGTACGCGGAGAGAGTTAAAGCCTGCCAGACCGCCCAGATAACCGGCGGCACGGACGGTCTCGCTGTTGTTGCTGCCGCGCAGGGCGACAAGCAGATCATTGGCGGCAAGACCGCTTTGGCTGTAGACGTACCCATAGCCTTGTACAGACACAGTGTCAACGCCCTTGAGGTCCGCGTAGGTCTTGCCTGTGGTCAGCTCTGCCGCCATGCTGTTGATGCCGGCATTGGCATCTGCCGCACCCAGCCATTTTTCAACCTGTGCAACAAGGGCGAGTTTTGTTGTGTCGCCGCTGACCAGCGCTTTTTTGCTGCCGCTGCCCTTGATAGTGCCGTTGTTGGAGCCCGCAACGCCGCCCACAAAGCCGTAACGCGCCGTGATGATGCTGCCCGCGCCGCTGATGCTGCTCTCGGTGGCGACATAGCTGTTGGCGATTTCGTCATTGTTGCGGCCCGCAATGCCGCCCACATGGCTGGCACTGGCGAGCTTTTCGTCTGCGGTCTGGGTCGTGGTGATGTTGCTGATACCGCTGACCTGCAATTTGATGTATTTGACCTCACAGCCGGTGATTGTGCTGTTGTTCAGACCGGCAATGCCGCCCACCGTGCTGCCGGTGCTGCGTGCACCGTCGGAGACAAGGCCGTCCGTGTCCGCGTCGCCGCCCATCGTGCCGGAATAGGTACACTGCTCCAGGTACCGTCGTTCTGGCCTGCGACGCGCCCAGATTTGTATATTTATCAAGATTTTGTGTAAGATCCAGCAGAACTTCGGTGCTGCTGACCGTGCTGTCCTTCGTGGTGCGGCCCACCGCGCCGCCCAGCGTGACGGTGTTGGTGCCCGCGCGCAGACCGTCGTTCAGTGCCAGCGCGCCGTTTTCGACCTTACAGCCGGTGACGGTGCCTCGTTCATGCCCGCAAGGCCGCCGATGGTGACCGCCGGGGTGCTGAACTGCACGTTGGCGTTTGCCGCCAGCTTCACGTTGCGGATGGTCG
>ENA-OQIO01001122-OQIO01001122.1-human-gut-metagenome-genome-assembly--contig:-NODE-1122-length-13432-cov-2.263660_pt1 | contig 13432 bp, 16 predicted proteins | sample MGYA00242573_ERZ504737 | MGnify/ENA primary metagenome ERZ504737 (study PRJEB26092, sample SAMD00036203) | human gut metagenome | host: Homo sapiens | study: EMG produced TPA metagenomics assembly of... | reverse complement strand
TCTGCACGCCGGACTCGGCCACGTAGACCGCCTCCGGCGGGATGCGGTCGCGCAGCCGCGCGGCGTTGGAAAAGTCGACGGAAAAATCCTCCAGATTGCGGTTGTTGACGCCGATGATCTTCGCGCCCGCCGCGACGGCGGAGCGGATCTCGTCCGCGTCGTGCGTCTCCACGAGCGCGGAGAGACCGAGTTCGTCGCAGACGGCGAGATATTGCGCGAGCGTCTTCGTGTCCAGCAGCGCGCAGATCAGCAGCACGCAGTCCGCGCCCATCAGGCGGGACTGATAGAGCTGGTAGTCGCTGACGGTGAAATCCTTGCGCAGCATCGGCGTTGAGACGGCGGCGCGAATTTCGCGGAAGATGTCGTCCGAGCCTAAAAACCACTTGGGTTCTGTCAGGCACGAGATGCAGTCCGCACCGGCGGCCTCGTAATCGCGCGCGATGTCGAGATAGGGAAAGTCCCGCGCGATGACGCCCTTGGAGGGCGAGGCCTTTTTCACCTCGCAGATGAAGGACAGATCATCTTTTTTGAGCGCGTCGTAAAAGCGCGCGCCGTTCGCGCGGCCCTTTTCGCGGCACATCGCCTGTAAGATATCAAGGCTCATGTTCTCGCTGTCTGTCAGCACGCGCTCGCGGGCGTGGGCGGCCAGCTCGTCGAGGATGCTCATGCGTTCGCCTCCGCGCGGTTGCTGACGGCGATGAAGCGCTCGAGCGTTTCAAGCGCCTTGCCGGAGTCGATGAGCTCGGCGGCGAGGGCGATGCCGTCCTTCATGCTCTCCGCCTTGCCGCCGATGTAGAGCGCCGCGCCCGCGTTCATCAGCACCGCGTTGCGCTTGTGGCCCTTTTCGCCCGACAGGATAGCGCGGGTGATGGCAGCGTTTTCCTCCGGTGCGCCGCCCTTGAGGTCGTCTTTCGTGCAGCGCGCAAAGCCGAAGTCCTCGGGTGTGATGACATAGCTCTTGTACCAGCCGTCACGAATTTCGCATACGCTCGTCGGCGCGCTGAGGGAAATTTCGTCGAGCTTGTCCTGTCCATAGACGACCATGCCGCGCTTGACGCCAAGGCTCACGAGCACGCGCGCGAGCGGCTCGACAAGGTACTCGTCGTACACGCCGAGCAGCTGCATTTTCGGCGAACCGGGGTTCGTCAGCGGCCCCAAGATGTTGAACACCGTGCGGAAGCCCAGCTCCTTACGGATCGCGCCGACGTATTTCATCGAGCTGTGGTACTTCTGCGCAAAGAAGAAGCACATGCCGACCTCTTTTAAGAGCGTCACGCACTGCTCGGGGCTCTGCTGGATGTTGACGCCGAGCGCTTCGAGGCAGTCTGCCGTGCCGCACTGGGACGAGGCGGCGCGGTTGCCGTGCTTGGCGACCTTCATGCCGCCCGCCGCCGCGACAAGGGCGGAGGTGGTGGAAATGTTGAAGCTGTGGCGTTGTCGCCGCCGGTGCCGACGATCTCGAAGATGTCCATGCCGGTGTCGACCTTTGTGGCGTGGTCACGCATGGCGGCGGCGCAGCCTGCGATCTCATCGGTCGTCTCGGCGCGGGCGTCTCTTGGTCGAGAGGGCCGCGAGGAACGCTGCGTTCTGGGTGGGGGTGGTCTCGCCGCTCATGATCTCGTTCATCACGGCGTAGGCTTCGTCATAACTGAGATCACCCTTGTTGACGATCTTCACGATGGCTTCTTTGATCATGGTTTCAATTCTCCTTCAAAAAGTTTTCCAGCATGGTTTTGCCGTTCGGCGTCATAATGGATTCGGGATGAAACTGCACCCCGTAGATGGGATAGTCTGTGTGCTGCACGGCCATGATCTCGCCGTCGTCTGTAACGGCGGTGACTTTCAGGCAGTCCGGCATGGTGGCGGCGTCGGCCGCGAGGGAATGGTAGCGCGCGACGGGCGCGGTCTTGGGGCAGTTTTGGAAGAGCCGCGAGCTTGTGTCGAAGTGGACGAGCGACTGCTTACCGTGCATTAGCTCTTTAGCATAGGTCACGGTCGCACCGAAGGCGGCACAGATGGCCTGATGCCCGAGCATACGCCGAGCGTCGGGATGCGGGGCGAGAGCGTCTTCACAACGTCGATGAGAACGCCTGCGTCTTCGGGCCGCCGGGGCCGGGGGAGAGGATGATGCGCGCGGGATGCAGCGCGTCGATCTCTTCAATGCGCAACTCATCGTTGCGGATGACGCGGATGTTGGGATCGATCGCGCCAACGAGCTGGTAGAGGTTATAGGAAAAGCTGTCGTAATTGTCGATCAAAAGGATCATAGGTCTTCCTCCTGCGCAAGCGTCAAGGCGCTGACCACGGCCTTCGCATTGTTGATGCATTCCTGATACTCTGTTTCAGGGACGGAATCTGCCACGATGCCCGCGCCGCTGCGGACGAACACGCGCCCGTTTTTCTTGTAGGCGATGCGGATGGCGATGCAGGTGTCCATGTTGCCGGTGAAGTCGATGTAGCCGATGGCCCCGCCGTAAATGCCGCGCTTGTTGTTCTCAAGCTCACCGATGAGCTGGCAGGCGCGGATCTTCGGCGCGCCGGAGAGCGTTCCGGCGGGGAGCACGGCCTCAATGGCGTCAAGCGCGTCGCGGTCATCGCGAATCTCGCCGCGCACGGTGGAGCCGATGTGCATCACGTGGGAGTAGCGCTCGATGGAGTGCAGCTTTTCGACCTGCACCGTGCCGAATTTGCTGACCTTGCCGAGGTCGTTGCGCCCGAGGTCGACGAGCATATTGTGCTCGGCAAGCTCCTTTTCGTCGTGCAGCAGGCTCTCTTCAAGCGCCTTGTCCTCCTCGTCCGTTTTGCCGCGCGGACGGTCCCCGCGAGGGGAAAGGTGTGCAGCACGCCGTCTTTGAGCTTGACGAGCGTTTCGGGCGACGCGCCCGCGACCTCAACGTCGGTGCCGGAAAAGTAGAACATGTACGGCGAGGGATTGATGGTGCGCAGCACGCGGTAGGTATCGAGCAGGCTCCCCTCGAACGGTGCGCTCAGGCGGTTCGAGAGTACGATCTGAAAGATATCGCCCTCGCGGATGTGTGCTTGGCGGTTTCGACCATCACGCAGAACTGCTCCTTGGAGAAGAGCGGCGTGACTTCGCCGAGGAGCCGCCCCGGCGCTTCCTGCTTCTTTTCGCCGGTTTTGAGGAGCGAGACGAGCTGCTCAAGCTCGAGCTTTGCCTTGTTGTAGCCGACCTCGACGTCGCTGAGCGCCATGTTGACGATGAGCACGATCTTCTGCCGCACATGATCGAAGGCGATGACCTTGTCAAAGAGCATCAAATCGACATCCTTGAAGCTGTCCTCGTCCTGCTCGCCGCAGCGGACGCTCGGCTCGCTGTATTTGAGATAATCGTAAGAAAAATACCCCACGAGCCGCCGGTGAAGGAGGGAGGTAGTCGAAGCGGGGGCTTTTGCAGCTTGCCAGCAGCTCGCGCAGGTACTGGGACGGATCATCCGTCCGGACGGTGAGGCCGCCGGCCTTCATTTCGCCGTCAATGCACGTGATCTCGAGCTTTGGGTCGAAGCCCAAAAACGTGTAGCGGCCCCAGCGGTCGTCCGCCTGCGCGGATTCGAGCATGTAACAGTGGGTGGACACGTTCTTGAGAATGCGCATCGCTTCGATGGGGGGGATGAAGTCGGAAAGAATTTCGCAGCTCAGCGGGAGCACGTCGTACTGCTGCGTCGCGGCGATGTCTTTGACGGTTTCGAGCGGTGGTAGGATATGCATGAGTGACCTCCTGAAAAAGAAAAGCTCCTTTGGCGTTCTGCCAAAGGAGCTTATTGCGCAAACAAAAGCGCCCCCGACAGAACGGTACAGTCTGTCAAGGACGAATGCGATACGAGAGAAACGAACGATCCGCGGTGCCACCTTGAATTCACGGTTACCCGTGCGCTTGGCGGAGATACCATCATATCTCCCGGCAACTGACGTATGCCAACACGTTGCAGGATACTCTGCGCATAAAACGCATTTCGCTGCACCCTCGGCGGTCCATTTGACAATGTGTATCTTGCCTGATTTTCAGCATCGCAGGCTCTCTGTGAAGGCATCACTGCCGTTATCTCCGCTTCAACGGTTTGCGGTATTAACTTGGGCGAAAATATAGCACACCCCATCGGCAATGTCAATAGGGTGTGCATGATTTTTTGTAAAATTTCGGTTCTTTATTCCGCGGCGCGGCGAAGGATGTCGGCGACAAGCGCCTTGTCGAGCTGCGGGAAGGGGATGACCGGTTCGGGATGCTCGGGATGCTCCATGAGCAGTTTTTCCGCCCAGGACATGTTGTACCAGCGGCCAAACTTGCAGCCGCTGCGCGTGAACACACCGATGCGGCGGAAGCCCATGTGCTCGTGGAAGCGGATGCTGTTGTCCGTTAAATATTCGTCGTCCGCGCCCTGCGGCTCGCCGATGCAGGCATAGAGATTGTAGATGTTCTGCGCGAGCGACAGCTCCTCAATCGCGCGGTAGAAGCGCTTGCCGAGACCGTGCTTGCGCGCGTCGAGGGCGAGATAGATCGTCGACTCTGCACAGTGGTCGTAGGCCTTACGCGCGATGAACGTGTGCGTATAGGCGTAGCGAGAAACTGGCCATTTTCATCCTCCGCGACGAGATAAGGGTATTTGCGCGAGATATCCGCGATGCGGCGGCGGAATTCGTCGAGCGACGGTACGTCGTATTCAAACGAGATGGCCGTCTTTTCGACGTACGGCGCATAGATGCTCAGAAGCGCGGGAGCGTCGTCAAGCGTGGCGAGGCGGAAGCGGAACGCAGGAGAAGACATAGAGTCACCTTTCAAATCCGTGCACCCAGTCAGAGCGCAGGTAATAGATGAGATAGATGGTGGAGCTGATCGCCAGGTGAGGGGATACGCCCAGTAGATGTAGCCGATCTCGCCGATGAAGTGGACGACGAGCATGATGTAGATGATGCGGATGACGCACCAGACGGAGAGCATGATCATCATCGGCACGACCGCGCGGCCCGCGCCGCGGCAGACCGCCGCGATAGAGTGCGAAAACGCCAGCAGGCAGTAGAACAGTGCCACCGTGCGCGCCTGTTGCACGCCGAGGGCGACAACGCCGGGGGTGCTGTCGAAAAGGGAAATGAGCTGACTTGCCAGATGTAATAGCACAGGCCGATGAGCTCGGCCATCACGACGGCGATGATGATGCAGAACCGCGCGCCGCGCTTGGCGCGGTCATACTGCTTGGCGCCGAGGTTCTGACCAACGAACGTGGTGCAGGCCATCGTGAAGCTCGTGATGGGCAGAAAGGCGAAGCCTTCGATCTTGCAGTGCGCGCCGTAGGCCGCCATCGCGAGCATGCCGAACGAGTTGATCTGCGACTGGACGATGACATTGGCAAGGCCAATGACGCAGTTCTGGATGCCGGAGGGGAGACCGTATCGCACGATCTCGCCGAGCATGCCGGTGTGGAAGCGGATGTTGCGCGGCGTGACGGTGTAGACCTCGCCCTTTTTGAGCAGGTGGATGAGGCAGAGCACGCAGCTCGTCCCCTGGGAGAGGACAGTCGCCACCGCGGCGGACCAGACGCCCCAGCGGAACGCGCCGATGAAAAGCAGATCGAGCGCGATGTTGACGAGCGACGAAATGATCAGATAGTGCAGGGGCCTCCGGCTGTCGCCGAGGGCGTTAAGAATGCTCGTGCACATGTTGTAGAGCACCGTTGCCAGCACGCCGAGGAAGTAGTAGCGGAAGTATTCGACCGCCTGCGGCATGACCTGTGCGTCGGTGTTCATCCAGGCCAAAAACGTCGGCGTGAGGAATACGCCGATGAGCGTCAGCAGTGTGCCCGACACGATACCGAACGCCAGGTTCGTGTGGACGGCGCGCGAGACGTTTTCATAGTCGCCCGCGCCGAAGTACTTTGAGATCGCGACGCCCGCGCCCATGGCCGTGCCGATAAAGAGGCTTGTGAGCAGCATGATGAGCGTGCCGGACGAGCTGACAGCGGCAAAGGCGTTCGTGCCGAGGTATTTGCCCACAATGAACGCGTCCGCCGTGCTGTATAGCTGCTGGAAGACCTGACTGATGAAGATCGGCAGCGCAAAACGCAAAATCAGCGAGACGGGGCTGCCCTCCGTCATGTTCTGCACGGTCTGCCTTGCCGGAACTGTCTGCGCCATGCGCACCTCTCTTTCTCTGTCCCGCGGCGGACGAATCTCTCATTTTTTGACGAAAAAGGAAAAGCGCCGCAGGAGCGGTGCTTTTCCTCAATCTCTGAAGAAACAGCAGATGAAAATTCTACAAAATCTTGACGGGTCCATTATATAGTTGTGTGGAACGAAAGTCAACCTTGCCGTTTACAGCACAAGGTTCAAAAGTGCAGGCGTGACGTACGTCTCGATGAGCGCGGCCACCAGCAGCAGCGGCACAGAGAATGTCAAAAAGACGCGGATGCAGTCCAGCACACGGCGGAAAAAGGGCGTATCGCTCTTTTTGAGGATCCGTTCCGTCCCCGTGCGGCAGATGAGAAGGCCCAGCGCGCAGGATAAGATCAGCGCGGACAGCTCAAAAATGCCGTGGGGCAAAACGCCGAGAACATACACACCGAGACCGATGCCCTGCTGCTGATAGATGGCGGCGAACGCGCCGAGCATCAGCGCATTCGTGCCGAGCGCGAGCGCACTGAGCGGCAGGAACGGGATGAGCCGTAGAGCATCGAGAGGAGGGACGCCGTGATGTTGTTGAAAAACAGCGTGGCCATCATCTGCGACTGGGGAACATCGTCGGTAAGTCCCAGCTGCTCGATCTGTGCGGCGAAGTTTGAAGCGTCTGCTGCGCCATATCGGGGAAGAGCATCCCTGCGGCGAAGCCAAGAAGCACCAGCACGCCGAACGCAGCGGCGGTGTTCAAAAATTCCCGCTTGATGAGATCGCGCGAGAGCGTAGGCAGAGTTCGAAGATCATGCCAGCTTGGCGATACCGGCCTTGACGCGCTTGATCGTCTCCTCACGGCCGAGGATATGGCAAATTTCGACAGCGCCGCCGGGCGTGACGAGCTTGCCCGCAACGGCGATGCGCAGCGGCCACATGAGCGTCGCGTTCTTCACGCCGAGCTCCTCGGCAAATGAGACGAGCATGTCATGGATGGCATCATTCGTCCACTCGGGAAGGCTCTCGAGCTTGGGCAGGACCTTATTGAGCATGTCGAGCGAGACCTCGCTGTTGGTCTTGGACTTCTTGTTCGTGTAGAACTCAACGCCGTACTCGGGAAGAGCATCGAAGAAGTCGACCTTTTCGGGAATATCGGTGAGCTTTTCGCAGCGGGCCTGTAAGAGTGCTGCGATCTCACCGACGGAGTACGCTTCGTTCTTGACGGCCTGACGGATGTAAGGCTCGGCAACTTTACAGAATTCCTCGGGTGGGAGATTGCGCAGATAATTCGCGTTGAAATACGTCAGCTTTTCGATGTCGAAAATGGCAGGGGACTTGGAGATGCCGCCGATGTCGAACGCCCCCACCAGCTCGTCGAGCGTGAAGAACTCCTGCTCGCTCTGCTCGCCGCGCGGCGACCAGCCGAGCAGCGCCACATAGTTGAGGATGGCGGGCGTCAGGTAGCCCTGCGCCTTGAGGTCTTCATAGCTCGGGTCGCCGTTGCGTTTACTCATCTTATGCTGCGCGTCGCGCATGACGGGGGAGCAGTGCACGTAGGTCGGCACCTCCCAGCCGAAGCCCTCGTAGAGGAGGTTGTACTTCGGGGCGGAGGAGAGATATTCGCTGCCGCGCACGACATGGGTGATGCCCATGAGGTGGTCGTCGATGACGTTGGCAAAGTTGTAGGTCGGCAGACCGTCGCGCTTCAAGAGTACCTGATCGTCGAGCGTCTTATTCTCCACCGTGATGTCGCCAAAGCTTGCATCGTGGAAGGTCGTAGTGCCGTCCTTCGGGATACGCTGGCGAATGACGTAGGGCTCGCCCGCGGCGACGCGCGCCTTGGCCTCTTCGAGCGGCAGGTCGCGGCAGGGATCGTCCGCGCGGTCAAATTCGCCGCTGTCCTCCTCGCTCTCGGCCTTTTCGCAGAAGCAGTAGTAGGCGTGGCCGCGCTCGACTAAAAGCTCGGCGTACCTGCCGTAGGTGTCGCGGCGCTCGCTCTGAATATACGGGGCGACGGGGCCGCCGACGTCGGGGCCTTCATCGTGGGAAAGGCCGCATTCCGCCATCGTGCGGTAGATGACGTCCGTTGCGCCCTCGACGAGACGCCCCTGGTCGGTATCCTCGATGCGGAGAATGAACGTGCCGTTTGCGTGGCGGGCGATCAGATAGGTGTAGAGCGCGGTGCGCAGGTTGCCCACGTGCATATAGCCCGTGGGGGAGGGAGCGAAGCGCGTGCGCACCTTACCGGTGCGGGATCTTCGCTTCCATTTCCTCAAAATACTTCATGTCGATGGACATAGATGACCTCCTGAAGTGGAATCAAAATAAAGACAATTTATTACACCATATTTTGACCGAAAAGTCAACGAACGCACGACGCTCTTTTTCACCGGAATATGCTTGTATTTTGAAAAGGGGTATGGTAACATAACAAATTGGGTCGATAGCTGCGCCAAAACGGCGCAATTCGAGATAAAATGAGAAAAACAAACAGATCGGAGAAAAAACGATGGAAAACATGGAAAACGCGGCGCGCAAGAAAGTGATGCTGTCTGGCATTCAGCCCAGCGGCGATCTGACCCTCGGGTCCTACCTCGGCGCGATCAAGAACTGGGCGGAGCGCGACGAGGAATTTGACAACTACTACTTCATGGCCGATATGCACTCGATCACCGTGCGTCAGGACCCTGCGGCGCTGCGCCGCCGCACGCTCGAGCAGCTGGCGCAGTACATCGCCTGCGGCTTGGACCCCGAGAAGAACACGCTGTTCATCCAGTCCCATGTGCCGCAGCACGCCGAGCTCGGCTGGGTTCTGAACTGCTATACGATGTTCGGCGAGCTCTCGCGCATGACGCAGTTTAAGGACAAGTCCGCCAAGAACAGCGAGAACATCAACGGCGGTCTCTTCACCTATCCTGCGCTGATGGCGGCGGATATCCTGCTCTATCAGCCCGACTATGTCCCTGTGGGCGAGGATCAGAAGCAGCATGTCGAGCTCTGCCGCAACATCGTCCAGCGCTTCAACGGCATCTATGGCGACGTCTTCAAGATGCCCGAGCCGTACATTCCCAAGGTCGGTGCGCGCGTGATGAGCCTGAGCGACCCGGGAGCCAAGATGTCGAAGTCCGATAAGGACCCCAACGGCTCCATTTACCTGATGGAAAAGCCCGAGGATATCCTGCGCAAGTTCAAGCGCGCCGTGACCGACAGCGACACGGAAAACTGCGTGCGCTATGATCCCACGAACAAGCCCGGCGTTGCGAACCTGATGACCATCTACTCCGCCGTGACGGGCAAGAGCTTTGACGAGATCGAGCAGGAGTTCGCCGGTAAGGGCTACGGCGCGTTCAAGCCCGCCGTGGGCGAGGCCGTCGTTGAAACCCTGCGCCCCATCCGCGAGGAGGCCACGCGCATTTTGGGCGACAAGGCGTATCTCGAGTCCGTGTATCGCGCGGGCGCACAGAAGGCGTCTTACGTGGCAGAAAAAACGCTGCGCAAGGTCTACAAGAAGGTCGGCTTTGTCGCGCGCTGATTAAAGGGTGGAGAACATGAACGGAATTCCGAAAGAGTTATTGCTGAGCGTCGGCGGCGCGCTGCTGTGCGCGTTTGCCGTCAGCTTTCTGATGTGCCCGCTCGTCAAGTCGTTTGCCTATAAGATCGGCGCGATCGACGTGCCGAAGGACAACCGCCGCATGCACAAAAAGCCCGTACCGCGTCTCGGCGGCCTCGCGATTTTCCTCGGCTTTATCGTGAGCATGCTGCTGTTTGTCAAGGTCGACCACCAGTTGCAGGGCATTTTGCTGGGCGCGTCCATCATCGTCGTTTTAGGCGTAGTGGACGATATGTCCCCGCTGCGCGCGTATTTTAAGTTCTGCGTGCAGATCTTCGCGGCGCTCGTCGCCGTGTTCCACGGCGTCGTGATCCAGACGCTCTCCAACCCGACGTCTTTGCTGAAAGCCCGTATTGGGACCTCGGCTGGCTGTCCATCCCCATCACAGTCTTGTGGATCGTCGGTATCACGAACGCCGTCAACCTCATCGACGGCCTCGACGGCCTTGCCTGCGGCGTTTCGACCATCAGCGCCATTTCGATGCTCGTCATCGCGCTGCTCGTCTCTGAAAGCGATGTGGCGCTCGTGATGGCCGCGCTTGTGGGTGCATGCCTCGGTTTCATGCCGTACAACAAGAATCCGGCCAAGATGTTTATGGGCGACACGGGCTCGACGTTCCTTGGCTACATCCTTGCGACGATTTCGATCCAGGGCCTTTTCAAGTATTACGCCATCGTGTCGTTCGCGGTGCCGTTCCTGATCCTGGGCTTGCCGATGTTCGACACGCTCTTTGCCATCATCCGCCGCCTTGCCCACGGTCAGAACCCGATGGCGCCTGACCGCGGACACATCCACCACCGCCTCATCGACATGGGCCTCAACCAGAAGCAGGCCGTCGCGGCGCTGTATGTTATCAGCAGTATCCTCGGACTTTCCGCCGTGATGCTGACGTCGAGCGGCGCGATTAAGGCGATGCTCTTTCTGATGGCGCTGGCGGTGGCGGCGTTCCTCGCATCGCGCGTCATCTTCCGCCGCGATATCGACAAGGCATTGCAGGCGGAAAAGGCGGCGGCAGAGGAGAAGAGCACAGAGACCGCCACACCGGCGGAAACCGTGCCTGCGGAACCTGAAGAAGAATCCAACGAAGAGAAAAAAGAGGAAGCATAAATGGAAAAACTGCGCATTATGAGCGTGTTCGGCACGCGGCCCGAGGCCATCAAGATGGCCCCTCGTCAAGGAGCTTGCCTCGCGCGACGAGATCGAGAGCCTTTGCTGCGTGACGGCGCAGCACCGCGAAATGCTCGATAGCGTGATGGAGGTCTTCGACCTCAAGGCCGACTGCGACCTTGATATTATGACCCCGCGGCAGACGCTCTCGACCATCACGAGCAAGTGTCTGCTCGGTATGGACGACGCCATTGAGCAATTAAAGCCTGACATGATCTTAGTCCACGGCGACACGAGCACGACGTTTGCCGGTGCGCTCTCGGCCTTTTACCACAAGGTGCCCGTCGGACATGTGGAGGCGGGCCTTCGCACCTACGACAAATACTCCCCGTTCCCCGAGGAGATGAACCGTAAGCTCGTCACGGCCATCGCCGACCTCTATTTCTGCCCGACGAAAAATAACCGCGAGAACTTACTCAAAGAGGGCGTGACCGAGGGCCTTTTCATCACGGGCAATACGGTCATTGACGCACTGAAAACAACGGTGCGCAAGGATTACCGCTTTACAACAGAACTGCTCAACGAGCTGGACTATTCAAGAAAGGTCGTGCTCGTGACGTGCCACCGCCGCGAGAATTACGGCCAGCCCATGGAGAACATCATGACCGCGCTGCGCGACATCGCTCTCCAGAACGAGGACTGCGAGCTCGTCTATCCCGTGCACCTCAGCCCTGTCGTGCGCGAGAACGCGCAGAAGTTCCTCGCCGGTACGCCGCGCGTACATTTGATCGACCCGCTGAGCGCGGACGAGATGCACAATCTTATGGCGCGCTGCTATATGGTGATGACCGACAGCGGCGGACTCCAGGAGGAGGCTCCTGCGCTCGGCAAGCCCGTCCTTGTCATGCGCAAAGAGACCGAGCGCCCCGAGGCGGTCGCCGCCGGCACGGTGAAGCTCTGCGGCGTCGAGTACGACGATGTGCTGCGCATGGGCAACGAGCTTCTTCGCAGCAGGGAGGCGTACGACGCGATGGCGCACGCCGTCAACCCCTATGGTGACGGCCACGCCTGCGCACGCATCGCCGACGCGATTTTGTGGCACTTTGGCCGCCGGAGCGAGCGCCCCGCGGATTTTAACGCCTGATTTTGACGGAATGAAAGAAGGGAGTGGAGCGGAATGAGAAAGCGGAGGGTGACGCCCATTTGGCGCTGCTTTTCGTCGCGCTCGTTTTGCTGGTGCTCCTGTTTGTGGTGCGCGGCGCGCTGCACCATCCCGCGCACGTCGTGCTGCCGCAGGATGCGAAGCAGTAGCGATGTGAGCGACGCGTCGCTCGACGACAGCGCCGTGGGCCGCATCGCCGTGCGGCCCGACACGGTGCAGTCCGCCATCGCGACGCTTGAACGTCCCGCGCGCTACTCGCGCGCCATCACGATCGAGCGCTACTATTCCGGCGGCAGCGGCGTCGACCGCAGCAGTGTCAGCGTCGACGGAGCGTGGATGCGCGTCGACACCGAGCAGGCGAGCGGCGCGCAGAGCCACACGATCTCCAACGGGGAAAGAACGTGGGTCTGGTACGGCGGCAGCGAGCTCTATTACGAGAGCGCCGCAGCCTTCACCGCCGACGAGGAGCAGGGCATCCCGACGTATGAGGACATCCTGCGCCTTGACAAAAAGCGCATCGCCGCGGCGGATTACCGCCTGCTCGACACCGTGGACTGCATCTTTGTGGAAACTGCCGCCGATGACGGCGGCTACATTGAGCGCTACTGGGTCAGCGTGAGCAACGGCCTTCTCTGCGCGGCGGAAAAATTGCAGGGCGAGGATGTCGTCTACCGCATGGCGGGCATGAGCGTCGACAGCGGGAACGTGGCGGAGGACGCCTTTACGCTGCCGGACGGCACAGTGCTCCACGAAAGTGCGCTCGACGGCGCAAACCGGTAAAAGAAACTGAAAAGGCCGTCCGAAGATCGTTCTTCGGACGGCCTTTTTGTCAAAATATGTCATAAAATGAGCAGCAGCCCCAGCGCGACTAAAAGCTCGTCGTCCGCCTTTTCCTCAAAGAGGAAAAAGAGAATGAGCAGCAGCAAAATGTCCGCCGTGTCCACGCCCTTGAGCGGTAATTTGTCGAGGATGCGCGAGAAAAACTGCGACGCCTCCTGACTGATCGGCGGCGGAGGGGGAGCGTCCCCCTGCGGCGGCCTTGGCGGCGGTGCGTTTCCACCGGAGGGCGGCGGGGGGAGGCGGTCTGTTATCACGCGGCGGTTCGCCGCGCGGCGCGTCCTGCATCGGCATGCGGGTGTAGACGCCGTCGTCGTTGCGCAGATAGCGGTTATACATTGCGCGGCCCCCCTTCGCTGAGGAGCAGCGTCTTCCCCAGGTGGATGAAGCGCGCGAGCTGTGCCGCGCGCTCGACCTTGTCCTGCCGCTCCGGCTTCAAAAATGGGCGCAGCGCACGCAAAAATGCGGCGGTCTCGCCGCTCTCGGGCCGATTGAGCTGCGAGAGCACGGGCAGCAGCTTGGCGATCATGCCGGGGTCAATGCCGCCGAGCAGCGACGAAAGATCACCCATCGGATCGCCCTGCGGCGGTGGTGGAGGGGGA
>ENA-OQIO01001121-OQIO01001121.1-human-gut-metagenome-genome-assembly--contig:-NODE-1121-length-13445-cov-7.402913_pt1 | contig 13445 bp, 16 predicted proteins | sample MGYA00242573_ERZ504737 | MGnify/ENA primary metagenome ERZ504737 (study PRJEB26092, sample SAMD00036203) | human gut metagenome | host: Homo sapiens | study: EMG produced TPA metagenomics assembly of... | reverse complement strand
GCCGCTCCTTTGCGGGGACTGCGGTCCGGACGGCCGCCCCGCTGCCGAGAGGCCAACGCCTTTCCCACTCCCCTCTCCGCGAAATCTTGGGAGGTCAATAAGATGAAACTCGCAGTCACTTACGAAAACGGCCAAGTATTCCAGCACTTCGGCCACACGGCAGAGTTCAAGTTCTACGAGGTCGAAAACGGACAGGTGACGGCCAGCGAGGTCGTTTCCACCAACGGGCAGGGCACGGTGCACTGGTGGGCTTTCTGGCCCAGCACAATGCCAATGCGGTGTTCTGCGGCGGCATCGGCCCCGGGGCACAGAACGCCCTTGCACAGGCAGGCATCCAGCTGTTCGGCGGGATCAGCGGCCCGGCAGACGCGGCAGTAGCAGATTATCTGGCCGGAAAGCTCCGCTTTGACCCCAACGCCCATTGCGACCACCACGACCACGGTGAGGGCCACCATTGCGGCGGGCACTCCTGCGGCCAGTAACCCATAATATCACAAAACCCCGGAGCGATGCATCACAGCAAACACTCCGGGGTCATTTTATGCCTTAGAAGAACCGGCAGAAGCCAGGGCAGTGCTGTGAACGCTCTGCCTCATCTCGACAGCATTTTATTGGGACACAAAAGAGATGCTCTCGGTCTGCTTCGATGCGGCCGGGCGGGGCGGGTCTGCTTTGGTCAGCATCTGCTGGAATTTCCGCGCCGCCGTGTTCAGCGGGCGGTGGCGGTCGTAAACTAGGCAGATGGAACGGGTCGGGATGATCTCCTGCAGGTGGAGCTGCACCAGCTCGCCCCGCTCCAGGCCATCCCTCGCCATGGGTTCCGGCACAAAGGCAAGCCCCAGCTCGCTTTTGACCAGCGTGAGCATCTGGTCGGTGGTGGCGGCTTCCGTATCCGGCTTGAGGACCGCGCCATGATCCAGGAAGAACTGCCGGTACAGGCTGCGGGTCACGCTCTCGTCGCTGAGGGAGATGAGGGGATAGCTCCGCAGCTCTTTCAGGGTCAGGCTCTGACTTGCCAGCGCGGTGAAGGTCCTGCCGCCCACCAGCACCTCGTAAAACGGCTTCAGCTCCACCATTTTCAGCCCCGACTCGATCTCCGCCGGGGTGCTCACAATGGCAAAGTCCACCTCGCCGTTCTTCACGGCCTGCACCGCCTGCGGGGTGGAGTGGTTCGAGATGCGCAGCCGGATACCGGGATATTCGGTGTGGAAATCCCGCAGCTTTTTGGAAAGATAAATGTTGAGCGCCGTCTCGGTGGCGCTGATGCTGATGGTTCCGTGCTCCAGCGTGGCACTGGCGCTCAGTTCCTCCTCGGCATCCTGGATCTGCACCGCCGCCGAAGCAATGCGGGAGTAGAGCATCTCGCCTTCCGGTGTCAGGGTCACACCCCGGTTGGAGCGGATGAACAGCACGCAGTTCAGCTGGCTTTCCAGCCGGTTCATCGAGTGGGTGATGTTGGGCTGGTTGTTGCCCAGAACCGCGCGGCCTTGGTAAAGTTCTGATACTTCGCCACATAATAGAAGATCTTGTAATACTCCCAATCCACATACATGATATGCCTGCCTCCTCCATGTAAAAATCGCATTGCTGCCTTGTGCAGAATACTTTTTGCACATTCTATTCCTGCCCGTATCATAACAACTGCAATCGAAAATTGCAAGAGGAAATTGAAAAATAGTACACCTATCAGGACGAGCACGGCAAGAGCTGCGACAAATGGGAGAGCTTTCCCACCAAAGAGGAGGCGGTGAAACGCCAGAAGCAGATCGAACATGCCGACCCGGAAATGAAGGCAAAACTGCGCTTGGCACTGCTCACCTGATGCAAAAAAGGGCACTGATTGCAATGCAATACAGCGCCCTACATCATCGGACATGGAAAACACCGACCGTGCAAAAACCGTGCAGCCATGGCTTACAAAACAAAAAAGCCATGAAATCTTTCGATTTCACGGCATTTTTGGTGCAGGAATGCAATCCAAATCCGAACCATTTCCCTCGGATGCAACTTCTGTCGATTCTCCAAAGGTGACGGTCTGTGTTCCTTCTTTATAGTTGAAGGTTATCAAAACCTTATCGTCATACAGGTAAATCGCATTGATGAAGGTATCCACCAGTGCCTGCCGCTGGTCTTTCAGGCTCATGTCCAGCTTGCGGAACCGCATCAGCCAGAAGCGGATAAATTCCTCTTTGATCTTGGGCTTTGCCAGCTTTTCTTCCGCAATGCGGGCTTCAAGCTCACGTTTGGTTTCTTCGAGCTGCTCCAATCGTTCCTTGGTGGAACTGGTAAGGATTCCAGCCTGAATCGCATTGAGCATATTCTGGATACCAGATTCCGCATCCCGAAGCTGCTTCTCGTAGAGGGGAATGTTGGTATTTTCCTTATTTTGCAGTTCCATCACCTTGGCAATGATGGATTCCATAGCGGCATCGTCTTTCACAAGCTGCATGGTCTGGTTGACCACCAGATCTTCCAGCCACTGTTTGCGGACGGTTTTCTTCTTACAGCCCTTCTTCTTTTTGGCAGTGGCACATTTATAATAGCGATGGACTTCTCCCGTCCGACTCGTGCCGCTTTCACCAAACATCAGTGCACCGCAGCAGCCGCAGAACAACTTGGTGGTGAGCAGATAGTCGTCCTCTGCCTTTCTACGGGCAGGGGCTTTCTTGTTTTTCAACATCTTCTCCTGTACATCGTTGAAAAGCTCTACGGACACGATAGGTGGAATCGCATCGGGAATCAGGACGTCCCGGTACTTCAACTCGCCGATATATCGGCGGTTGCTCAGCATGTGCTGGATGACATTGAAAGTCATTGGCCCACCGCGCTTATTCTTGATGCCCTTTTCATTGAGCCAATCCCGAATCTCCCGCATCGTCTGTCCGTCATTGTACCGCTGGAAAGCTTCAGCTACAAAGGGAGCTGTGAGTGGGTCGATTTCAAAGCGGCGGTCTGCGTTGATGGTGTAGCCGAAAGGGATAGCACCGCCAGAAAATTTGCCTTTCAGGGCGTTTTCCGTCATGCCGCGAATGACCTTTTCGGACAGATCAGCGGAGTAATACTCGGCATAACCTTCCAGAACCGATTCCAGAATGATACCTTCCGGGCCATCCGAAATGATCTCGGTGGCAGACATAAGCTTGACACCATTCTTTTTCAGCTGGGTCTTATACCGGGCACTGTCGTAGCGGTTCCGGGCAAAACGGTCCAGCTTCCAGACCAGCACGATGTCAAACAGCTTTTTGTCGCTGTCTTTGATCATCTGCTGAAACTCCGGGCGGTTGTCCGTCTTGGCAGAGATGGCACGGTCAATGTAGTGCTTGACGATGGTGATGCCGTTCTTTTCGGCATAAGCCGTACATTCCCGGATCTGACCCTCAATGGATTCTTCACGCTGGTTGTCACTGGAATAGCGGGCATAAATCACAGCGGTCATGACAAGCACCTCACTTTTTACATCATTGAACGGTGGAACGTTCATCCTAAAGCAATGTTTCGTATAATGTATATACCATATTCTATAAGGATTTGCAATACATTTTAGATGAAAAAGAGAGACACTATATCCAGAGAGCTTTTAGATCGATACATATAAATTGTGGTGGTTATCACGGTGATCACCACCACCATCACCCCGCAACGATCAATGCCATCAGGTAAAACTCGGTTGCATCGGGCGTGTCGGTCGCAGAATCGTCAGCTCCACCGTATGCGTTTTATGCTCCCCATGATGAAGGACAGGCTGTAAATACAGACAGTCGCCCCAATCCTCATCGAAGTTGCCGTCCAGCACAGCGGCGTGGGCGGTGTCGCCGTCCAGCACCAGCTGTGCCCGCAGCGCCGGGCGGCGGATGGTCTTGCGGTACTGCACTGCAATGCAGGAGGCATCCACTTCAAAGGTGATCTTATCCCCGGGCTTCTGGCCGATCCAGCCGTTTTTCCAGTGGTCCAGATGCCCTAGCTTTTCCTCCGGGTCTGCCCGGAAACCCTCCAGCTTGGGGGAAATTTCCCGGATGGTCAGCCGCTGGGCGTTCTCGTAGGCGTTGGCGGTGAGCGGTGCCGGGAAGGCAGGCTCCTGCTCTGGTTCTTCCCGGTGGGCGTTGACTGCCTCCAGCAGCTTGATGATTTCCCCTGCCACCAGACCATGACCGTAATCGTTGGGGTGCAGCCCATCGGGGCTGAGCAGGGTGCGGCTGGCATACTTACCGGCACGCAGATCCTTGTAAATGCTGTCCCGGATGCTGACGTGGGGCACACCGTAGTGGTCGCCCACAGCGTTGTGCTCGTCCTGTGCCGTCTCGCCGGTATCATAGTAGATATTATTCAACAGTACCACAGCCGGGTGGGAGGGCCATGCCAGCAGCTTGCGGACAACACCCTCGTAGGTCTCCTGCCGGAAGGGGACTTCCAGATCGTTGACGCTGAAATCCACCACTACAAAATCCGGCTGGTACATCAGCACATCGGTCACGGCTCGGGCAACGCCATAGTGGGAACTGGTGCCGCCGATGCCACCGTTGACGTAGTGGAACTTCGACTGCGGAAAGGTATCCACGAACCACTGGTACACCCGGAAAGCGTAGCGTTGCCGGGCTGGGTGGAAAGGCTGCCCTGCGTGATGGAACCTCCCAGAAAGCCGATGGTCAGTTCCTGCCCTGCCGCGGCACGGCGGAACAGTTCTTTCAAACGAGCAAAATTGGACGTATTCATTCTAAAACTCCTCCCTGATATGCACTATGGATAATTTTTGCCGCCGGACGGCCGGACACGGCGTAGGCACTGGCTGCTCTGGGGTCGGCAGGCCAGTCCCATGCGCCAAAGCCCATGACCACGGGCGCTTGGCGCAGGCGGAAAACATTGCCTCATACCAATCTGCCTGTTCCGGGTCGTTCCGTGTTCCCTTCAGTTCCCAGTTGTTGGGCACGGCAGAAGAGCCGGTGATATTCATACAGCCTGCCTCGCTGAAGAGGACGGGCTTTTTGTATTTTTGGCTCACCGCTCGATACGGTCCAGCTGGTTTTCCCAGTCCTTCAGGGGGTAGTAGCCGCTGGAGGCGATGCAATCCACCGCATCCCACCAATTTACATGGTCCTCGCCGTATTTATCGCAGTTATAGCTCACCGGGCCGTGGTATTGCTGCCGTACAGCAGCAATGAGGCGCGCCACTCTGCTTCCCGGTGCTCGGTCATGGTCATTTCGCAGCCGGTCAGGAACAGCCCGCAGCCCTCGGCCTGCGCCAGTGCGGCGTAGTGGGTCTGGAAGGCGGTGTAGTTGGCAAACCATCTGTTCCACTGGGTCTCACAGGGTACATCGTGGTCAAAAAAGCTGATGCGCGCCCGCCACACGCCGTTGGCACAGTTGACGGTAGCTTCAGCGCCACCTGCAAGCCAACTGCTTGGCAAAACGGATGGCACCGCACAGCTCCTCGTCTGTGGGGGTGGCATCGGTGCGCCAGTTGATCTCCTCACTGTAAGGGTCAGACTGTATTCCAGAGGGCGACAGGATGACCCAGTTGGCTGCGGTGGCTTCCACCATGGCTGCCATGCTGCGGTGGGCATTCTCGCTACTCAACACGCCCCGCCGGGGAAAGGGTGCAAAATTCACCCCATAAAAGTTGTGTTCCAGTTCCATGACATCTTCCTCTTTTTTCTCAAAAATCAACGTCAGATTGCACAATAAGTATAATGTAGTTTTGGAAGTTCCGTCAATATGCCGCTTTATTTTCAGCGTATGGCACAAGGAGAGGGGCAAAGCACTGGTCAATCTGACCCGAAAAAAGCCCCTGCACCGGGAGGTGCAAAGGCTAAACTAAATTTTAGGTTTTTGTTAGCTTACAGATTTAGCTTGCGATTTTGGGTAGAATCTGCTATGCTTCAGGCAAAAACCAACGGGAAGGAACGGAAAATGGAACAACTTACAACTGCAACGCTGACCCAACTGCCGCAGGTGCGGGCACTGGGGCGGCACACCGACCGTGACCCGCTGACCCTGTTCTGGACAGCCAGCGGCATGGAACTGGAATTTACCGGCAGCGAACTCTGGGTGGACTTTTTCGCCGATTATGAAGTGGTAGAGCCGTGGGTCAGTGTGGAACTGAACGGCGCATGGGTAGCACGGTTTGCCGTGAGCCCCGGCAAAAGCCGGGTGTGCCTGTTCCGGGGCATGACACCGGGCAAGGCAAAGCACCTCCGGCTGCTAAAGGATGTGCAGGCCATGCACGATGACCCGGCGCATCTGTTGCAGATCACCGGGCTGGAATATGCAGGCGGCGAATTTCTGCCCCTGCCGGAGCCGAAATATCGGCTGGAGTTTGTGGGCGACAGCATCACCAGCGGCGAGGGTGCCATCGGAGCCAAGCCGGAGGAGGACTGGGTGGGAGCCTTTTTCTCTGCGGAGAACCACTACGGCCGCCTGACCGCCGACGCGCTGGGAGCCGAATACCGCTGCATCTCTCAAAGTGGCTGGGGCATCGTGACCGGCTGGGACAACGATGTGCGCCATGTGATGCCGCCCTACTATACGCAGGTGTGCGGTGTAGCTATGGGGCAGCGCAATGCCGCCCTTGGCGCACAGCAGGAAAACGATTTTGCTGCATGGAAACCGGATGCCGTCATCGTCAACCTGGGCACCAACGACACCGGCGCATTTGATAACCCGCCATGGCTGGACCCTGCCACCGGCGAACCTCACCAGCTGCGGCGGCTCTCCAATGGGGACTTCCACCCTGCGGACGTCCAAAAAGTGGCAAATGGTGTACAACATTTTCTGACCCTGCTCCGGGCGAAGAACCCCGGGGCAAAGCTGGTGTGGTGCATCGGGATGCTGGGCAGCGACCTGCTGCCGGTATTGCGGCAGGGCATGGAGCAGTACAAGGCCATTACCGGAGACAGTTCTGTCTATCTGCTGGAGCTGCCCAACACCACGCCGGAAACCGTAGGTGCCCGGCAGCACCCCGGCGCAGAGAACCACCGGCAGGCGGCAAACGTCCTGACCGCCTTTCTGGGAACGATCCTGTAAAAATGAAAACGGGATGCCGGAGCGTCCGCAGACGCTCCGGCATCCCCAATATAAACTCTATTTTCCGCTAAAGGGCTGATGCACAAACCTTCGTGCATCAGCCCCTTTTTATCAGGTAGATTCTCTTCTTACAAATCCGCCGGGCACGATGACGGTGGGAGCAATGGCAGGCTTATGCGCATTTTGCGGCGCAGTTGCGCCACCACCGTTTTTGCCATGCCGTCCAAATCCACCCGGTAGCTGGTAAGCTGGGGGCTGCAAAGAGTGGAATATCGGTAGTCGTCGTAGCCGGTCACTGCCACATCCTGCGGCACCCGGTAGCCGTTGCGCTTGAGGGTCTCCACCAGATTATAGGCCACCGCATCGCAGTTGCAGACAAAGGCATCCGGCATTTCGTGGGGCAGAGAGAACGGCATGAACTTGCCCTGATCGTCCCGGTCCTCCAACCGCCAGTCGTCCCGGATGGGCAGACCGGCACGGAGCATCGCCTTGACGTAGCCCAGATACCGGTCCATGATGGAACTGGTGGACAGCACGCTGCCAACAAAGCCGATGTTCCGCCGCCCGGTGGAGATAAGGTGCTCGGTCACCGTGTAGCTGCCGCTGGTGTTGTCGCTGAGCACGCAGTCGGCGGCAATGGCATCGTCGTAGAAGTCCAGCAGCATAAAGGGCACCCCGGTCTGCACCGCCGTAGCAAGGTAGCGGCGGCTGATCTCTCCCATAAAAATCAGCCGTCCACCTTCCGGTTTACAAGGAAGGTGGGCATATTGCAGCTTTTTTCTGCCTGCGGCAGAACGATCTCCATCAGAACCGAGATGTCCTGCTCGGTGGCAGCTTTCAACACGGCACGGTACAGATTGGAATAAAAGGCATTCTCGTTGAAAAAGCGGTCTGCCACCAGAATGCCGATGCTCTCGCCGCCGGGATGGGCGTTGGTCCGGGCGGGGGGCTGGTAGCCCATCTCCTCGGCGGTGGCAAGGATCTTGGCACGCATCTCGGCGCTTACGCCCTCCTTCCCTGCCAAACCCTTGGAGACGGAAACGGTGCTGATGCCCAGCCGCTGTGCAATGTCCGCCATGCGTACTGCTTTTGCCATGTTCCTGACCAGCTTTCTTCTTGATTTGGTTATGAGGTAAATAAAATTTCGATTAACTTTATAACTAGCATAACAGTTTTCGGTAGTTTCGTCAACAAAAACCTTTGAAAGCTTTCAAGCTAACCACTATTTAGGTTAATCTTCTCTATTTTTGTTAGCTAACAAACATTTTAAGTTTAATTTTCGTGTTGTATCCCGGATTTACAGGTCAGTTTTCACAAGAAAATCGCCGAATTGCCACTAAAACACCGAATCTTTTTGGTGATATTGACAGTGCATCGTGAAAAGGCTATACTTAAATCACGGAAAGCGAGAATTATCAATTAGCTAAATCAAGTTAACGATAGCTTTCGCAAATCAGAAAAAGGTTCCACATTAAAGAAGGAGGATATTCCTATGCGTAAGATCAATCGCCGTAACTTCCTGAAGGTCACTGGTGTGTTGGCCGCAGCCTCTGCTCTGGCCGCCTGCGGCGGCAGCAGCACTTCTACCGCCGGCTCCACCGGCAGCACCGCCGGTTCCGCTGCCGGCGCAGACGGTGCAAAGGCTTACAATGAGCTGACCGTTGGCACCGACAACACCGACCTGAAGGCCGATCTGAAGTTCGTCAGCCACCGCACCGACCTCATCGAGGACGGCACCTTTGACGGCTACGTTGCCACATTCCAGAAGCTGTATCCCAACATCACCATCAAGTACGAGGGCATCACCGACTATGCCACCGACATGACCACCCGTCTGACTTCCAACGACTGGGTGATCTGTGCATGATCCCCACCAACATCCCCCTGACCGAGTTGGGCGACTACTTTGAGCTCTGTGCGCACTGAGCGACATTGAGAACGAGTACAACTTCGCTTCCAACCGCGCTTATAACGGCAGCGTGTACGGCATCCCCTCCACCGGCAATGCACAGGGCATCGTCTACAATAAGAAGGTCTTTGAGGCTGCCGGCATCACCACCCTGCCCAAGACCCCGGACGAGTTCCTGGATGACCTGCAGAAGATCAAGGACTACGATCCTTCCATTGATCCCCTGTACACCAACTACGCCGCCGGCTGGACCATGACCGCATGGGATGCTTACACCAGCGGCGGCGCAACCGGCGACCCCGACTGGATGAACATTACCATGCCCCAGACCAAGGATCCGTTCCAGAAGGGCATTCTGGGTGCGGACGATATGGGTCCCTACGCTGTGTACTATATCCTGTACGAAGCAGTGAAGCGCGGCCTGACCGAGGCCGACCCCACCACCACCGACTGGGAGGCTCCAAGCCCCGCATCAATAACGGCCAGATCGGTGCCATGGTTCTGGGCAGCTGGGCCATCGTGCAGATGCAGGCCGCCGGTGACCACGCCGACGACATTGGCTATATGCCGTTCCCCATCACCGTCAATGGTACCCAGTACGCCAGCGCAGGTGCAGACTACTGCTACGGTGTGAACAAGAACACCACCGATGACAAAAAGCTGGCTGCCATGCTCTACATCAAGTGGCTGACCGAAAGCTCCAACTTTGCTTATGATCAGGGCGGTGTGCCGGTGCTGAAGAGCCAGGAATACCCCGATACCCTGAAGGCATTTGACGGCATCGACCTGGTCGAGGATGCCCCCGCCCCCGCAGAGCTGGCAGACCTTGCCACCGAGGTGCAGCAGGAGGCTGACTGATGCTGAATGCCGACCAGACCCACGTCATGCGTGTGGTGGAGGCTGGCATCAACGGCGACGAGACTCTGGACGACATCGTGGCCGACTGGAACGCCGCATGGGACGCAGCTGTGGATGCTTGCGCACCGCAGTAAGCGATCTATCGTTATAAATCAGCAGGGCGGGCCCATGTCCGCCCTGCTTTTGGTGAAAGGAGGTCTTTTACATGGCATCTTCCGCAACCGTATCCGCGCCTAAAAAGCGCAAGAGCTTCAGCGAATACTTTCACAGTATGCGCGGCCAGCAGCTCATCGTCACGCTGGTGTTCCTGTTCGTTCCGCTGGTGCTGCTGTTCATGTTCACTTATCTGCCCTTCTTCAAAATGGTGGAGTTCAGCTTCTTCAAAATGAAGTACATCGGCAGACGTACCTTTGTGGGTCTGCAGAACTACATCTCGGTCTTTACCCGCAAAGACTGCTTCCACGCTCTGAGCCTGAGCCTTTACTACATGGTAGGTTCGGTGGTGCAGATGGCGCTGGCGCTGCTGTTTGCCACCATCCTGAGCTTCAAGTGCAAGGGCAGCAAGTTCTTCCGTGGTGCACTGTACTTTCCCTGCCTCATCTGCGGCATCTCGGTGGGCTTCATCTTCAAGTTCTTCTTCACCCACGGCTTTGTGCTGGATACCCTGCTGAGCTGGGTGGGCTTCAACGTGGATAAGCTGCCCTTCTGGCTCCGGATGAGTCCATCAACAACGTCGTGCTGGTGGCCTGCTCTATCTGGAAATACATCGGCCAGAACATCGTCATGTTCATCGGTGCTATCGCTTCCGTGGACCCCGTTCTGTACGAGGCTGCCGAGATCGACGGTGCCAACGCATGGCACCGCTTCAAGGACATCATCCTGCCCTCCATCAGCACCATCGTGGTGCTGAACCTCATCATCTCGGTGTCCGGCGCACTGTCCGCCTTCGAGATGCCCTATGTTGTCACCGGCGGCGGCTTCAATACCTCCACCTACTTCGTGGTCATGGACAAGATCGCCCATACCGACCAGAAGGTGGGTCTTGCATCCGCCATGGCTGTGGTTCTGCTGCTGCTCATCGTGATCGTCACCTACGCCCAGAAGGCTGTGGAAAAATGGCTGGAAAACCGCAGCAGCGGCGTAACCAAGTGAAAGTGAGGCAGAACGTATGAACGCAATCAAAATGAAGCGCATCCTCATCAATATCTGCAAGTATGTGCTGCTGATCTTTGCCGCTTTCGTGGCACTGGTGCCCATCGTGTCCTGTATCTTCACCGCCTTTAAGACGGAGCAAGAGTATGCCAGCACCAACGTCATCACCCTGCCCAAGAGCTTTTTGAACTTCGATAACTTCATCGTCGCATGGAACAAGGCCAACATGGGCAAAGCGTTCCTCAACAGCTTTATTATCCTGATCTGCGTGCTGGTGGGCAGCATTATGATCAGCGCCATGCTGGCTTATGTGCTGAACCGGTTCAAGTTCCCCGGCAACAAGCTGATCCGCAACCTGTTCACCATTGCCACCCTGATCCCCGGCATCGCCTCTCAGGTCACGGTGTACCAGATCATGACCGCTCTGCATCTGGTGAACTCCATGCCCGGCTACATCATCCTGATGATGGGCACAGACGTTATCACCATCTATATCTTTTTGCAGTTCTTCGAGAACCTTTCCCCCACGCTGGACGAAAGCGCCATTCTGGATGGCTGCACCTACTTTGGTGTGTTCTTCAAGATCCTGCTGCCCCTGCTGAAACCCGCCATCGTCACCAGCGCCATCCTGAAGGGTGTGTCCACCTACAACGAATACTACATGGCAAACCTGTATCTGCAGGATAAGACCAAGTATCAGGTGGTTGCTACCTCCCTGTATGTGTTCTCCGGCCCCATGGGCAACCAGTACAACTACATCTGCGCCGGTGTCATCATCACCATCATCCCGGCTCTGATCGTGTTCCTGCTGTGCCAGGATCAGATCTACAGCGGCATGGCTGCCGGTGCTGTGAAGGGCTAAAATTGCGACCGCCGCCTGCGGTGGAAGCAGGGAGCAATTTTGGCGCCGCGGTCAGCAGGACACGAGGCCCGCCCAAGGACCGAAGTGGACGCTGGGCACCGCAAGAGGAAAGCCGTTTTCGGCCAGTACAGCCTTTTCAAGACATCCACATTTTTCCTTCATCATCTGCTGCTTCTCCCGGTTTCTGTGCAGGAGCCGGGAGAATACAGCAGAAGGAAAACAAACAATCTTCTATTACAGGAGTTTATCTTATGAGCAACGTAAAAATGTTCTGCGATGCACTGCCCAACATCCCCTGGCAGGAAAAGCCTGCCGATGTTACCGCCCCGGTGTGGCGGTACAACGCCAACCCCATCATCGACCGCAACCCTGTGGAAGGGGTGGCACGCATCTTCAACAGTGCCGTGGTGCCCTACGAGGGCAAGTTCATCGGCGTGTTCCGTGGCGAGCAGATCGATGGCATCCCCTACATCTATCTGGGACGCAGCGAGGACGGCATCCACTGGAACTTTGACAAGGACAAGATTCCCTTCGTCAACGAAAAGGGCGAGCCGTTTATGCCGGTGTACGCCTACGATCCCCGTCTTGTGAAGGTGGAGGACACCTACTACATCATCTGGTGTCAGGACTTCTACGGTGCGTCCATCGGCATTGCCAAGACCACCGACTTCAAGACCTTTGTCCGCATCGAGAACCCCTTCATCCCCTTCAACCGCAACGCCGTGCTGTTCCCCCGCAAGATCAACGGCCTGTACACCCTGCTGAGCCGCCCGTCTGACAGCGGCCACACCCCCTTTGGTGACATCTTCCTGAGCCAGAGCCCGGATATGGAGTTCTGGGGCCGTCACCGCCATGTGATGAGCAAGGGCTCCAACTGGTGGGAGAGCGTGAAGATCGGCGGCGGTGCTGCCCCCATTGAGACCAGCGAGGGCTGGCTGCTGTTCTACCACGGCGTTACCGGCACCTGCAATGGCTTTGTCTACTCCATCGGCGGTGCCATTCTGGATAAGGACGAGCCCAGCAAGGTACTGTACCGCTGCGGCAACTTCCTGCTAACCCCGGAAAAGTGGTATGAGGAGCGCGGCTTCGTGCCCAACGTCTGCTTCCCCTGCGCTACCCTGCAGGATGCCGACACCGGCCGCATCGCTCTGTACTATGGCTGCGCCGACAGCTATGTCGGTCTGGCCTTCACCACCGTAGACGAGGTGGTGGATTACATCAAGACCCACGATAACGCAGGCCCCACCGACCACGAGGTGGGCATCCGCTAAGTGTCAAGCCCAACCCTCTCTGTCAATGCTTCGCATCGCCGCCTCTGCAAAAAGAGGTCTTACGTCCCCTACCGGCGCTGGCACGGCGCAAGCCGTGACCGAGAGGGTTTTACTTTGTACAGAAAGGAAGTTCTGTATTATGTCTTCCATCAAACAGGCAGCAGAAGAAATGCTGCTGCAAACCATCATTCCCTTCTGGAAAGGGCTGCGGGACGAGGAAAACGGCGGCTTTTACGGCTACATGGATTTTGACCTGAAGCTGGACAAACAGGCCGAAAAGGGCTGCATCCTGAACAGCCGCATTCTGTGGTTCTTCTCCGAGCTGCCATGCTCACCGGCCGGGCAGACCTTGCCGAGGATGCCCGCCACGCCTACC
>ENA-OQIO01001120-OQIO01001120.1-human-gut-metagenome-genome-assembly--contig:-NODE-1120-length-13451-cov-7.863254_pt1 | contig 13451 bp, 16 predicted proteins | sample MGYA00242573_ERZ504737 | MGnify/ENA primary metagenome ERZ504737 (study PRJEB26092, sample SAMD00036203) | human gut metagenome | host: Homo sapiens | study: EMG produced TPA metagenomics assembly of... | reverse complement strand
CCTGTGGGGCGGGGTGCTGGCCGATAGCTGCGCCGGCCATCCGCTCCCCGGGGAAGACGTCGCGGCCGCCACGGCGCGCCGCATCAACGAAGAGCTCGGCATTACGCGCGAGCCCGATCAGCTCAAGCACCTCGGACACGTGGTGTACCGCGAGGACCACGGCGACGGTCGCTGCGAGTGCGAATGGTGCGAGGTCTACCTTGCCCATGTTGAGCCGGGCGAGCTGCATATCAACCAAGAGGAGATCTCGGAAGTGCGTCGCGTGGCTCCGTCCGAGCTCAAAGGCTACCTGCAGGGTCACCCCGAGCAGCTGGCCCCCTGGCTCCGCGAGCCCTCGGCGACCCATTCATCCGCACGGCCCTCGCTATGTAAAAAAGACAGTCCCTTTGCCACATCCAAACCGTCACAACATTCGGCGAAAATCTCGAAAACGAGGAAAAGCGTCGAATGTTGTGAGGTTTTTGTCTAGGGAATCGCTTCTCATCCAAAAAATCCGCTTGACTGTATTGCCGCAACACAGCGCAACGTAAGGGGTGTCCGATAACGGGCGCCCCTTTTTAAGCGGCAACATGGCTGCGAATTCGGAGCGCCCCCAACAAGAAAGGTGGGGAGATGAAAGCGGAAAAGAAGGCGTTTAAGATCACCAAGCGCGAAATTGGCTTTGTGCTGGGTATCGTTGTCTTTTTGCTGGTGAAGTTTCTTCCTTTGGCGGAGCTGAGCTCGACGGTCGAGCTCACGGTCGGCGGTCAGACCTGTCTGGCACTGACGCTCGCCACGGTGGTGTTCTGGGCATGCGGCGTGGCACAGCCGGGCTTTGTGGGCCTGCTCTACTGCGCACTGCTCGTCCTGTTCAAGGTGTGCGTGGACGACACGGGCGCCGCGAGCATCTCGGCGACGGTCGCCTCCACGTTTAGCTCGTGGACCAAGGCCACATGTGCTCGTCATCGGCGCTACCTCATCGCCAGCGCGGTCAAGGAGTCGGGCCTGGGCGAGCGCATCGCCTACGCTTCATGCTCAAGTTCGTGCGCGACGCAAGTCGCTCATCATCTCGATCTTCGCGCTCACCTTTGTGCTGTCGCTGCTGATCCCGCATCCGTTCCCCCGCGCCTTCCTCATCCTCGCCGTCGTCTCGGTCATTGCCGAGTCCGCCGGCTACGGTGACGACGACAAGGGCAAGCTCGGCTTCCTCGTGTTTGCCGCTGCCGCCCCGGGTTCCATGTTCTTCCTGACGGGCGACTCCACGCTTAACCCGCTCGTTGCGCAGTACAGTGCCGAGGCCGGCGGCATGAGCCCGTCCTTCGTCGACTGGTTCCTGTACATGAGCGTGCCTATGCTGGTTGCGCTGCTGTGCACCCTGTTCCTGGGCCTTTTCCTCTTTAAGCCCAGCAAGGAGCTCGTCTACGATCGCGAGCAGATCGTGGCCAAGCAGGCCGCGCTCGGCAAGCTCTCCGTCAAGGAGATCCGCACCATCGTGTGGCTTGTCATCGCCATCGCGCTGTGGCTCACCGTCTCGGGCGACTATATCGGCTGGGTCACCCTGGCCATTGGCGTTGCTCTCGCCATGCCCATCATCGGCGAAGTCCTCACTCCCGCCAGCTGGAACGCTGTCGACATCAAGTCCCTCATGTTCCTGACGGCCGCCATGGCCGTGGGCTCCGTGGGCGGTGCCACCGGCATGAACGCCTGGATCGCCGACGTCGTGCTCCCCAGCTCCGTGCCCGAGAACATCTTCCTGTTCGCCCTGCTCGTCGCCGCGCTTTCCATGATCATCCACATGTTCATGGGCTCGGTCATGGCCGTGCTCGGCGTGTGCGTGCCGGCGTTCATCAGCTTCGCGGCTGGCTCCAGCGTGAGCCCACTCGCCGTGGCGCTCATCGTCTTCACGTCCATCAACATCCACTACATCCTGCCGTTCCATAACCTGCCGATCCTTATCGGCGAAGGCAAGGACGCCGGCGGCTACACCTCCAAAGAGGCTATGCACATGGGCATCCCCCTCACCGCGGTCGTCTTTGTCGTCGTGCTGGTCGAGGCCGCCTGGTTCCACCTCTTTGGCCTGATGTAAGCGGTCGAGCGCCTCGGCTGTAAGCAGCCAAGCGCTTGAACTTCGAGTGGTCGAGCGCTCCATTTGTGAGCGCCGCGGCCCCATTACGTTACCCCGTCCGGCGGCACCCCGTCGCCGGACACTCTCCCGAAAGGAGTACGCCATGTCCACTACCGATGCTTCCCAGATTCACGACCTGCGTTCCGCGCTCGACTTTTTGCGTGAGATGCCGGGCCAGCTGCTCGAGACCGACACCCAGGTCGATCCCGATGCCGAGGTCTCGGGCGTCTACCGTCACGTCGGTGCTGGCGGCACCGTCATGCGCCCGACCAAAGAGGGTCCGGCGATGGTCTTCAACAACGTCAAGGGCTTTGACGATGCCAAGGTTTGCATCGGTATGCTTGCCAGCCGCAAGCGCGTTGCCGCCCTGCTCGACCTGGACGAGGAGCACCTGGGTCTCGAGATCGGCAAGCGCTTCGAGAACCTGATCGCCCCTGAGCAGATCGCCGAGGGCAAGCACGTCGACTGCCAGGAGGTCGTGTACAAGGCGACCGACGAGGCTTTGACCTGCGCAAGATCGTTCCCGCTCCCACCAACACGCCCGTTGACGGCGGCCCCTACATCACCATGGGCCTCGCCTATGGCACGAGCCCCGATGGCACCCAGTCCGACGTAACCATCCACCGCTTCTCCTGCGTCGACAAGGACAAGCTCGCCATGTGGATCACCCCGGGCAGCCGTCACCTGGGTGCGTTCTTTGACGAGTACTGCCAGCGCGGCGAGGATATGCCCATCTCCATCTCCATCGGCCTGGACCCCGCCGTGTACATGTGCTGCGGCTTCGAGGCTCCCACCACGCCGCTCGGCTTCAACGAGCTGCAGATCGCCGGCGCCCTGCGCGGCCGCGCCGTCGAGCTTGCCGACTGCGTCACCGTTCCGCAGAAGTGCATTGCCAATGCCGAGTACGTGCTCGAGGGCTACCTCATGCACGACGAGACCATCAACGAGGATGTCAACGGCCACGGCTACGCCATGCCCGAGTTCCCCGGCTACACCGGTGGCGCCAAGGTCTGCCCGGTGATCAAGATCACCGCCGTCACCACGCGCGTCAACCCCATTATGGAGAGCTGCATCGGCCCTTCGCACGAGCACGTGTCCATGGCCGGTATCCCCACCGAGGCCTCCATCTACAAGATGGTCGAGACCGCTATCCCGGGCCGCCTGCTCAACGTTCACGCCGCTCCCTGCGGTGGCGGCAAGTTCGTTGCCATCATGCAGTTCAAGAAGTCGAGCAAAAATGACGAGGGCCGTCAGCGCAACGCCGCCATGCTCGCCTTCTCGGCGTTCTCCGAGCTCAAGCACGTCATCCTTGTCGACGAGGATGTCGACATCTTCGATATGAGCGACGTGATGTGGGCCATGACCACGCGCTTCCAGGCCGACGTGGACCTCATCACCATCCCGGTTGCCACTGCCACGTGCTCGATCCGTCCAACGACCCCGCGTTCGATCCTTCGATCCGCGAGCACGGTATCGCCTGCAAGGCCATCTTCGACTGCACGGTTCCGTTTAACCTCAAGAAGAACTTCATCCGCTCGCAGTTCATGGAGATCGACAAGGACAAGTGGGCCGCCGAGCTCGCCTTCTAGTAAGTAGCCCTACCAAGTAGTTAAGGAGTTGTCATGCCTGAGTCTTCTGTTCGTCCCCGTCGCATTGTCGTTGGCGTGTCTGGCGCCAGCGGTGCGGCACTGGGCCTTGAATGCCTCAAATGCCTGCGCCAGGCCGGTGCCGAGTCGGCGCTTGTCGTCACGCGCGGGGGAGAGATCACCATCGAGCAGGAGCTCGGCATGACGCTCGACGAGTTTGCCGCGCATGCCGATGTGGTCTACGACAACAAGAACATCGGCGCTGCCATCGCAAGTGGCACCTATCCGGTCGCCGGCATGATTGTGGCGCCCTGCTCCATGAAGACGCTCGCCGGCATTGCGAGCGGCTACAGCGAAAACCTGTTGCTGCGTGCGGCCGACGTGCAGATGAAAGAGCAGCGCCGCCTGGTGCTCATGGTGCGCGAGACGCCCTTCAGTGCGATCCATGTCGACAACATGGCGCGCCTGGCGCGCGTGCCGGGCGTCATGCTCATGCCGCCCATGCTCACGTTTTACAACGGCCCCGCCACGCTCGACGATGCAGTGCATCACATCGCCGCCAAGGCGCTCGAAGCTGTTGGTGTGTCGTGCGAAAACTATAAGCGCTGGTCATAGGCATCTTTAGGGTAGGATACGAGTAGTGTTTGAGCCCGCTGCCCCTGTGGGCGGCGGGCTTTGGTGTGTCGGGAGGACCTATGCAGACGGGTATGTATGCGATTAGCGAGATGGCGAGCTTGTTTAACGTCTCACGCCAAACGCTCATCTACTACGACAAGATCGGTCTGTTTAAACCCGCCGTGGTCAACGAAAAGGCTACCGTTTCTATTCGCCCACGCAGATTCCGCTTATGCGCCTGATTTGCATGTTGCGCGACTTGGGGCTGGAGCTCGATGAGATCGATCGCCTGACCTCGACGTTCGACATTGGAGAGATGACCGACCACCTGCGCTCGCGGGTGCAGGCGCTCGACGAGCAGATTGCCGGGCTCAAAGCCGAGCGTGCGAGCGTGCAGGAGCGGCTGAGTTTTTACGACGAGGCGGTCTATTGGCGCGAGCGCGAGGGCAAACCGGAGCTCAAGCAATTCGAGCGCCGCTACGTGGTCTTTGAGGAGTTCCCGGGCGATATCGAGCGTGGCCGCTCGATGCTGCACCCCACGCTCATGCGGGCGATTCTGCGCATGCGTGCGCTCACGGGCACACGCCCCATGCGCGGTTGGGGCGCCATGCTGCGTCGCGAGGCGCTGTATTCCGGCGACCCCATCGCCGGTGCCGGTTCCTTTGCCGTGTTGCCGCGTGGTGCCGAGGAAATACTGCCGAGCGATCCTGCCGAGCTGGCGGAGATTGGCGTCGAGGTGCTGCCCGAGGGCACGTACCTGTGCATGAGTCGCTGGGGCATGCCGTACGAGCCCGAGGGTATCCGCGCCATCGTGGCCTGCATGGACAGGCACGCGCTCCAGCCCATCGGCAATGCTTTCGATTTTTGCTACCTGGACACCACGAGCTACGACGAGTCTCACCAAGAGGACTTCTGCTGTATCCAAATCCCCGTCGCCCTCAAATAACTTGCGGTGAAATAGTCCTAAATAGCTCGAGTGGGCGTGCAAACAGGAACTATTCCACCGCAACTTCGATGCGACAAAGGAGCAGTCCCTTTATCGCATTCCGTGCGAGCTCCAGCGCCATCTGCGGGTATAAGGCTAACAAGTGTTTATTTGCGAGGCCTAAGGGCGCCCCGTATGGATATCGATAACTTTGAATGGTGGTATAGCGAGGGCGAGGCTCCGGACGAGGAGTGGGACGAGCCCGCGCCGCGTGACGTGTCGAGCGACGAAGACGAGACCGGTAACGATGCCGTCGAGATGGACGCCGCCTCCGACCCCGTCGAGCCCCTGACCTTTGAACAGGCCTGGGCCCAGGCCGAGGCCGACGAGGCTAAGGCCGATGCCACGGCCACACTCGATGAGCCGGCGGACATGTCCATTTCGCCGGCAAAGACCCCGCAACCTCGCCACACCATCGACCCCGGCAGTACGGCATCTTTCAGCATTCTCGACGTGCCCGCGCAAGGCGCCCAGGCGCCAGCGCCCACGCATCGCCCCGACCTGGCTCGTGAGGAAGACGCGGGCCGCCGTTCTCCGCTCGGCCCCATCCTCATCGCCTTCATGGCCGGCGTTATCGCCTGCTCGGCAATCGGCAGCATCTGGGGTCATGTCGAGCGGCAGCGCCAAGACGCCGCCAAGGTCGAGATGTCCGTCGAGCAATCGCTCAGCCGCACGCGCTCGGTGCATGTGTCGGTCGAGGTTAAGGACGGCGCGACGTGGGATACCGCGCGCGGCGACAGCCAAATGCTCGTCCATATCGTGGGCCGCACGCTCAGGGGACAAGCAATCGACGAGTACCAATACGTTAATTCCGAAGGTGACGGTATCGAGCTCAAGCCCGGCGACTACGAGCTCACGGTCGATGAGCCGCCCGTCGCCACCGACGGCACGCGTTACCGCGCCTCAAAGCGCATGGTCCCGGTGAGTTTTAATTCGCAAGCACCCGATACGGTCGATAGCGCGCCGCAGGGTGGGTTTGACCTTTATGCTATTGCTCAATAACTGCGCCTGCCGCTCAGCCCTGCTGCCAAGAGTGGGACAATAACCCTCGACACTGTTGTTTACCATTGGAGGAAGTAGTATGTCCACCGTCACTACCATCAAGCGCGGCGGCCTCACCGCGGCCATCGATTCCATGGGCGCCCAGCTCACGAGCCTTGCCCTCAACGGCAACGAGTATCTGTGGCAGGGCGACCCGGCCTTTTGGGGCAAGCACGCGCTATCCTGTTCCCCATTGTGGGATGCTGCGCAACAACACGGCGACGTCTGCGGCCGGCACCTGCGAGATGGCGCGCCACGGCATCGCGCGTATCGTGGAGCACAAGATCGTCGAGGTGTCGGAGGACGGTTCGTCCGTTACCTATGAGCTCACCGACACGTCCGAGTCTCTCAAGGCGTTTCCGTTCCACTTTAAGCTCAACATGACCTATGCCCTGACCGGCGACGCCACCCTTACGCAGACCTTTGCCGTCACCAACACCGGCGACGTGGACCTGCCGTTCTCGGTGGGCGGCCACCCCGCATTTAACGTGCCCGCCCCCGGCGCCGAGGACGAGGCGTTCGAGGATTACGAGCTGGCGTTTACCGAGCTTGGACTAACGAGGCCCCCGTCATCACGCCCGATGGCCTTATGACGTTCGAGGGTAGCTACAAGGCTCCCGATAACTCGGACGTGCTGCCCATCACGCACCGCAGCTTCGATAACGACGCCATCATGTTCACCGATACCCCGGGCTCCACGCTCACGCTGCGCGGCCGCAAGTCGGGCCACGGCGTCAAGATCGACTTTGAGGGCTTTAAGTACATCGGCGTGTGGTCTGCCGCCAACGACGCTCCGTTTGTGGCGCTCGAGCTTGGACCGGTCACACCACCATGTCCACCGAGGACGACGTCTTTGAGCATAAGGTCAACACCATCACCTTGGCCCCCGGCGCTACCGATAAACGCAGCTTTAGCGTCACCTTGCTCTAGAGGTTCCTCCGCTCGGTCGATGCTGCGTGCCGTCCAGAGCGATAATTTGTCATTCAAAAGGCAAGGCATAGACCTTCTGGTCATGCCTTGTCTTTTTCATGCCACTTGTTCGCTCTGGACGTCGCTCGCCGGCATTGCCAAAACATCGACGTCCCCAATGACTACCATGTGTCTATTAATTTTTCGAGCTTGTGCTGCACTGCTGGTCGCTGGCGTATATCCTGTTAAGTCGTCAGCATACGATTCAACAGGGAAGGCAGATTATGCATTCTCCCCATCAGCGCGACGCGCATCCACAGCCGGTGTGCAGCCGTCGCATCTTCTTGGGTAGCGCTCTCGCTGCGAGCGCTTCCGTCGTCGCCGGCGCGCTCGCCGGCTGTCAGCGTCCGTCCACGCTCAAGGTGGTTCAGCCCACGACGGGCGGCGGTCGCGACGACCTGTCCGATTCCGTGATCGGCAAGGACAAGATCCGCATTGGCATGGAGGCGGCCTACGCCCCGTACAACTGGCAGGTTTCCGAAGCCAGCGAGTACACCATCCCCATCGACAACGTGCAGGGCGCCTATGCCGATGGCTACGACGTGCAGATCGCCAAGATCATCTGCAAGGCCCTCGGTGGCGAGCCCGTTGCCGTCAAACAGAGCTTCTCGGGTCTCATCGATTCGCTCAACAACGGCCAGATCGACCTCATCATCGCCGGCATGAGCGCCACACCCGAGCGCGAGGAGTCCGTCGGCTTTTCCGATCCGTACTTTATCGGCTACTTTGGCCTGTTCGTAAAAGAGGGCTCGCCTTACCAGAACGCCACCAAGCTCAGCGACTTCAGCGGTGCTACGGTCCTCGGCCAAAAGGACACCATGCTCGATACCGTCATCGACGAGATCCCGGGCGTGTGCACAAAAACCCGGTCGATTCGGTCCCCACGGTGTTCTCGAATCTGCTGCAGGGCACGTGCGACGCCGTGACCTACAACACCGAGAACGAGAAGGGCTATATGGCTCAAAACCCGGGCATCGTTCCCATTCATTTTGCCGAAGGCGAGGGCTTTAAGCAGGAAGTCGCGGCAAACGTCGCTGCCGCAAGGGCTCGGACAAGCTCCTTAAGCTCATCGACAAGACACTCAAGGGCGTCAGCCAGGAGGAGCGCGACCAAATGTGGGACGCGTGCCTCGACCGTCAGCCGGCATAGGGAGGCAGCATGAAAACCATCAATCGTCTGGCCTCCTTTATCAAGGCCGACCACCGTTATGTATATCTGGGCACGAGCGTCATTGCGGCGCTCGGCCTGGCGTTTAGCCAGCGCAATCCCACACCGCTGAGCTTCTTAGCCCCCACCGGTATCTTCCAGGATTGCCTATGGGCGATTCTTTGGGCCTGGATTGTCGTGTCGGCGGCGGCGCTCGTCACCAAGCTTATGCACTGGAGCGACTATCGCGAAAAGTCGCCGTTCGCATCCGAGCGTTTCCGCCACGGCGCGCGCCTGGGCAGCTATGTCGTGGTCGCCATCGCGGCGATCTTTTTCGTGGACCGTTGCGTCATGTCGTTTATCGACCTGGTGCAGGTGAGCATTGTCTCGGATTCCAACCCTAGCGACTTTTTGTCGAGCCTGGTCTACATGACCTACAAGAGTGGCGACTTCTTCATCCGCGGTATCGAGATCACCATTGCGCTCGCGACCTTCGGCACCGTCATTGCATTCTTCCTGGCGCTGCTCTTTGTGTTCCTGCGTATTCAGACCTTCGATCGCGTGGACAACGACCTGGTGCGCTTCTTTAAGAGTATCGGCCGCGGCTTTGCGACCATCTACTCCACCATCGTGCGCGGCACGCCCATGATGGTCCAGGGCCTGCTCATCTATTACGCGGGCTTCACCGTTTTGCGTGGCATGGGCTTTGAGACCGCCCAGGCCAACCAGATTTGGAGCACCTTCACCGCCGGCCTCGTCACCATCTCGCTCAACTCCACCGCCTACATGATGGAGGTCCTGCGCGGCGGCATCGAGTCCATCGATACCGGCCAGGCCGAGGCAGCGCGCTCGCTGGGTCTTTCGCAGTGGCAGGCCATGCGCAAAGTCGTGTTCCCCCAGGGCATTAAAAATGCGATTCCGGCGCTCACCAACGAGCTCATCATCAACATCAAGGATTCGTCGGTGCTTTCGGTCATCGGCGTGTTCGACCTTATGTACGCTACTACCACGGTCGCCGGCGTGTACTACCGCCAGATGGAGGTCTACTGCGTGGCGCTTGTGGTCTACCTGATCCTGACGCTCGTGGCGAGCCGCCTGCTCGAGGCCTTTGGCAAAAAACTCGGTGCCGGGGCTCCGGCAACGCTGCCCAGCTCCAACTAGGCTCAAGACGAGGAGAATCATCATGGCAGATACCGCCACTACCGGCACCGCGGCCGCCGCACAGACCAATGAGCCGCTCATTCGCGTCGAGGGCCTGCGCAAGAGCTTCGGCTCGCTCGAGGTGCTCAAAGGCATCGACCTGTCCGTCAAATCAGGCGAGGTCGTCACCATCATCGGTGCCTCGGGCTCGGGCAAGTCGACCTTCCTGCGCTGCCTCAACCTGCTCGAGACCCCGGACGCGGGCCACATCTGGTTCCACGGCCAGGACCTCACGGCCGAACGCTGCAATATCAATAAACTCCGCGAGGACATCGGCATGGTGTTCCAGGGCTTTAACCTGTTCAACAACATGGATGTGCTCGACAACTGCACGCTCGCGCCCGTCACGCTCAAAAAGATGAGCAAGGCCGAGGCCGAGAAAGTCGCGATGGAGCATCTGACAAGCGTGGGACTCGAAAAGTTTGCGCACGCCGCCGTGGGTCGCCTGTCCGGTGGCCAAAAGCAGCGCGTGGCCATCGCTCGTGCCCTGTGCATGAATCCGCAGATCATGCTGTTCGACGAGCCGACCTCCGCACTCGACCCCGAGATTGTGGGAGAGGTGCTCGAGGTCATGCGCAAGCTCGCTGCCGACGGCATGACCATGGTCGTCGTCACGCACGAGATGGCCTTTGCCCGCACCGTGTCCGATCGCGTGGTCTTTATGGACAAGGGCGTGGTGCTCGAGGACGCCGCGCCGGCCGAGCTCTTCGGTAACCCCAAACACCAGCGCACTCGTGAGTTCCTCTCGCGTTATCTCGAGGACAAATAACCGACCGCAAACGCTTACGTAGCAGGGCCGCTCCGGTGGGGCGGCCCTCGTCATCACAATCGAAAGGATGCCATGGCCGAGGTTTGGCGCTTCTTTGCGCATGAGGATGATTTTGCCGATTTGGACGAAGCTGGCGCGTGCGAGCGCTTGGGCCGCGTGCTGTCGTTTCCGACTGTCTCGAGCATGGATGCCGAGGCGGTGGACTGGCAGCCCTTCGACGACCTGCGCGTCTATATGCAGCAGGCCTGGCCGCGCGTGTTTGCGGCGGGCGAGGTCGAGCTTATCGACCATTCGCTATTGGTGACGCTTGCTGGTTCCAACCCTGCTCTCAAGCCCATTATGCTCATGGGCCACATGGACGTGGTCCCCGTGGTGCCCGGCACCGAGGCTGACTGGACGCATGCCCCTTTAGTGGCCACGTGGACGACACCTACATTTGGGGTCGTGGCGCTATCGACATGAAAGACCAGGTCGCGGGCATTCTCGAGGCGGTTGAGTATGCGCTGGCGCACGGTTGGCAGCACGAGCGGACGCTGCTCCTGGCCTTTGGCCAGGACGAGGAGACTACGCAGTACGGCGCAGGCGCCATCGGCCGCGCGCTCGAGGAGCGCGGCATTGAGCTTGAGTGCCTGATCGACGAGGGCGACTACCGCATCGTTCCGGCTGCCGAGTACGGCGCGGGCGAGGGTTGGCTCATGCACGCCGACCTTGCGAGAAGGGCTATGCCGATATCGTGCTCAAGACGAAGAGTGAAGGCGGGCATTCGTCCAACCCCTACGGCGGCACATCGCTCGAGGTGCTCAGTCGCGCCATAACCGCAATCTGCAATATCGAGTGGCCGACGCGTGTGACCGATCTGCTTGCCGCACAGCTTGTCGAGCTGGGGCTCTACACGGCGGATGAGATTGCCTCCAACAAGGACGCCATCGTGCGCGATTGCCTCGCCAGCAAAAAGCTCTACCCGCTCGTGACGACCACCTGCGCGCCCACGCAGATCGAGGGCGGCAGCACCGGCGCCAACGTGATGCCGCAGGATATGTGGGCCAACATCAACTTCCGCATGCTCGAGGGCACGAGCGTGGCCGACGTTGTGGCGCGCTGTCGTGAGGCGGTTGCCGGGGCGGACCTTGCCGGTCGTGTCGAAGTGGAGCTGGGCCCCGGCAGCTCCGAACCCTCGCCGTCCCCGCGCATCGGTGGTCCCGGCCTCGAGGCGGTTCGCTCCATCGCCGCCCGCTATTTCCGCGATCCAAAGGGGACGGAGGAAAACGGATCATTCGAACCAGTGGCAATTGTGCCCTCGACCGTGATCGGTGCGACCGACGCTGCCAACTACCAGCACATTTGCCCTGAGTGCATTCGCTTCTCGGCCTTTATGGTTGATGACGACGAGTGTGATCGCGGCGTCCACGGCACCAACGAGCGCATCACCCGCCGCGCCTACCTCCAGGGCATCCGCTTCCTCGTCGCTCTACTCCAAACGCTCTAGCCAAAAAGCAAGCCCTTGGTGCAATGGGGTCAGGTTTGTTTGCACCAATCCGTGCGGGTTATATGCAGGTTTGCCTGCGCACGCTATCATGTATGGGTTAGACCGCAACTATGTACCCCACACGCGAAGGGATGCGCATGTATCTGAAGATCGACATGTTCTAGCTGGGCTTACCCCCGCAGTGGCGCCATGCGCCCCATCAACTCTGCCGATTTTCACCTTCACGCATATAAAGGAGTCCCGCCATGCGCGACAAGCTCGAAAAGATCATCAAGGCCTACGAGGAGCTCGAGAAGAAGCTGTCCGACCCGGCCGTCGCCTCCGACATCAAGGAGTTCACGCGTCTCAACAAGGAGTACGCGCACCAGTCCGACCTCATTGCCGCTTCGCGCGAGTACATCGGCGCGCTCGACGACATCGAGGCTGCCAAGGAAATGCTCCACGATACCACCGATGCCGATGAGAAGGAGATGCTCCAGATGGACATCTCCGAAAACGAGGCCAAGCTTCCCCAGCTCGAGGAAGATATCAAGTACATGCTCATCCCGAGCGACCCCAACGACGACAAGAACACCATCGTCGAGATCCGCTCCGCCGCCGGTGGCGACGAGGCGGCCATCTTCGCCGGCGACCTGTACAAGATGTATCAGCGCTTTTGCGAGTCGCGTGGCTGGAAGACCACTGTGCTCGATTCCAGCCCCAGCGAGGCCGGCGGCTTTAAGTCCATCGAGTTCAAGGTCGAGGGCGACCGCGTCTACTCCGTCATGAAGTTCGAGTCCGGCGTGCACCGCGTCCAGCGCGTTCCCAAGACCGAGTCCCAGGCCGCATCCAGACCTCAACGGCAACCGTCGCCGTGCTTCCCGAGGCCGAGGAGATCGACGTCCAGATCAACCAGTCCGACCTGCGCATCGACACCTACTGCGCCTCGGGCCCTGGTGGTCAGTGCGTTAACACCACCTACTCCGCCGTGCGCATCACCCACCTGCCCACCAACACCGTGGTGCAGTCGCAGGAGCAGCGCTCCCAGATTCAGAACCGCGAGGTCTGCATGCAGATGCTGCGCGCCCGTCTGTACGAGATGGAGCTCGAGAAGCAGCAGGCAGAGCTTGGTGCCGAGCGCCAAAGCCAGATCGGCCACGGTAACCGTTCCGAGAAGATCCGTACCTACAACCAGCCCCAGGACCGCGTGACCGACCACCGCATCGGTTTCAACTCCACCTACAACGGCGTCCTTCTGGGCGACCAGCTCGGCACCGTGATCGAGGCGCTCGCTGCCGCCGAGCGAGCGAGAAGCTGGCACAGGCTGTGTAGTGGGTTACGCGGTTTTACCAAACCGCGTAACGGCTCGACGCTGCGCGGGCCGCATTTGGACAATCTGACGTTCAACTTCAAGGGCGCGACCAGAAGGTCTGCGCCCTTTCGTTTCAAGACTTTAGTCTGCTGGCCGCGCAGCGGCCAGCTTTGAACCACCCGCTACGCGGGTGGAGACAAACGGCTTTACAAAGCCACCCCTCCGACCGATATTGACGATTGTTCAGGCCGTCAAGAAT
>ENA-OQIO01001117-OQIO01001117.1-human-gut-metagenome-genome-assembly--contig:-NODE-1117-length-13490-cov-1.747736_pt1 | contig 13490 bp, 19 predicted proteins | sample MGYA00242573_ERZ504737 | MGnify/ENA primary metagenome ERZ504737 (study PRJEB26092, sample SAMD00036203) | human gut metagenome | host: Homo sapiens | study: EMG produced TPA metagenomics assembly of... | reverse complement strand
ACCGGTCGGGAGCGGTCGTGGCTGGGGCGTTCGGCTTGCGCTCGGCAGAGTTCGCCGCGCCTGTCGTCAGGGTTCGCGTACCTTGGCGCCATGCCGCGCGGTCGCCACGGACCTGTTCAGGTCGAGTCGTCCGGACCAGCCGCTGAGACTGCCGTTGGACGTGTACTGCCTCATCACCTCGCCACGCGCGCCGATGTTCCACGGGGCGGTCTGATAGCCGGTGACCATGTTCGTGGCGTACTGTGCGATCCAGATGCCGCAGTTCAGTTCGGTCTCCATGCCGGCGACCTGCCAGTAGCCGGAGTCCATCGTGTAGATGATCGGGTTCACGCCGGTCAGTCGGCTTGACCTCGCGCGCCCACCTGCGCGGCCACTGCCTTGTCGCCCCAGGCGGCATTGTCCTGCGCCTCCCAGTCGAGGATCAGAACGCTCCTGTGCACGTACCCGCGCACATTGTCGACGAAGAACCGGGCTTCGGTCTCCGGGTTGCCGCCGCGAGCGTAATGGTAGACGCCGGTCTCCTTGCCGCTGTTGATGGCTCCGGCGAGTTGTCGGTTCGCGTCGGTGTTGACGCCGTTGGACAGGCAACCACCGTACACGCCGCCGGATCCCCATGTGGTGCCGACGATGACGAAATCTGCCGGCACGGTCGCGGTGTCGATGCCGCACTGCCAGTTCGAGATGTCGTACCCGTTCATGTCGGCCATCGCGGCCGGCGCGACCGCCATGGATATGGCGACCGCGAGCGCGGTCAGTAGCTTGCGCCATTGTCGGCGTGGATTCATGTGCTTGTGTTTCGGCTTGCCTTTGTTGAGGATGTCCAATTCCTCTCCTTTCCTTTGTCCGTACCGTCCGCCTTGTACGGACGGTGTGGAAATCTTTTGAATCTTTCAATCTGTGTTCGCGATATGCGCGTCACGTATGTCTTGGATCATCGAGGTTCCGGTTCCATTGCCGCCCAGACCGTGGTAAGCGGCATATATTCGTTCCGCGCTTTGCTTCAACGGAATGCTCGCAACACCACCTGCATCGACCATCTGACGGTGCAGAGCCTCGAGTTTGCAGAACAACAGTTCCCTGACGCCTCATGCAGTGGATCGTGACGTTGGTCGACCTTGCTCAGAATCCAGGTGACGAACACGCCGCTGCCTCCGCTGCCGATGATGGCGATAACGATTGCGACGATGGTTTCCTGGCTCATTGGGAATCCTTCCGAAAGGAAAATCCCACACGTGGCTACCGTTGGAAGCCGCGATAACCACGTGTGGGATTTTGGAGGTTGAAATGTTGTTGGGAACGTTTGTGAATGAGGTCTGGTGGCCCTCCTGCGGGAAGCTCCGCAAGTGCACGAGGGTGGGCTACGAGTCGGCCTACCGCTGCCACATCCAGCCGAAATGGGCTGACGTCGACATGGAGTCGATCACCGCGAACGACATCGAGGAGTGGCTCGGCTCGTTCAATCAGGCCGGCGCCGCGCGCAAGGCGTGGGCCGTGCTGCGGGCGATACTCCGACTCGCCTATCGCAAGGGAGTCACCGACAATGACGTGACACGTCGTGAAATCAGACTGCCGCACCTGCGGCGGTATGAGCCGCGCGTGCTCGACGCCAGACAGGTAAGACGGCTGCTCAAAGGCTTCTAGGTCACGCGTTGGAAGCCTGGTTATTGGTCTCCGTCTGCGCGGGACTGCGCCGATGCGAGTCCGTCGGCATTGAATGGGCCGACTTGGATTTACGCCGGGGAACCGTGACCGTCAAAAGGTCAGTGCAATGGGTCGCTGGACATGAAACGGTCACCGACCCGAAGACCGACCAGAGCCGACGGACGGTCGCACTACCACGGTTCGCAGTCAAACGGCTCGCGCAATTGCGCCACGGCAGAACCGGCAGGCTGGTCGGCGATCTGAACGCCAACCAGGTGGCAGCTCATTACACGTCATGGTGCCAACGCATGAAACTCCCCTGCGTGCCGCCAAGGAACCTCAGGCACACCTTCGGCACTCTGGCAATCGCTGCGGGAGCCGATATCTCAGTGGTCGCACGACAACTCGGTCACAGCGACATCAAGACAACCGCCCGCTACTATCTCCGCCCCGATTTGTCCGTGCTGAGAAGTCTGCAGCGGGCATGGGAAAGACTCATCATCGGAGCCGCGTAGCTTTACCCTCACCAGATCGAACCAGAATTGGAACGTGAATTACCGTACCGCGCTGGTAGGCAAGCTGTTGATCGTCGCATTCCACGCAATCCGAGTCGGTAGCGACTGGAATGCGGCGAAAGAATGGGAGACATCCCCGCTTTTCACACTCCCAGCCGGTTTGGAGGCGGCTTTCGAGGTGCATTGCGCCGCAGTATCCAATTCGAGCATCGGATTGCATGGCGTCGAAGTGCAGGTGGCGCAGCACACCATCGCCTTGCGTTCCTCGGGAAAGATGACAGTAAGCGCAAACGGGGATGGTCGAAGGCTGTATCACGGTGCCACTTGTCTAGGAGAACGTCACTCCACTAGGAATCGGCATGGAAAAACGCTGTATCAGGATGTTATCCCTGCCAACCCCGCCAAGTAACGTAATACTGCCATCTGGATTCCAATTCGCTTGCTTGTTGTAGTGCGGATCCGCAAGACTTGATCCAACACATCCCAGTCCAATTGTGGCCGATGGACGTATCCCTGACTGATATAACCAGACCCTATAGTTCGAGACTTCGACGGTTGATTTGAAAGAGCTCAAATCGACATACAGCATGTTGCCCTTGACGGTAATCGTGTTGGATCCACCATATAGGGCGCCAACAAACGATCCTGTGTCCTGAAACTTAAAGGTAGCAGTGAGGGCTACGGAAAGCTATTGCAGTGCCATCCAACAGCCGTGCGCCGTGGAGTAAGCGGATTTCGGGTCGCCAAGCATCTGCACCTTCCCATCACGCATGACAAGCAGGCTGAAACCGCAGGACGGGAACGATATGATGCTCTGGTCGGCGAGCGGACGGAACGCTTCTGGGATGGTCTCATTCGCCGTCGAGTAGTTCTGCTGTCCACTGCCGTCGAACTTGACGTTGCCGTTGATCGTGACGATGCGTCCGACGCGACATAGAGTGAGTCTGCTGTTCGTGTATGGAGGTTTCCATGGCTGGGTTACGGAAAGCTATTAAAAGTGGATTTCCACGATTCCGCCTGTGACAGCCACCTCGGGACCAACGAGCAGGTTGACGTTCCCGTCCGGCGCGATCGATACTTGGACTGACCGCTGCAGATATGACGGGTGAATGAATGGAATCGCCACTGTCGTCCCAGACGATAGTATGGCTCTGCCATTCAAGGCCTTAATCGCATTCGGATTGGGTATTTTCCCGATTGGATAGATTCCTCCGTTGCCATTGCTTTTCCCAAACGGCAGGGTTACGGAAAGCTATTCAGGCGAGAATGTAGGTCATCGTCCCGGAGAACGTGCCGATGTTCTGCCCCGCGCCACAATTGGCATAACGGAAATTGCCATTCGTTTCCAGAATGAAATCACGCTGGCTGCCACCATCACGCCCCGACCACGTGCCATGCGTGACGACCGCAGGCCTCCAACCTCCGGAATTGTACCGAACTGTCCACTGCCCACGAGTCAGCGCTCGCGCTTTCCAGTTGATGCTAATCTGCGCGATCTTGCCAGACTTCACGCCGGTCACGGTGCCATACTGTGATTTAATCAAAGTCTGGGTTACGGAAAGCTAGAAATCATGGGATTGGGAAACAAAGCGTGCCGACGCAATCCTGATTGCTGCCAACGTTTCCCACGTTCGCCACTCGGATAGTTCCATCAGCTCTGGCCGTGAGGCTTCGCGCCGTTTGCCCATTTGATACAAGGCAGACAGTCGACAAGTCAACGATGGGACGATACCAGGACGCGAGCTTTGCCGGACATTCAACAGCATCCCAACTGCCCGAACCGATTTTTCCACTGAACTTGATCAAAATCATCCTGCCGTTACGCATGATGATCCAATTGGAATCCTGGTACAGGGTTACGGAATCCCACAGTTGGCTCATCGGAGGCAACTGCTTGACAAGCATGACAGGAGTTCCAGCGGTGATGCCACTGATTGGAATGCGGGCGATCGGAATCCACACGGTACCGGAATTGTTCAGGATACTACCCGACGGAACCGTGGGATCAGCGCCGTGCCACTGGTGGCGGTGCCCTTCAACACAGCGAGCGCGATCGTTTCGATGTTGTTCGAACCTCGCGTGTATTTCACGCAGATCAGGTCGTTGCGGTTCGTCCCGTGACTCCGCTTTCGATCGTGACGGTCTCCGCCGCGGTGACGCGTGCGTATCGTCCTTCGATCACAAGGTTGAGGACCGGGATGAGCGCTTTGTTTGCTGACTGCATGGTCACGGCGGGGAATTTGCCGTCGCTGCCTTGCAGCAGGTAGTTGCCGTTTCCGACCAGTCCGGCCTGCATGGCTCCTTGGTCGCTGGATGTGATGTGCGGAGCGCCGGCCTTGCCGGTGATGAGATTCATGGTCATGGTCATTCCTTCCTATCTGTTGTGTTGTTGAGGTATGCGGCGTAGGCGGCGTCCTGCGTGGCTGCCAGCGCTTTGAACGTCTGCCAGCATGCGGTACAGACGAGCGCGCCCTGTGCGACTCCGTCGACGGTGGTGTGTGTGATGTCGTGCCAGTCGCTGGAGGTGCGTGGGTCACCGTCGGCGAGGTATGCGGAGGCGTGGCATCGGTCGCAGGTGTATCTGGTGATGTTCGTGGTTCGTGCCATTGATGTTCCTTTCTCTTTCAGGCTGTGCGCTGGTAGATGTGTCCTGGAAGGATGGTGTTGTATTCCTTCCAAGTGCCGCCGTAGGTGGTTCCCGGATTTGTTGTGGCGGTGGTCCAGTAGAGGGAGCCGACCGGGTGGGCGGCGATGAACGCCTGGCTTGCGCTCATGCCCGTCTCGCCCTTGTCGCCCTTCGGTCCGACGAGGCTTGTGTTGGAAACCGGTTTGAACGTCACGTTTTTCCCGGTGGCTGTGATCTGCGCGTACATCAGGTTCTTGCCGCCATTGGTCATGGCGAAGAAGTATTCGCCTACGACCGGGGCACGGTTGAAACTGAGTGCCCGCCAGTCAAAATCCGAGCATGCGGACGTCCAGTATCCGGATAGTATGCGTGTGATGATCAAGGCAGGCAACCCGGTCTCGCCGCGTTGGCCGGCCTCTCCTTTCGCTCCGGTGGCCCCGGTCGCGCCAGTGGCGCCGGCAGGGCCCTGCGGTCCTTGCACTCCCTGCTTGCCTTGCGGTCCGGTGTCGCCTTTGGGGCCTTTGACGTTGCCGAGCAGAATCTTCGTCATATGCGCTCCTTACTTTCCGTCATTGATCATGTATACAGGTCGCCCGTCGCCGGATCGTAGGAGACGGGAGCCGCCGACGCGGTGGTCGTATCCGCGTACACGGCGTACAGGTCTCCGTTCGGGTCGACCTGCAGTGTGAAGAATCCGGAAGTTGGCGCCGTCACGCCGCTGGCACCCTGCGTCCTGTCGGTCCCTGTGGGCCCTGCAGTCCCTGCGCACCTTGTATTCCCTGCTTGCCTTGCGGCCCGGTGGGGCCTGTTGCTCCGGTAGGTCCGGCAGGGCCGGTGTCGCCTTTCGGACCTTGCGGGCCGGTAGGGCCTCCTTCTCCGGCGGGTCCGACATCGCCTTTATCACCCTTGTCACCTTTCAGCCCTTCAGGACCTTGCGGGCCGGTAGGGCCGGCAGCTCCAGTGGCTCCTTTAGGCCCGGTCTCGCCGGTATCGCCCTTCACGCCTTGTGGGCCGGACGTCACCTTTTGGACCTTGCGGTCCGGCAGGGCCTTGCGTTCCGATGATGGATTGACGGGAAATCGTCTTTCCCGTGAATAGGCTGCCGGACTGTGAAACGCACTGCCAGACGATGCTGTATTTTCCGCCACCTGACAATGCGGTCGAATATTCGTTGGCGAGTGGTGTTCGGTTCAACCATTCGCTCACGTTCACCGTGAAAGTGGATCCCACCGGATATTCGCCGACGAGGGATTTCTTCATCACGAGCGCCGGAAGGCCGACGTCGCCTTTAGCTCCCTGAACGCCTGCGCTCCTTGCTTGCCTTGCGGGCCGGTGGCCCCGGTATCGCCCTTGTCGCCTTTGGGACCTTTGATGTTGCCGATCAATAGTCGCGCCATATGTCACCTTTCCGGGATGTCCACGTACAGGTTCCCGCTCTCGGAGTCCCAGACGAACGAGGGTGGGTTCGTGTTGTCCGGATAGTTCACGTACAGGTCGCCGTCGCCTTCCATGCTGAGCGTGAAGAAGCCGTTCGAGGGGGCGGATACGCCGCTGTCGCCCTTGTCACCCTTCTCCCCTTGCGGGCCCTGGATGCCTTGGGAACCTTGGATGCCTTGTCTGCCCTGGGGGCCGGTCGCTCCCTGTGGACCCGTGGGACCCTGCGGACCTGTGGAACCCGTCGGGCCTTGCGGTCCCGCCGCGCCGATCGCGCCGGCATCACCCTTATCGCCTTTCTCGCCGCGTATCCCCTGCAGTCCCTGCGGGCCTTCGGGACCGGCGACGCCTTGCGGCCCTCGCTCCCCGGTCGCTCCTTTCTCTCCCCGAGGACCGGTGGGTCCGGTCGCTCCGGTGGCCCCCTGTGGTCCTGTGTCGCCCTTGTCGCCCTTCTCCCTTGCGGACCTGGTCGCCTTTCGGAAGCCCCAAATTCAAGGTTTTGTCGCTGCCGGCGCCCGTGAGCGACGCGCTTGCCTGTGCACCGGGGGCGAGCGTGTCCACCGAACCGATTTTCAGGCCGGTGATGTAGTCGCCTTTCGGCTGTTTACCCGACAATGCGTTGTTGAGCGAGTCGATGTCGTTTCTGGTCACGTCGGCGCTGAACGTCCAGGCGTCGAGTTTGAGGCCGGCTCCAGTGTAGTAGCGTGGCCACCATCCCCGATGGAGGATTCTCCGCTGTTACCGCCGGCGCTGGCACCTCCGGATTCGTAGGTGACGGTGAGCACGCCTCCCGAAACCTTGACGATCTTCTTTGGAGATCTCGCAGTGACGACGAGGCCCGTGTTGTTGTCACGGCCCGTGACCAGGTCGCCAACGTCCGCGTCGATGCCGTCGGGAATGTCCACGTCGATGGTGCTGGTGTTCCGAAGTTCCTGGAATTTCTGCCTGCCTTGCCCTCGAGCTCGTCGGCTTCGGCGTTGGACAACTCGTATGTGGCGGTGCGTTCGTCAAGGCCTTTGAGGTCTGCGTGTGGCTGAACGTGCCGTTCGCGTCGGCGTACCAGTGGATGACGGTACGGGTCCTTGAGTTCGCCCTTGCCCAGGCAGATGAGATGGTTGATCGGGTGCGCCGCCTGTTTGGCGGTGAAGTCGATGAGGTCCGAGTCGATGCTGTCGCCGATCGTGCGGACGGGCATGGCGCTCATGGATACCTTGTCGCCGTCATTACGCAACCGGAGTTTGAGTCCGCTTGCCCTGAGCATCTTGACCAGACCGCTGTACAGGTCCACGTACCGGTCGAACTGGCAGGTGGTCTTGTGGTCGGCGCTTTCGTCGGTGACGGTGAACAGGCCTTGCAGTCCCGCACGGCTGACGAGCGTGCGCATGATGACGGGAATCGTGCCGGACAGGGTGAGGTAATCGTTGTTCCTGTCCGGTTCGATGATCTTCGAGGCGAGCACTCCATGCCAGTCGCGGCCATGCCATGTGACGGTGGACAGGCCTCCGTCCACGTCGACATCCGTGTCGTCGATGATGCCGCCGTACTCGGTGCCGTCGATCATGATGCGGCTCCCCGCCTTGAGCGCGCGTCTTCGACCTGCAGGTCGAAGTCGTTCTCCCCGCTACCGAACGCGAGGTCGAGCGTGTATGAGGCGTGGCTCGCCACGGGTTTGCCTGTGGCGTCGGTGACGATCAGGTCCATGGCGGTTCGCTCCTTTCCTCGCAGACCGTCAAGTCGAATTGGAATCCTCCCGGCCAGCTGATCGGCTGTGTTCCGGCGCGAGCGGTTGGAACACGTACCGGCCGGAATCCTTGCCCGACCCTCGCACGGCCTGCGCGAAGCAGTTTGTGGCGAGACCTGTGCCGCTGACCATGGTGACGGTCCTGACATCGCCGGTGCCGTCGATTTCCAGACGCGAGCCGGATGGCACGGTCACGTCGACCTCGTACCGGTTGGTTCCGATGATGACGTACGGTTGCGCGCATGGTCCGAAGATCGTGAGCTTGACCGGCTGCGGGATGGACGTGTCGTTGACGATCTCGACACCCAATGCCATGCCGGCGAAATCATGCGGATAATCATATGGATAGTCAAGGTCGGCGGTTCCGGAATCGTATCGCGGCGTGAAATGCGTCATGGTCGGACGGCGCCACACGCCATCGGCCAGCACGATGGTCAACTGCGTCTCGACCATCGTGGGCGTGATGGATTGCGGGTCGCTTTTCGTGATCCACGCTTTGGCTTTCCACTCGCCGTCGGCGATGAGCGTGCCCGGGTTCCCGAATGCCATGTCGGCGTCCGCGAGGCGGCGCAGTAGGTCGAGCGTGGCTGGAGAATCGTGGATCTTCACGGTGACTGTCGCCTCGCGTGCCTTGCGGGTGATGCCCGTCATGCCACGTGAGGCGAGGCTGTAGTCCCAGACGCGGGCGCGCAGTCCCGTGAGCGTCTCGCCGTACAGCGGCCCCTCGAAGCCGATGCGCTCACCTGTGGCCGCGCACACGTATTCAAGCGATTGCACTTCTCACCTTCCTTGCGAAGTCGCGGTCCCCTATCGTCGGCGTGTACCTGGCGATGATCGATCCGAGGTCGTCGTGCAACGATTCGACGGCCGTGATGAGTTCCCGCAGATCGCCGTCGCCGGCATTGGCGCCGGTGCCGGCCGTGACGTTCAGCCTGCCGGTCTTCGACCAGTCCGCGTCGGAGAGGCTCATCGTGGAGACGAGCGAATCCATGGAACGGCTGACCACATGCGCGGAATCGTCGATGCCCAATGCCATGCCACGTCCGACCATCACGCCGACCTCGTCGCGGAACACACGCGACGGGGAATGGATGCCCAAAGCGTTCTTGGCCTTGTCCACCAAGCCCGACAACGCGTTGGTGATGCTGGAATACAACGAGCCGACCATTCCTGTGATGCCGTTGATCAATCCCTGGATGATGTTGCGTCCCGCGCTGACGAGCCAGCTTCCCGCGCCGGACACCGCGCTCCGGACGGTTCCGCCGATCCCGCTCACGACGCTCCCGACACGGCCAACCATGTTGCTTACGGTGCCGACGATGCCGCCCCAGACGCTCGACACAATGCTTCCGACGCCATTCCACAACGCGGCCCACACGCTCCGGATTGTCGAGCATGCGGCGGATACCACTCCGCTGACCATGCCGATGCCGGCGGAGACGACGCTTGGATGCCGCCCCACACTGCCGACACGATGCCCTGGATGGCCGACCACGCGGCGCTCCAGTTCCCGTTGACGACCGCGAGCGCCAGTTGGATGATGCCTTGGATGACGGCGAGTGCGGTGCTGATGACTGTGGCGATGATGGTCCATGCGCCTTGTACGACGGTGGATATGGTGTTCCAGAGTCCGTTCCAGACCGTGCTGATGATGGTGGCGGCGGTTTGGAAGATGGTTTGGATGTTCTGTATTCCTGCTTGCAGGAGTGGTGTGATGGTGGTGATGAATGTTTGGATGCCGGTGATGATCGCGGTGAGCGCGGTCATGATGATGGGGCCGATCGTGTTCCAGACGTTTTGGAGGACGGTGGTGATGAGTGTCCATCCGGTTTGCCAGATTTGTTGGATTTGGCTCATGGTCTGGGTGATGAATATGGCGATGGCTTGCAGGATTGGCTGGCATGCGGTGCTGATCTGGTTCCAGATTCCCATGAACATGTGGCGAAGCTGTTCCAGAGTCGTTTGCCCGTTTCGGTTTGGGTGAAGAACCATGTCAGCGCGGCCACGACCGCGCCGATGGCCACGACAAGCATGCCGATCGGATTCGCATCCAAGGCAGCGCTGAATGCCAGCTGCACGGCGGTAGCAGCCTTGGTCACCGCGCTCCACGCCGATTGAGCTGCCTTGACAATATTGAACGAGCCGGCGAGTTGCTTCAGTGCTCCAGCCGCGCTTCCCGCGTCGGAGATCTTGCCAATCAAATCGAACGTGGCCGTAGCGGTCTTCTCCACACCGGAGGCAGTCGCGGAAATGGCTTCAGTCCACCGGAAACTGTCTTCAGCCCGGCCGAGACGATATCCCAGCCTTTGACCGCGAGCAATGCAATGGTGATGGCTTTCAACGCGCCGGATACCAGTGCGCCGTTCTGCTGCGCCCACTGTCCGACCGACTGCAGCCAGCCTCCCACCTTCATGAGCACGCCGGTCAAAGTGTTCAACAGTCCGGCGAAGCTCTGCGCCGCGGAACTGGCGGTGCGCGCGCTGTCGTTGAAGCCGAAGGCCTGCGAGACCGCGGCCGCCAATACGGAAACCAGCGAGCCCAATCCGGAGATGACGCCGGTCAGGCTTTCAAGGAACGGCTGCAACGCGCCCGTCTCGATGAACGTGTTGACGAACGTCTTCGCCCATCCCGCCGCGTTCGACACGCTGCGCGACCGAAGCGACCACTCCCGCGAGCGCGCCGGCGGTTGTGGAGAACATTGTGGCGGCTTCGCCGCCATTGTTGAGTCCGCCTATGAGTGATGTGATTGCGTTCCAGAGGCCAGTGAGTTGGCTTTTGAGGCTGGCCGTCGCCGAGGCGAGCATCTGGAAGCCGGGGATGTTGGAGATCGTGTCGCCAAGGTTTTTGAGTTTCGCCTGTGTGGCGGGTATCGCGTTCTCGAGACCTTGTTGGAGTGCCGCTCCGACTTTTTGCAGGGTTGGTGTGACGGCTGCGGTGAATGTGTCGATGAGTGGGATGGCTTGGTTGAACAGGCCGCGTAAGCCGTCGAGGACTGGTGTGGCGGCTGTTTCTCCGAGTCGGCTCAACGCGGCTTTCACGTTAGCCAGGGCGCCGGTGAATGTGGTGCCTGCGGATAGTGCGGCGCCGCCTAGGCCTTCCTTCATGGCGTCGGCGAAGGTTTGGAAGTCGATTTTGCCGTCCGAGACCATGTCGGACACTTCGGCGCTGGTCTTGTTCAGATGCTTGCCGAGCATCTGGAGGACAGGGATGCCGCTCGACATGAGCTGGAGCATGTCGTCGCCCTGGAGTTTGCCTCGGGCGGCGACGGAACCGAAGATCATGCCGATGTCGGTGAGGCTTCTGCCGCTGATCTGCGCGGTGTCGGCCACGGTCTTGAGGACCTTGGTGAGCTGGTCGCCTTCCTTGATGCCGGATGCTGACAGGCTGGCCGCGACGGTCGCGGCGTCACCCAATCCGAACGCGGTGCCTTTGACGGAGGCGAGCGCGTCGTTCATGATTTCGGTGACGCTCGCGCTGTCGTGGCCGAGGCCTTTGAGTTTGGCTTGCGCGTTCTCGATGTTGAGGGCGCGGGTGAAGCGACTTTGGCGGCCAATGCGGTGATGCCGCCGGCGAGGGTGGCGATCGCGCCTGTGCCGACCTTGCCGATTTTGCCGAATGCTCCGCCGATCTTCGAGATGAGGGTGCTGGAGCCTTTCCTGGAGGCTTTGTTGACGGCGTCGCCGATGTCGCCTTCGATGCTTTTGCCGAATCCTTTGCCGGATGGTTCGACGTGGACGTATGCGACGCCTATGTCCTGTGCTGCCATCGTGTTTCCTTATTCGTAGGTTGGGATTCCGATGGCGGTCGGAGTCAGAGGTCGTCGTTGATGTGGAAATAGGCTTTGAGCCGTTCCCTGTCCTCGCGTTGACGGCGGGTGAGGTTGTGCGTCGGGGTTGGCGGGCGGAGCGGGTCGTGCTCGTGGTCGAACCATGGGCGTTTGCGTTGTCCGGACAGCGTCCAGACCGCCTGTTCGGCTCCGTCGGGCGCGTAGACGGCGTTCTGCAACGCCATCCACGAGTGGCTCGTATGGTCTTTGAGGATTTCGCGGGTCAACGCCCAGGCGAGTCCCCAATCGACTCGTGGACGTTGGCCTTCAACCCATTCCCGGAAGCGTACGCCTGTAGATCTGCCCGTACGCTCGGATCCAGTCGTAGGCTAGTGCCGCGCGATTGTTGTTCCAGAGGTGGGCGAGGTAAACGCTTTTGGGTCCAGTCCGGATTCCTCGGCCCACGCCTTGATGGTCGCGGTGAGGTAGGCCATCGGACGTTTGGTCTTGCGCAGCACGTTCCAGAAGTTCGGCCGCATCGTCTGGAAGTAGGCGAGGAACGTGCTCACGCAGGCCGCGGTTTCCTCGTCGGACAATGCGGGCTTGCTTTTGACCAGGAGGATGGCCTGGACGAGTTCGATGGGCAGTTCCGCGTTGTTGAGGTTCGGCAGGTCGAGTTTGACACCGGCGACCTCGAGGTGCACGTCGGGTTTGAGCTCTTCCGCTTCGGTCAGGTCTACGTCCACGACATGGTATTCTTTGTCGCTCATGTTGGCTCCGTTCTAATGGTTGGCGGTTGAATGGGTGTCCCGTGCGGCCGACGCCATCGGCCGCACGGAAGAATCAATGGGTCACTTGGCGTCTTCAGTGACGAGGCCCCATGCGTGGAACTGTTCGCCGTTGGTGCCCTTGAGCATCTTGAACGTCATGCTGAAGTTCATGATCTCGCTGGATTTCAGGCTCACGTCGTCACGGTCGCTCACCTTCGCGTTGGTGCCGTACAGGAGGAACGGACGGTCCTGCTGGTCGAGCGCAACCAGCACGAGGATCCACTCCTTCTTCAATCCGGCGCCTTTGATGCTGATGCCGCCGTCCGTTTCGACGTCCACGTCGAAGTAGGCCGACACCACATCCTTGCGGCCCTCCATGGCGGCGAGCTGCAGGGTCCAGTAGCCCGGATCCGTGTCGGACAGCACGATGTCGCCGTTGTGGGCCTTGTAGTCGGTGCTGTCGCCCGGTTCCGGATGCAGTACGGCGCGTCCTCCGTGGAGTAGCCGATCGGCTTCTTGCTTGCCGGCGGGGTCCAGGCCACTCCGGTCGGAGCCACGAACGTGCTGTCGCCCTTTGGGAACAGGAACAGCGCGTAGTTCTTGATCAGGCGCACGTTGCCTGCGGTGTTGCCGCTGGACACGTACCCGTAGTCGGTCGCGCCCTGCGCGGCGACGGTGGTTTTTTCGTTGTTGTCAGACATTCGTCTGCACCTTTCCGTTCTTCGCGTGTGGCGGCACGTTGTCTTTGGTTGTGTTTCAGTTGACGGTGACCTCGAGCAGGAGCACGCCGTACGCGCACACCAGCCTCTTGTCCTCGTCCGTCATGCGTACCGGCCCGGATTCGAGTGACGCGTCGATGAGCGGCGCGACGTTTCCGAGGCCCGATGATCTCCCTCGCGATGTCGGCCCACAGGCGTGCGGCCTTGTCCCAGTCGCCCGTATGGTCCTCTCTCATGCAGCGCACGCTCAGCCGCAGCCGCACGTACTGCGAGATTGG
>ENA-OQIO01001113-OQIO01001113.1-human-gut-metagenome-genome-assembly--contig:-NODE-1113-length-13538-cov-3.359257_pt1 | contig 13538 bp, 16 predicted proteins | sample MGYA00242573_ERZ504737 | MGnify/ENA primary metagenome ERZ504737 (study PRJEB26092, sample SAMD00036203) | human gut metagenome | host: Homo sapiens | study: EMG produced TPA metagenomics assembly of... | reverse complement strand
TCGGGCGTGGATGGAAACAGTCTGCAAAAATTGGGATTTGTACCCGAAGCACAAATGATATGATTTTTCCATCATCTGTGAGGAAACAGGACTGTTTGGAGCTATACTGGTTATCCTTCTGTTTGGAGGCCTGATCTGGAGACTCATGGTGGCAGCAGTTCGGCAGAGGATCTGCTGGGAGAACTGATAGGCGCCGGAATCATGGGCCATATTGCACTCCAGGTAATCCTGAATATTGCTGTTGTTACAAATACGATTCCCAATACCGGGATTACGTTGCCGTTTATCAGTTATGGAGGAACATCTGTATTGTTTTTGATGGGAGAGATGGGGCTTGCATTGTCAGTCACCAGATATTCCCGTGCTGCATAGAATAAGATAACAGGGCATGTGGGAGCAAACGAGTGAGTGAAATATGGATGCGTGGAAATGGTCCGCTGGAAGGAGAAGTAAAGGTTCAGGGATCGAAGAATGCTGCCCTGCCAATGATGGCGGCTGCAGTGCTGCATGAGGGAAGGACCGTGCTTCACAACTGTCCCCGGATTGCAGATGTGTTTGAAATGGAGCAATCCTGCGGTCGATGGGAGTAAAGACCGCGTGGAGTGGCCATACACTGGAGCTGGACTGTAATAAGATCTGTGAGACCGGTATTCCCGGAGAAGAGACGCGCACGATGCGATCTTCCATCCTGCTGCTCGGAAGTATGCTTGGAAGATGTAAGCGGATCCGGATCGGTTATCCCGGCGGCTGTACGATCGGGGCACGTCCTGTTGATCTGCATCTGGATGCAATGAAAAAAATGGGTGTCCTGATCAGGGAAACAGAGGGGGAGATCTGCGGAGAATGTCCGGAGGGTCTTTCCGGTGCACATATTCATTTTCCGATTTCCAGTGTGGGTGCTACGGAAAATGCTTTGCTTGCAGGTGTTACGGCACGGGGGGAAACGCTTCTTGAAAACTGTGCCCTGGAGCCGGAAATCATGCATCTGTGTCATTTTTTACAGGCGATGGGAGCGGAAATCCGTGGGATCGGAACAAGAAAAATCTGGATGCGCAGAGCCGCGGCTTTGCGGGATGTGGAATATACGATTCCTACAGACCGGATCGTAGCGGGAACCTGTCTGTATGCTGCTGCAGCCACAAGAGGTCAGATCGGTCTGAAAGATGTGGATCCGCAGGAAATGAAATCTGTACTTCGGGTATATGAGAAAATGGGTGGACAATGGGAGATGAGGAGTGGTACACTAAGGGCGAATGCAGCCGGAATCCGTTTTCCGGTGGAGCAGGTGTGTACGATGCCGTATCCCGGATTTCCCACGGATATGCAGTCAATTCTGATGTCGGTGCTTCTTACAGTTCCGGGAGAAAGCAGGATCGAAGAAAGGATTTTTGAAAAACGCTTTCAGATAGTGGAAGAACTGAGAAAAATGGGAGGCAGGATCACGGTTACCGGCAGACAGGCGGTTGTCTGTGGTGGCAGAAAACTGACGGGGACAACGGTATGTGCCAGGGAACTGCGTGGAGGTGCCGCGCTTGTGGTGGCGGGGCTTTCAGCACAGGGAGAAAGCGTCGTGAAACATGCGGAGTATATAGAACGTGGATATGAACGACCGGATCAGTTGTTCGGGCAATTGGGTGCGGTAATCAGAATAAGGGAACAGGTGGAAGAATGAAAAAAAGATTCAGAAGAATAGAGCTGACAAAAGAAGGAAAAATGATTACAGCCGGAGCTGTGGCAGCCATCGTGCTGCTGGCTCTGCTGGCATTTTTCTTTTTGTTTCGGGTAGACAAAGTGTATGTGGTGGGAAATACCAGATACACCGATGAAGAAGTAAAAGAATATGTGATGACAACACCATTGACATCTAACACGGTGCTTGCGATGTTATTTGAAAGACATAAAAATGCAGAAAATATTCCGTTTGTGGATTCTTTTGATCTTGAGAGAGTCAATGCCCATACCATTCGGATCCATGTAAATGAGAAAAAAATTGTCGGTTATATCACACAGGGAACAGAGAGGCTGTATTTTAACAAGGACGGACTTGTGGTGGAAGTGACTGCTATGGAACAGGATGAAATTGATTCCATGGATCAGGAAGAAGAAGACTGAATCAGTTAAAGGAGCAGGCCGCACAGGAAGCTGCCGCAAAAGAAGCGGATGCGGCACTGGAAGCTCTGACAGGAGAAAGTACCGATACAACGGACAGGGCAGATACAGAAGATACACAGAAAGAAGATGGTACAGAGAGTGATACGCAACAGGCAGACAGTGCAGAGGGACAGGTACTTCAGGCTGTAGAGTCTGATACCGGGAATGAAAACGCGACAAAATTTAAGGCAGCAGTAACAGATGTGCCAAGAGTTATCGGCATCACAGACAAGGAAAAAGGTATCGCACTCGGAGATACGATTCCGGCGATTGCAGATGGTATCTATAATACAATTCTTGGAATCACCCGTATGGTGGAAAAGTATGAAATTCTTCCGGAGATGGTGTGTTTTGATGAGAATCAGGAGATTATTCTGGTGTATAACAACGGAAACATCCACTGCAACCTGGGAAAAGATACGCTGTTGGAGGAAAAGATTACCAGAGTAGCGGCAATTCTTCCAAAATTATCTGATTTTACAGGTATTCTCCACCTGGAAGATTATGAAACGGATATTACCAACATTATCTTTTCGAAAGAGACGCTGTATACACTGAAAATGGAAATTGCACAGATTGAGGGAAGAGACTTCGGCGAAGATACGGAAGATCCGGCGGCAGATACACAAACTGAAGACGGATCTCAGGATACGGCAGGAGAGGGAGAGGGCAGCACAGATTCTGCAACAGATGAAAGTGATACACAAGGAGACACCGTGACAGATCCTGATTCTGATGCTTCCGGTGAAGATACAAAGACACAGGATGACAGCACACAGGACAACGGATCCGGAGATGGAAGCGATAGCAGTACTACCGAAGAGGACGGGGGGATGACGGACACCGGGGCAGGAACAGAACAAAACGGTACAGATACGTCGGAGACACAGAAAACTGCGGGGGAGTAAACCGCAGAAAAACAAAATCCGGAAAAACCTTACAAAATTCGAAAAAAAACATGAAATCTGAAAAAATAGTTGATTAATCAGAGAAGAAATTATATTATATAACCATATGTAACTCTTTAAGATAAGGCAAAAGTACCCTGAAGGGAATAAATATAAGCGCAAGCAAAAAAGGAGGAAGTACTTTGTTAGAGATTATGACAAATGAAGCGGAATCATCTGCAAAGATTATAGTAATTGGTGTAGGTGGAGCCGGTAATAATGCAGTAAACCGCATGGTAGAAGAAACAATCGGCGGTGTGGAGTTTATCGGGGTAAACACTGATAAACAGGCTTTGACTCTTTGCAAAGCTCCTACTGTATTACAGATAGGTGAGAAACTGACAAAAGGTCTTGGAGCCGGAGCAAAGCCTGAGATCGGAGAAAAAGCGGCAGAAGAGAGTATGGAAGAGATCCGTCAGCTGATGGAAGGTGCTGACATGGTATTCGTTACCTGTGGTATGGGTGGCGGAACCGGAACAGGTGCTGCACCGGTTGTTGCAGGTATTGCAAAAGAGATGGGCATCCTGACTGTCGGTGTTGTGACAAAACCGTTCCGTTTTGAGGCAAAAACCGTATGAGCAACGCTCTGATGGGAATTGATAAATTAAAAGACAACGTAGACACTCTGATCGTTATCCCGAATGATAAACTGCTTGAGATTGTTGACCGTCGGACTACGATGCCGGAAGCACTGAAGAAAGCAGATGAAGTTTTACAGCAGGCAGTACAGGGCATCACAGACCTGATCAACATGCCGGCACTGATCAACTTGGATTTCGCAGATGTTCAGACTGTCATGAAAGACAAAGGAATCGCTCATATCGGTATCGGCGAGGCAAAGGGCGACGACAAAGCACTGGAAGCTGTACAGCAGGCTGTATCCAGTCCGTTGCTTGAGACAACCATCCAGGGTGCAAGCCATGTGATCATTAACATCTCCGGAGATATCTCCTGATGGATGCAAATGATGCTGCAAGCTATGTACAGAACCTGGCAGGCGAAGATGCAAACATCATCTTTGGTGCCATGTATGATGATACCGCAGTAGATTCTGCTAAGATCACGGTTATTGCAACCGGACTGAATGATGCAACTGCAAAACAGGCAAGCGTAAGCAAAGCTTCTGCAGTACCTGCTCAGCCAGTACAGACTGCACAGGTAAAAGAAGCAGCACCGGAAAAACCTGCATTTTCCCAGGGTATGACGATGCCGAGCTTCCAGATGCCAAAAGCAAATCCGGGAGCACCGACCAGCAGTACTGTTCCGAGAAAAGATATCCAGATTCCGGATTTCCTGAAAAGAAGATAAAACAGAAAAATAAAAACCCCGGGGGGTGAACTCCGGGGTTTTTTGACTCTTACGTAAAAAGCAGACAGAAAGGAACAGATATGGAAAAAGAAGAATTACTGTTGATTCATGGAACAGAGTATAAAGAGATGACAAGAGAGATCCTGTATGCTGCCGGACTGGAAGCACAGATCGGAGCGAGGGACAAAAAGATTGGTATCAAGCCGAACCTGGTGGCTCCGTCGGAGGCTTTCCTGGGGGCAACAACTCATCCTGAAATTGTGGCTGGAATCATCGAATATCTGCAGGAAGCGGGATTTCAGAATATCATCATGCTGGAAGGTTCCTGGGTAGGGGATAAGACGAGAGAATCCATGAAAGTCTGTGGATATGAGAAGCTGAGCGAAATGTACAAGGTTCCGTTTAAAGATATGCAGGCAGATCCCGGAGAACTGACGGAGTGCGGAGGATGGAACTTGAGATCTGCCGGGAGGCAAAAAGTCTCGATTTTCTGATCAATGTACCGGTGATGAAGGGGCATTGCCAGACGAAGATCACCTGTGCACTGAAGAATATGAAGGGACTGCTTCCAAACCGGGAAAAACGTCATTTTCACGCGATGGGACTGCATAAACCGATTGCACACCTGGCAGTCGGGCTGCATCAGGATTTTATTCTGGTTGACAATATCTGCGGGGACTGGGACTTTGAGGACGGAGGCAATCCGGTGGAGATGAATCGTTTGATCGCCGGAAGAGATCCGGTACTGGTTGATGCATTTGTCTGCCATGAGATGGGGTATGGGGTGGAAGAAGTGCCGTATATCCGAATGGCAGAAGCACTGGGGGCCGGATGTGCAGACTGGACACAGGCCCGGATCCGGGAACTGAATCCACCGGTTTCACAGGTGGTAAAGACCGGAAGGAGAAAAGTAGTGGAAGTAGCGGATGCCGTAGAGGAGGTGGAGTCCTGCAGTGCCTGTTACGGGTATCTGATCCCTGCACTCGACCGGTTAAAAGAAGAAGGCGTTCTGGAAAAACTGGATACAAAGATATGTATCGGACAGGGATATCGGGGAAAGACAGGAACGCTTGGAATCGGCAGCTGCACCAGGGGGTTTGCTTCCTGTCTGCAGGGATGTCCGCCTACTGATGAGGAAATCTATCAATTTCTAAAAAAATGTATACAGGAAAAAGAAGAAAGGATATAATAAGAAAGACAGAAAACTGTCTGGAAAATAATGTTTCTGTATGAAGAAGACAGAAAAAGGAGGAACATGCTGTGAAGATTTTATTTTATGATACAAAAAGTTATGATAAAGAGTCTTTTGAAGCAAAAGCAAAAGACTATCCGGATATTCAGATCGAATATCTGAAATCTGAACTGGTTCCAAGTACTGCAAAACTGGCAAAAGGATACGATGCAATCTGTGCATTTGTCAGCAGTGATGTGGGAACCGAAACGATCGATGTCCTGTCTGCGTGTGGAGTGAAATTGATTCTGATGCGCTGTGCGGGATTTAACAATGTAGATGTGGAGAAAGCGACCGCATGTGGAATCAAAGTCATGCGTGTGCCCGGATATTCCCCGGAAGCTGTAGCAGAACATGCGATGGCACTGGCACTGGCTGCCAACCGGAGAATCCACAAAGCCTATGTGAGAGTTCGCGAAAACGACTTCAGCCTTGGTGGTATGCAGGGAGTAAATTTCTACCGGAAAACAGCCGGTATCGTGGGAACCGGTAAAATCGGTGCGGCAATGGCGAGAATCTGTCATGGATTTGGCATGAATGTCATTGCCTATGATAAATATCAGAATCCGGCACTGGATTTTGTGACCTATGTATCTTTGGATGAACTGCTGGCACAGAGTGATCTGATCTCCCTTCACTGCCCGCTTATGGATGAAACTTACCACATGATCAACCGGGAATCCATCCAGAAGATGAAAGACGGCGTGATTCTCGTCAATACTTCCCGTGGCGGTCTGGTAAAAACAGCTGATCTGATCGAGGGCATCCGTGCAAGAAAATTCTTTGCTGTCGGTCTGGATGTATACGAAGAGGAAAAGAAAAATGTATTTGAGGACCGTTCGGATGAAATCATGGAGACTTCCATTACCGCAAGACTGCTGTCCTTCCCGAATGTTATTATTACCTCTCATCAGGGATTCTTCACTTATGAAGCACTGGATGCCATCAGTGAGACAACTCTTAACAATGCAATGGCGTTTACAAAAGGGGAAAGAACAGGAAACGAAGTGGAAATTGAGTAAAAAAGCATTGAATTTCCATCGGTATTATATTATAATGAACTCGATTTAGAAAATAGTATGAAAAAGCGTTGACGAAGAAAGTAATGCAGTCAGATCTTTACAGAGAGAGAAATGTATGGTGGAAGTTTCTTATGGACAGGTTGCAGGAAAACCACTTCTGAGTTGTGCGTAGAAGGATGAGATTTCATCCGAAGCGTTACCGGGTTGCTCTGTTACAGGCAATAAGAGAAAAATAAGGTGGAACCGTGCATAATAGCACCCTTAGGTGGCAGTCTGTCATCTAAGGGTGTTTTTTCGTTACTCAGGTAATGAGTTAAAGTCTGTTCTTTCATGGAATCTTGACTACTGCCGCAATAGCGTGTTTTTCTCGCTGACAATGGTAAAAAGGAGAAGAAAAATGGTAAATTTTAAAGAAGATGAACAGTTAAAAACACTGAATCATTCCTGTGCCCATGTAATGGCTCAGGCGATCAAACATCTGTATCCACAGGCAAAGTTCTGGGTTGGACCTGTTGTAGCAGAGGGCTTCTATTATGATATTGATCTTGGAGAGGATGTAATTCGTGATGAGGACATCGAAAAGATCACAAAAGAGATGAAAAAAGTTGTAAAATCCGGCAAAAAGATCATCCGTCGTGAAGTGTCTAAAGAAGAAGCACTGGAAATGTTCGCCGATGATCCTTATAAACTGGATCTGATCGCAGATCTGGAAGAGGGAAGTATCACTGTTTACGATCAGGGTGACTTTACCGATCTGTGCCGTGGACCTCACGTGGATAATGTAAAACTTTGTAAACATTTTAAACTGATTCGTCACTCCGGAGCTTACTGGAAGGGTGACAGTAAAAACAAAATGCTGCAGCGTATCTACGGTGTATGTTTCCCGACCGCAGAAGAACTGGAAGCACATCTGCAATTACTGGAGGAAGCAAAAGAAAGAGATCACAGAAAGATTGGAAAAGATATGAATTTGTTCATGGTTGACGATCTGGTTGGACGTGGTCTGCCGATGTTCCTGCCGAAAGGATATACAATCTGGCAGGAGCTGGAAAATTATATCAAGGAAAAAGAACGTAAACTGGGTTATCTGCATGTTATGACACCTTGTGTTGGTACTGTCAACCTGTATAAGACTTCCGGTCATTGGGATCACTACAAAGAGAACATGTTCCCGCCGATGGAGATGGAAGGGGAATCTTTTGTTCTTCGTCCGATGAACTGTCCGCATCATATGATGATTTATGCAAATAAAAGACATTCTTATAAAAACCTGCCGATCCGTATCGGTGAGATTGCGCATGACTTCCGTTATGAGAGCAGCGGAACGCTGAAAGGTATCGAACGGGGAAGACATTTCTGTCAGAACGATGCCCATCTGTTTGTAACACCGGAACAGATCAAGGATGAATTTACCAAAGTAGTAGAACTGATCTTCAGTACCTATAAAGATTTCGGAATCACCAATTATCGTTGTGTACTGTCTCTGCGTGATCCGGAAAACAAAGAAAAATATCATGATGATGATGAGATGTGGAACACAGCAGAAGATGCACTGCGTGATGTAATGAACAGCATCGGAATCGAATACACCGAAGAAATCGGAGAAGCTGCATTCTATGGCCCGAAACTGGATGTCAATGTACAGCCTGCCATCGGTAACGAGATTACCCTGTCTACCTGTCAGCTGGACTTCTGCCTGCCGGCAAAATTCAATCTGTCCTACATCGACAGCAACGGAGAAAAACAGACACCGGTTGTTTTGCACCGCGCAATTCTTGGATCTCTGGATCGTTTCATGGCATACATTCTGGAAGAGACCAAAGGAAACCTGCCGACCTGGCTGGCACCTGTTCAGGCACGTGTTATGCCGGTTAAGACCGATGATGAAGGTCTGAATGCATATGCACAGGAAATCGTGGATGCACTGGAAGCAGCAGATGTCCGTGTGGAACTGGATGACCGTGCAGAAAAACTTGGCTATCGTATGCGTGAAGGTCAGGTAGAAAAAGTACCGTATCTGCTGGTTGTCGGATTCAATGAAAAAGACGACAGAACCGTTTCCTTCCGTCTGCATGGCGAAAAAGAAACTACGGTTCTGCCACTGGATACTTTTGTAGAAAAGATCAAAGCAGAGATCGCAGAAAAATCAAGAGAACATATTCACGTAAACTAATACATCGTTTTCGAAATAACTGTATCATTCACTTGTCTACGAATCCGATTGCACAGTTCAAAAGCCTCAGCGTAGCCCGCTACGCCTACGTTTTTTGAACTGCACACTCGAATCCGTATCCTGCGTGAATAATACAGTTATTTACGAAACGATGTACTAATTACAGGAAAACAGGAAGAATTATGTTTTGCTGATACACAATAAAAAAATCCCCTGTGGAAGTTCAGGCTTTCCAACAGGGGATTTTTTTCGGTGAATATCAATAATTAATCCGGTGGATCGATTTTATTAGCAGAAATATACATCCGTGTAAAGAAAAAGCTGCTGCATATGATGTATGCAACAGCTCGGATGCCGCTGGCCGGACTCGAACCGGCACGGCTGTTAACCGCTTGATTTTGAGTCAAGTGCGTCTGCCAATTCCGCCACAGCGGCATGAAAAACGGTTCGCTAAAACCGACCTTTATAATATCATATCAGCGGATAAAAAGCAAGCATTTTATTTTGGGATGGAAAAATAGATTTCCACTTGTATCGGAGTAAGAGAGCGGATATAATAAAAAACAGGGCTCTCTACACAGCGAAGGCAGAGCCGGAAAAAGGACTGCAAATAAGAAAACGGGGGAAAAGTGATGGCAGGACAGACAAACTGTGAGAGTTGTGCGAATTATGTATACGATGAAGAATCCGATTGCTACTGCTGCGAAGTGGATCTGGATGAAGATGAGATGTATCGATTTTTAAGTGATACTTTTTACCAGTGTCCGTATTATCAGCTGGACGATGAATATCGGATCGTAAGAAAACAAATGTAAAAAAAGAATAAAGTCTCTGTTTCAGTTTGACAAACAAAAGATTCTTCATTAAAATTGAAAAATAGTGGTAACTGTAAAGTTATAAAGCAGTTACGGACAGTGAAAAAGAAACAGGAGAACGGAGGAAAACTATGTATCAATATCAGGATCAGAAGGAAATGCGCCGGGCCTTAACGGCAAGATGATCGTTATGCTGGTGGGAATCATGCTTGTTATGACAGCTCTGACATCCAGCCTGTCTTACGGTATACGGTGCTGGTCAATGGCAGGAATGGCGGACAAGGGGAATGAAGAGGTTCTGGAGGCATTAAAACAGATTGACATTACAAGCGGAACACTTCGCGCATGCAGCGTAGTATATTATATTCAGGCAGTGATCGAAACCATGGTGGGAATCTTTTGTTTCCGGTTAAACAATCGGCTGGATAAGGTTGCACTTTTGTGGAAAATGAGCCTGGGAATTCTGGGGCTCGAAGTTCTGGCAGGTGTTGCACTGACAGCAATGCATATGATCAGTCCGTTTATGATCATTTCCAATCTGCTGTTACCGTTGTTTCTGCTCTGGGCGGTTAGTGGCCTGAAAAAGGTAGCGAAAAATCATCCGGATCGTATCTATGCGGTAGAACCGAACAATCGGAAAAAAGGAAAGGAAGCAGATAAAACTTCCGTTCAACCGAAAAAAGCAGGACAGAAGAAAAGTCTGATGGAGCATGCAACACAGGTAACACCGGAGAATATCACACCACTGGAACTGACCAGGGAACTGGAGAAAGAGGATGCCAACGTAACAGAAGAGGTTCAGGAAGCATCTAAGGAAGAGGTTGCAGAAGTGACAGAAACAAAAGAAGAGAAAAAGGAAACACAGGAGCAAGAATAAAGGATCAAAATTCCCTGCCATCCGGCCAATGACCGGTTGTGTGGGGAATTTTATAGTTTACACGAGACCTTGACGACTGCGCGATAGTTTTAGAAATCTAACAGAAAGAAGGCGAGGCAATGCATTTTTTTCATTTATCCGATCTGCATATCGGGAAGCAGTTATATGGATATTCTCTGCTGGAAGATCAGGAGTGGATCCTGACAGAGATTTATGAATTGATCCGGGAGAAACGACCGGACGGTGTCCTGATCGCTGGTGATGTGTATGACAAATCAGTACCTGCAGCGGAAGCGGTTACGGTATTTGACCGGTTTCTTACCAAAGTAAGCCAGCTGGAACCGAAGATTCCGGTGCTGATCATCAGCGGGAATCATGATTCTCCGGAACGACTGGCGTTCGGTGCAAAGATTCTGAGCAGACAACAGATCTATGTGGCGGGAACCTGTCCACAGATACCGGAAGACCATCTGAAAAAGGTCACTTTTCAAGATGAATGGGGAGAGACAGAGGTATGGATGCTTCCGTTTGTGAAACCCGGATATGTGCGAAAAACTAATGGAAGAGAGCAAAAAGGAAACAGACAGAGAGGACGGAGCAGGAGAACAAAGAGACCGCGACGGGGAAACAGAGATAAAAGTGAAAAACGGATGGGAAGAGATACGCAGGGATTATAATGAGGCGGTAAAATTTCTTCTGGAGAGAGAGCAGGTGGATACGGAGAAACGAAATATACTGATTTCCCATCAGTTCTATACTGCAGGTGGTGAGACACCGAAAACCAGTGATTCCGAGACGATAAGTGTGGGAGGACTTGATCAGGTGGATATTTCGTGTCTTGCGCCGTTTTCCTATGTGGCACTGGGACATATCCACCGCCCGCAGTCGATGGGAAGAGAAAGTATCCGTTACTGTGGTTCGATGTTAAAATACTCGGTCAGTGAGTGGGAACAGGAAAAATCGGTGACAGAAGTGATTCTGGAAGCACCGGGACAGGAACCGGTGATTCAGCTGCATCCGCTGCATCCGTTACGGGAGATATGCGTGATCAGGGGAAGACTGGAAGAGATTCTGGAAGCGAACAAAGACAGTATCTGCGAGGATTATGTCAGTATTGTTCTGACGGATGAAGAGGAACTGTATCAGCCGAAGGAACAGCTGGAACGGATCTTTACGCATATTCTGGAAGTGAGGACAGAGAGAAACCGGAAGCTTGTACAGGAATGGGAAGACGGACAGGCAGAGGATACACAGACAGATCCGAAACTGGTTTTTGAACAGTTCTTTTCCCAGATTCAGGGACGGAAGCAGCAGGAAGAAGAGGCGGCAGTGCTGGAAGAAGTATTTGCGAAAATCAGGGAGGAAGAAGGATGAGACCGATGATACTGACGATGTCCGCATTTGGCTCTTATGCGGACTGCGTGACAATAGATTTCGGGCAGGTGCAGCAGGGTCTGTTTCTGATCACGGGAGATACCGGGGCAGGTAAGACAACGATCTTTGACGGGATCACCTATGCACTGTATGGACAGACCAGCGGTGGACGGAGAGACGGAACCATGATGCGCAGCCAGTACGCGCCGGATGGGACGAAGACATATGTGGATCTGACATTTTCCACCGGGGGACAGGTCTGGCGGGTGCTTCGAAGTCCGGAGTATGAGAGGGAGAGCAAACGACGGAACAAAGACGGTGGAAGGACGATGACAAAGGAACGGGGCAGCGTGGAGCTGTATCAGCCGGATGGCAGTCTGTATCCGGGAAACAGACAGGAAGTTAACCGGAAACTGGTGGAAATCCTCGGTGTGGATGCCAAGCAGTTTATGCAGATCGCGATGATCGCGCAGGGGGATTTTCTGCGGCTGCTGCTGGCAAAGTCTGATGAACGAAAAGAAATTTTCTCCCGGATCTTTGATACAAGAATCTTCGGACGGGTGCAGGAGGAACTGAAAAACAGGAACAAACGGTGTTACGGTGAGCTGGAGGATAACAGAAAGTCCTGTCTGCGGGAGATAGAACAGCTGGAAGTTTCGGAAAGCACGGTTCAGGAAAAGGAGGAACTGCTCCGGACAGGACAGAAAGAACCGGATCTTGAGGCGGTGCTTGCTTTTGCAGAGCGCATGCTGGAAGAAGATAAATTGCAGTATGAACAGAGCCGGAAAGAAATGAAAAAAACAACTGCGATGCTGGAAAAACTGAATCAGCGCTACAGTGTGGAAAAAGAGAGAGCAGAGAGTTTTTCAAAACTTACGCAGCTGGAAAAACAGATTCGTGTGCTGGAAGAGAAAAGAGAAGAAAAGGAACAGGAAAAGGAACGGATCGGTGCCGCAAAGCGGGCGGCAAAAGTAGAAATGGTTTATGTAGGCTACCGGGAGACGGCAGAGAGCAGAGAACGGATGCAGATGCAGGAAAAACAGCTGAAAGCGTGGCTGGAGGAACGGAAAGAGGAAACAGAAAAACTGAAAGAAAAGGAGAAAACCTGGAACAGTTATGTGCAGAAACTGGAGGAGAAAGAAGTGCCGGTGCTTGAACGGCTGCGACAGGCACTTGAACAGTACGGACAGCTGCAGAGCCATCTGAAAGAAGCACAGCGTCTGGAAATACACCGGCAGCAGGCAGCAGACAGTTACCGGAAAGCAGACCTTTCTTACAGGCAGCAGGCCCAACGTTATGAAACTCTGTATCAGGAATATCTTGCCGGACAGGCAGGGATTCTTGCTTCCGGGCTACAGGACAATTATCCCTGTCCGGTATGTGGTTCCCTCCATCATCCGGCTCCGGCGGAGCCGATTTCCGGGAATCTGAGCCAGGAACTGGTGGAAAAAGAGAGAGAACGCCGAAATCAGGCGGAAAATACCAGGGAAGACCGAAGACAGAAGTATCAGCAGTCAGAAAACCTCTATCAGCAGGAAATAAGCGGTCATCCGGGAGCAGCAAACGCATCTGTTACATAGAGAACAGACAGAGGAAGAAAGTCTGGAAGTGATGAAAAACCGCTGGGAAGACTGGGAAGA